>Ga0214473_10002725_pt1 | contig 21642 bp, 15 predicted proteins | sample RVTome_7_FD_203509 | JGI IMG/M metagenome (GOLD analysis project Ga0214473, IMG submission 203509) | Soil microbial communities from uranium-contaminated site in the Upper Colorado River Basin, Wyoming, United States - RVT98D197 | ecosystem: Environmental > Terrestrial > Soil > Contaminated >... | reverse complement strand
AGTGTAGTGTTAAAAAAATCAGGGGGCATTTTTACCTCTTTATAAACAATCAGTTACAAAAGCCCTTGTAAAAGATGAGTCAAACGCTTCGTCGAGGATACCGACGATCCGTTGTTGCTCGGGGACCGGGGGGGTGGGAATCTCCTGCGCTCGAACCTCGCTATTAGTTACCGCCGGATAGCTAGCGCCTTTTTGCAGATTTTCCATCTGCCCCATGAAGCCTTCGGAAAAGAGCCAATAGAACAAGAAGCGATGATCGATCCCATGCTTCGGTCGAAGAACGAAGTACCCGGTGCTGCAAACTTGGCTATCGAGATGCTTCGGCACAACAGCGATTCGACGCAATGTTGGTCGTACTGTTGCGAATAACACGTCGTTGGCTTTCACTCTCTGCCTTGCACGGCTTGGCGCATCCTTTCCTTTCAGGCGCTGAGTCTCCTCAATCTGAAACGTTGCATTAGAAACGCTAGACACGTCTATGTAGTCGAACTCCACTTCGGGAGATTGGAGCGGATTGATTGTCTCGGTCTTTTGCAGAACTTCGCCAAGCGTCTTTGTCTGCCATCCCGTCTTCAGAGCAACCCCCTGATATTCCCCAGCACCTTGGCACTCTCAGCATCCAGAGCCGCGATCTCGTCCATGATCTTCTGCGGGCTGCGGTGGGTGACTTCCTCGCCGCCGTTCGGGTTCTTTACAGAGAGGTCGAAGGTCACCTTGTCGATGCTCTTCACTTCTACGGACCAGGACTTGGGCGAATCGGCTTTAGTCTTTTGCAACTTGATGAACTCGGCGAGGTCGTCGTCGTTCAGCGGGTTCGTCTTGCCAAGATTCCGGCCGGGGTCGAGTCGGTAGAACCAGACCTTGCGCGTGGGGGCGCCCTTCTCGAAGAAGAGCACCACGGTCTTCACGCCCGCGCCCTGGAAGGTGCCGCCGGGGCAGTCGAGTACGGTGTGCAGGTTGCAGCTTTCGAGCAGGAGTTTGCGCAGGCTCACGGAGGCGTTGTCGGTGTTGGATAAAAAGGTGTTCTTTATGACCACGCCCGCGCGGCCACCGGCCTTGACCATCTTGATGAAGTGCTGGAGGAACAGGAAGGCGGTTTCCCCGGTGCGGATGGGGAAGTTCTGCTGGACCTCCTTGCGCTCCTTGCCGCCGAAGGGGGGATTGGCCAGCACGATGTCGTAGCGGTCCTTCTCCTGAATGTCGGCGAGGTTTTCGGTAAGCGTGTTGGTGTGCAGTATGTTCGGCGCTTCGATGCCATGCAGGATCATGTTCATGATCGCGATGACGTAGGCGAGGGACTTCTTCTCCTTGCCGTGGAAGGTGCGCTCCTGGAGGATGCGGTCTTGCGCGGTAGTACGCTTGGGATTGGTCTGCTTGAGGTATTCGTAAGCTTCGCACAAGAAGCCCGCCGAGCCGACCGCTCCGTCGTATATGCGCTCGCCTATGCGGGGTTGCATGACCTGGACGATGGCGCGGATCAGCGGGCGCGGGGTGTAATACTCGCCGCCGTTGCGCCCGGCGTTGCCCATGTTCCTGATCTTGGCCTCGTAGAGGTGCGAGAGCTCGTGCTTCTCGGTCTGCGAGCGGAAGCGCAGTTCGTCGATGTGGTCGATGATTTCGCGCAGGTTGTAGCCGCTGCTGATCTTGTTCTTGATCTCTCCGAATATCTCGCCGATCTTGTATTCAATGGTGTTCGGACCGCTGGCCTTTACCTTGATCTTTTGGAGGTAAGGGAAGAGCTTCTGATTGACGAAGTCGCGGAGGTCATCGCCGGTCATCGCGGCGTTGTGGTCGAGCTTGCCGTCCTTCCCCTTGGGCGCGGCCCAGGTTTCCCAGCGGTATGGTTTGTCGAGGATGTAGCTGTACTTCTTCCCCCCCAGCGCGGCCTCATCGGCGAGGTCCTGCTCGAGTCCATCGAGGTATTTCAGGAACAGCAGCCAAGACGTCTGCTCCGTGTAATCAAGTTCGGTAGTGCATCCCGCCTCTTTCCGGAGGACGTCGTCGATGTTTTTGAATGCTTGTTCGAACATGGGCACCTATTCCACTATGGAGTCTTTGTCCTTCCAAGCTGCGCGCTCAGATAGAAAGAGGCGAGCTGTCAGCTTCAGCCAGTGGTTATGCAACATAAATTTGCGCTTAAATCTCAGAACCTAATTCGGTAAGTTTGTCGTCATCTATCAATCCTTTTGACATCCCGTCCATAATAATAAACGGCTGCATTAGTGGATTTACGAAGCGGAACCGATAATTTCTTGGTGTACCAATTTTTTGGAGTATCGGACCGCGAGTAGTTTCACAGAATTCGTTCATATGCCTGGCAAAAGCAGGAATATCATAGGCCCTCCCCATAATTACACTCATCGGGCGGCGTACGGAACTAGAAGTAAAATAACCACGTTCATCGGTTCTGGCCAGAGCACAAGCAAGAGCCACCTGACGATATAGACTCTCACCGCGTGCACTCATTACGGCTCGATGATGTGTCGCGACTATACTTTCTTGCGCATTTTTTACTGCTTCTTCAACGCCAGCGCGTATTTCAGATCTGCTGATCTCCATTCGATTATCACGATTCGCGGTCCGCGCTGCATAAAGTCCAACTAAGTGAGTATAGTGGGGTAACCCTTGAGATAGCGCCACCAGACGTGCTCTTGCATCATCTTGAATCTTCATTTCGACATCATTTAGCCCGAGAGTAATGATCTCATTAAGTTCATCGCGTGACATTCGAGGCACTCTTATCTGTGCTAAAGCTCTTTCAACCGACTCGTGCTCCCGGATCAGCGTCTCAACTGTATCAGCAACTCCAACCAAGACGAGTGTGGCAGGTACTGATTGGTCAGATAGTGTCTTGATTGTATCGGAGAAGAGAGTTCCCATCCGTTCAGCAACACGGTCGAATTCGTCAATTATTACTATAAGTATACGGTTCTGGCCAACAGCGCTTAGTACATCACGTACGTCGTCAGGGGTAACATCACGACCTTCAACTTGTTCTGCAACAGAGTGCAGGACCGCATCGGATTCTCCACCAAAACCTATTTTTTGGCGTTCCTCAATAAATCTAAACTCCTTAAAAACTTTTTTCCATATTGTCGAAAAAGAGTCTGTAAAGTCACAGTTAACTCTAGGGGCCAATACAGTTTGTCCAAGCTTCTCTAAAAATTCTTTGATAACACTGGATAAAGATGTCTTACCTACTCCCCTTTCACCAAACAGCACGGCGTGCCGACCACGTTGTAATACGGCATCAATAACGTCGGCTCGTTGCTGAGCACGGCCAGCAAATAGCCTCAATTTGTCAACAGGTGCGGCAGGGCTGAACACTTGCCCTAGACGAATGTCACGCTGAATTTGATCCATAATTCGAACCTCCGAGTTAACTGCAAGTCATTATACGTCACTAACTATTAGTGTCAATAAGTTACTAATAATATGCCGCATATACTCAAATTTCCGTAAGAATTTAGATATGACTTTTGTCAGAATAACTATCCGATTAATACTCCCAGCTGACCTTCTCCCCAATGAATAGCAGCGGATGGGGGGATCGACGTAACCCTTACACCTCCACCGCCTCGCCGGTTTCGACGTACCATAGGAAGCCGCGGACCGGGACGTTCCAGGCATCCGCAAGGATCGACATGTAGTTTCTCACTTGCCGGAAGTAGAGCTCCTCCGATTCCTTCTCCCGGCGGCCCGTCTTGTAGTCGACAACCCAGTGCTCGCGGGGCGAGCGGACGATGAGATCCGCGCGCTCCTCTTCCGATAGCCCGTCCCTGCATACCAGCAGGGGGACTTCCGTCCCGACGAGAGACATCGAGTACAACTTCTTGAAGAATGCGCTCGCGGAAATCTTCCGGCAGATGTGATTCCAGCGCGCCTCCTCGCCTTCCCCCCAGGAGACGGCGGGGGGCAGTGGCTCCTCCGGCGGCCACGGGGAAAACACGGGCGGGAACGCCTCCAGCGCCTTGTGGACCTTCTCCCCGAACTGTTTCCCCTTCTCGCGGTCGTGAAACTCCTTTAGCGACACCGGCTCCGGAAGGACGGGCGGAGGCGCCGGAGGCGGAGGAGCCCATCCCTTCGCGAAGGAAAGATCGAACGGCGCGGAAAGGGGGACCTCCCTTGCCGGAAGCGGCTCCGGGACGGCGACTTCCAGAACTTCTCCCCCGCCGGGGAAGAGGCGCCGCATTCCGGGAAGCCCGGTCACGGCGCATGTTTCCCCTCCGCCGTCCGAGGCAAAAGAGAGTCCGTGGCGCAGCGCGTCTCTTTGTCCCGACCCCTGACCCTTGGCCCCTTCCACGAAGTAGAGACGGTCGCGCGCGCGGGTCGCGGCAACGTAGAGCAGTCGGACTTCCTCCGCTTCCTGCTTCGCCTGCTCCCACTGCTCGAAGGTCACGGTTTCGGCGCCCAGGGGGATCTGCCGGTACGCGGAATAGGTCTTGAAGCCCGGGAAGACCACCGCGGAAAGTTTCCGGACCCGGTCCACCCGAAGCCCCTCGACGCGTTTCCTGCCTCCGCGCGAGAGGTTGGCCAGGATCACGATGGGGAACTCCAGCCCCTTGGAGGCGTGGATGGTGGAGATCTGCACGGCGTTTTCCCCTTCGTCGAACGAGGGGAACTCGCTTTCCTGCCGGTCCTCCTCCGTCTTTCGCCGCAGGTCGGCGAGAAACGCCTTCACGGAGCCGCCGCCGGTCCACTCGAACGTCCTCGCCATCCCGGCGGCCTTCGCCAGGTTCTGGACTATGCGGTCCCCGTCGGGAAGCCGCGCGGCCACGAACTCGACGCCCGTCTCGCGGTAGAGCTCTGCCAACAGGCCGGAGAGCGATGACCTGCCCCGGTTTGCGGAGAGGCGCGCAAGCAGCCCGAGCGCGTCGTGAACCTGTTCGGAAGGGGGCGGCGATCCGTCGGCATACAGCGGCAGGATCTCCTCGTCCCGCAGCCCGAAGAAGATCGTCTTGAGGGCCGCGTACCGCGCGGAGAGGTCCGCCGGCGCGTCTACCGCGGAGAGGACCATCCGCAGGTCCTGCACCTCCTGCCGGGCGTAGAACCCCTTTCGGGGAGGAACGACGACGGGGATCCCGGCCTTGGCGAACGCTTCGCGAAAGGCGGAAAGCACGTCTCCCCCCGTGTCCGACCGGTACAGGACCGCGATGTCCTTAAGCGAGGCCGCCCGTTCGGGCGCGCCGCCCTTCCCTCCCACCGCGACGTTCCCGACGATCCCCTGGACCAGCCCGCACACGAACTCCGCCTCGCGGACTTCGTCCCCCAGCGCATACCGCGTCGCCGACGAGCCCGTGCCCGGATCCTGCCGATAGGGAACCACGGGGACGTACGCGGGGGAAAAATCCTCCCGGCCGGAGAGAACGCGCGCGAAGAGGCCGTTGACGGCATCAAGGAGATCCGGACGGCTCCGGAAGTTGCGGACGAGCGCGATCCCTTCCCCGGCCTTCGAGAGCATCTCTTTGCGGAAACGGTTGTAAACCTGGATGTCCGCCCGCCGGAAGCCGTAGATGGACTGCTTCGGGTCGCCGACCACGAAGAGCCGGCCGGGCGCGCCGTCCGAGGAAAGGGCCTTCAGCATCTTCGCCTGAAGGGGGTCGGTGTCCTGGAACTCGTCCACGAGGATGTAGCGGAACCGGCCCGAGAGCGATGCCGCCACGTCGCGGTTCCCGGCGAGCAGACGGTTCGCTCGCAGCAGCAGGTCCATGAAATCGAGCCCGCTCCCCTTCGCCTTCCCGTAGAACGACAGCGCCGCTTTCGCCCGGTCCACCAGGAAGCAGGCGGCGGCGTGGCCCGTCGGCGTCTCCGACAGCTCCTTCCAGAAGTCCTTCAGCGCGTCCCGCGCCTGGGCCAGGGTGAAGCCGGGAGGCGGCGGAAAGATCTTTTTGCTCCTCGTCCGGTCGGCACGGAATGCAAATGCCTTCGCGCCTTGCGGGGCCAGAGCGGCCGCGGCGGCAAGGTCCCCCCGCGAAACCGCCTCCCACCCCTTCTCCAGGATCGACAAGGCATCGGCGAATACCTGTGCCATCTCGTGGGAAGGGTCGGCGATGCCGGCGACGAAGGCCCGGAACCACTCGACCTCGCCCGCATACCTGCGACGAAGGTACGTAAGGAAGTCCGCGGACGTGCCGAAATCCAGCTCCCCCTCCGCGAGAAGGTCCCGCTGGGAGACGCAGAGGCGGCGGATCATCGACCAGACGGCGTCCTGGCCCGGGGCGCGGAAAAGCACCTGCTCCCACGAGGGGTCGATTCTCTCTGTGCCGAACTCGGAGCGCAGGAACGCGCGGAATGCGTTGTCCCACGCGTCGGATGCCTCCCCTTCCGGAAGCACCTCGAACTTCGGATCGACTCCCGCCTCCGCGGGGAAGGAAAGGAGGATGCGCCGGCAGAAGGAGTGGAACGTGGTGACGGAGAGCCGCCCCACGCCGTCAACCAGGTCTTCCACGCGCTCCCTTAAGGTTGCAAGATCCCCTTCGGGAATCCGCACGAGAGTGTTCCATGCTTCCACCTGTTCCCGCACTTCCTGCAGTGAGGATGCGGAACGGCAGGCGGTGAACAGCAGCTCCAGCCCTTCCACCACGCGGGACTTCATCTCCGCCGCCGCCTTTTCGGTGAACGTCAGGAGCAGGACATGGTCGGGGAGAAGGCCGCTCTTCTCCAGGAACAGGTTGGTAACGCGCGCGATCAGGGTCGCCGTCTTCCCCGTCCCGGCGGAGGCGTCCACCGCGATGTCGCGCGTGAATTCCGTTACTGCCTTTATACGATCGCTATCCATATCATTTCACCGCCGGCCGGTGCTCTCCGATCAACCGCAACCTTAAGTCCTCGCCGACGCGACGTGCAAGCGCTTCCGTTTCCCGATCCGTCCCCTCGAAGCGCGGAGAAACACGGCAGTGGTCCGCGAAAGGGCATGCATCGCAATAACGCGGCGGATGGCCGCCCGCGTAGCTGAACCGGTGGTGGGGAAGCGGCGGAAACGTTCCCGACCGGTCGAGCGCGATCCAGCCGGAGAGGGCCTCGGACCACCCGTCCCGCACCGCCTTCCACTGATCGTCCGCGACCGTCACGGGCCGGATTCCGTTCTTCAGGAACAGGAGCGAGGCGCGAATATCGGGAGGCGGCGGCGAAAGCGTCCGGGCGAAAGCGAGGTAGACCGGGATCTGGCTGGCAAGGCCGTGCAGGATCCACTCCAGGGGCGCTTTCTCGTTCTTGCCGTCCCGGTACTTGTAGTCGATGATCTCCGCCTCCGCCCGCGGGCCCCGGTCGACGCGGTCGACCCTTCCCCGGAAAGCAGGGAGTCCCCTTTCCTCCGCCACCTTGAACCGGTGCTCCACGGCAGCCACCCGGTACGTCCCCGGGTCACCCGCGCGGCCTTTCTCCCACTCCACGAAAGCGGCCGCGTCCCGCTCGATCTCCCGGCACCGCAGCAGGAACAGTCCCGGAAGACCGGTGGGATTCTCCTTCTTGAAGCGTGCAAACGCTTTCCTCGCCGCGGGCGCGGCGTCCCCCCATCCCTTCCCGGCGGCGGCATCCTTCCCCAGCCGGTGGAGGATGTCGTGCAGGAGGAGCCCCGCCTCGGCGGGCGTAAGCGACAGCTCCTCCTCCGGCTCCTCGACCGGGTCAAGCCCCAGTCGGTACCGCAGGAAGTACCGGTACGGGCAGCGAGCCAGCTCGTCCAACTCCGATGCGCTCCACGACGGCCGCGGGGCGGCGATCCACGAACCGGGGAAAAGCGATGCTCCCGCCTCGCGGCTCTCCCACTCCGAAAGCGTCCCCACGATCCTTCGCCACGGGATCCCGTCCGAGCCGTCTTTCGGGGGATTTCCGTCCCGCCACGAATGGAGCGCCTCCTCCCGCCGGCTCAAGGGGCCCTCCGCGCGCAGCATCGCGAAAGGAGATCGGGGGAGAAAAAGAACCGGCGCGTGCGCCTTCGACGCCCACTCCTCCGCGAAGACTTCCGGACCTGCGAACTGCGCAAGGAGGTTGAGAAGATACCGGGAAGGACGCTTCACGGCGCCCTCCGAATCCGCCCGCAGGACGGAGAAGCAGAGCTCCTGCCTCGCCGAGGCCGCCGGCAGGGCGAACAGGAGCTTCTCCTGCCCCGCGTTCCTGCGCAGGAGGGAGAGGGCGTCGGGGAGCTCGGGCCGCCGCGTCAGCCGATTGAGCGCCTCACGGTCCTCGTCGGTAAGCAGGGGGTCCTCGTCGATCTGCGCCGGCACCGCGTCGTCGTTCGCCGAAAGGAAGATCACCCGGTCGGCGGTGACCCCGCGCAGCGTGTTCAAGTCCCCCGCGACGACCGCGCCGGGAACCCGCATCCCGCCCCGCTCCCCCACGAACAGCCGCTGTTCCGCAAGCAGCGTTGCGAACCAGGAGAGCGCCTCGTCGGCCCCCGGCCACGGAGCCGCGCGGTCCGGGATCCGCTCGATGTCGTCCAGCAGCAGGAAGAGGGCGGAGAGGGCGCGGCGGTCGCGCTCGGCCTCCGGGCTCTCGTCGTCCAGGAACCGGAAGTTTTCGACCAGGACGCGCCGCAAGCCCTTCGCGAGGCCGGCATACCCCTTTGCCCTCTGCACGGGCGCAAGCGAAGCACGAAGGGCGCGCACCTCGGCCCGCATATTTTTAAGCTGCGCCTCCTGCTCCTTCCATGCGTCTCCTTCCGCTTCCTCGAAATCCCTGGGACGGAGGCGGGTGATCGGCTTGTCCCAATCCTTGCCGGAGATCACCAAAAGCTCGCGGCTCCACACGTCCCAGAGATCGGGACGCGGCGCGACCGGCGGGGCGGCGGCATGCCGGCGGTACGGCGAGGAAAGGATGTCGATCGTCTTGCGGCGCGGAAAATCCTCCCGGGCCGCCTCGAGCATCTGGAGCAGCACACGCACCGGCGGAGCCGAAGAAAGGGGGACGGTCAGCCGCTCCACCGTCCGGATGCCGTATTCCTTCGCCGCCCTTTCCCACGCGGAAACCGCCTCCTCGGGGAATCTGCGGGATACCAGCAGGATCTCCTCGCCCGGGCTCTCGTCGAGCCAGCGGCGGACCTTTCGGGCCGACAGGCGCGCCTCCCCCTCCTCGTGCGGGGCGGAAAGGATCGTCACCGGCGCGGGCAACGGAGTCTCGCAAGAGGTGGTGGAAAAGATCCGCTCCCGCACGGCGCAAAGATCCGGCGGTGCGGAATCGGAGAGGACCTCCACGTTCCCTTCGAACGCGCGAGTGAGGCGATCCCACGTGAGCGCGGCGTAGAAACAGGCAAGGGACAGGGAACCATCTGCCCGGAAGATACCCGGGAAGTACACCTCGTCCAGGAGGCCGCTCGAAAGGAGCGCATCGACGAGGGTCCACTGCAGCCGGGTGAAATCGTAGAAGCCGTAGAGGGAAACGCGGAAAGGGTACCCGGGCTGCTCGAACCCGGAAACCGCCTCCTGGAAGATCCGCCGCCGGGTCATCCCACCCATCGCGTGGATCTTCCGCTCGACCGCCTCGACGAGCATGCGCCACTCGGCCCACCGGGGCGCCTTCCCGGGACGGCCCTCCTCCTTCGCCTTCCGCTCCGCTAAACGGAGGACGCCTGCGTCTAACCACCCCTCTTCGAGGTCGGAGAGCGTGCGTTGGAGCGCCGGGAGGAAACCCGGCGTGCCGGCGATCGCCGCGAAGTCACCCTTCCCGTCCGCGTAGACGTCCTGAACAGCCGCAAACAACGCGGCTGACATCATCGCGGGGGGGAGCGCCCGGGGGAACAGCCCACGGTGCTTGAGCAGCCGCAGCGTGAAATCGTAAAGTGTCTGGATGGACGCCCCTGCGGCGACCCCTCCCCATCGGGCCGCCAGCCGGCGCAGCAGGTGCTCCCGCAATTCGTTCGACGGGACGAGGAGGACCTGCTCCCAATCTCCCGCGCGGGCAAGTTTTCCCGGGAGCATGGAGAGAAGCTTTTCCTCGATGGCGGGGAACGTGCCGGCAAACAGCCGCGAAATGGGGACGGGGGGGGCGGTCATCGCCATCCCATTGTAATCGCAGCCGCCCCGGCGGAGAATAGGCGTGAGAAGCCTGGTGAGAAATGCGGGTTTAGGAGAGGAACTTTGTCCGACCTGCCGACGAAAAGGAACACGCGGGACCTGTTCGCGGGCGTCGCCGGAAGATACCGGATGAGCTCGGACCACGCCGACGCCGAGGATCGGCGGATCCTGTTCTCCAAGCTCGCCCTTGACCCTTCCCACGTCGTCCTCGACGTGGCCACGGGGGGCGGCCACACCGCGGCAGCGGTCTATCCGAACGTTCGGAAAGTCGTCGCGTCGGACCTCACCCCTGAAATGCTCGTCGAAGCCCGGACCCTGGCCAAGGAGCGCGGGTGCGAAAACATGGACTTCGTGGCCGCGGACGCCGAGCGCCTTCCCTTCCGCACCGCGTCGTACGACCGGGTCGTCTGCCGCATCGCACCGCACCACTTCCCCGACGTGCGCGAGGCCCTCTCCGAGATGGTCCGCGTCACCCGGCCCGGCGGTAAGGTCGGCATCATCGACAGCGTGGTCCCGGAGGACCCGGCGCTGGACGCCTTCCTCAACGGCATCGAGAAGGTCCGCGACCCTTCGCACGTGCGCAGCTACCGGCTCGAGGAGTGGATCACCTTCCTCAAGGAGGCGGGGCTGTTCCTCCTTCACGTCTCCTGCGCGTGGAAGGAGCACCCGTTTCAGGAGTGGGTGAGCCGGACCGGAAGGCCCGAGGCGGTCCAGCGGGAAGTGGAGGAGATGTTTCTCACGGCGTTCCCCCGGGCGCGGTCGTTCTACCGGGTTCGGACCGAGGGGGGAAGGGTCGTCTCCTACTCCGACGAAAAGGGGATCTTCGTCGGCCGCAAGGAATAACGCCGACTATCCATTAATATAGAAGGAATGAAACCCGGCAAGGACACCACCCTTTCCCGGATCTTCGTCCCGGCGATGGACTGCCCGGACGAGGAGAAGGAAATCCGCGCCGCCTTGGGGCGTCTCGGCGGAGTCGAGGCGATGACGTTTCACCTCTTCTCCCGGCAGGTCGAGGTGTGCCACCGGGGCGATCTCGAGGAAATCCTTGCGGCCTTGCGGGCTATCGGGATGGAGGGGCATCCCGTGGATGAGTCTCTGAGGAAAGCCGACATCCCGGAGACGTCGAAGGCCTCCCTTGCCACCTTCTACCTTGCGGGAGCGCTGCTCCTTGCGGGGACACTCCTGTTCGTGCTTGCCAAAGACTCCCCCTGGGCGGGACGGCTTTTTCTCGCCGCGGTCCTGGCGGGCGGAGCGCCGGTCGCCCTGCGGGGGTTCCGGGAGGTCCGCAACCGCTCCTTGGGCATGAACGCCCTCATGACGATCTCCATCTCGGGGGCGACGGCGATGGGAGAGTGGGCGGAAGCGGGCGTCGTCGTCGTCCTGTTCGCCCTGGCCAACCACCTCGAAGCGCGGAGCCTGGACCGGGCCCGGAAGGCCACCGCGAGTCTTTTTGCGTCTTCCCCGGACACCGCGGTCGTGCGGGAAGGGGGAGTAGAAGGACGGGAGCGCACCGTCGCGGCGGAAGAAGTCCGGCCCGGCGACATGCTCATCATCCGGCCCGGAAGCCGGGTGCCGGTGGACGCCGTCGTTTTCAAGGGAAGCTCCGACGTCAACGAAGCGATCCTCACCGGAGAATCCCTCCCCCTGGAAAAGGAGGAGGGCGATCCGCTGTACGCCGGCACGGTGAACGGACGCGGTCTCCTGCTGGCCGTGGCCGCGCGGCCGCTGTCGGAATCGGCCTATGCGCGGATCCTGCGGCGCGTCGAGGAGGCCCAGTCGCAAAAGGCGCCCATCCAGGCCTTCATGGAGCGGTTCGCGGAAGTGTACACCCCCACCGTGCTGGCCGCCGCCGCCCTGGTGGCGATACTGCCGCCGCTTCTCGGATACGGGGCGATTCTCCCGTGGGCGTACCGGGCGCTCGTCCTGCTCGTCATCGCATGTCCCTGCGCGATCGTCCTGGCTGCACCCGTCGTCACCATCTCCGCGCTCACCCGCGCCACCCGGGACGGCATCTTGGTCAAGGGGGCGAACCACCTGGAGACCCTGGGGAAGGTCCGAACGATCGCCTTCGACAAGACGGGGACGCTCACGCGCGGGAAACTTTCGATCACCCGGGTCCGGGCGGCGGAAGGAGCCACGGAGGACGAGGTCGTGCGGCTGGCGGGGGCGGTGGAGGCGGGCTCCGCGCACCCGGTCGCCGAGGCGATCCGGCACGAGGCCAGGCGCCGGGGGGTGGCGCTGGCGGCCCGGGGGACGCTGGCGCGCACCATGGAGGTTTTCGGGGGGCGTGGCGTCTCGGCGGAGGTCGAGGGGAAACGGGTGTTCGTCGGCAACCGGCGGCTCTTCGAGGAGATCGGCGTGCCGCCTTCGGCGCTGGACGCTCTCCTCCCGGAGGGCGGAAACGATGTCTCGCGCATGGCGTCTTTCGTGGGGACGCAGGAGACTGCGGCCGGCGTCCTCGAGATGAAGGACGAACTCAGGGACGAAGCGGCGTTCGCGATCCGATCGCTGCGCGCCATGGGCGTGGAGCGCGTGGCGATGCTGACGGGGGACCGTTCCGACATCGCACGGGCAACGGGTGCAGCGGTAGGAATCCGGGAGGTCTTTTCCGAACTCTTACCGGAAGAGAAACTAAGGAAGGTGGAGGAGCTCGTGGGTGCCTACGGAATGGTTGCGATGGTGGGGGACGGCGTCAACGACGCCCCCGCGCTCGCGCTTTCCTCCGTCGGCATCGCGATGGGGGCCGCCGGGTCTCCCGTGGCCATCGAAACGGCGGACGTGGCGCTGATGACGGAGGACCTTCGCAAGATCCCCGCCGCGATCCTGCTGGGACGGCGGATGGTATCGGTCGTCCGCCAGAACGTGGCGGCCTCCCTCGCGATCAAGGCCTGTTTCGTGGGGATGGCCGTGGCGGGGTACGCGACGCTGTGGATGGCCGTGGCCGCCGACATGGGAACGACCCTGCTCGTCATTGGAAATGGATTGCGCTTGCTGCGGAACCGGGAAACGTCGGGATGATCTTCGCGTGAAACGGTCCCGCCTCCATCGGAACGTCCTCGCCCTGGGGATGGTGAGCCTGCTCACCGACTTCTCCAGCGAGATGATCTATCCCCTGCTGCCCATCTTCCTCACGGCCACGCTCGGCGCGGGCCCTGCGGCCCTGGGGATCATCGAGGGGGTGGCGGAAACCACCGCGAGTCTCCTTAAGCTGTTCTCGGGGATGTGGGCCGACCGGACGGGGCGGAAGAAACCGCTGGTCCTGTCGGGGTACGGGCTCTCCGCGGCGATGCGCCCGCTGGTGGGGTTCGCCACGGCGTGGGGGCACGTCCTGGCGGTGCGGTTCTCCGACCGGATCGGCAAGGGGGTGCGTTCCTCCCCGCGCGACGCACTGATCGCCGCCTCCGTCCCTGCGGAAGACCGCGGGCGCGCCTTCGGGCTGCAGCGGGCGATGGACCACTTTGGCGCGGTCGTCGGGCCGCTGGCCGCCTTCCTTCTGCTCTCCGGGGCGGGCGTATCCCTGCGCAACGTGTTCTTTCTTTCCGCGATACCGGGAATCGCCGCCGTCGCGGCGCTGCTCCTTTTCGTCCGGGAGCCGGAAGCCCCTCCCCCGGTGCACGTGGGGGGAAAGTTAAGCGACGGAGAACTTCCACCCGCCTACCGGCGCTACCTGTTCGTCGTTTGCCTTTTCACCCTGGGAAACGCCAGCGACGCGTTCCTCATCCTGCGGGCGGTGGAGACGGGCGTTCCCGTCGCCTACGTCCCGCTCCTGTGGGGGGCGTTCCACATCGTCAAGTCCTCGCTTTCCATGCCGGCGGGGATCCTGTCCGACCGATGGGACCGCAGGAAGGTGGTCGTCATGGGATGGATCGTATATGCGGTGACCTACGCGGCGTGGGGGATCGTGCAGGGACCGGCGTGGATGGTCGGGCTGTTCCTGGTGTACGGGCTGTATGCGGCGGCGACGGAAGGGGTCGAGCGGGCGCTGGTCGCCGACTTCGTCCCCGCGGAACGGCGCGGGACAGCGTACGGATGGTTCCACCTGGTGGTGGGAATTTCCGCCCTGCCGGCGAGCGTCCTTTTCGGGGTCCTCTATAAATGGTACGGGGCACAGGCCGCCTTCGGAGCGAGCGCGACGCTGGCGGTCATCGCGTCCGTGCTGCTGATGTTCCTCAAGAGCCCCAGTGCGGCTGGGGAGAGCGGCCGGGCGACTCGATCACCTTAAGGACGAACGGGCGGCGGGCCGTCAGTCCGCCGAACCGCATGTCGTAGAAGGTGACGACCGTCGTCCCCTCCTCGGTGGATACGTGCACCGTGGGAAAGCGCGCGAACCAGAGATAGGTCCGGACGTCCGGGAGATCCCGGAGGGCCTGCGCTTGCGGCGCGTCCCGCCCCTTCCACTCCCGTTCCTTCCAGTCCACCGCACCGTCGAAGGGATCCACCTCCGCCCGCAGGTACGTCTTCCCATCGTCCACGAACCCGTTCCAGGCCAACGGCCCCACAGGGAACGGGAAACTGTTGCGGTCCGGGATCGTCGTCAGGCGCGGGGCCACTTCCGAAAGCCGCATCCTCTGGGCGGCCTCGGCCCTCCGTCCAAGCCCCAGGTCCGGCAGGGAGTGCACCTCGGGAAGCCGCGGCAGCGCCCACGCGGAAACCACGGGGATGCCGTTGCGGACGGCCGCCTCCCGGACGGCATCCTCCGCCCGCAGGTGGAGGAACGCCGCGAAGCAGACGTAGGAGGCAAGAACGACGAGCGCCGCCCGCGCCCGCGATGGCCGGTATCGGGACAGCAATATCCCGAGAACGATGATCCCCGTGAACGCCAGGTCGACGATAAATAAAAGGTCGAAAGACACCCGCGCGTCGGAAAACGGCTGGAATACTTGCGTCCCGTAAGAGTTGAGCAGGTCGAGGGCAATGTGGGATATCTGGCCTAACAGCACGAGAAGATAGAGTATTTTTAGTTCCTTCCACTTCCCGAACCTGTAGAGAAGGAGGGCGACCACGAGCGAGGTCACCGCAATCCCTGCGAATGAGTGGGACACCCCCCGGTGGAGCCGGAGGTAGAACTCGCTCCCCAGCAGGGAGGCGACGTTGTCGGCGTCGGGAAGGACGGAACCGAGGACAACCGCTATGGTTGCTTCCCTTTTTCCCGTATCCGAAGGGATGGCCCGGCCGATGAGCCACCCCGCAAGGCCATGGGTAACCGTATCCATTAACGCAGCATTATACCACTGTCAGATCATCGTCTTCGGGTCGAGGACGCGCTCGATCTCCGATTCCGAAAGTAACCCCTTCTCCCGCAGCAACGCGCGGATCGTTTTTCCCGTGTGGTACGCCTCGTGGGCAAGCTCCGCCGCCCGGTCGTAGCCGATCTTGACGGCCAGCGGGGTCACCATCGCAAGACTCTGCTCGATCAGCTCCCCGCACCGCTTGCGGTTGGGCACGATCCCCGCCACGCACGAAGAAGCCAAAAGGCGGGACGCGGCCGAAAGGATCCGGATCGACTCCAGGAGATTGCGCGCCATCACCGGGAGCATGACGTTCAACTCGAGAACGCCGAGCGCGCCGGAAAGCGTCACCGCCGCGTCGTTGCCGATCACCTGCGTGCAGACCTGAATCCCCATCTCCAGGATTACGGGGTTGACCTTCCCCGGCATGATGGAGGAGCCCGGCTGAAGCGAGGGGAGGTCGATCTCCCCGATCCCGCACCGCGGGCCGGAGGAGAGGAGCCGCAGGTCGTGGCAGATCTTCATCAGGGAGGCGGATAGCCCTTTCAGCGCACCGCTCGCCGAGACGAGGGGGTCCTGCGCTCCCATCGCCTCGAACCGGTTCTCCGCCGCGCGGAACGGAATCCCGGTGAGCTTGTCGACCTCGGCGATCGTCCTCGCGCCGAACTCCGGGTGGGCGTTTAAACCCGTCCCCACCGCCGTCCCGCCCAAGGGTAGCTCCTCCAGGTCCTGGTACGTCGCTCGCACGCGGCGGATGCCGTGGTCCACCTGCGAAGCGTACCCGGAGAACTCCTGCCCCAGGGTCACGGGGACTGCGTCCTGCAGGTGGGTCCTGCCGATCTTGAGGACGTCGGAGAACTCCCGCGACTTCGCCGCCAGGGCTTCCCGTAGTTGTTCCAGGGCAGGAAGAAGCGCATCGGAGAGCTGCCGACGCGCCGCGATCCGGATGGCCGAGGGGATGACGTCGTTGCTGGACTGGCAGCGGTTGACGTGGTCGTTGGGGTGGACCGGGGCGTTGCTTCCCTTGGGCTTCCCCAGCAGCTCGTTCGCCCGGTTGGCGAGCACCTCGTTGACGTTCATGTTCGTCGAGGTCCCGGAACCCGTCTGGAAGACGTCGACCACGAACTCCCCGTCGAATTTCCCTTCCAGCACTTCCCGAGCCGCCCTCGAGATCGCCTCCGCCAGGGGAGGAGCGAGAAGCCCGAGCCCCGCGTTGACCTCGGCGGCCAGCCCCTTGATCATCGCCGCGGCGTGCACCACCGGCAATGGCATAGGGATGCCGCTCACGGGGAAGTTTTCGAAGGCCCGCCGGGTCTGCGCCCCGTAGTACGCGTCCTCGGGGACGCGAACCTCCCCCATCGAGTCCTTTTCCACCCGAAACCCGTTCATCGTCCGCCTCCCGTCGACTCCCCGTCCGCTACCCCGTGGGATTCCCTATGGACAGGGGCGGTTTCCTTCCGGTCGCCCATCGCCCCTTCAAACAACTTCCATTTCCTCCCGGATCGGCTCGAACTGCGCGCTTTCCGGGTGATGGGTATAGACCTGGCCCTCCCGGATCTCGAAGTACCACGCGTGGACGTGCAGCTTCCCCTCCTGGGTGGCCTTTTGAACCACGGGATAGGTGCGCAGGTTCTCCACCTGGATGAGAACGTTCTCCTCGGAGGTAATCTCCAGCCGCTCTTCCCGGGTCAGGTCGGGGTAGCACGCAGTGACCACCCGCATCGTCCGGTCGCCGTTCTTCAGCCACGCGCCGATGTGGGGGGTGGAGGAGAAATGCGAACGGTCCACGTACAACGCCTTCATCGCCCCGCAGTCGGAATGCCCGCAGACGATGATGTCGCGGACGTGAAGGTGTTCGACGGCATACTCCACCGCCGCCGCCACCCCCGTCGCTTCCAGGGGGTTCTCCGAGTACGGCGGAACGAAGTTTCCGATGTTCTTGACAATGAAGAGGTCGCCGGGTTGGGCATGGGTGATCACCACGGGATCCACCCGGGAATCGCAGCAGGTGATGAACAGCGCCTCGGGGCTCTGGCCGTGGACGGCCAGCCGCTGGAACAGCTCCCAGTGCTCGCTCCTGTACTTCTTCCGGAACCTGTGGACACCCGCGATCAGCTTCTGCATGACATCCTCCGGTGCGCGGTTTAAGGCAATGATATCCGCGATTCCGCAACTCTCAAAGGGATTTAGGGAGTTGTTTCCCGCTTGACGCACGTCAAGGCGCGCCGATATCGAACCGATCTACGCTGTCTCCAATCTCCGGGCAAATCGCCCCCAAGAGAAGAACAGGGAGGTTGCCGAATGACCAAGAAGACCGCCTTCTGGATTTTCCTGCTGGGCACCCTGTCGTCAGCGGTCGTTTTCCTGGCGCTGACGTGGGATACGCACCGGCAGGTGGTCGCCCTATCCCACGCCGACAAGATCGACGAGCGGGTGGTGGCGGGAAAACGGGCTTTCGAGAAGTACAACTGCAACGACTGCCACACGATCCTTGGCTTCGGCGCCTATTACGCTCCGGACCTGACCAGGGTGGTGCAGCGCATCGGGGAGGACGGCATCCGCTACCGCATCAAGAGCCCGGAAGCAGCGTTCGCAAAATCGTGGCGGAAGATGCCCAACCTCCACGCCTCGGACGCCGAAATCAACGACATGGTCGCATTCTTCCGGTGGGTGGGGGAGGTCAACAACAACGACTGGCCGCCCCAGGACAGCAAGAAGCGAATCTCCCGCGGAGAGCAGGCGATGGTCGCCTCGGTCGGCGTGTCGCCCGGCGCGGCGGTCTTCCAGTCGAAGGGGTGCATGAACTGCCACTCGCTGCACGGAACGGGAGGGACCTTCGGACCGGAGCTGGACACGATCGGCCGGAGCATGTCGATGGAACAGATCGAGCACTACGTCCGCAACCCCAAGAGCGTAGACCCGAAAGCGAAGATGCCGCCGCAGAAGGAGCTCACGAATCGCGAGCTCGAGGAAGTGGCGAAATTCCTTTCGAGCCTGAAATAAGGAGGGGATAATGGAATACCGATCCCAGAAAATCGCCTACTGGTACTTCGCGGCGGCGCTGCCGCTCTTCGTGCTCCAGATCTTTTTGGGGCTGTACCTCGCGTACAGCTACACCTGGACCGTGCCGCAGTCGATCGTCGACGTCTTCCCCTTCTCCACGGCGCGGGCGATGCACACCAACCTCCTCGTTCTCTGGATGCTCCTGGGGTTCATGGGGGGGACGTACTACATCGTCCCGGAGGAGACGAAGTCGGAGATCTACTCCGAGAAGCTCGCCTACTTCCAGCTGATCGCCCTGCTCGTCACGGGCGTCGTCGCGCTGGTCGGGTTCCTCTTCGGGTGGACCCAGGGGCGGCCGCTCCTGGAGATCCCCAGGCCGCTGGATTTCGTCGTGGTGGTCGGGGCGCTGATCTTCCTGTTCAACGTCGGCATGACGATGTTCAAGGCCCGGCGCTGGACCGTGATCCAGGGGACGCTGCTGGGCGGGCTCGTCTTTCTCGCCCTGCTCTACCTGTTCGGGATCCCCTTCTACGAGAACGAGGTGATCGACTGGTACTACTGGTGGTGGGTCATCCACCTTTGGGTGGAAGGAGCGTGGGAGCTCGTCACCGGCGCCATCATGGCGTTCATCCTGATGAAGCTCACCGGCGTGGACCGGGAGGTCGTGGAGAAGTGGCTCTACGTGGAGATCGGGCTGTTCCTCTTCACCGGGATCGCGGGGACCGGCCACCACTACTACTGGATCGGCGCACCGCGGTACTGGCTGTGGATCGGCGGGATCTTCTCGGCGCTGGAGCCGCTCCCCATCCTGCTGATGGTCATCGACACCATGCACCACGTCAAGAAGCGGCAGACGAAGATCGTGAACCCTCTGACCTGGACCTACGCCGTGGGATGCGCGATCTATCACATGATCGGCGCCGGCGTCTGGGGGTTCCTGCACACGCTGCCGCAGATCAACTATTACACGCACGGGTCGCAGGTCACCGTCTCCCACGGGCACCTGGCGTTCTTCGGCGCCTACGCCCTTTTGAACCTCACGACCTTCTACTACGCGATGCCGAAACTGAAAGGGATCGAGGTCTACGACGACACCCGCGGGAAGTACGGCTTCTGGACGATGTGCATCGCGATGATGCTCATGGGGCTCTTCTTCGGCGTGGCGGGAGTGCTGCAGAGCTACGTGGAGCGGGTGATGGGGATGGGATACATGACGGCGCAGTCCTACATGCGGCTGTGGATGGGAGTGGTCTTCTTCTGCGGCTTCGCCTTCCTGGCGGGGCTTCTGACCACGGTCGCCGATCTGTTCACGCTGCGGCCGGCAAAGACATAAGGATACGGCATCGGAGGAACCATGGATCGTTATACAAAAGGTTTTGTCGTCGCATCGCTCACCTACTTCTTCCTGGCCGCCGTGCTGGGGATCTGGATCGGATCGGCGGACACGGCCCCGTGGATCCGGTTCGCCCACGTCCATTTCAACCTGCTGGGCTTCATGGCCATGATGATTTACGGGGTCGGCTATTTCATCCTTCCCCGGTTCAACGGGCGCACGCTGCGCTGGCCGTCGTGGGTGCCCGTCCATTTCTACCTGGCAAATATCGGCCTGATCGGGATGGTGGCGTCCTATCCTTCCCATCCGTCGGCGTCGTTCGTCCTGTTCTCCGTCCTGTCGGTGGCCGGAGTCGCCGTCTTCGTCGTGAACCTGGGGGCGACGATGCTTCTCGATCCCGCGGTCTCGGCGGAGGAGGAAGAGGAACTCTCAACCGCAAGTCCTGAAGGGGGGGCGGCGGCGGAAATGCCGAAAGTGGACATCCACCCGGACATGCGGGTCGGAGAGATCCTTACCCGCTGGCCGGAGACGGTGGAGGTGTTCGTGGCGAACGGGTTCGCCTCCCTCGGGAACCCGGAGCACCGGGAGCAGGTCAAGCAGATACCCATCACGCTGCGCATGGCGTGCCAGCGGCACAACGTCAACCTCGAGCCGATGGTGGCGTACCTGATCGCCGCGGCCGGAGGGGAGGCGGCGGCAGCGCCGGCAACCGCGGGCATGGGAACGCGCACGCGCAAGGGAGGCCTGTCCAGGGGGGAGCCGATCGGCGCCGACAACATCCTGGGCGACATCCTGGCCGTCTATCCCGAGACGGTGAAGGTGTTCAAGATGTATTATGGCGAGGGATGCTTCTCCTGCCCGGGGCAGGCGACCGAGAGCATCAAGCAGAGCGCGATGATGCACAACGTGAATGAAAAGAAGATCCTCGCGGACCTGAACCGCGCCGCGGGGTTTTAAGGGGGGCGGGATGATCGAGAGGATGCAGGCGCTGCTGGAGGCCGAGCGCGCGGGGGTTGCGTGCCTCGCGGTGATGGCGAACAAGGCGCCGCCGGGGGAAATGAAGGACTTTCTCACGAGGCTGCGGAACGACGAGGGCCGGTTCTGCGCGGGGCTCTACCGGCTCATCGAGGCGCGGGGGGCGACTCCCCGCCAGACGATCGGCGCCTTCGCCGACAAGGTCCTCGCCCTCCCGACGGAGCCGGAGCGACTGGCCCTCCTGGACAAGGGGCAGTCGTGGGTGGTGCGGAAGATCGACGAGATTCCGCCCGCGGAGATGACGACGGGCGAGAAGACCTTCTTTGCCGAGATGCGGCAGGCGCACGTGGCGAATATCGAAGAGTGCCGGAAATACCTCCCGCAGGGTAGCCAGGGACGGTCCTGAGCAGATATCAGGACCGTCCCGGTTTTTATTTGGAACGGTTCCCCCGGCTTTTTGCATCTTATCGATGCTCGAAGGCCTTTTTTTCCGCATCACCCGGTTGCAGCAGATAGAATAAGAATTTACAGGGATCGACAAATCCGCAAGCCGACCGAGGGCCGATGCTCCGATCGCGACTGAAGGCAGCCGCCGTTGCTTCCTTCCTTCTCCTCGCGCTGCTCGGGGCGGTTGCCGCAACCGCGCAAACGTCCCAGCCGATCGGGTATAGCCACAAGGTCCACGTCACGAACTTCAAGATCGACTGCCGCTTCTGCCACTCTTCCGCAACGAAATCGACCTCCGCGGGGATCCCTTCCGTGGAGAAGTGCATGATCTGCCACCGGGCGATCGCCGTGGACCGCCCGGAAATCAAGAAGCTCGCGCAGTACTGGAAAGAAAAGAAGCCGATCCCCTGGAACCGGGTGACGGAACTTCCCGACCACACGTACTTCCCGCACAAGCGGATGGTCAACGCCGGCGTGGCATGCCTCACGTGCCACCCAGGGATCGATCAGGCCGACGCGGCGGTCCAGAAACAGGAGTTCACGATGGGTTTCTGCATGGACTGCCACCGGAAGCGCGGCGCCTCCATCGATTGCTGGACGTGCCACGTATGAATAGGAAGAGGTAACGGGATGCTCGACCGGAGAG
>Ga0214473_10002724_pt1 | contig 21642 bp, 27 predicted proteins | sample RVTome_7_FD_203509 | JGI IMG/M metagenome (GOLD analysis project Ga0214473, IMG submission 203509) | Soil microbial communities from uranium-contaminated site in the Upper Colorado River Basin, Wyoming, United States - RVT98D197 | ecosystem: Environmental > Terrestrial > Soil > Contaminated >... | reverse complement strand
ACTATCTTGTCTTGAATTGTCTCTAAATTGGAATACTTGATCCAATCTCCGTGGACCGGATTGTAAACACCCGCTACATTAAACAAAAAAACATAATCATATCTATTGCCTTTATCATAAAGCGAACAATCGTAACCTAATTCAACTAACCCTTTCTGCAAACTATGTAAAAGTGGATTAGTATATTTATCGGATATAAAAATACCTATTTTTAATGCTTTATTTTCCAAAGTTCCCTCTGATAATGTTTTATTTCTTCTGAAGTCAATTCCGATGTTCTAACTCGGACTTCCGCTTTCCCTGATTTTCCTTTGTAATATCCAAATCCTACGTAATCGTTAATCTGGAGATCAAAATCCCCTAAATGTTCTCTAATATAAGTTCCTTTGTACGGGAAATAAACTGTGACGTCGTAATCATCCACCCCAGAATTTTCTACAAATTCTCGGAGATTAGAAATAGTATCCCTATTCTCTCCAGGAAGCCCTATCATCAAAAATGCTTTAACTCTAATTCCATATCTATGGGCAATCTTTACAATATTGTAGTTTTGTTCAACGGTCGTCTTTTTGTTTATTATATCAAGAGTTAATTGATCGGCATGTTCTGCTCCGTATCCTATTTCTACACATCCAGAATCAGATAAAATAATTGCCATTTCGTCAGTAAAATTATTGGAATGAGCAAAACATCTAAACTTTAAATCCAAAGGTTTTATCGTATTACAAAGTTCCCTTACTCTTTTGAGATTAATGCAAAAAAGATCGTCAAAAAACATTATAGCTCGAAAACCTAAAGCTTTACACTCTTGTAATTCCTTTCGGACTGCCCCAACACTTTTCAATCTAACAGGAAAACCTGCGTGCTCACAAAAATAACAACTATGAGGGCAACCCCTGGAAGTCAAAACTACAGTAACTTGCAACCCCTCTAAATAGTATTTATAATCAAATAAAGTAGAATCTCTATAAGGAAGTTGATCTGTATCGTCGTTAGCTTCGTGGGGTTGCTTCCCATTTAAAATATCAAGGAAAGGCCGACAACCATCGGCCTTGATAACGTAGTCGAACAATCCTTCAACTTCGTAATTCAAACAATGAGGGCCTCCAATTACGGTTTTAACGGAATGTGAAAAACTGTTTAAAATTTTGAGAGTTTCAACGAATTGTGGAGTTGTTGTACTAAATCCGACTATTTCATAAGCATCAAAATTCTTTCCTTGAATCGGTGGGGTTACTATATCCACGACATGGTCAGAGTTTTCCTCGACAAATCTTTTAATGTAGTATGGACCAAGTTGTGGAAATACCTTATCGTTATCCAAAAATGGAGACGGAGGAATAATAATACAAGATTTCATCTTTCACAATTCCTCCTTCAACAATGACCACATCTCATAATCTATGTACATCCCATTCTTGTAAACTGCTTTTCGCATGACACCTTCCCCTCTAAAACCGGCCTTTTTATAGATATACTTAGCCGGAGCATTTGTAGAAAGAACTAAAAGCCAAAGTCTGTGCATATTCATATAATCAAAACAAAATTTCTTAATCAATTCTATCATCTTTTGACCGTAGCCTTTATTACGAAATAGCGGGGCAATATCTCCCCCCACCCGCATACTCCTATTTATCAGATCAATTTCATCAAATCGCAAATACCCCACTTTATCGGAATTGGTTAAATCTTCCAAAATGTAGTAGGCTTTCGTCTTATCTTCTTTCAACGCCCTTAACCAAGAAAGTTGATCCTCAAACCCTCCGAGATGAAGTGTTCCTAACATTTCTGCCGTAGAAGGATCGGTCCTAATTAAATAAACGAATTCAAGATCACGAGATTCTATTGGTCTTAATCCAAGCCCAAGTTCCTTATACTCAAACATTTTACCATCCCTCCTTAATACAATTTACGATGTATTCTCTATCTTCATCAGTTACCCACCAACCCACCGGAATACAACAATACAGAGGCCAAACTTTATCCATAGTAGGTAACACCGTCTTAAACTCCTTTACACAAGTATGAATATCATTCCTTTCATGAACCCTGCTAACCTGGATACCTTTTTCTTGCATTTTCTTCATGAAGAAAAACCTATTTTCAACTTTAATAGTATACAACCAATATGAGGATTTTCTATCCGGCTTTCTTTCTGGTAAAATTAACCCGGGCACAGAATTTAACTCTTGATCATAATATTCCGCATTACTTCGGTGCCGTTCTACAATAGACTCCACCTTCTTAAAATTCTCGATTGCGATAGCGGCGTTCACGTCATTCATGTGAAACTTAAAACCCCATTCCACGATATCTTTTTCACACCTAAAATCAGTTCTCGAAGGATCGTCCCGATCTATCCCATACCACCTCAACAACTTCGCCCGATTGTAAAGATTAGAATGAGGCAGAATTAGCAATCCCCCATCGATCGAAGTAAGGTGTTTAATTGCTTGTAGACTAAAAGTGCATATGTTCCCGTGGTTTCCCAATTTGTTATCTTTATATTCACTCCCAAAAGAATGGGCACAATCCTCAATAAGAGCTGGTTTAAATCCAAAAAGATTTAAAGCCTTAAACTGAACATCTTTTACTCCATCTAAATCCATAGGATATCCACCCCAGTGTACTCCCATAATAATTTTGGTTCGTGGAGATATTTTACGGACTAAATCATTCAAATCCATATTAAAATTGTTCTCATTAATATCTACCCATTTTATCTTCAATCCGTTTGCCAACAAAGGAAAATTTGAAGCTGTACAAGTTAACGGGGTTGCTAAAGCTTCATCCCCCTTTTCTATACCCGGCCATTTCCTTTCACCTATTCCTTCTCCCACCCAACCATAGGGATTTTTCAACAAATGCATAGCGAGATGTTCGCAAGAAGTTCCACTATTCAGAGTGAGAATCAATTTATTCCCGAACCATCCCTTTAAGATATTCTCAAACTCCTCAACTTTTGGCCCTTGGCCTATGTATCCACTGTACAAAACCTTTTGTACCGCGTCCCCCGAAGTTTCTGACATTGCTACTTTAAATAATGGAATTTGTTTCATGTTATTTATCTCCTAACTATCCAGAAATCGTTAATAATATCTGCGTACCATTTTCCGCCTTCTTCCCTTAAATAAGGAAATTCATATTTAGGTTTTTCGTCGAACATCACCGATCGGCCTCGGGCTGTTCCTCCCTTAACCGTCGCTTTTTCCCCTTCTATTCCGACCCTTAAAGGCATTCCCTTCATAATACATAATTGAGCATCATAAGGGTACACCTTTACATAATCACCCGTATTTATTATATGTTGCCGACTCAACGCGTATTTCAATTCCGTGTCAAAATCTTCAATATACCCCTTTTCTAAGCTCTCTTTCCTAATAAATTCCGGAACATATTTCTTCCAAAGTTCGTATTCTCTTTTCAATGTCCACTCTTGTTGAACTGCAAACCAGCTCCAAGTAGGGCCAACCTTAAAGTTATGGGCGGAAGTTCCGCCCCAATAATGACAAGCATAAGAATTTTCCAAAGAATCTCCGTAATAATTACAATAAAATTGCGGGGCATTAGGTTCTTTTGCTCTATCATTTTCGATCCAAGCCCCCGGAACAGAAACACATTCCCATTGATTCGCTGCTCTATTATGAAGCCAATTTCCAAATTCATGCCAATACTTATCTCCGTAACTATTATAGGAAGTATCTGGTTTACCCGCGAAGAAAAATGGCCCAACATAATGAAAAATATTGTGGATAAAACCCCGTTGCTCTCCAAAAACCCCCATTCTTCCTGTCTTAATTCGTTCTAAGTAATGCGGTTCGCTTTTAAAATCGTGTCTCTTTTCATTTCTCAACCCGTAACAAGTAACTTCGTCTTTGTTAAGCTTCACTTCCTCCAACAATTGTTTTATGATTCTCATATTATATAAAGTTCCGCAAGGATTAACTATCAACCTTCCGGGGTGATCCCACCAAAATCCGGCCATAGCCACATAATCATCTTTCATAAAACTTGCGTACCAATCCAACCACCCATCCCTATTAATAGAAAAATCGGAATCCATTGTAAACAAATAAGGAGTCTTCGTTTCGTTAATCGCAATCTCAACTCCAAGATCACAGCTTGGCCCCGGTCCCGGCCATTTTTCTTCTCTTCCAGGATATTTTGATGTGTTTATTATATGAACTCCTTCCCCAAGAGAAGTTTGAGAAACGCACTTTATATCATCGGCGTCCCAATAACCTTCGGCCTTCGTCACAAGCCCATAAGGAGGCCATGTCCATGCGAAATTATGATTATTCATTAAATATATTTCACAATCCCTTGTACTCTTATGCTCTTTTAGACTCGCAATAGTAATTTGTGCCCATCTTGGGGTAAGGGCGTATGCTATAACAACCGTCGCATATTTAGTCATAAAATCCTCTTTATTTATTCTTTAAATTCCCAACATCCGCCTCCACATCTTGGACATTTCTTAAAACGAAAATTTTCTATCTCCTGTAACATCGTGATATAGGCAGGAATATCAGATTGAATGCACCAAGCATTTTGAAGAATTCTTACATTATTTTCATAATTTTTAGAAAGAAGGGTTAATTTTTCTAAAAGAGGCTCCCCAATTTTATCCGTATTTTCGACGTAGGCAACCGGCATAACTTTTTTGACATTGTAATTTGGATAACCTCCTTCTTCATAATGTTCGATAATATCAACTTCCCCTTCTTTTCCAATAACTTTTACCACAGGTTTTTGAGGATCGGAACTTGAAACCATAAGGATTGGAATTGCCCCCCCATAAATCGCATCTATCATAACTCCAGAACCTATCGAAATCACAAATGAAGACTTGGCTACACATTCAATGGTTCCAATAAGACCGTGGAATTCTGTTACATGATCTTCAATCACCATAGGATATATTGTACCTTTATCTGCAACGATGTACCCAGCAGATTCAAGTTCTTTTCGAATAATTCTTGTATCAATATGTTTTCTTCCTGGACCCGGAGCCCAATTAACCACGATCGAAACCAATTTAGAATTTCTGTCATAGTGTTGAATTTTGCTTTCTGTTAAATCGCTGGAAACGATTCCCCGCCCCCAAATTAATTCCCACATTACAAATTCTCCGTTCTTTTTCTTAATTCTTGCTTCTCTATTTCTGGAATAAATACTAAGCTTTAAGCTTGGAACTGGTACGACTTTGCTGTAATCTCTAAAAGCTGGGGGGCAAGCCTCACTTTCAAACGAAGCTAATTGTACTAAAGTCTGAATAAAAATTAATTCCGGAACCATCCCATCCGCCGAAATGACGTCATAAGAAGTTGTCATCAAATCATGGGAAAAATGAGCTATTTTAACATTTCCTTTTTTAATTTCTCGAAAAAAATCCTGAGTCAAGGGATTTACGTGGAAAGAGCAAACACACCAATCATAATTTTTAACAATTTCGGCAACATGTTTAGATTTAAAATTCCCCCCTTCAGTGTACACCACCCCGAGGTCAAAAAAATCTACGCTATGTCCATGCTCCCAAGCTAAATTTACGAATTCATAAAATTCCTCTCTACCAAATAAAAGACTATCCCCGTAAGTTTCTAAAACAATAGCGATTTTCATTTTACCACTCCTTCACTTGTTCACGGATCACTCGATAATCAAAACTACCTTCCCAATAGAATTGACTTACCACCACATGTTTATTCTCTATCGTTAAACTAAACACTCCGTAAGTACCCAAATCTATGGCGTTACGTTTAAAAAATGTAAGCTTACCGTCTCTAATAACAACATGCCATTTACGTTCCACTCCAATTGGAGGTGGATGGATTAAATCTCCAACCAAAGATTTGTGCTCGAAATAACCTCTCTTAGCAACCCTCATAAGTTCTTCGCAGGCCTTGCCCGGGTAATCTACATAATGCAAACAATAAGTAGCCAACACAAGATCAAATTCTTTGTCTTTAAATATTGAAAGATCTTCGGCTCCCGCCTTTATGAATCTTCCATCTAAATTGCAGGTATAAACCCCGCTAAAGTATTGTCTATAAATCTGGTCGTATTCTTTATCTGTGAATGGATCGGCAACAACGTCCGCCCTTGGACAAGGTCGGTCCCCTCCTCCAACGTCAAGCACTTTCCAACTATCGGGAATCGTAAGTTTGTGCCCGATATGTCCCACTTCCACTTCTGCAACCATTCCCCCGGAATGTTCCATTTACTTCACCTTTTCCTTAATGTATTCGTAAGCTTCCCAAGTATTTATATTATAAAAAAATCCGTTGGCTGGGATTCGGTAAAGCTCCCAACCATACTGACGGGAAAGAATTGCGAAAGTATCATCACTCATTGTAGGTCGTTCTTTAAGCTCCCTCTCCATCACTTCGAGTTGGTCTCCTTTAAAAGATATAATACCACTATCATTGTGGGGATGATATTCTTTTCCTATTATAGTCATTCCTCCCACACCCCCATTATCTGGACCAGTCTCTATAAAAATCTGGTCGGACATTACCGCATCTCCATGAAGAGCATAGAATACTTCTTCTTTTTCAAAAAACTCTTTTGAACATAGTAAAGTTCGCAGCATACTGGTAGTAGCATAATCCCGATTTAACACAAATTTTGGAAATACCCCTATTTCATCAAGAGTTTTTACGCATTCAGCTTGAACTTCTTCGGCTTTATATCCTAATCCAATAGTAATATCACCTGTCCAATAAGTATTACATTGTCTTATTAATCTTGAAACAACTGTTTCTGTTCCGATAGGGAGAAGAGCCTTACTTACCATCCCCATACGAGAACCCATTCCGGCGGCAAAAATAAAGCACTTCATTCTTTCATCCTTTCAATTTGTTCCTCTAAATACTTTTTGGTTTGTCTTACCTCATCTAAATACACTATAATCTCATCTATTTCGGTTTCGATCTCCCGGATAAAATTTTCGTTATGCTGAATCTCATATTTTACAGAAACTTTTTCTATGAATTTTTTTATATCCACCTTCTTTCCCTTAGTTAAATCGCTTAGGGGCACATCAATAGCGTAGAGTTTTCTAAAAGGGAAGAAATGTCGGGTAGTCCTGGGTGGGAATAAATTTCCGCTTATCCCCCGGCTCACAACTTCCCGCTTTGATATGTTGGCTTGTTCACATAAATATCTGTGAACCAAATGAGTCCCAACCCTTATGTTTTCGTCTTTGTAATTGACGAACCTAACTGGGGCCTCTTTATAACCATTTCCAAGTAAGTATATGTATCGATGGGAACCATCGAGAACAATCCCAGTCTCTTTATCTGCGATAATTGGACATTTTATAACCCCATCTCTTCCAATCATGTTGCTAAGATTTCTCAAATGAGTCGGGAATACCTTTTCTAACGGCCTTAGAACCTTTATGTCCACTATTTCGTACTTTACTTCCATTCCACTCTCCACAATTTTTTAAGGACGAGATCGAAGCAATAATCATCAGTAAGTTCAATAGTATGTGCTATTTCATACAAATCTTTTAAGTTGGCTGCTTTTTCCAATATCTCTACTAAAAACTTCAAGCCAAAACTCTCATTTTTATGAGCGGCGTTAGGAACAGACCCTGCCTTCCAACAATGCTCTCGGTACGCCCTTTCATCCGGACAATAAATCACTACATAACCCCCCACCTTAACCACTCTCAACCACTCTTCGACTATCTTAGGAATTTCTTCTGGAGTAAAATCCTCAAGTAGATGAGAAGCGTAAACATAGTCCAAAACCCCATCTTGAAACCAATGAAGTTTAGTAGCATCTCCGTGAAGATTTTGCGGATGCTCCCCGAATACACAACCGTAAGGACCACTCGGAAGATCTACTGTTATGGCAGTTTTTACTATAGGATCTCCAGCATATCCTAAATCAACTCCATCCCCTTTAGAAAATTTTTCTAATCTTTTACGACACTTTGACGTTTCTGAGTTGGGCCAAATCTTCTCTGTCATTTTTTCACCCCTATAAGTTCGTTCAAATATTTTGTAGCGTCTGTCGCAGTATTAAATTGATTCAAGTGTAAACTTTCGCTATCGTTAAACCAAGCAATCACCACAATCTTTTTTAATCCATTATCTTGAAACAATTTAAAGTTCCGTACCTTTTCCAAGTCCAATATAGTATCATTACTACACCACACAAATTTCATTTTACACCTCCGTTTAATTGAAACCATTCTTTCGATTCCTCGAATATTCTTTCGGGAGTAAGCAACCGTATGCACGCTCCTCCAAGTTCGTCGGTAATTGAACAAGGATTCTGAAAATCCCAGCAAGGAATGCAAGAGAGTTCGTTTTTAGGATACAAGGCTTTTACTGTAGGGTAATAAAAAATCCGGGTATAAGGATCAATGTTCCCATACAAAGCCACACACTTCTTTTCTAATGCTCCAGCAATATGGATAACAGAAGAATCCGGGCCAATAATAAAATCCATTAAAGAACAAAGAGCCGTCAACTCTGGCAACGTAGTTTTGTTTATCAAATTCGTTAAAAACTTCCCCTTTATTTTAAGTAATTCGATTTTAGGAGCGCGGCCGCCCCAAAATTCCAAATTACCAAATAACACTATTCTTAAGCCCTTAACATTATTAAACAATTTAGCTAATTTCGGAAGATATTCTGGAGGCACCGTCCTTGTATTGCTTGTACAAGTAGAATGTATTCCTAAATACTTATATTTGTTACTATATTTAATTCTCTTTTTTAACTTTTCCACTGTTGAGGGATCTACCCAAACATAGGGCTTCTTCTCCCCAGCGATAACCCCCAACAAAGAATCGAAAATATCCATCCTGTTTTTAGTTTTGTAAATATCGGTGTCCAAAGTTCCGCCGACTTCTGGACTCTCTACTTTAAATCGTAAGTCTATTATTTTATTGTAAAAATATCGGTAAGATTTTGGAATCGGGATTATTTCTTTTAAAAATGGAGCACCCTTTAAAACATCTATGTTTTCTGGCTTAGTGGCCAAAGTTATCTCTTCTTCGGGATGTCTTTCCTTGTATTTTCTAATAGATGACGATAAGGCTATTAAGTCTCCAACACCCCCCATTCTTAGGATTAGTGTTCCCCCCTTTTCTCTGCGTACCAATGGTTTAATGTTTCCTTCCAATAAATCAACAGCCTTTCCTATTACCATTTCTACTGGAATTTCTTTTATGCATTTAAACCCGTAGTGACATCGTTCATACCAGCAATATTGAACGGAACAAGGGTAAGACAGCCAAACTCCTACAGAATTTTCATAGTAAAGCAATCGGGTATCCGGGGCATTAGGCCCAAAAATACCGACTATTTTCCTTCCCAATGCGCCTGCGATATGCAAAAGCCCGCTATCAGGAACAATCATCAACTCGCATTCATTAATTAACGCAGCAACCCAACGGAGGGGCATCCCTTCGATTTGAAAAATATTTGGGTAAACCTCTGTTTCTGGCGCTGCTCCTTCATGAAAAAATAGTATGGAAGCCTCTGGATATTTATTAATCAATTTAAAAGCAAGAAGCCATTGCTTCTCCATTGGCCAATTACGCCTTATTGTTGATGTCGAAACTTGTATCCCTATCAATCTCCTTTTGTTTTTTGAAATGTTTTTTTGGATCCAATTCTTAGCCCACTCCTTCTCTGCGGAAGTAACTACGTAAATAGGTTTTTTATCCTTGAGATAGACTTCCGCCAATTCGGCAAAGATATCAATACGATTTCCGGTCGGGTGGCTTCTATCCATTTCCATAGGAATTTCTTTACCGGTGTTAAAATTGTAGATTTTATTAAAGGAATAAGTAAGGAGATCTGCTGTGCCAACCACCTTATCAATATAAGGATTGTGTTTAAGGATATCGAATAAAACCCCCTTAACTCCGTAATGATCAGTTACACTTACAATTAATGGTGACTTGGGATTGGCTTCTTTGATAGCACGGATGGTGGGAGTTATCATCAATAAATCCCCGATCCCTCCGCTTTGTCTACTGACAAGAATGGCAGAAATCTTTTCTTCGGTTTTTTTGAGTTGAGTAGTGTTGGTAGGTTTTAAACGAGAGGCGAAACTTCCAGTCTTTTTACCTTGTCGTCGCATGTTTCATTCTTTCATTAAAAATTTAGTGTGAAATTATTTCAACATTCTGAACATAAAATGTTACTACAGGCAATGCCACACTCATATCTCCATAAGATGATGTAACTATCAGATATCGATAATTGGAATCAACTTTCGCTTGAGGGATATCATTCCTATCCAAAGAAACGACAAGAACAGTTCGTGCCGCATCTGAATAAACGTCAACTTTTACTTGTGAAGGACTTCCATAAACATAGGTGAGAGTACCGTAATATAATGTTGCCACTGGAATAGCAAGATATAATCCTGCATAATTTCTTGCATTGGTCCATATTTCAAACTTAGTAGGATGGTCAGTCCATGAATAATCTACTACACTTCCAACTGCTTGCCCACTATTTCTATAACCCATTAAAACATTACTCAATGCAATGGACCAACAATTTGCGGAAGAGGCTGGTGGGGTGGTCATAAATACTTCAAAATTTATAACTGTACCACTTGTAAAATACCCGGCCCCGAAATCCTTGTATAAATATGACTCGTGGTTTTTTGCTTCTAATCCTGTCACGATGGATTTTCCCGCAGTAACGGTATAAACACCTTGAGGATCTACGAGAGTATAGGTAGTGAAATTTTCATAAGAAGGTGGTGGAGTGGGAGAAACAACGTCTGGGCTTATTTTTCCGTGGGACCAAAATCTTCTAAACATACGATTCCCTACCAATTCGGAGTTTAAATCATAACAGTAACATAAAGATAGCCACTTACAGAGGAACGAATAGCAGCAATATATTGATCCGTTAAAGTAAAATACTCTGGCTGATTAGCTTTTAAAAGCATATCTGAAGTTGATGCTGCTACAGAAGGCCCTCCAAATTTTACATGACAATCTTGATCAGATATAAGTCTCACTATGTCAGCCCCAAATGGAGTGGAATTTCTTGCGGAAGAATCTGTAAAATTTATTTTTGTGGTAGATTCTGGAAAAAGTGCGCCTTGAACAGCCTCTCCACTTCCCCCATGAATTAACCGAACTTTACGAGATGCGGCCATTTACTCCTCTTTCTTAATACAAAACTCGGCCAATCACAACTATATCATATATTTTGTTATTTTCTGCACAAAGATGAAATGAAGTCTTTGCTTTGGTCTTAATATAAGCAACTGCTGCAACAGATCCTGTATCTACTTTCACAGGGATAACCCGATAGTTTAAATCATGCATCTGGGTCACTTTACCTCCCGTAACTGTTTTTAAAGTAAGAGTCATATCTGTACTTGTTGAAGTAACGGTAAACCCAAAAATTTTCTCTCCCGGCCTCACGTCCCCTATAACGGAATTGAAACCTTGATCTTTTGCGTAAGGGCAAATATCTTTAACCCATCTTCCCTTCATGTGAAATTCCTCCTTAAAACCTTATTTGACCCAAAATAAAGATATCGTAACTCTTACTTGCGTCCCCGTTCAAGGTAAATCCATCAACTGTGATCGAACTGGGATATGGGGCCGATGTAACCGCTGTATCAAGTGGGGTCAGAATAATCTGATACTCATTATCATACATCATAGTAACAAGTGATGCTTTTTGAGATCCCCGATCTACCCCCGCAGCGCCAGAAGTAGCCGTAAGGGTTGGAAATGCTACTGCAACGGTTCCTCCTACTGAAGTTGTAGCAATGCCGGAAAAGGCGGCTATGTCTTTCAGAGAACTTCCTATAACCGCGTCAAACCCCAGATTCTTACAATAAGGGCAATAATCTTTTGCCCATTTGGGGGTTGCCCGTGGATATGTGGGTAAAGTAGCCAAAACCAGAATACTGTACAATGCCCCAGGATCCCCATTAAGGGTAAAACCGGAACCTGTTTTACTTGTCACAAAAGTTTTATTTACTGGAGCGGCATTCAACTTTTGGGCAAATATTTGAGAATGGTCTACAACCGTAACCAGTCCCCCTGTTAAAGAAGTAAAGGTCACTGCTTTTGTATACACTCCAGCACCTATGCTCACTCTACCCCCGAATAGCCACTGTCTTTTCTCACATCCACCTAACACATTTTGAATGTGGATTTCTTCTATAAGTGGGCAACTCAAATAAGATCTGTTGATAATTCTCATTCTTTCCTCCTGATAAACTGAATTTATTCTACTATGGACTTAGCAAAAGCTTTTGTCTCTTCATCTTGCTGTTCCGGCTTGGGAACTGTCTTAGTAACTTTTGCCACAGGGTTACGACCTGGGGATTGAGCCGCTTTCGGCTTTTCCACTATCGGATCCTCTGCCTTTTCCACTATCGGATCCTCTGCCTTTTCCACTGTCTCCTTAACTAACACGTAACCAGAACCTGCATAAGCAGGACTTAATAGAAGTTTAGCAACTTCCCCAGGAACTATCGCAGTCCCGTCAATTTCGAAAACAGCGTCGTATTTGGGAGTGATCCTCAACTTACTTGGTTCAAATAACTTTAAACCTTCCTTCTTAATTTTTACTGTTCCTTCGATAGTCATGGTACAATCCTCCTTTTTAGTTTTTATGTTGTAAGTTTTTCATTAACAGATTGTTTGGCTTTTTCTTGTAAATCGGGATGCCGTTTAAAAAATTTATTACCCTGATCTTTAGACCTATCTCGGAGTTTTGTCCAAACCCCTCGGTTCCAACCAGAGCCTTTTAGTATTGCGGTTATAGGAGTTAAATATCGCTCCATTATAATATTACAATAAACGCACTTTGGAGCAGTGTCATCCCCGACTTTCCTTAACTCTTCACGTTCGAAACCGCACTTTTCACATTTCCAAGCGTATATAGGCATATCAACATCACCTAAAAAATAAGGGCAGGAGAGTTATTTACTCACCTTTAAGGGGAAATCCCTCCTGCCCATTTTCTTAATCTAATCTCCAGGATTAAATGGTTGCCTCACCAACGTTTTTGATTCGGACCCACTTTTTCGGAGCATACAATTGCATAACCCCGTAAAGTAACTGCAACCACCGGATAGAAGGCTCTATCACGGCCAGGTCCATCTTCATCATTGGGGCCAACTGCTTAAAAATCAGAACTTGAGGAGTCATTTCACCTAAGTACACATCGTGCACATTAGCGCAAATTGAGTTCAAATCTGTATAAGCAGTATGGTCAGCACTACCAACGATAGTCGTGCCAGCAAACTGAGTGATAAGATAGTGGACACTTGTTCCACCTCCACCTGCTACTGTTCGATAAATATTCACCCAATCGGGTGCATAAGTACCTATTGTAGCATTGTTTCTTACCGTTAAAGTTACGCTGTCCGCATCACCAGTAATGGAGCCATTTGTGGCCGCCGTACATGGTGCAGATTCCCCATACCTATTATTCAGCGTAGCTGTATAATAGTACGTCCCGTGACCGTTGTTAGTCTTAGTCCAAGCACCTCCATTCGCGCCGTTATTTGTAGTAACAGCGATTTGGGTAGGGGCATTAGGAGCTTTCGTAGAAGTAGCTAAAGTTGTTCCTGGGGTAACATATTTCTTTCTCAGAAAGATAGAAGGATTGAACGCCAAAATACCTGCCTGGGAGGCAAAAGTATTAAGAGGAACACCAATCTGTCCTTCTTTAAAAGGAACAACAATACGTTCCTTTGGAAACATGATTTTAGCTAAGTCTGCTAACGGCCTTGTTCCGATGAGGATGTCTGTGGGAAGGCCAAAACTTTCAACCACCTGATTACTGGCTGTTTCAAGAACATCCTCTGTAAGAGGATCTCCTAAACAATCAACAATCTGAGTAGCATCAATCTGTGCCTTAATACCTGGGAACTCGTACCCTTCGTTAGTTGGATAGTTGTACCTTAAGGTATTGTTCCCATTAAAAAGAGCCTCTTCAACTTTCCTCAGAAGCCACATGATCCCGTTTTTAACTTCGTTTCCTATCACATCGCCATGAGCAGTACGCACCAAGGTCATTGGATGCGTAATCTTTCTCACAGTCTGTAGATATTTCACTAAGCTAACTTGTCGAGAATATGTAGAATCGTCGTACTCGCCGAGCTCTCCTTCTGGGGTAAACGCTCCACCTTCAGACCCATAGGAAGTAAGCCGGTTATACTCTTCAACTGTCGAGTAAGCCGGGAGCTTGGGGATCTTCTGCCAGAAACGAATGTGGTTCATTTGGTACGTAACCACTTTCAAACTGGCTTCGAGGGACTCAACCCTAAGAGCAGAACCAGATACACCACCGGAAGTACCGGGGATATCGTATCCCGCTGCTAAGGCTTTGTTCAATTCTGCAACCTGTTCAGAGGTGCCAATCCCAAACCCATCGAGATTCTCGTAGTCTTTTAAAGATACCATATTATTAAATATCACCACCTTTCTTCTTAGAATGAAATCATAATCATATCTTAATCATAATCATATCTTTAGGAGATTTTATTTCAAGTATGCCTTGATAATCTCCTGATGGTCGTCGCTAAGCGGATAATTGGGCTCTGCCTCAAAAGCAGTTAGAACGGTATCTTTGATCTTACCATCCATAACAGCCTTTTCTAAGGCATCCGCGATTTTTCTCTTCGGTAAAGTAGCGAACTCGCCTTTTTCACCGGTAAAGGACTTTTCGAGAACCACAGCTTTCTGAATAGACTTCGGACCCCTGACGGGTTGATCTTCAATAGCCTTTAACCTTGTGTCAACGCTTTTGAAGAATTCTGCCATTTTATCGGACAGGCCTTTGATGATACTGCCCACTTCTTTAAGGGCTTCGATCTGTTTTCCATCAAAGTCAGAAATGGATTTCTTCAACCCATTTACCTGCTTGCCCATGGCCCCAAGAGAAAGCTCGGTCTCTTTAACCAAAGCCTCTAAGAAAGGAGAAATTTCAATAGCCTTTTCGAGTGTAGTATTCTCATCGAAGTTTCCAAGGAGGGATTTTTCTTCTTCCTCTTCTTCCTCTTCTTCTTCCTCTTCTTCTTCCTCTTCGATGTTCTTGCGAGCTTTCGCAAACTCCTCAAGGCTTTCGATGGCTTTCAAAAGGGTCTCTTCGCTGACTGTCTTTTCGGCTTCTGCCTTTTTAAGATCTTCAGCGGCTTTCACCTCTTCTGCCTTTTTAGCTTCCTCAGCTTTCTTGAGCTCTTCAGCTTTTTTCTCTTCTTCTTTTGTCATTATTTACAACACCTCCCTTTTATCTCTCACACCCGACGGGTGTTTGATTCTTAATCATTTAAATTGGCATCGTATTCCGGTTCGTTCAACTTCTTAAAGCTTCCATACGTGGCTTGAATACCATCGTTCAATCTTCGGCAAACCTCATTCCAAGCCTTAGAAATATACTCCTTAACATAAGGAAGGGTTGGATGAACCGTAGAGGCAGAATACAAAGTATTAGTAATTTGCTTTAAAGAAATATCGTCAATGACAAAAGCTGTAGTCGCTGCGTCGTCTGTCGCAGAAATTACAAAGTCCCCAGGCACCGCTTTTGTCTTAAAAATTACAGTATACTTTCCAGCGACTGTAACCGGGATATCCAAAGCAACATCAAGAATCCCAGTCGTAATTTGACAAGCTGTAATATGGGCTGCGTTAACTACACCGGAAATTGTATATTCCAATTTGTACCAAGCACTTCCAACCAAGGCTACTGCCAAATGGGCAGATGTCTGGGTTAAAGTTCCTGCCCCAGCTGCGTGTAGATAAGCCGCATTTCCTCCGGAATCAGTAAAATCTCCAGTTACATCCCAGTTAGCATGAGTAGCAAAATTTGTTTCATTTAAACTCTCCGCCCCTTGTTCCAGGATAGCTAACAAAGCCTGGACAAGCAATACCCCCGTGGTAACGGCGGAAAACCCTGGACTACAAAAATAAGGATAAGCCAGAAGCAATGTTTGAATCTGGGCTGCGGTATAGTTCTGCCCATAACTCGCCAATGCCACTTCTACAATAGTCCTTGATATCTGACTCAGATACTTCCCTGTATTATAGTTATATGTTGGAGTAAAGCTTAGATAACTTTTAATCACAACATCTGCCAGTCTGCGAATTACCGACGGATCGCTCAATCCTGAATTTGTAAAAATAGTATTAAGTTCTGCCTGAGTATAAACTGCCATCTTTTTTCCTCCTTGTTATTTTTTCTTTGCCTTTAAATGTTTAGCCTTTTCTTTTCTGCCCATGTGCTGAGGACTCAATTGACCTCTTTCTCTGGCTTTGTGCTTCATTGCTCCACAAACGGCCTTGGCATCATCAATTCCCTTAACTGTTGAAACCTTAGCCACACATTCGTCAAAGCCAACTTTTCCTACCCATTTTACCAAGCCCTTAATTTTGTCTGGATTCTTCTTTTCAGCTTTCTCTATAACCTTTGAAGCCAATTGAATATTTAAGAAATCTTGGTAAGTCAACTCAACTTTAGGCATATCATCCCTACAATAATAGTTATATAAAAAAGTGCATAAATTTATTTCTTTACAACGTAACGGTACTTGACTTTCTTTTCTTTCTTCTTTTCCAAGCCACTCTCAAGACACTTTTTGAGGGCCTCGAACATTGCTCCACCTTCATTATCTGCTAAAACCAAATCCGTAAGTTTGGCACTCAACCTCCTGCTGTACCCTTTTTCCATATGTAGAAAATCGATGGCTTCACGTCTGGAAAGCATCATATTTCTCCCCGCACCTTATTAGAATCAAATTCATTTTCCCAAAATCGCAAAACCCTATAACCCTTTTCTTCAAGTTCTTTCATTCTTATACGGTCAATTTCTTTTCCGTCCGGGTAGTTGTGCCAACCTTTTCCATCCACTTCTATAATAAGATTATACAAAGGTAAATAAAAATCTGCTACATAACGATGTTCTATTTCCCAAACTGGAAATTGAAATTCATAACTGATTCCTAACTCATTTAAACACCTTTTCATTTCTATTTCTGGTTTTGTATCACAAAAAATACAATTTTCCATTATATTTTTAGGAGTTTTCCCTTTTTTGGCTAGGCTTACTTTTTCCGCGATCAATTTAACTCTTTCATCTGTTTCTTTAGTAAGTCCTTTAATCCAAGGAACACTATTACGAGAAAAACTATGAGGGAAATGTTTACCTTTTAAAGATTTTGAAGTTCTTTCCGCATTTATTCGAACACGTTCATCAACTTCCTTGGTCAGTCCCCTATTCCAGGAAGATTTACCTAAATTAATATGAGTCCCTATTGCGTTATGCCCAAGAATAAATTTTTTCCCCGCCCCGGCCATTTTTCCGCACCCGCATTTACAAAATTCTGGATTTAGAAGAAGTGCTTTTGGGACTCTTACTCCATCAACCCAAATAGGCTTTACTCTTTCATATACTCCACGAGGCATATTAGATTTTTATCCCCACAATTAGTTTATCGTAGGTTGGAGCATTTGTCTCTTTTAGCCATTGAGGAAATGGCCTTACTTCACCGACATCTTTGGCTTCTATCCACTTCTTAACTGCACCTTCTAAAGTGTTCCTAAATGCCAAGTCACTCCCCTTTAACCGAGAATGTGGCTTTACCCATTCATATTTACCCCTTCTTGTCCGAGGATGGCCCTTGACTTTTCCTTCAGCTCCCGGTTCTCTTGTTCTGCCCGCGGCTTTGGCCCTTGCGTACAAATCTCTTATCCCCCCGGGTGTAGGTGGTAGAACATATTCAACAGCCTTAAAAATACAATCTGCCAAAAGTTCGGCTTTTTGAGTATCTCCATTATATTTCTTAGCTTTTAACCATTCAACAAATTCAGATTTGGTAAAGCCTTTTTTCTTCTTTTTTATGTCTTCCTCTTCGTAAGTTGTCACTTTTGGTTTCTTTTCTAAAGATTCTTCTCTTAAGGCAGATCCGCTAACCCCACCTGAGGTAGCTGGACAATCGTATCCCGCGCTGAGGGCCTTTTCTACTTCCGGACCCGTCATTGGAATTACAATAGAAACAGGAAGATCGCAAATACAAGCATTTGGATCGTCGATAGGCAATAAACCTATTACTTTTCCACATTTAGGACAAGTTGTACCACTCAAGGGTTGCGGTTCTCTGGGGTCTAATTCTGGTTGATTTACATGTATTACAGGATCTTCCCTGGGATCAGGACCAAGCCTCTGATCCGGTAAACTGTCCTCTATTGCTTTTTCTTCTGTACATTCGCAAAAAGAACACTTAGCGCAATCCCCCTGGCAAGGACTAAATGTAAATCCACCAAGAGATTTTATCAGATCAATCCACGTACCTTTATTTATTGGGTTGTAAGTAATGGCGACATTCTTAATCCAAGCCTTTTTAACATCTTTACCCGTTTCTAAATCACGTTCTTTGATCTTTCCTTCCACGGATAAGCCTAATTTACGCTTGCTGCCGCTTTTCTTCATACCTTCCATTAAATCAAATACTTTGAGAGCTGATTTATTTTGGTATAAAAACCCTTCAACGTAAAGTTTTCCATTGCCCTTATCTGCCTTATCAATTTCCCCTAAAATGGCGTCGGCCCCTTTTTCGTGATTCCAATTAAAAGCCCCACGCTCCAAAAGATAGGAGATATCCAAACCATCAACAAACACCCTCTCACCCTGAAGATCTTCCGCGTTTTCGTCAGAAGCAACTCCCCCTATCCGCATCTCCCCTTCTTTATTGCCCTTTGTTATTTCTAAGGGCATCCAAAAACTAAAATCCTTTTCTGTTGCTCCGCAACCCATATAACACCCTTTGTACGTATTTCATTTAAAACCCCTTCCCTCCAAGATTTATCTCCAATTCTCTCTTGCTATTCCCTCAAATATTGCCTTTTGTCTTTTATATCCCGATTCTCCCGGTTTAAGTATTCTCGGCCTCAATTGTTTCTTCTTCCTTGGCTGTTTATCCGGTCCTCTACCCTTCTGTAAATCTTCATACTCTTCATCAATTGATTTAATTATTAAAACTTTCATTTAGACCTCATTTAAAACCCCTCCGATTTAAAAATGCGCGTAACAATTGGATCCAACCTTACTTTAATTGCTCAAGAAATTTTTGGAACATTTCCTTACCACCAGGAGTATTTTGATCCACAACTACTGGGTCAACTTCTACCGGCGGTAATTCTGAACCTAAATCATTTATATCCATGTTAGCCTTTTGGCTCTCTTCTACAACCATGTCTGCGTTCTTCAGACCTTCTTGAATCAATTGTTTCTTTTTATCTTCTTCCATAGGAGCAATTTTTTTCTCGAAATTCTCGAGATCAGATTGTCGGACTTTAGACAGCACATTATCCAAAATTATTCCGGGCATACGTGTACACCTCTATGATAATAGTTATATAAAATTACAAATAACAGACGTCATCGTCGCATTTAGGTTTTTCCGTAGAAACCAAAACCCCATCGATTGATCCATCTCTAAAAATCGTTACACCTTTACACCCCATCTGCCAAGCTTTAATATACACTTGCTTTATGTCTTCAACAGAAGTATCTGCTGGCATGTTAATGGTCTTAGATATCCCCCCGTCAACTACTTCTTGCCAAACTTTTTGAATTTCAAGGTGCCAATCAGGGCTAATCTGGTGGGCTGTTTTACAAAATTCAGATTTGTAAATTTCTCTTGTTTCTTCTATAATTCCCACTGTTATGTGTCTTTCGAAAGCTTTTGCAAACACGGGTTCAACCCCAGAAGAACAATCTGCCAATATTGAGAGACTTCCTGTTGGGGCAATAATTCTCTTGTAAAAAGAATCTGGAGCCACTTCCTCGGTTCCTTGTTTATAAGGAACGGCTAATTGTCTAATAAAATCTAAGGCTTCATTAGAATCGTATTTTATCCCCAGCATAATCAAGGCATCGGCAAAGCCCATTATTCCCAAACCAATAGGGTTTAAATCTGACATCAATTTTGATATTTGAGGCAAGGGATAATGGCTGATAGTGTTCATGTTCAACAAAGCACGTGCCCCCATCTTTACTGCCCGATAAAATTTATCAAAATTAAAGTTATTTTTCTCTACGAATTTTGAAATGTTTAAACTGCCCAAACAGCAAGCCCCGTAATGCGGAAGCCCCACTTCGCTGCAGGGATTGGTCGTATCTATCACAACTTCAGGGTACAATTTATTGTCTTTGTTTATTCTATCAAAAAATAGCATCCCAGGGTCACCACTAACCCAGCTTCCCAAAACAATCAAGTCAAAAATATCTTTAGCCCGGACTTTGCTATAAATTCTGCCCTCATGACTTAATTCAATATACCCTCCATTAGTAGTAACCTTTTCCATGAAATCATTAGTTACCATTACAGAAAGATTGAAATTCTTTAAATCCCCCCGAAGCTTTGCTCTACAGAAGTCAAAAATCTCAGGATGACTGGGGTTCATAATGCCCATCAAAGCCCCACGTCTAAAACCACCCTGTTTTACTGTTTCTGTAACCGCATTAAAAATTCCCATGAAAGAAATAGCCCCAGAACTTGTACCCCCACTCGACAATGGCGCTCCTTTAGGTCGTAAGCTGGAAAAATTTATTCCCACGCCACCCCCAGACTTAAAAATCACTGCCATATTACGTATGGTATCAAAAATGCTCCCAATATTGTCTTCTAACGGGAGGATAAAACAAGCATGGAGCAACCCCCTTTTACGTCCCGCGTTTCTCATAGCAGGTGAATTCGGAAAGAACACCCCATCTACCATAGCTTTATAAAGTTTGTCTTCAAATCTTTCATCACGAATTGATATGGCCTTAGCCACTCTTTTTAGCACCCCGTCTGGGGTTTCCCCTTTGTGGGCATACCGCTTCTCCAAAAGTATTTCTGCATTCTTTGATAACATTTTACCTCCATAAAACAAAAACAAACCCCTCGGGTTCGCTTTTTGGATTAGAATTTTTTAGATCATCTAAGTTACTAAAAGGATTTCATCTGGCAGTTCATCTGGCAGTCAAAAAATGGGTGGCCGGGCGAACTCGAATCGCCTAAAATGCGGGCCACAACCGCATGCCTCGACCACTTCGGCATCGGCCACAGGGGAAATTCTTGTTAAACCGAATAATGGATGGTAGGCCTGTAGAACTTGCTGTTCTCTATCCGGTCATAGCCTATTCCAATTGCTAAACCACCCAAACTCGTTGGCATCATGGCCTTTCTCTCTACATAACTCCCACGGCTTTCTACCGCAGGTTTCTTCAAGCTCTTCGGTGGACTGCTTACATACGCACGAAGCCAACCACCTGTTCTGGCCATCAATTTAGTGCGGTGATAAAGTGTTCCATCCAATCCTACGTACAACCTATCTACCGGATCATTTACTTTAGTATGAACATGGCCCATTAAATAAACGTCTGCTTCTATCCACTTTAATAAATCTTCTAATCTGGTAAGGTGACCCCCAATAGTTCGCCCACCCCCTATTCCATGGTGAGCGTAAACCGTACAATCTGCTTCAGAATGTTCCCGAACACCAAACTTAATCCTAATGGACGCGGAAGTTCCCAAAAATGGGCATTTCAATCTCTGGCACAAAATTTGGTCTGAAGTAAACCCATCTTGGAATTGCCAATAGTGGTCTCCTTCCAACATCCCCATCCAATGACCTTTAGT
>Ga0214473_10002723_pt1 | contig 21642 bp, 20 predicted proteins | sample RVTome_7_FD_203509 | JGI IMG/M metagenome (GOLD analysis project Ga0214473, IMG submission 203509) | Soil microbial communities from uranium-contaminated site in the Upper Colorado River Basin, Wyoming, United States - RVT98D197 | ecosystem: Environmental > Terrestrial > Soil > Contaminated >... | reverse complement strand
AAATGCTTCAGTCCATGCTTGATATGATTTTGGGTCAAGCATCGTGTTCCAAACTTTTTCTTTGGGTGCATTAATACTAATTGAAAAGTTGAGTTTGTTCATATTATTTTGAATTTGTGTAAATATTAATTTCCTTCAGCAGCTTTCTCTAAATCGGCAATGATTATTTTTTTCATCTGCAGCATTGCTTGCATTACTTTTTGAGATTTGTTTTGGTCTTTATCCCCAAGCAGCTTGCTTAAAATTGTTGGGACAATTTGCCACGATACTCCAAATTTATCTTTCAGCCAGCCGCACATTTCTGCTTGCGGGACAGCAGAAAGTTTTTCCCAGTAGTAGTCAACCTCTTTTTGATTTTCACAATTAACAACAAACGATATTGCCTCATTGAAATTAAAACCGTGCTCATGGGCACTGTCCATAGCTGCAAACCACTGATTCTCAATCATAAAGTCAGTGAACATAATTGTGTCTTCTTTGTCCGGGTCCATTCCTTTGGGATAACGAGCAACAATTCCTCGTTTTTTATTATTGAACACGGAGATGTAGAAGTCGCTTGCTTCTTCTGCTTTGCCGCTTACAGTTCCAACAAACATAAGTGAGGGAACTATGAACGGCCGCTCTTCTCCATCAGGATTCGAAAGAATAAACTGCCATGAAAGCCCGTATTTATCTTGTATCCATCCATAACGCTCGCTAAATGGATATTTATCTAGTGACATTAATGGGGTTCCTCCCTGCGATAACTTTTCCCACAACTCGTCAAGATTTTGCCGGGCATTTTTTTCTTTTGATGGATCAAAGTTTAGAAAGAATGATATTGATGGGTTAAATCTGAAAACAGGTCCGCCATTTAATGCGACAAACTCATGCCCATTAAGATTGAATGATGCAGTCATCACTGAACCATTTGGTCTTCCTGAAACTTTAGCGCCAGCTTCATCATAACGCATCATATTTCCTATTGCGGCGTTTTCAAAAATTGAAGTGTAAAAATTTACCGCCTCTTCGGCGTTGTCATCAAACCACAAAAATGGAGTTATGCCTTGCATAGAATTTCCTCACTAAATATTTAGAAATAAAGAGATAAAAATTCATTAATTCATCCTTCCGGCACCAGCTTAGCTGAATCTGTAATCCTTTCAGAACTTTTTTCCAGCACTTCGCTTGTTTGTTTTGATCTCAATGTAAATCTTGCAAGCAAGGTATAAACAACTGGAACAATCACTAAGGTTAGGAAAGTTGAAAAAAACATTCCGCCAACTACAGCTAAACCTAATGGTCGCCTAGATTCGGCCCCGGCACCAAGTCCTATTGCAATTGGTAATATTCCAAAAATTGTAGCAAAGGAGGTCATGAGTATTGGTCTAAGACGAATCGTTGCTGCATTTATAACAGCTTCAATATATGAATGCCCCTGCTCATGCTGCTGATTTGCAAACTCTACGATCAGGATAGAATTTTTTGTAACGAGTCCGATTAACATTATCAATCCGATTTGAGAATAAATATTAAGCGTTTGGCCAAAAATAAATAGCGTGAGTAACGCTCCAAATACAGCCAGCGGAACTGAAAGAAGTATTGTAAACGGATGTATGAAGCTCTCAAACTGCGCGGATAAAACAAGATAAATAAAAATAATTGCAAGTATGAACATAAAGTATAATGCCGAACTTGAAGATTTGTATTCCAAAGATTGTCCTGCATATTCTCGCTTAGTATTGGATGGCAATTTCTCTTGTGCAATCCGGTCAAGATCCTCTAATGCCTTGCCAAGAGTTACGCCTGGCGCCAATCCGGCAGAAATTGTTGCGGAACGAATTCGGTTATAATGATTAAGCTCTTTTGGGGCGACTGTTTTTTTAACTTGGACAACGTTGGCAAGCTGAACCAATCCTCCGGTACTTCTAATATAAATATTCTGAATTGCTTCAGGAGTAGCGCGGTATTCGGGTTTCATCTGCAGAATAACGTCATACTGTTTGGCTCCGCGTTTGAAATCCGTGACCATTCTTCCGCCCAATAAGGTTTCAAGCGTTGAACCTATATCTGTAACCGATACTCCGAGGTGCGAGGCGCGCTCACGGTCAATGTCTACATCAAGCTGAGGTTTGTTCAATCTTAAATCGCTATCCATATTAATTAAGTAGCCCAATTTAGAGGCCTCGCCCATCATTATGCCTACGGATTTACTTAAGTCTTCATAACTATCCGCTTGCAGAACATAACTTATTGGGTTTGAAGAAAAATTAGCTCCCAAGCTCGGAGGATTAATTACAAATGCTAAAACCCCCGGTATTGAAATAAGCTGCGGAAATAATTCTTGAATAATCTGCTGCTGCGATTTATCTCTTTCACTCCGTGATTTCAGATTAAGGAACATAAAACTATTTGTAACGCTACCCGGACCACCAAAGCTCAACCCAGTTGCAGTAAAAAGTCCTTCTAATTCAGGCAACTTTAATAAGCGTTCTTCAATTTCTCTTACGTAACTATCTGTGTATTCCAATGTCGAACCTTCCGGCGCGATAACTATTCCGAATCCAATTCCACGATCTTCAATAGGAACAAGCTCACTTGGTAAAAGTTTAAAAAGCAAAACAGCAAGTACAATTGCGGCAACACCTCCTGAGACCGTCAACCATCGGTGGGACAATGTCCATCTGAGCAAACGTTCGTAAATTTTATTTAACCACTCAAAGAAATAATCGAAAGATCTTGATGCCCAGCTTTTGCTTGCACCGTGCAAAGGTCTTAGAATTTGCGAAGAAATCATCGGCGTAAGTGTGAGAGCAACAAAGCCTGATATTAAAACAGCAACAGCTACAGCAATACCAAATTCATTAAATAATCTTCCAACATTTCCTGAAAGGAAAGCGAGCGGAATGAATACTGCAACTAACGCAATTGTTGTAGAAATAACTGCAAATCCTATTTCTTTACTGCCATCAAGAGCAGCCTGCCCTCGACTCTTACCCATTTCCATGTGACGGTAAATATTTTCGAGAACTACAATCGCATCATCAACCACTAATCCAATGGCTAAAACGAAACCGAGCAGAGTTAGGATATTGATTGTAAATCCCGCAAAGTAAACTGCCGCTAAAGCTCCGATTATGGAAATGGGTATAGCTAACGAGGGGATTATTGTTGCGCGAAAGCTTTTCAGGAATGCCAGCACTACAAGCACAACCAATACCAATGCAATTAACAAAGTTTGCTGAACTTCCGAAATAGATTCGGTGATAAATTCTGAGCTGTCAAAGGCTACATCTAATTTCATACCTTCCGGAAGCAGCTTAGCCAATTCGGGTAGAGCCGAACGGACTTCGGTGGCCACATCCACCGTGCTGGCTTTCGATTGCTTTACTATTCCAAGCCCGACAGCTAGTTTACCGTTCCAGCGAGCTAACGTACGCTCGTCTTCTGCGCCAACACTGACATCGGCAACATCACGAAGACGAGTAATTTTGTCTCCTTTTTGAGATACAATTATTGCTCCGAATTGTTCGGGTTTATCGAGATCTCCGCGAGTACGGACTGCAAATTCACGTTTTGTTCCTTCTACTCTTCCCCCGGGTATCTCCGCATTCTCACTTCTAACTGCAATCTCAATATCTTGAGCGGTTAATCCATGAGCCGCCATTTTTAAAGGATCCAGCCAAATTCGCATTGCATATCTGCGTTCGCCGCCAATTATAACCGATCCTACTCCCGGCATTCGCTGAATTCTTTCCTTCAAAACACGATCTGCAAAATCAGAAAGCTCTAGACCGGAGTGATGTGTGCTGTACAGAGCCAGCCAAACAATTGCCTGTGCATTTGCATCAACTTTAGAAATTATCGGATCTTCTATTTCTTGCGGAAGTGTACCGCGTATACGCGAAACTCTATCTCTAACATCATTCGCTGCTTCATTAACATTTTGACTCAGTTCGAATTCTATTGTAATTACCGATCCACCTTCACGGCTTGATGAGATTATAGTTTTTACTCCTTCAAGTGTGGCAAATTGTTCTTCAAGTACATCTGAAATTTCTGTTTCAACTACATTCGAACTTGCCCCGCGATAAAGCGTAACAACAGATATTATCGGAGGATCTATATCTGGATATTCACGAACCGGAAGCTGTGTGAAAGATATAATGCCGAATAAAAGAATTGCCAAGCTCATTACAGTTGCAAAAACCGGGCGGTGAATTGATATATCGCTAAGTTTCATATCGGCATCTCCTAATCTTGAGCCAACTTAATTTTTTCTGTTTCATTCTAACTCAATAAATTATTTTAAAGACAATCATTACTTTGTCTGACCGTTCGCTGAATTAATGGGCAACACCTTTGCTCCATCAAAAAGTTTTTGATGGCCGGCTTTAACTACTTGCATTCCAGTTTTTAATCCGTTAACAACTTCAACCTCTTCGGGTGTCTGCAAACCCAGTGTAATTGGAGTTGCAGCGACACTGCTGTCTTTCGTGACAACAAAAACAAATGATTGATTTCCATTTGCAAATACTGCTTCGTTCGGTATGGTTAATGCCTGTGGTCTCTGATTTAGCACCACGGAAACATTTGCCGACATACCGGGCCGAAATTTTTGTCCGGGATTTTGAACACGTGCAACAGCATTCACATTGCGGGTTTCAGAGTCCAATATTGGTTCAATCGCAATTATTCTTCCTTTGATTTCATACCCGGGGTACACAGTTGAAGAAACAGTCACTTCTGCATTTCGTTTCAGCTGAGCAAGAAATCGTTCGGGTGTAGAAAAGCTTACTCGAATTTCATTAAGATTAGCAAGCTGGGTTATTTCTTGCCCGGCTCTAAGAAAAGCGCCAACACTAACTTTCCGCGTACCAATAGAGCCGCTAAACGGAGCTGCTATTTTAGTTTTACTTAAGCGGGCTTTTGTTAATTCTAAATTTGATTCTGCGACTTTTAAGTTTGCTAAAGCATCATCAAGATCTTGAGGAGTTCCGGCATTTTGTTCAACGATTGATTTAACCCGTTTGTAAACCGCCTGACTCTGAATGTACAACGCCTCTGTGCGGTTTACTTCTGCTGCAAGCTGTGAATCGTCAAGTTGAGCAATAAGACCGCCTTTGGAAATAAAACTGCCTTCCTCAAACGGGAGGCTTTTCACCGAGGCATCAATTTCCGATACTATAATAACATTCTCGATTGCCTCAATTGTACCAACCACTTCAAATTTGTCGGAGACATTTTGAGTTTTAACATCCGCAACCTCCACGGGCATTGGCGGAAGTTTAAAACCTTCAGCAGATGCCTCTCGTTCAGAGCATCCAAAGTCTAGAAAAATAAATGGTATAATAAATAGACACAGCCAATATTTTTTTAATTTCAAACTAAATAACATGAATATCTTCCTTTCAATAAACTTCATCAAAGTTGTTACTTGCGTGCTTCGCCTGTGGGATAAAATCCAGATGTGAGCTGTTTTAATTCTGCAGAGGCTTTTACAGTTTTCACCAAAGCTTCGGAATAGCGCTGCTGTGCCGTTGCAAAATCAGCACTTAGGCGAACTAATTCAAAAGCTGTTATCCGACCATTTTGAAATTCAATCGTACCTATTCTTACTTGCTCTTGAGCTGCATCAACACCTTCTCTTGCTGTTTGTAAGCGTTCTTTTCCGTGCAATAATTCACGGTGAGAAGTGCGTATTTGCTGTTCTAACAATCGTGAAAGCTCAATAATACTTTGCTGAGCACTTAACGATCCCGCTTCAAGTCGATCCTGTTCGCCGAGTCCGGATCTAAGTCCAATTGGCAGACTTATTTCAACACCAACACTCCAGCCGGGAAACTGCCGCTTAAAGACTTGAGAAAGAACGTCGCTAAAGCTGCCGCTGTTTGTTGAACGTAAAGTGTCCCCGCCGAAAATTATATCTTGCGATATTCCACCCAATCCATTACTTGTGAGTGATCCAACTAAATCAATTTTGGGAAGAGCCTGCCAAAATGCTGAACTCACCAACACATCGGCAATCTCGGCATTTTTTTGTACCGCTTGAAGTTCAAGATTATTATTTAGAGAATATTCGATAAGCTCTTCAACAGGTAAAATAGAAAAACTGTTTGGAGGATCGTCCGATGTAATAAATCTAACCTTTTCTGAATCGGGTCTTTTGCCTATTAAAACTGCAAATCGATCCGATTGCATATCAAGCAGTTCTTCCCTATCGATTAAAAATAATTTTTGTTCAGCCCAAAACGTTTTTGCATTTGCTACTTGATTCGGTCCTACGAGTCCGGCTTTTTCGCGAAGCTGTGCTTCCCTTAAAAGTGATTCGGCGCGCTGCAGCGAAATAAGCTGAACAGCATAATCACGTTCTGCAGCATATAAACTCCAATATGATTGTTCAACAGTAGAATTCATTCTGAGCAATTGCTGATCATAAAGCGCCTTTGCCGCCTCGGCATTTAATTCTGCCTGCTTTAAGTTTTTGCGAGCGGAGATATTAAAACCCTCCAACAACGGCTGGCGGAGTGTGACTGCTCCAAACACATTGTCTTCAGGATTTAAAAATGCAAACTGCGAATTTGTTTTAAGTCGAGTTGAATTTAATGTCAGCTCTAAATTAGTCCCTACGGGTAGATTCAACCTCAAACCTGTTGCGGCTGTGGTTCGTTGGGTGAATAAAACTGAAGCACCCGAGAAAAATGAAGCAGCCGGTGTTTTCTGATTTTCATAATTTAAACTCAAGAAAAATTCGGGATCAAATCCTCCTCTCTCTTTGCGTAAAGTTCCCAAAGCAGCTAAATAAACTGCTTCGGCTTGCTTCACCGCGGTCGAATTTTTTCCTGCAAATTCTTGCGCTTGGATCAGAGAAATTGAAGTACCGTCCATATTATTTAAGATTAGTTGAAGAGTGCTGTCGGGGTTTACGGCTGTCTGAGCAAGCGTATTATTATCCGAACCAGTAATCAAAATAATTACTGTGAGGCACGCACTTACAACTAATTTAAAGTGTTCTATCATTTATAATTTTCCTTTAGCAAATCAACCTTTGCATGTCGACTATTAAAACCAATTTTATATTTAATATTTGTTTGTGATGTAGCAGTTACTTTGCTGACGGATCATTCTGGTAAATGCCATGAATGTTACCATCGGGATCTTTGAAGTAAGCAAGCCAGCCAACTGATGGAATTGCCATTTTAGGCACAACTATTTCTCCTCCTGCCGACACTATATTTTTTACACATTCATCAAGGTTTACAACATCAATTGAGTTTGCTACCGGTTGACCGGAATTTTGCTTTTTCATTAAACCACCGTTAATTCCGGGAAGTTTTTCATCACCGGTAATCACTGTCCAGTATTCCATATCGCCGAATTGCTGGAATGTCCAGCCAAACACATCTCCAAAAAACTTCATTACTTTTTGAGGATTGTCACAAGGAATTTCGAAGTGTACTACTCGGTTACTCATTTTATCTCCTTTTATTTTTCTTAAAAGATTTGTATTGCTGAAAATTTAAAATTGACATTCTAGAGAATGTGTGCCCAAATGTTACGCTAATTTGCCCGCAGTATTAAGCTAAAGTTGCTGGTTGAAAAATTGGCCTAACTAACTCCAGATGTGAATCACATTTTGAACATAAGGAAAAGAGAAAAGCTAAGCAAACATGGGATGTGATCTGGACAGTTTGATTTGGGTAATTTTTTTTCTCTAAAAATATTTGAAAAATATAAAAGCCGCAGCAATTCTGCCACAACAATAAAAAATCAATTACAATTTATAACAAGCCATTGGGGCTTAATGAAGAATGTGTTTATTCCAAATCGTGCGTTCGTGCTACGTTGCTCTTTTTTTCCAAATTGTTTTTGCGGAGGCACAAACTTTATTGTTCGACTGTGTTTTTATTGTATGAATAAAAGAATTGTCAGCAATATCCCTCTCGGTAAAAGATATAAGAGTATCTCCATATTGAGCTTCTGCCATAAAGCGGCCGTCAATTGAATGCAAATAATAATTATTTGCAATTTCTTCCGGCATTGACTCCATTAACCAATAAAGATATCTAATATTATTTACGTGATCATACGAGTCCACATCGTATCTGCTGACATTAAATGTTTTAATATTTGTTGAAGAGTCAATTGGTTCGATTTTCTTAGTTATATCATGATCTATACTTACCTTATTATCAAAAGACCATCTCTCTAAAATTTTATCTAAAATTTGAATAGGTCTTCTCCTTTTAGTATCAAAAAAAAGCCACAAACCTCTTGATCTGCCGATAATATTTCTATTTTCATCAAACAATAAATTTTCCCTAAATCCTCTAATTGACGAATAAGTTGATAGCCAGGTTCTAATGATAATTTTTTCTTTATAAATAGGATAGCGCTCCATTCTTATGACCCCGGAAAGCAAGACCCAGCCGATATTTTGTTTTTGAAGATCATACAAGCTATAATCTATTGAATAACAATGATCAGCAGCAGTCTCTTCTAACAATGCTAAGATCGTAGTCGGAGAAGCTTCACCGAAATTATTCATTTCGAAATATCGCAGTTCAAATTTTTTTTCAAAATATTTTTTCATTTTCTAATCTCGTTCTGATTGGAAATTTTTATGATTCAGGTTTGATTGTAAATGCATTGCGCACAACTTATTTTTTTTCCACTACAATACAAAAATAACACAACTTTTGAATTTTTGTTACGTGTGGTTTAGTTGCAACAAAAAAGCCGTGATATTTCTACCACGGCTTAAAGATTAAAAGTTTTATGTTCAATTATTTCTTGCCGAACAACCCGCCAAGCAGATTCATACCCTGACTAACAATATCGCCCTGGGGAATTTTTCCATTAGGGGTTAGCTTATCAACCGCTTGAGGAAGCAAGTTTGATAATTGGGAGGTTAATGCATTGCTGTCCATTCCAAGTTTGGAAGCGAGTCCCTTAACAACATCAGAACCGAGAACGCCTTGTAGTTGATCCGGTGAGATAGGAAGATTCTTGCCCGTGCTTACCCATGACCGAGCGACATCTCCCAAACCTTTTGCAGCAAACTGTTTGACAAATCCGTCTAATCCGCCGCTTTGTCCACCGACTAAATTCATTACTGCAGACATGAGGTCTGGTTGCTTGTCTTTTGCTCCGCCGCCAAGAGCTGATTTTACAGAGTCTAGTAATCCCATTTTACATCCTTTCTTTTTTGTTGATGAAAGTTCGAGTAAAGAAATACAAATATTTAATAAGAAATTGAGGAACTGAAAGTTGACAGATATGTCTAAGTACAATTTATTTCATATTTAGTTCTATCTGCTTTTCCTGCCCAAAAGTTTTTTCTCAAGGTTTTTTTTCACTCTAAACTTGACTATTTCTGTTATCAGTTTCACAGGAACTGGTTTATCTAAAGGAAATTTGATGGCTCCTTTGCTAATTTCAAATGATGAAAGTTTTTCCTTAAACGCTTTTACAGCACTGCTGGTAGGGTAAAATCCAAAATGATTTTTGAAAGCAGCAAAATAAACAAGCACCTCTTGAAATTTATACGCCAGCATTTGATAGCTGATTATTTCTTCCGCGTCTGGAGCTGCTTTTTTAATTGTCTGTCTGAGGTTTTTCAAGGTGGCCCTAACTTTAACGGATTGAGCTGCGATATACTCATCAATGCTTTTAAATTCTATTTTTGATTTGATCATAAATAAATTTCTCTAAGTAAATTAATACCTCACGTTTTGAAAATAGTTCCATGTAACTTTTGCTATATCAGAAATTATTTTTTCGTTGGTTTCGTCATTTTCTCTTGAGTTTGCAACGAAAATACTGATAGTAAAATGTTTTCCGTCGGGTAAAGTTATAATGCCAATGTCGTTTGCCGCTGCAGTAACCCCCTCTTCATTCGTACCCGAACTTCCGGTTTTGTGCGCAACTATTGTTCCCTCTGGAAGTTGTCCTTTAATTCTGTTTTTGCCCGTTGAAGTTTCAATCATTGTTTTTAAAAGAAAATTGAAACTGCTTTCTGATAGAATGTTTTTAGTATAAAAAGTAATAAGTAAATCTGTTGCGGCTTTGGGTGTTGTCCAATTAGAAAACTGCGCATTCCAGTCTTTGTGCATTTGTTCTTCATTAACAGAAATGGAAACATCCCTAATGCCAAGTTTGTGGATGTGCTTATTAACTTTCTTAGGTCCGACAATTGTTTTAAGCAGAATATCGCAGCCATTATTGTCGCTTATGGCAACCGTATACTTAATGATTTCCGCAAGAGTTAATTTTATATTCCCATCTGGATACTTATCACGAATTGGACTCCATGTATTCGGCAGAAGCTCATCCTTACTGATGAAAATTTCCTGGTCAAGTTTAAGTTTTTCCTTGTCAACTTGATCTAATACAGCCAAAGCAATATGAAACTTGAACACACTTTGCATTGGGAAATGTGCATCGCCATTAACGCTTAATGAATCATTATTCTCTATACCGCGAATTGAAACGCCCACAGTTGCGTCTTTAGTTTTTATTATCTGTTCTATTTTATTTTTCAGGGAATCTAATTGGGGGTATGAATCGAAAATAAAAAGCGATAACACTATGCTGAGGATTAATAATTTTCTAATCATGTTCGTATTTCTTTGTTAATATGTTTTCAGAATTGCCAGTAATATAGTTCATTAAACAACAAAGTAATAAGATCAAAATATTATTTCTTGAAAGTAGTTATATTCTCTGCCATTCCATCGAACATAAAAAAGTAAAATATGACAAAATATTTTCAACCCTTAATATCCCTCTCAACATCTTTAACAACTTTCTTCAAATACTTTTTTCTTTTGTTATCTGAGACAAAAGGTACGGACCAGAACTGCCGTGTTTTAGTTCTAAACCAGCCGAAGACAAATGAGTAAACTCCCATTACAAGTCGTAGCTTTACTGAATTAACATAAAGAGTCAGCACTGGCAATGCGGGCGCACCGTGTGTGAGATATGTTCTAACTTTTTTATCTTTTAAAAACGGTTTAGGAATACCAAGTGACTTTGTAACTGGAATAAATTTATATGCAAACCCTGGACTCAAAACCTGATCAAAAAATGATTCCAGCAAAGGCGTGCACCTGAACCACCAAACAGGCGAAATAATATAGATGCGATTTGATTTGGTAATCATTTCCTTGTATAAATTAGTCTTTTCTTCATCTCCGAATACATTAAATTTTTCTTCATATAAATCAATGACATCCACATCTTCCTTATTGTCAATCAATGTATCGTAAATGGTTTTGAAAATACCATTGTGACAAAAACTTTGTTTATCCGGATGCGCTATTATTATAAGGTTGTTCATTTGTTCCTTTTAAAGTTGATAACGTTCTTTGGCATAGCAGTAAAATCAAAGTAATATGAGGTTAAAGCAGACTTGCGCCCATGTAATTCAGCGGCTCAAATAAGGTAATTCAAGTAATTATCTTTACTAACAAGCTCAATGCTCGAATTATCATAAATGCCGGTAAATGATTTTATCTTTTTTAATTTAGCTTTTGGAGAATATTTGACCTCGAGTCCCAATAATCTTCCTTCTCCTTCTTCTACCAAATCAATTTCTTGTCCGTCATAAGTACGCCAAAAATATAAGTTGCGATAGATTGAGTTGTTAGATAAATATTTCAGCCGCTCCATCACGAAAAAGTTTTCAAACAACTCCCCGGAATCGTTTCTATCTGAGAGTTTATTAAACTGAAGAATAACTCCATTCCGGATTCCATTGTCTAAAAAATAATATTTCGATTTTGTTGCTATCTCTTTTCTCAAATTTCTGCTGAACGAACTGCGTTTATGTAAGATGAATGTTTTTTCAAACAGGTCTAAATATTTACCGACAGTCTTCACGTCAAGCTTTACTTGCGAAGCTAATTCATTCAGCGAAACTTCTTTGCCAACCTGGAATGCAATCATTTTCAGAAGATCCAATATCTGTTTTGTCCCTCTTATTTTTTCAAGAGATAAAATATCCTTAAGCAAGTATGAGTTAACAATTTCGGTAATTACATCAATTTTTTCATCCCTGCTTTTGGCGGTAATAACATCGGGGTAGCTTCCAAAAATCAAAAACTCTTCCAGCCGTTCTTTTAATTCATGCTGATTATAAATTGAAAGAAGCTCCTGCTGCGAAAAAGGAAAAAGAGTAATTGTTCTTTTTCGTCCGGTAAGAGGTTCACCGACTTGCTGCGAAAGTTCAAATGACGATGAACCAGTTGCAACGATAATTAATCCAGGTGCCTGATCAACTAGAATTTTTAATCCCATTCCAATATTTTTTATTTGCTGTGCTTCATCTATTGCAATTAGTTCGTAACCTTCTGAATATGGTAGAATCTCATTGAATAACTGAGAATTAAAAATCTCTTGGGTCCGGATGCTATCTCCCGAATCTAATTTGTACTTTAGTTTTGTGCGGGATAAAAAATCCTTTAAAAGTGTTGTTTTACCAACTCTTCGCGGACCATAGATCACCAGGACTTTCCCCGGCTTTACTAGGTTTTGTATATCAAATAGTCGTTTAATCATCCTAATTTATGGAATTGTGTTCCACAAATTTATGAGAATTTAAGGATTATGCAAGTAAATTGTTGAATTTTAGGCGTAATATGGGGATTGCCAGCTCAATCATTCTTTGTGAATTTTATAACATTCTCCGCCATACCATTAAACACAAAATAGTGAAACGGTAAAACTAAATACCAATACATTCTTCCAAGCAAACCTTTGGGACGGAAGGTTGCAATTAGGTGAAGGAAATATTGAGAGCTGCTTTTTACGAATTGCAAGATTATATTTTTTGTTAGGGGTGTGTTGTCTTTGTTCTGTTCCAATGAACTTTATATTGCTCATTTATGTTTTTTTGAAAACTCAGAAATACTTATTTCACCTGATTGAAGGAACTCAAAAAAGTTAAAGCCCCTGTATTTACACGTTTGTAAAATTGAAAGTAAAACCAAATGGTGCTCAATGTTTTGTCTGGTGAGGCTCCTGCTAATTTTTTTTCTCCACTTAGCAAACGGCTTTATTGCATGTTCAGCATTGTTGTTATTCCATGGAATATTATCGCACTCTAAGAACCGAAACAACTTTTCTTTGTATTTGGCAAATCGTTTCTGATAGGATAAAGCGAGCTCTGATTCAAAATTTTGAGAAATAACGTTTGAGTAAAACCCCCCTACATCTTTTTTGTGTTTGTTTAAATGAATTCTCTTTAAGCCAAATTTATCTATGGTTTTAATAATTGATCGAAGAAGATTACCAAATTCAATTACAACTGTTTTTAACTCAATATCAAATTGATGCTTCAAAAAATCTTCATTCAAATCTCTTATCAGATGAACCATACATTTTTGTTGCTTACATTCTAAGAAATCGTAGCCTGTGTAAAAGTCAGAAACCAAGACACCGTTAAAATCTTTCATCAACTCTTTTAAGAAATCAGTTTCTCTTGTTTCTCTGAATTCGTAATACACGCTATCATAGTTAGCGAATACCCAAACATAACCATCGACTCCTTTTATGCGTGCTATTGTTTCATCAACATGTACTAATTCTGATTTTGTTATTTCCTTAATAATTTCTTTGTGGGTTGATAAATATTTTTTAGCAATTAGTTCTTTAAATCTTGTCAGTTGTGTTAAAGAAACCTCAATCTTGAAAAAATCCTTCAAAAAATTATTGATATGATCGGAGCTTTGCTTGTATTGGATTTTTTGATTTACTGACCATATCATTAAATTGTGACCATACAGAGGAAGTCGCTTCATATCTGTTGAGGGAATTTTTCTTTTACATTTTCCGCAAATTGAGGGACCACCGATAAAAAGCGTCGCCCTCTTCTTTATTCCCTGTTTCATGAAAGCGACATCAATCTGAAGTTTTTCGGTCACCTTTATCTTTATGATGTCTTTGCTTCTGCAATAGGGGCATATACTTGGAAACAGATTAATTCTTGTATCTGGTTTATTATATGCTTTTGAATTTTGCATTTGTTTTTTAACTGCTGTATAGACTTTTTTTTCTGTTCGTAAAAAGATATGCTCTCTTTGATAGTCAAAATATGCTCTCGAATTTATTTCTTCAAATTCTTTTACGATGTAATTTGTAATGCCCCATTTGAAAATATTTTCAGATTTCATGCATGAAGCAAACTGATATTTGTTTTCATTTTTAACAATTAGCATTGCCCAATCTTTAACTACCGACAAAGCCTTGCAATCTTCAATATTATACAGAATCAACTTGTGTTTTAGCTCGTTGCTCTGTGTCATTTCCCAATTGTATCTCCATACTATGCTTTGTAATCCCGATGCATCTTTTTCTGACCAGTCAAATTTTAAGAATCTTGCTATTTCTTTCAGTCCGTTTGAATAAGTTGGAGGATAAAGGTTATATGTAAAAATGTTAAGTAGGTTGAATGAATTATCAATAATTTTCTTTATAATTTCCTGATATTCAGAGTCTAAACTTTTTGATATGGTTTTTAATGCTTGTATTTCATAAGAGCCATAGTGGTAAACGGTGAATTCGCTTAATGATTGTATCAGCGCGAAGAGTTCAGTGAAAATTTTACCCTCTTCATTTTCAGTATTTGCCCAAAATGAATAGTCTGTTTCCGAATTGTTGGATTTTATGATTACCCCGATCAAATAATAAAAATTCCTGTCTGGCACTCCTTCAATATCCAAAAATACTTCGTTCGGAGATGTTGGTATATTTAGAATTTCCTGAATAAAAGTCTTGCCTTCCCGAATTGCCAGCGCTTTCAATTCAGGTAAAAATTTTCTTTTGCGATAAGGATTCTTTTTAGGACGGAATGTGTAGGATAATTGCTTGACAGAAAAAACACCTCTGTTGTTTTTACTTATAATTTCTTGCGGCTTTAATCCAGCTAAGAGACTCAAATCATCTCTCTCAATAAGTTTATCGAAACAACTTTTCTGGAATTCACAAATCTGACAATGCCCATTCTTAATGAAAGCAGGCGCATTTGAAGCAGATAAAATTTTGTTCAACTCATTAGTTGTTTTCTTTATATTTCTCGCAAACAGTGATAACCCGAATTTTGTTTGTTTGAGGTTTTTCCCGTAAATAATTTTACAACTTTCAGAATAAAGGTTGTATTCACTTTGTATGAATGATGCTTGTAGTGCAATAAATAATTTATCGGCTTTCGTGACTTTTTCAAGTGGTGTAATGAAAATTGGTATGACATTTTTCTTTCCCGTGAAAGTAATAGCATCAACTGTTAAGTCAATATTTTCATTTTTAAAATTGATATTTAATGAAATTCCTTTTGAGAAATAGAGGCATTAAATGTCGTGTTAGGGGAAACTTGTTTCAGGTTATCGGAAAGAGTTTTTTCGAAACAATTTTTTTGGCTTTGCTTTAACTGATTGTAAAGTGCTTGATATTCAGAAACAATTCCTGTTTGATTCCTACTTTTTACATAAGCTTTATATTGACAATAAATAAAGTCATGCAGTATTTCATCGTTTATTTTCATTTTAAATTGCTGTGGTGAGTGGAAAAATTGTGCTCTTTTGCTAACGTTGGTTTATGGGGTTTGCAAATATGTGCAATATGCTGTCGCCAATTAATAAATGAAAAAGGGGCGGTGGTCAAAAATTAAATCTCTCTATGTTGCCCCGTTATTATTATGTTAGTTTGTTCCACACAAGCAATTGGCTGTTTCGGTTTCTGTCACCTGATTGGTTATGGGTCGTTGTTCTTTATCTATTGCTTACAACAAAATTCTTTAGTCAATATTGAGTATAATCTTTAGTAAAAACAAAATTTCTTTGCCACTAAAATACTGGTTTCTAATATTTTTTCACTCAATGCTAATAATAAAGTTTTAGGTGTAAAACCTAATTTTTATACTCCGTTATATTCTCCGCCATCCCATCAAAAATTAGAGTGTGAAACGGTAAAACAGAATACCAATATAATCTGCCGAGTAATCCTTTGGGACGAAAGGTTGCGGTTTGCTGAAGGAAATGTTTTTCATTTTTCTTAATAATCTTAAACTCAAGCCACGCTTCGCCGGGGAGTTTCATCTCTGCATAAACAAGTAATCGTTTGTTTTGTTTATCGGCAGCGAGCACACGCCAAAAATCAAGCGTGTCTCCAATGTGAATTTCATGTTGATTTGTTCTACCACGCCTTAATCCAACTCCGCCTAAAAGTTTATCTAAAAATCCGCGCAAGTTCCAAAGCCAATCAGCATAATACCAGCCGCGTTCGCCGCCGATTGACCAAATGTTATTCAGTACTTGATCAACATTCGTCGTGATTTCCTTTTCCCGTTTATCGAAAAAGCATCCGTGAGTCGGTACTTCAACATGACTGCTGAGCGAACTTTCTGTGGAGCTTGAAATGAGCGAATCTTTCCAGCTTGATACAACATTGTTCTGCTCAATCCTTTGAAACGCGAGCCGCACAGCTTCTTTATATGAAATTGGTTTTATGCCGAGCATCTTTTCTAAAGAATTATCCTTTGCAACAACTTCTATCTTCATACTGTTAACAAGATTGATTGCAAGCATGTAAGAAGTTGACGTAACAAAATAAAGCCAATATGATGAAAGCCGCGGCGTCATAACGGGAACAGTGAAGATGAATCGCTTAAGTCCGCGCACTTCTGCAAGCTGAAGAAGCATTTCCTTGTATGACAAAACATCCGGACCACCGACATCATAAGACTTGTTAAATGTTTCTTGCTTAAGTAAAACTCCGGTTAAGTATTCCAGCACATTTCGTATGGCAGTCGGCTGGTGTTTTGTATTAAGCCACTTGGGAGTAACCATTACCGGAAGCTTTTCAACAAGATCGCGAATTATTTCAAATGATGCACTGCCGGATCCGACAATTATTCCGGCCTTGATTGATGTTAGAGGAATTCCGCTCTTACTCAGAATCTCCTCAACTTTTTTTCTTGATGCAAGATGCTTTGAAAGCTTTTCTTCGTTTGTAATTCCGCCGAGATAGATGATCTGCTTGGCAGATGTTTTTTTAACTAGGTTAACAAAATTATTTGCGGAGATAACTTCAAGTGTTTCAAAATCTTTTATGTTGGAACTCATCGAGTGGATAAGATAGTAAGCCGCATCAATATCTTTGATAGAATCTAAAAAAGAAATGTCTTTCAGAAAATCAATTTCAAACAAAGAAATGTTTGGGTGTTTATAAATTCCCTCGGATGGAAATCGTTTTTTATCGCGGACACAGCAGACGACTTCATGTCCATTTTCAATAAGAACGGGAAGAAGTCTTTTGCCGATGTAACCTGTAGCGCCTGTTAAAAGTATTTTCATGTTTTTATATTGGTAAAATTTTGTAAAATCATGCTTTGTCACACTGAGCGAGTCGAAGTGTGACACTAATCAGCACATGTCAGTCTTCGACAGGCGCTGACTGACAAATTTGGAGTTACTAAGTATACCCAACTTGGAAATTTAACTTTTGATTAAAATATTTTTTGCCAATCTTATTTATCTGCCATTCATAACAACAGTAGCCCTAAGATAATTCAAAAATTGACGAAAAATGATATTTTCTCGACCAATCAAAATATTTTCTTAAAAAGTACTTGATTTTTTGCTATCAATATGATATCATTACGATAGCAATAATAAAAAGGAGTATAAAATGGAAAAAATATCTGAAAAAGCAGCCAAGAAGTTAAGCGGCTTCTTAATGCTGTTTATTCTAATTGCTCTTATCGCACTTGAGTTTTATCTTTTAGTAGCCGGAATCCGGACGGGCAACAATCAAATTCTATGGGTTTTTATTCCGATGATATTTGTTATCATTTTAATTTCCAGCGGCTTCTCAGTTGTTCAGCCAAATGATTCGCGGGTACTAATTCTCTTCGGAAAATACACAGGAACAATTCGCGACTCGAGGTTTTGGTGGGTTAATCCTTTCACTATACGAAAAAAAGTTTCATTAAGAATTAGGAACTTCAACAGCCAAAAAATAAAAGTGAACGATCTTCACGGAAACCCGATTGAGATTGGCGCCGTGGTAGTTTGGAGGGTGTTTGATTCTGCAAAAGCAGTTTTTGATGTGGAGAACTACGAACAGTTCGTTGATATTCAAAGCGAAACTGCGATAAGAACACTCGCCTCGGAATATCCTTATGACGTAACCGAAGAAGCTACACCCTCTCTGCGCGGTACTCCGCAATTGATAGCAGACAGTTTGAAGAATACTCTGCAAACAAGATTGGAAGTTGCCGGTGTTGATATTCTTGAATCAAGAATAAGTCATCTTGCATATGCTCAGGAAATTGCGCAGGCAATGTTACGCAGACAGCAAGCGCAGGCAATCATTGCGGCAAGACAAAAAATAGTTGAGGGAGCTGTTGGTATGGTTGAAATGGCTCTTAACATGTTAAGCGAACAAAAAATTGTAACACTCGATGAAGATAAAAAAGCAACGATGGTCAATAATCTTATGGTTGCGTTAGTTTCAGAAAGTGAAGTGCAGCCGGTTATTAACACTGGTACGTTGTATCAGTAAAGTTTGATGACTGTCATTCCGTCCGCCAAAGGCGGATTGTTTCGGAATCTAAAATACAAATTCTCATTTAGAAAGATGGATGCTGTCCGAAGGACTCCTTCGGAGAAATAAATTCAGCATGACATTCATGGAAGAAAAAGTAAATGAAAACCTTATCGGATTACTACGGAAAAACTTTACAACTCATTCAACCATCATTATGGAAACGTACTTTTGAATTAAAAGATGGAAATGAAATTATCGGTACACTCTCATATCCAAAATTTTTTAGTGTTAGAGCAGTGGCAAATATCTTTGATACTAAATGGGAATTTTACGAGCCGCATTGGTGGAAACGAGTCAATGAAATTCGTGAAGCTGGAAAGAAACTCGCAATTGCAAGTTACAAACCACCGGCATTTAAGAAAAAAGGAAAGCTGGAACTTCCGCATGGAGAAAGTGTTTTTCTTTCATCTAATATTTTTAAGTCGACACTTGAAATATTGGATAAGTATGATTCCCCTTTGGTTTTATTAAAAAGGAAAATGAACATTAAAACAAAGTATGAAATCCGAATCGAAAAAAGATCGGAAGTGCTGGATAAAAATCCTTGGGTGCTGCTGTTGATAACTTATGTTGAGATTAACAAAAGCAGGCGCAGATCAGCAGGATAAATTATGGCTGAAAAGAAAAAATTTCTGTTACGAATAGATGAGAACATTTATGCCGCTCTTGAAAAGTGGGCGGCTGATGACTTGAGAAGCATTAATGCACAGATAGAATTTTTGTTGAAGGAAGCACTCAAAAATGCCGGGAGGCAAAAGGAAGAACCGCCGCCAGCACCGACACCGAATGAATGAATGGCTGAATGGATTTGTCACACTGAGCTTGTCGAAGTGTGACGATTGAACTGTAACAGTCAGATTTCGACGGGCTCAATCTGACATTATCAACCAAATGAACCATGCAAATTACAAACCCAAAACATTTTAAGACCCGCGGTGAATTCCGTAAGTGGTTAAAGAAAAAACACGCGAAGCAAAAAGAGCTTTGGATTTTGTTTTACAAAGTCCACACGAATAAAAAATCGGTACGGTACGCCGAAGTGGTAGAAGAAGCGCTCTGTTTTGGCTGGATTGACGGCATTGTAAAACGAATTGATGATGAAAAACATGCGCAAAGATACACTCCAAGAAAAACGAGAAGCATTTGGTCGAATGTGAATAAGGAACGAGCAAAGAGAATGATCGCTGAGGGAAAAATGACAGACGCGGGTTTGCAAAAAATCAAAGAAGCGAAAAAGAACGGCTGGTGGAATAAAGCTTATTCCTTCGAAGTTGAAAATATAATGTCGTTGGAAATGAAAAAAGTTTTAATGTCTGACAAAGAAGCATGGAACAATTTCCAAAACTTCGGTAAGAGCTACCAAAACACTTACATATTTTGGGTTAACTACGCTAAGCGCGAAGAGACGAAGAAAAAACGAATACAGTTAGTCTTGGAACGCGCAAAGCAAAAACAGCCGCCGGGGTTGGGGTGAGCAGGGAAGTAGGCAGTTGGCAATAGGCAATCTTCAGTCAACAATCAGAAATTTTTTATCATTGAGCTATACCTGGAGCTTATCCGGACAAACGATACCGAAGCAACCCGCGCAAAAAACCGGAGGGTTGAACTTTAAAAAAATTGTGTGGTTAGCAATGAAAACAAATGCAGTTTTCAACTCAACCAATCAGAATAATTTTCAGTTGTAATTATATTGAAGGACGAATCCGGATAAGCTTTTTGCCATGCTGCAGGAATTTTACACTTTATATCTTTCCACTTAAATTCATATGCAAATAATTTTCCTTCTCTTTCTTCTACAAGATCAATTTCCTGCTTATCATAAGTTCGCCAGAAATACCTGTTGCAAACTTTTCCGGAATAGCCGTGATATTTAATCCGTTCGCTCATCATGTAATTTTCCCATAAAATTCCTCTGTCATCTCTGAGGTTTATAGGATTGAAGTTTGCAACAATTGCGTTGCGTATCCCGTTATCATAAAAATACCACTTGGAATTTTTCACAATTTCTTTTCTCAAATTCCGGCTAAAACCATTTATCCTGTACAGAACAAAAACTTTTGAAAGAAGATCCAGGTACTTCTCAACTGTATTTTTTGACATAGCAATCTGCCGGCCCAGTTCTTCAATTGATACCTCGTTTCCGATTTGATATGCAACGAGCTTAAGAAGATCAATCAGCTTGAAAGAGTTTTTGATGTTTTCAAAAGCAAGAATATCCTTAAGTAAATATGAATTTACAACTTCGCGCATGTATGCTGCTTTGTCATCATGGTCGCCAATATTAATTAGTTCGGGCATATTTCCATAAACCAAACGCTGTAAAAGATTATCATGCTTTTCTTCAGGTTTTTCAAACTGCATGAATTCATTTTCTGAAACCGGATACAGCATGATCTCATATTTTCTTCCTGTTAATGGTTCACCTGTAAGATTCGCAATGTCGAACGCAGATGAACCTGTTACAATTACTTTAAGATCTTCAAATGAATCTACAATCAGCTTCAGCACCTGACCGATTTCGGGAATTTTCTGCGCTTCATCTATTACAAGCAGCTTAGTGCTGCCCAAAATGTTTTTATAGTTTTGTATGCTTCTTCTGTTTAATAGCTCATGGACTGCAAAGTCCTCGCCGTTCCAGAAGATATATTTCTCATCAACGGTTTTCAGATACTTCTTTATGAGGAAAGTTTTTCCCACTCTTCTCGCACCGTGCAAAACAACGACTTTGCCCGGCTTTGTTTTGTTTTTTATAAAATTTTCAGCTTTTCTTGATATATTCATAAAAATACCGTCAATGGGTTGACGGAATTTACGTTAATTCCGTCAGTTAGTCAACCATATTTTTCACAGAATTACTTATAGTAATCTTGTATTGTTACGCTGAAATTGTCTATCCCTGCCAAGGTTGGCTGCTGTATGGGTGGTTGGTTGTTGAGACTGTCGAAAAAGTCTTTTTTAGGTTCGATTCTCTCATTGTTATTTCTTTAATTTTTTCTAAGTGATTTTGTTGGTTGTTCTTAAAATGTTTTTTCCCGTTATGACTTTTTTAATTCTGAT
>Ga0214473_10002722_pt1 | contig 21645 bp, 21 predicted proteins | sample RVTome_7_FD_203509 | JGI IMG/M metagenome (GOLD analysis project Ga0214473, IMG submission 203509) | Soil microbial communities from uranium-contaminated site in the Upper Colorado River Basin, Wyoming, United States - RVT98D197 | ecosystem: Environmental > Terrestrial > Soil > Contaminated >... | reverse complement strand
GAACGATCCGCGACAGGGAGCGGAAGGCCGTCTCGTGCGCGTTGATCCCGGCATCCACCGTTGTGCTGTTGAGCGCTATCGACTCGACTCCCATCTCTTCCAGGAGCGGCGGCAGAATGTGAGACATTAGGCCATTGGCATAGTCCACGACAATCCGGAACTGTCTGCCACGGATTTCGCCGACGCTAAGGTGTGTCAGAAAAGCATCACGGTACCGGTGCAGGAACCGTTCCGAGTAGCGGATCGAGCCAATTTCGTCGGGTTCGGCGCGGCGGAAGTCTTCGCGGAAGAAGACTCTTTCCACTGATCGTGACGACCCTCCTGTCAGGTCGAAACCGGACGTGTCGAAGAAGATCGCATCGGTGATCTGTCGGTTGTCGGGAGAGCGACGGACATAGAGGCCGCCGTTGACCTGTGGCTCGCCGCTATTCTGCGAGAGTTCGAACCGCAGAACGGGAACCACTGTGTCCCGAAGATCGCGCACGTTCACGCCGGAAGAGGTAATACCAGATTTAAGCGCCTCGGTGACGGCGCGCGCTTCCAAAGACGAGTCGCGGGCGACCACCAAGACCGTCCCCTGTGGGAACTGGGAGGCGAAGGCGGCTCCAAGACGGGCTGCGAATTCCGGGGTGATCTCACGGTTGGTGAGTCCCGAAACCTTGGCGTCTGTGAACAACTCGCGATTGTAGTGCTCGCCCCAGACAATGCTGGACGACACATGTGCGCCGTCTTCGACACTCTTATGGGGCCATATCTTGCACCCCGGTTGCACCGTGACACGCTCGCCCAATCGACACAACTCGGAGACGATGGAGCGCTCGCGTATGGCGCAGTCGCTGCCCAGATGAGCGCCCGACTGAATGATGGTCTCGTGAAGATCGGAGCGAACGCCGACACTGACCGCCGACCAGATCACCGACCGTCGGATTCGCGATCCCTGCCCGATCGCGGAACCGGAACCGATGAAGGAATCGGTGATCTGCGCGCCAGGTCCGATCGAGACACGGTCACCGAGCACAACCGTACCGGACATCTGCGCCTTGGGATCGATGATGCAATCTGTTCCGCATGACAGACGCGCCCCCCCCCGGGACCCGACGGGGTTCGGCCACGTCACTTTGACACGGTTTGAGAGCAGGTCCAAGTGCGCCTGCGCGTAGTCATCGACATGCCCGACATCACGCCAGTATCCTTCTGCAATCGGACCGTAGAGCCCCCTCCCCTGCGTCAGCGCCTGCGGGAATACGTCCTGAGAGAAATCAATCGAACACTCCATCGCCCAGGGCGTCATGAGCGACTTTTTGAGCATGTAGATGCCGGTGTTGACGGTGTCGCTGAAGACCTCGCCCCATGTCGGTTTTTCGAGGAATCTTGTAATGCGGGAGTCGGAGTCGGTAAGGACGATGCCATAAGGAAGCGGATTCGCGTGACGCGCCAAAACGATCGTCGCATCGGCTTTCCTCTGAAGATGAAAGTCGCGCGCAGCCGAAAGATCAATGTCGGTCAGGACATCTCCGGCGATCACAAGGAACCGATCGGCGAGAAGCTCCAAGGCGTGACGCACGCTACCGGCGGTGCCGAAATCTCCATTCGGTCGGAGGTACTGCAGGCGCACGCCGAATTGAGCGCCATCCTCAAAGTACGCGGTGATGCGCTCGGCCTGAAAGAACAGGAGAATCAGTATGTCTTTGAATCCGTGGTCGGCCAGGAGATTGATCACGTGCTCCATAAGAGGACGGTTCCCGACCGGCACCATCGGCTTGGGCAATGAGGCCGTCAGCGGCTTGAGGCGTGTGCCGAAGCCGCCCGCCAGCACGACCGCATCGCAAAGACGTGTGGACGAATTCGTGTTCACTGAAGGATCCAAAGAGAGGAGAGAAAGACGCCGATGCCAATGGCCATCCAGCCGGTCCAATCACGGCGATCACGTATGACCCACGTACAACCGGCGACCGACAGTGAGAGAACCGGTACGGCCCACAGACCGAGCATGGAGACTGTGGGCCAGATCGCGATAATCTGCCCCACGCTCTCGTCTCTGAAACTGAAGAAGAACGTGGCGGCTTGAGCGATGATGCCAACCATCAGGATGCCGCCAATCAGACGCGCACCCCATGTGTACAGAGATGCGAGAATGGCGCTTGCATTCGTATCCGGGTCGGCTGTCACACGTCTTCCAATGCTCATCTCTTCTCAACTCAGGGCGCGGATCAGAAGCCGCGCGGAGAGCACCACCAAGATAATCGCAAAGCCGCGTCTGAGAGCGACCGCGGGAAGCCGGTGCTGAATTCCCGACCCAATCATCGCGCCGGCGAACACGCCGCCGGCCAGCAAGCTCGTCGAATCGGCGGGCACATCGCCATGAAGGTAATACACGATCCCCGCCGCCGCCGCGTTCATACCGACCATGAACACAGAAGTTCCGACGGCGCGACGGATGGGAAGATGCATCAATTCGGTCAGAATCGGTACAATGAAGACCCCTCCCCCCAGACCCAGCACCCCGGAGACCCCCCCAATCAGGAACATGGCAGGAAGACCAATTGCGTACTGTTTTCCCGTCACGTTGACCCGGGGGACGCCATCCGGTCCAGGGGGCGCCTCCCGGACACTCCACATTCTATAGGCAGACCATGAGGCCACTGCCGAGAAGGCCACCGCAACGAGATCGACTGAGATCCAACGAACGCCCCACGCGCCGGCGGCCGCCCCTGCCACCGCTGCGACCTCCATCACGATTCCCAGTCGCCAGTCAATCAGGCCGGCCTTAGAGTAATTCCCCGTAGCGGATGCTGAAACGGCCATTCCACAGAAGTGGCTGGCCGCAACCGATGCGAGCATGGGCCAGCTTAACCATGAGAATAGAATCGGAACGAGGAGAAACCCACCCCCCACGCCCAAGGTTCCGCCAGCGAAGCCAACGAGCAGTCCGATTCCAACCAATGTGAGCAACTCAGCCATTTGACCAATTCCGCGGAGCGACGCCGCATGGTAAGAAAGGGAAGCCCGGCAGTCTCGGCAACAGCGAGACTCCGACATGCCGGCAGTATCTAACGGGGCTCAACCGTTGCAGTGGGAGCGATCGGTTGCCTGCGGCGGATGAAATCGTAGTAGCGAGCGGGTTCTTCGAGCAGTTCGCGCGCGGCCGAAAGATCGGGATCCAGCGAGAGGTACTCTTCCAGTTCGGCTTCATCGGGACGTTCGACAGCCACCATCCGTTGCTCCCAAAGGCACAGAGACAGCGCGGCCCTCTCGCGTTCGAACAACAATTCCTGGTCAAGGATATGGGCAGAATCGAGAGTCCGTAAGACTCTCTCCCAGTCGGTGCGGGAGATCCCGTCGGGAGACTTCATTGCCTCTGATTCATCGCCTCCGGTGAGATTGGCCACCAGACCCTCGGGCACGATGGCAAGAGAGTCAGACCAACGGCGAAGCGTCTCGACGAGCTCGCCTGTGGGCCACTCATCGCCGTAGGCGATGGCAAAATCGGCAAAAAGACCGCGTTGCGCGAACGCCTCTTCCCACGACCCAACGGGCAAAGCGTCAACAAATGAGTCGGGCACCAAGCCAGAGGGGGAAAACCAGGACGAATCAGGCGTCTCTGTTTCGTCGTCCGGGACGCACAGCGAGGGATCTCCGAACGAATGTCCCGCGGGCGTGTAGTAACGCGCTGTGGAGAGCCGCAAAGCGCTGCCGTCATCGAAGGGAAAGACACTTTGCACCCAGCCCTTACCGAAGCTGCGTCTGCCGACGACGACGGCACGTCCGGTCTCCTGCAGGGCAGCGGCCAGAACCTCGGACGCGGATGCTGCGTCTTCATCCATGACGACAACCACGGGTCCGGGAAATGTCGCGGGTGACTCTGCCGTCCGGTACTCGATCGTCTCTTGTGCGGTGCGGTCGATGACCCGGCATACAAGAGCGTCTGGGGGAAGGAAAATGCCGGCGGCATTGACGGCCTCGTCCAACAGCCCTCCGGGATTCCCCCGAAGATCGAGAATGAGCCCGACGGGAGACTCAACTGAGAGCGCTTCCACGATCGCCGCGAGCCGGTTCGCCGAGCCGTCTGAGAAGTCGGTCCATCGAATGTAGGCGGCTCCCGAACGAGCGATGCCGTGGATCGGAAATGGTGACACGGACACCGCGCGTCGTTCCAATGTCAGGCGTCGCTCTTCGCCCTCTGGGGATTGGATGCGAACGAGGACTGTCGATCCTTCCGGTCCACGCATGAGTTGGACGACCCTCAACAGGGCAAATCCCGTCGTTGGCGCGTCATCGATTGCGACGATCCGATCTCCGGGCTCAACCATGGCCTCAGCCGCCGATGTTTGCGGGAAGACGCGGACGATGACGATGGCGCCCGCCGTCATCTTGATCTCGACCCCGACCCCGACATATTCGCCTTCGGTTTCCTCTTCGAAGTATTCGAGTTCTTCGGTGGGCATATAGGCCGAAAACGGGTCGAGCGCCGCGGTCAGGCCGGACGCCGCGGCCTGGAAGACCACCTCGGGGGTGGCATCGATAGCTCCTTCGGTGAGAACATACCGCAGAGCCGCGGTGAGCTGAATGGCCCCGGAGAACTTTGGGTCGTCGCGCAGCCAGGAGATGGAAGCGTAGAGAATCGCCAGTGTGACGGCGAAGATGATAAGCCCGCGTGGGCTCGGCGAGACGGAGTCCGGATGTTGACCGCTTGTGGTGAGCGATTTATCCCGACCGAAGTGGAGGGAAATCGAACCGCTGTTACGTCGCCGAACCTTCCACATGGTTGTCAAGGTACGAGAGTTGGTCGCGATAGGGTGCGGCCTATCGGCTTGTGGTGAGCGACTTGTCCCGACCGGGGTGGAGGGAAGTCGAACCACGCTTCCTGGACTGGCGCTCAACACCCCGCACGACCCGATCGATCGCCTGCCGGCACACGGCATCGATGCCATCAGAAGAGTCGAGGATCATGTGGCGAGGTTTCTTTGTCCCCCATCGGTCGTAGAAACGCCGGACTCGCCGGTGGAAGGGGCGGGATTCGCGCTCGATGCGGTCAGGCGGGTTGCCCATCGCCTTCATCCGGTGTTCGGCCTCTTTCTCCGACACAGAGAGCACGATCGTCAAGTCGGGCGCAATTCCATCGCGCGCGAACTGATCCGATCCGGCAACCTGATAAAGCGGTAATCCTCTTCCCGCCGATTGGTAGGCGAATGTCGAGAGACTGAAACGATCAGCGATGACGATCTCGCCGCGCTTTAAGGCAGGACGTATCACTTCATCGATCAGTTGGGCTCGCGAGGCAAGGTACAAGAACAATTCAGCGCGGAGTGAGATGGTCTCGCGAACATGCAGAAGAAGGTGGCGGACTCTCTCCGATAATCTCGTTCCCCCGGGCTCGCGGACAGGGCAGACGCGGAGTCCTTTTTTCTTGAGCGCCGCCGCCAATCGCCGGGCCAACGTGCTCTTCCCCGAGCCATCGGATCCCTCGATGACGACGAAGTAACCGGGGTGGTTCGCGGCTGGTCGATATTTTCTGGCTCTCACCATACCGTGAGAAAAATAGTCTCAAGAATCTCATTGGGCAAGGACGATCCTCGATCAGTGATCACTTCCAACGCGCCAATCCCGCATCGCGGGACCGCAGTCCCTCCAGAGGCGGGCAAGCAGAGACTACGGCCACACGGCTCAGGTGTACTCTACCGACTTGTGCGCCTTCGGCGCGTTGGTCACGCAAGCCAATCATCTTCACTTCATTCAGGCCACCCAGCCCAACACCGCAAGCAATACCTACCTCAAAGGAGTGAATAAGGATCACCGCTTCGTGTCACTCCGCCGACGAAGATGATCGCCAAGTGATCGTCTGGGGTGGCAGGGTGGGCTACCATGTCGGTCGATGTACAATGTTCTCGATGAGCCAATCGAAGTGATCGCCCTCTATGAGAAGGGCACGCTCAGGCCGCTTCGGTTTTGTTGGAAGGGACGATCAGCAAGGTGTGAGCGGAGTAAAGGCCTGAGCACAGGCCTGCTGGGACGACCAGCCAGCAAGCATGGCTTGTGGCCCAGTGCCTGTGAGGAAGTCCGTTAGCGTATTCGCATCGCACCAGGCAGGCTACATGCCCAAGTGACGAAGTGGTAGGAGAACCATCCGACTGCCACGGCGATGCTTACGCAGAGGAGGCACAGACGAATAACGCGATTCCTCTTGGTCTCAGGAGATGGCAAGTAATGCCGTTGGCAATGGCAGTGTGCGGTATCGTGGCCGCCAAGCCTTAGCGCAAAAGTAGAAAACGATTTCAACATGTGTCCTCCTACCCAACAAGGGCTGGATGGCGCCTTAAGGCGTTGATCGAACTCTGGTTAGAGCGCGACGATGGTCATCGCGGGGCATACGAGATAAGACTAAGTGCAATTCCGAGGCCAATCGCCTCCGTCCCCGACCTTTTCGCAAGAAAAACTGGCGAGCAGACCTTGCCCCAGCGGCCGCTGGGGCATTTGCAGATCACGACGACGGAGGTGTATGCGAGGGGCGTGGGCAGAATAGTCTCAAAAATCTCATTGGGCAAGGATGGTCCTCGGCCTCATTGATCACTTCAAGGCCGCTGGGTGGCCCTGACCTTGGGGCATGTTAAAAAAGGTCGTCTGTTTCTCCGCAAGATCACGGGCTAACACTGTGCTACTAGAATTTCAATGATCTAGCCGCATTGGGGTAGCACAGACTTTGGCCTGTTTTGAATGCAGGGATGGACCACTTCGGACAATGGGCTTTCGGCCCATTGTCGCGGCGATAGCCGCGAATTCTCACGGCGACGAATGTATGCGGAATGAAGTCACGGAGCCGATGTGGCGGGCGTTTTCGTCTTCGGCGAGACAAGGGGCTGAAAGCCCCTTGTCTGAATACCCGGCTTTTTCAACAAGCTCCAGAGACTGCGGCCGCACAATTCACGTATTCGGGCCACCCAGCCAAGCCCTTCGCCGGTCGATATCCCACTGATTGCCGCCGGAACAGGTTGACACCCAGCAGACGTGTAGTAGATTATCATTGCTACTTCTGTCTTGAGGCCGTCTCAGGAGGTCAGTCATGTCGCGCATTCGTGTGGTGATCTTCGGCATGTCGTTGGGGCTGGCGGTGACGTCATCGCCTGCGCAGGCACAGTGGGGCGATCCGTTCGCCAGCTTGGAGTACCGCGTCACTCCCGCCTGCCCCTTTGATTGTGATTCCGTGTCGTTGGTCTTGTCAGGCGAACTAACCAGCACCAGTTGGAAACCGCCGGAATTGATGAGTTGGGATCGGCTGGGAGACTCTATCAGCGTCTATGTCCGCGTCGAGTTCGATCCCAATGCCACGCTCCCCGTCCTTGTCCCGTTTGAGCTTGCCGTACCGCTGGGATTCCTGCCCGAAGGTGCCTACCGGGTCTTCTACACCATCTACCTGGATAATCCCATTGCGACCATGCCAATGGTGCCGTTTGTCACCGTGACGGACAACTTCAAGGTGGCTCCACCGGGAGATCAGAACTGTGACGGCGTGGTGGACATTCTCGACGTGGTTGAGTTGATCGGCTACGTTTTCCGTGGCGGGTTACCACCCGACCCGGACAGACGGGCAGATGTGAACTGTGACGGTCGGGCCGACATCGTTGATGTTGTGCAGTTAATCTACCACGTTTTCCGCGGCGGCCCCATCTGTGACCCGTGCGGGGGTACCAGCTTGTTGCCCGTCGCGTTTACCGATCGGCCCCCCGACTCACTGCGACGCGATTCCTTCGATCTCCTCGACGGCCAAACGTCAGGAGACACCCTCAAGTTGCAACTTGCCCACGGCGGCGGCTGTAGGATACACTCGTACCTCGTCTTCATGTCACCGCCAAGCTTCGAGGGGCCGATTCCCCGGATCGCGCACCTGTATCCACAGCATATCGATCCGGGAGATCCGTGCGACGCGTGGGTAACGGTTGACCTGGCCGTAGACCTTCGGTTGGTGGCGGTTTGGTACCGCTTCATCTACGGTTACGACGCCACCGAGATCATCTTGCGCATACACGGATTTGATCCGCCGACGTTTATCGACACACCGTATCAGTTGCCGCTGCCACCGCCAGGAGTCGGTACGGATTGATGCAATGCGCGCCGGGGCATAGGCAGGGCGGCCACACATTACGCATGCTATTGTGTTATCTTTTCAGTTACGCCAATCGGCCTTTGGCCGACCGCAATCTCGCCGAAGGCGAGCAAGCACAGATTGCGGCCACGCGGGACACAGTTTCATCACGTCGTGAGCGAAGTCGAACCAGCGGTCTTGTCACCTTGTCACTCCGGCCCCCCGCCCCACCGACGAAAGGTGGATTAGATAGTCTTTGTCGTGGCTTCTGTGGTGACAGTAATCATACTCTTTTCTGCAAGATGGCTGAATGGCGATTGCAGGCATCTGTCCGCTAAAGCCCATCAAATGTATCACGGTCTACTGGTTCGACCCATCTCCTACCCAATGCCATGAATGTCTGTTCGCAAGACTTGGATCAAATCGAGGTATTGTCTGTGGGCAATGCCGATCGAGTCGTTCCATGTCGGGATCGAATCGCCGCCACGGACGTGTTCCTTCGCCGCGTGCATGAGCCCTCCTGCGGTGAGATCGATTCAATCCGGCAGCAGTTTGTTCTTCATCGGTCATTGTCTCAATCGGGCGTGATTGACGCTTACGACCTTATCCTGTCCGGCGGGGTGGTTTCGGGATTTACGATGCCGGCGATGGACGGCAAGACCCTGGCCGAGTCCCTGGGTGAGTTACAGCCGCGCGAATTGCTCGCGGTACTTCGCGACGCCGCAATGGCGACATTTAGTCTGCATTGTCTCGGATACCTCCATGGGGATCTGACGGCCAACAACGTGTGGATCACGGGTGAAGGGACTGGCACCGAAGGCCTTCTCCTCGACCTTGGGTTCGCGACGCGGATTGGCGCAAGATTGACAACTGAGATACGCGGAACTCTGGGACACATCTCTCCCGAGGCCGGTCTCGGGCGGCCTCTTCGTCCTGCCGCTGACGCCTACTCGTTCGGAAACATGCTTGATCATTGTCTTGCCTTTTTGACCGATCAACGCACAAGAGAGCGCTTGGCTTCGCTTGTAAGGCGCTGCACACAAGAAACCGAAGAGCTTCGGCTCAGCGATTTTGCGGTCATATACTCCGCGCTCATGCGAATCGCCCGGGAGTGCGTCGCCCCCCGCTTCCCACATTCGCGTCATCTGTTGCCGTTGCGGAGAACCGGGCTGCGCTCACGGGCCAGGACACTACGCGACCGCCTGGGCGCTTTGACGGGAGGAGGTGTGCTGGCGTGTCTCGGTGATCCCGGTTCCGGCAAATCGGAGTTGATGCGATACGTTTGCCATGACTTACAGGCAAGCGAAGTGACAACGATTCGCCTCAGAGAAATCGCTACTTCTTCATGCTTCGCGCACGTGCTTGACTCGTTGCTGAACGTTGCGAGCAGCGGGAGGTCTCCCTGGCCTCAAGTTGTGTTTGTCGAAACATCGCCGGCATTTGGATTGGATCTGCAGATGGCAGAGGCGATTCGAGAGATCGCCCACGACCATAGAACGACAATCGTATTCGAGCTCCATGAGGGGCAAACGGAACTCGGCGCGGGGATGTCGGATATCGTGGTCTGCCGACCATTCACCTATAGGGAATGCATGCATGCCTCCGGTCATCTGCTCGCAAATCGCGGGATCATTGGACCAAATACCGAGGCCGCGCTCGCAGTCTCTGGTGGAAACCCGGGGAAGCTGCGCCGTGTGATGACAGAGTATTTCCTCTCTGGCCGTCACAGCAGGGGTGAGCCATTGGATTTCGCTCGATCCTCTGGGCACGAACAGGTCCGAATCTCAAACGCGGGCAACGGCGGAAGACGGTCGGGCGAAAGCCCAGGCACTCTCGACGAGCGCAGAAGTCGGACGAGAAATTCCTCCACCGGCTCGATCGATGTTTACACGAGATTGCGGGGGTACCGGTCGTCTGTCTGCCAACTGTTGCGCGAGTATCGAAGATGTAGGAAGCGCCAAGAGGTTCCGACGATCGCGCTCTGCCGGAGCATTTCCGAGCTCTTTGCGGATCTTGGCAGTATGCGCAGGCAAACACGCTGGTCACAGAAGGGACTTGCGAGTTATTCAAGGTCGCCGGGCCGCCAAGCGGACGAGGACCAGCTCACCGATTTCATCGTGTTGCTGGGACGTGGTTCGTTACCGGAAGAGACAATCGACAGACTGGGGCCCTTGAAGAACGGCGAAGATGGTCTGTCGAAAAGATTGCGAGGCCTTGTCAGAAGCGAGATGGGGGCGGCGTATCTGCTTTCCCGGAGGCCGGGGGAAGCTCAGACTCTTCTCCACGAAGCTATGGCGCTCTGTTTGGGTCGTGATGGGTATCCTGAACATGAAGCGGTGATTCTGAACCGGCTGGGCACAGCCAAGATGCTTCTCCAGGACTACGCCCCTGCGCGTCAGTACCTCCTGCAGGCATCGCGCTCAGCCCGCAGGATCGGTGATTGGCCGACCCTGAGACGAATCGAAGGGAATCTTGGGCTGCTTTCGCTCTATTGTGCCGAGCCAGAGACGGCTTTGCAGTGGTTTCGCCGCCACAGTGACGGGGTTGTTCGTGCTCGTCGATACTCTGAATACCTGTCAACTCTGGTGAATGAGACGAACTGCCACGTAGACTTGGGCAAAGGGCTCGCCGCTGAGAGGAGAAGTCGCCTCGCCGTCTCGTTGGCCGAGACGCTATCGGATGATATGAGACTGGCGGATGCTCAGAACAATCTCGGCTGGATAATGGCGATGCGATGCAAGGGAAGAGTCGCTAAGGAGAGTCTCGAGACGGCGCTGGTCGTCCGCGAGAGCATCGGGGACAACGAGGGCATCGCACAGACTCGGCTGAATTTCGCGCGCCTCCATCTGCTGGCGCGCAACTACGATCAGGCCTCGGAGCTCATCGAGCAGTCTTGCGGGCACTTCAAGAGCCTGGGGAACCAGGAAGGGGTTTGGGATTGTCACAGACTCCTTGCTAAGCGCGCTCTATGCCTTGAAGAATATGAGGAGGCCGCGACCGAGTTGAATCTTGTGCTTGCGCGCGCAGACGAATTGCCACCGAAGGACCATATTGACGCACTACTCCTCAATCTCGAGAGGTCGCTGTGGTCAGGCGAGACAGGCGGCGCGGCTCAGATCCTTGAGGCCATTGATGCGATTCCCGCAGCTTCGAAAATCCATGCTCTCCGGGCACGTCGAACTCTCCTGGCAGGCTTGTTTGCGTTGTATCGGCAAGACGTGGATTCGGCGCACGCTCAATGCAGCACTGCTGCCCGAATGTTTAGAGAGTCTAATCGTGAGGACCTGCTGCTTGAAGCCCTGACCGTCATGGCGCTGCTGGCTGATCGAATGGGTCATACTGCCGCGGGACTCAGGTACCTGGGCTATGTAGAGTCAACAACCGCCCGGTTGAGGGAGGAAATCTCATGAAAGACCGAATCGGCTCGCTTGCACGAGAACTTGAGAATCGGGACTCGGACGGATCTGGATTCGATGCGGTGTCAGAGATCACGACGATACTGGCGGCGATCCCGGACCGGACGGCGTTTCTGAACGCACTCCTCCGCACGGCGAGGCGGTGCTTCCTTTCAAATCACGAGGCGATCTTGTCGTACCACCATCCCACCAAGCGCTGGTTCGTGGAAGCAGCTCAGGATTTGAGAGCAGACGCGCTGGAAGAGATCAAGGGACTCAGCCGCACTGTGATCGAACGGACCCGGGATTCTGCCGCCAGCGTTCTGGTTCCGGATACACATTCTGACGACCTCACCAGGGAGAGCCGCAGCGTCCGCCTCTACAACATACAGTCAGTCCTCACCGCTCCGATCCATGTGAACTCTGAGATGTGGGGTCTAATGTATCTGGCGAACACGAGCGCACCCCACGCGTTCGATGGGCAGTCACAGAAGCAGGTGGAACGATTCGCGAAATTTGCCGGAATGGCGATCACCAGATGCGAGGAATTCGTCCGGTTCAGTCTTCCGCCGCTGGTGCAAGGTGACGAGGCCCCTGCCCTGCTCAACGATGTCCGAAGCTCACAGATGGCCGCAGTGCTGCAGGATCTGAGGCGCGCAGCTCCCACCGACGCCTCGATTCTGCTGGTCGGGGAAACCGGCACGGGGAAGGACGTGCTGGCCAACTGGATCCACCAGAACAGCCCAAGACGCAAGAAGCCCTTCGTTCAGATCAACTGCGCGGAATTGGATCCGGACCTCATTGAAGTAGAGCTCTTCGGAGTGGAATCAGGCGTCGCCACAGGGGTCACGTTTCGCGAGGGAAAGATGAAGGTCGCTGATGGCGGGACACTGTTCCTCAATGAGATCGGGGAATTGCCGTTGTCGGTCCAAGCCAAACTTCTCCGGGTGATCGAAGACAGAATCGTCGAGAGAGTCGGGGGACGGAATGTATTGGGAGTCGATGTTCGTTACATATGCGCGACCAACCGCGACCTTGAGAGCTTGGTCAAATCAGGGCAGTTCCGCCGGGATCTGTATCACCGCATAAACGTATTCGGTGTCACCATCCCCAATCTCGGCGAGCGCCGAGAAGATATTCCCCAACTCGCGCGGGACATTCTCGCAAGAATATGCAGGAAACTGTATCGACCAGCGATGCACCTGTCCGATCCGAGCCTCGACTACCTGTCAAGGAGAGATTGGAAAGGGAATATCCGAGAGCTGGCGAATTTTATCGAACGCTCCGTCATCCTCTCTCCAGGAGAAGAACTGATCGTCGACGACCAGCACCCAAGGCAGGGCTCCTCTGGGAAGGCCGAACAAATTGGTCGGCACACGTCGCTAAAGCGCGCCGTTGATTCGTTTGAAGCCTCCCACTTACGTCTGGCGTTGCAGAACTCCGGTTGGGTTAGAGCTCGAGCGGCAAATCGGCTTGGAATACCTGATTCGACCCTTCGTTCAAAAATGAAGAAGCATGGGATAAAAACTCCACGCCGGCTTTCGTAGTCCGCGAGATTTCGCTCTCTAACCATCGACGACACAGATTGTTATGCTTGTACCGTCGACTCACATGCCGAGTCTGGCGAGTTTTCGCGGTTCCATCTGCCCTCTGCGCTCATCTACATTCTCGGCGTGGCCCTTTCGGACACGCGAGATTTCGCGGTTACTGAGCATCTCCGAATGTCCGCGCAACCTTCAAGCCCTTCATCAACCCATTCCTCCAATGGATTGAGGCGAAACAAACTCTGAAGCAAATACAAGCGACAACGGCCTGCTCGTGGCGCCGTTGGCACGATTTGTGATGGGTTTGTTCAGCTAAGCCACCACCAACGGAGGAACACATGACCATCACAAGTCAATGGAAACGAAGCGTACCGCGTCTCTTGCTCTTTGCCTTGCTCGTGAACATCGCATTCACGATCACGGCTGATACGGGTTCCGGTGGAGACGGGGGAGCCACAATACCATATCCAGCGCCTCTCCCTATTCCGAACGGCCCAAGCGTGCCCCCGCCTGACACTTTGGCGGACACGACCCAGTCGGTGATGCAGTAAGAAAATAAGAGTCTGAAAGCTGTACTTGGGCCTCATCTGGGGGGGATGAATGATTTGGCGAGCACGCGCTTTGGCTGACAGCAGCGACAGGTTGTACGCCGAAGTCGCCAAGTCACACGCGAAGAGGAACTGCCTGGTAATTGGACCTGCCGGGTCCGGGAAGCTGTCGCTGGTGCGGGGCCTTGCGGCTCTGACCAATCCCCGGGCACGGAAGTTCCTCTTCGATTGGGAAGTCGAACTGGAAGCACAGCAGAAACTCCTGGCCGATCTCACAAATCGGGCTCGAGCCGGAGTTTTGAATCAGGAGGTGTGGATACACCGAGAGATTCATCGCATGAAAGACAGGGAGTTGGGTGAGTTCTTGGATTCAGTTCGGTCCCTGCAAGAGGGGGACGCTCATCTGGTCATATGTCACGCCACAATGGTACCCGGTCCGCATGGGGGTTCGATTTCGCAAGCGGTGGAGCAAGTGTTTGCGGTCAGGATCGCCCTTGGGGACGGGGGGTTTGTGCAGGGAGCGTTTGACCCGATCCTCGCGTGCGCGCTCACTTCGCTCCGTCGAAAGTATGGAGGGGGAATCTCCTCCATCGAGCCAGAGGCCATCCGCTTTCTGGAGGACGTAGGTCTGCATTCGAGCGTGCCGGCGATGCTCAACGCTCTGGAGAGAGCGTTCGTGCTCGAGACAGGCCCCGAAATGCACATCTCAACTTTGGTGGAAGGGCACGCGAGATTCAACCATGCCCCAGCATGAGCGTGGTTAGAGCAGGGGGGCGGCACTCTGGGATCGATCGCCAACCACGATCACGAATGGTCGGATGTCACGTGAGCGGTGGCCTTGACGACGCTGTTGAGACATCCACAGTGATATTGTTTGGATTGAGGGGGGAATGCCAACGCAACTCTTCGCAGTCTGTGAGATAGGGACGATTGGCAAAGTAGTTTGTCGCGTCTTCCTCAGGCGGAGCGCCGCCGAGAATTTCACCCAAGGCAAGAGCGCACATCTTTTCAAGATCGAGGAGCGTACTGCTCCGGATGAGTACGCGCCCCCGACGGAATTGTTCGCGGCTCACTCCTACGAACCGGGGTACAAGATCCATCGATTTTCCGGATTCCATTCCGACTACGAGGAAGCAAAGCATCAGGCGGGAGAGGAAGGGCTGGTCTTGCTGATGGTACCGGAGGATTAGTTTGTCGACTCCGTCCCGCAAGGGTTTTTCAACATGCCCCGGAGACTGCGGCCACGCATCCACACAGATCAGGCGTACTCTGCCGACTTGTGCGCCTTTGGCGCGTTGGTCACACAAACCACTCTTCTTCGCTTCATTCAGGCCACACGGCCTCGCGTCCATGTGAGAGCGTCGGCACGCCATCAGTCTTCATGCGCTTCGCGCACAGCGGTCACAGACCGCTGCCACACAGGACAGTCACTCAGGCCACCCGGCCTTGACGACCCAACCCTCGGAGGCATAGGAATTAATCGCTGATTCTAGCTTCTCAGGATCAAATTTGCCGGCGAAGAATCGATCTTTCTGGGTGAGGACTTTGTACTGCTTCATGGCCTACTCCTTGGTAGTAATGTAATCGTACTATTCTGCCGCCTAACGTCTTTGGCATAACCTGCAGGCGCGAAGCGACTGTCAGGTTGATGCCATGGTTAGGCGGCTGAGACGTGGAGAGATTCCCTACTCCGGATCAGCAAGTCCTTTCGATCCCGTCAGTACGTCCGCCCGCATTATCTCGCGCATCTTTGCCGGCTCCTCGAACAAGGGGCTGTGGGCAGACTGCTTGAACGTGTAGAAGCCCTTCACTGGAGCATCTAGCCGCTCGTAGTAGGACCTGGCTAGGGGGTAGGAAACGGTGTAGTCGTACACGCCGTGAAAGAAGTAAACCGGGACCTCGAGCCGAGTCACCTTCTTTGTCAGATCCGTGGACAGTTGCGTGTTCCACAGGCGGCTGCTGGAGACGATCTTGCCGCGCCACATGCCGATCTTCTCGCTCAGCGTGTATTCGCGGTTCAGCAGGGACCGCAGCAGCAGCCCGGTGACGATCGACTTCATGTCATGGGTCGTGCCAACGCCCAGTCCGTGCATGGCCACGTCACGTACCTTGAGGTACGAATCCGGAAGTGGGATCGCATCACCGAATCGCGCTTCTTCGAGTCGCCGCACCATCTTGGTGTTCCCATCGTCCCTGAATCGCTGCAGCATGTAGCCATACGCCAGCCTCTCGGACTCGAGCTGATTCGACATCTGGGCCACGCCTATGTAGGCGTGGTACAACTCCGGGGCCTGTGCGGCTGCTTGTATGCCGATGAAGGTGCCCCCCGAATGTCCCATGAGGTAGATCTTCTCTTGGCCGAAGCGTTTGCGGAGGTAGTTGGTCACCTCCACGATGTCGGACACCAGTTGCCCCGGGTTCACTGACTCCGGCGGGATGTCTGCTCTGTATGAAAGCCCTGAACCGCGCTGTTCCCACCAGACCACGGTGAAGTACTCATCGAGCCCTGTGGGGTAGTGCTCGGTGAGGAAGTAGTCGGGCATGCCGCCATGAAGGTAGAGCAACACCGGATCGTGGGCGTTCTTGCCTTTGATGAACATCCCTTGCTCAACACCATTGATGTTGACCTTGATCTTCTCTGAGATGCTACCTACCAACGGCTTGCCGCTGTCATCGAGAAAGGGCTTCGGGGTTCCCGGACTCATGAAGAGCAAGACGCCGACAAGAACGAGCAGCGAGATGAGCAAGACAGCCATGACAGTCAAAGCGACACGCCCCGCCCTTCGTGCGATCGTTCTGACCGACGGCCCACGCAATCTGCCAGCTGTCATCCCTCCTCCTTCGATTGTCCGCCTAACGTTCACATTCAGCCGCGCCCGCTTGCGGGCGTCGGCTGCAATGTTAGACGGCTTTGCTGCGAAAGGGCTCACTCAATGGGCGAACTCGTAGTTCGATTCCGTAATTGTTCCTTTCCAAACAGATCGCCACTCGCCATCTGAATACCAGCCTACCTCCCCCTCCGAAGGCACAAGTATGCCGCCTCTGTTCACGTAATTCCGGAAGTGACCTTCCCACGGAACTTGTTGATACCCGCCATCGAAAGTACCCCATCGAGTCGGCGTGTAGATGCCAGCGACCTCGCCTGCGGTATTGAACCGAAATTCGAGAGAGACGGTGACTCCGTTGTCCGTCAAAGTAGCGAGGGCCGTGTTGTCGTCGATGGCGCTCCATTGCAGCTTGGCGCTCGGAAGTAGCGCCGTCGGGTACCACACGGCCTCGGCCAGATAGCGATGCAACCCGCCCGAGTTCATTTCCAGATTACCCCCGGCGGCGGCGACGGTGAACGCGGAAAGAAAACTCACTTGCCCCGAACCGTGCCCCGCAATCAGCGCATCGCGCACGCGAACATGAAGTAGTGGAGCCATGGCGACGCGGGCATTCCACAAGAAGCCGATAGTCGGTGGAGCCACGATCTGGCTCGCCTCGAATTTCAGCCAGCGGTCGCCTTTTACGTCGGTTCGGAGCGTGCCCACCTGCGCGAAGCGCGCTAGCTGGATGATGGGTTGCTCTTGCTGGAGGACTCGCTTGAAGTACCTTGCAACCGGCGCAGGTAGGCCAATGAGGTCATTCAGGTTCACTTGAGCCGCGCCCCGAGGGCTGGAGACGCGGACAAGGGACTCGCCGAGTTGCGACAAGGCGCGTTGCTGCGAGCGGGATCCAAGCCATAGCGCGAGAGCGAGGCCGACAACGAATACGCCGAGACCGAGGAGTGTCAGTTTTGCCCAGAGTGCCACGGTGATGCTCCCTTGCCGCCTAACGTTTGGCGGGTGGCCGTGACTTCAGTCACGGCGCGCGAAGCGCATAAAGACTGCAGCGATCACGAATCTGTTCGGTGTGATCAGCAGTTGATCTGATGGCAGCACTGTCTGCAAGCCATGACTGAAGTCATGGCCACCCCGCCTACCAACACACGCCCGGTGCGGTCCGAAGGTACGTGTCGGACGCCAGTTGGTTCAGCATGAAGCCCGCAACGTCCGCACGGGAAATGCGCGCCGTCAGGAGAACGCTTCCGACATCACGACCATGCCGAGAGCGACCCCGCTTGTCGCCGTTGGTCAACACCCCGGGTCGCACTATCACCCACTCCACGTTACTCCCAGCGATCACCCGTTCCTGCCGCGTCTTATCCCAGAAGTAGAAGGGCAGAATCACTGGAATGACAAAGAGCGTGTAGTACAGACCCATGCGCCCGGCACTGTCTCCGATGCCGAGAGAGGTCTCGCAGACAAGGCGTCGGACACCGTGAGTCTCCATGGCGCGCAGGATGTTTTGAGTCCCTTCCGAGAGAATGCGAGTTGGATAGAAGTAGCGCTTGTGGCCAAGGGCGGAAAGCACCGCTTCCTGACCGCGCATCGCTGCATCGACGGAACCCTCGTCGAGCACATCACCCTGAATGACCGTCAGTTGAGGATGGTCGACCTGTAGCCTTGACGGATCTCGTACTAGCGCCGTGGCCGCGTAACTACGCTCCAAAGCTTGCATGACGAGCTGCCGACCAGTTCCACCAGTCGCTCCAACGATCAAGACCCGCGCGGGACGGTGGCGAGGTGCTCCACTCGGGGGTGCCGTCTGCGAACGGTGCCCTGCTCGTGCCAGCGCGGCTGAAAGGATGATCGCGTACGACATGAACGACAGAAGAAGCGTCATTTTCAGATTCTCTCGTCCGCCCAACGCTCCGGTTCATCGGCGGTTTAGCTCTGCGCGCCGACGGTGACTGGAGCCGCGGTGGTGACCGGCGCCGGGCGCGGCGTCAGGCGCGGCGCATCGGGACGCCGGTACTTCTCGATGAACTCCTCGGTCAGCCGGTGGGCTTCATCATCGCTGAATTGGACCGGCGGCGACTTCTTGAAATAGGCCGACGGGCCGATCAGGGCGCCGGAGAGCTTGTGATCCATTGCCAGCTTGCAACAACGGACGGCATCGATCACGACGCCGGCGGAGTTCGGCGAATCCCACACTTCCATCTTCAATTCAACGTTCAGCGGGACGCCTCCGAACGTCTCCCCTTCCATGCGGATGTAGGCCCACTTGCGGTCGGTCAGCCACGGCACATAATCGGAAGGGCCGATGTGGATGTTGTCTTCGCCAAGATCGTAATCCAGTTGCGATGTGACGGCGTTGGTCTTGGAGATCTTCTTGGATTCGAGACGGCGGCGTTCGAGCATGTTGTAGAAATCGGTGTTGCCACCGACATTGAGCTGCGACGTGCGCAAGACCTTCACACCGCGGTCGCGGAAGAGCCGGGTCAAGACGCGGTGGACGATGGTCGCGCCGACTTGTGACTTGATGTCATCGCCGATCACCGGAAGCCCCTTCTCTTCAAATCGCTTCTGCCAGTATTTCTCCCTCGCGATGAAGACGGGGATGCAGTTGACGAATCCGCATCCGGCCATCAGGATCTGCTCGACATACCACTTGGTCGCTTCTTCCGAGCCGACGGGAAGATAGTTCACGACAACATCGGTACCGGTGTCCTTGAGCAGCTTCACGATATCAACGGTGTCGCCGGGGGCCTTTTCGATGATCTTTGAAAGGTACTCGCCGAGTCCATCGTGGGTCATGCCGCGTTGCACCGCGATCCCGGTCTTGGGGACATCGCAGAATTTGAAGGTGTTGTTGGGCTTGGAGTAGATTGCCTCGCCCAAGTCCTTGCCGACTTTGTTCTTGTCGATGTCAATCGCGGCGGAGAATTCAATATCCGAAATGTGATACCCGCCCAGGTTCACGTGCATCAACCCCGGCACGAATTCGTCCTCGCGGGCATTCTTGTAGTAATGCACGCCCTGCACGAACGACGAGGCGCAATTGCCGACGCCGATCACTGCCACACGCACTTTTGAAGACATGGTCGCTCCCTTACCTATTTGTGATTGTTCTCTAATTATGCCGTGACACGAGATTGAGACTTCGCCGTGCGAAACGGTGATACACCAACCGACGCTGCCCGCTTCCGGGCGTCTTCGAGAGTGAGCGCGAAATCCGGGCCGCAATTCGAGATCATGGTGGAGGAGCACGCGGTCGCCAGTTTGGCGGCCTCCGGCCAGGAGTATCCCTGTGAGCGGGCGAACATCAGCCCCCCGGCAAACGTATCACCGGCTCCTGTTGAATCGATGGCGTGCGTCGGAATCGCCTCGACACGATACCAGCCATCGTCGGTGGCAATCAAGGCGCCGAGCTCCGCCAGCGTGATCGCCACCGTTCGGATGCCCCAACTCTTCAGGACGGAAGCGGCTCCTTCGAGGTCTTCACGCGGATCGATTCCGGTGAGGATTTCGGTTTCCAATTCGTTGGGCTTTACGACATCGCACAAGGCGCAGATCTCTTCGATCCCATCCGGCTTGAAGTGTTCGATCTTGCCATCGGGTCCAATCCGGCGCAGAAGCCCCTGCGGATCGAGAAACATTGGCGCCTGCGTGCGTTCACGGATTTCGCGCACGAAGTTAAGCGGTGTCTCCTGCATCACCGGCCCGATGAAAACAATATCCGCGCTCGCGATGTCGGAGGGAATGCGGTTGATCGCCTCGGCGCGGCCAAGAATGGTCAATTCGCGCCGTCCGCGATCATCATAATCGAGACCAAATCCACCGGTCTCGGCGCACGGCTCAGTGATCTCGCCAATCCCATTCAAGGTCAGGTAGCTTCGGTAATGTTCAATGCGGTCATGCCCTACCCGCCCAACGACTGTCACGTCGCCTCCCAAGCGCCGGTAGACGAAAGCGGCGTTTGTCGCGCATCCGGAGAGCACCCGGCCAAGAGTGGCCACCCATGGTGTGCGAATGTCATCGTAGACGGGATTGCCGAAGGCGAGGACTCTCATGCGCCGCCTCCAGTACGACTCGTCAGCTCCTTATGCGCAAAGATCAGACGCTGGATTGTTGTGATGAAGGAGATTGCCCCGACCATGACCAGGGCAATCTGCAGCGCCTTCATGGGATAGAAGACCTCAAAGACTGCGCCCGCGAGAATGATTACAAACTTCTCAAACCGTCCGACAAACCCGACGGCGCAGGTCTTCATCTTGCCAATCGATTCGGCGGCGGCGCGTGCATAGGACGCCGACCACATGCCGAAGAGAGCGAACATCCCCCAGCCCGGGTGAACGTGACCGGAGAGAACAATGCCGAGAATGATCAGGAACTCACCGACACGATCAACATTGTGATCGAGAACCGCTCCGAAAACGGTCCCCAAATTCCCCGCGCGAGCGGTGGCGCCATCGAGCATGTCCAAGAGCGAGGTGACGAGCATCAGGAAGACACCGAGGATGAAGCGTTCCTGCCAGAATGCCGCGGCCGCGCCGCCGGCGGTGATGAGGCCAAGGACAGTGAGGATGTTCGGAGTCAAACCGAGCTTGACGCAGACCCGTCCATAGGGGATTGAAAATGCCTCGTATGATGCGCGACGTTCGTGGTTCATGACAGAGTCCGGGGTATTGTCAGGTGACGCTTGTCGTTGTGGCACAATGCGTTCGCGCCCGATCACGCCGGAATGCGCGAATATACCCGACGGCGTAGACAAGCGTCAAGCCGTTTTACCGCGATCTGGCGAGCCCTTGAGAAGGAAGTACAAGCCAATCAAGAACATGAGAACCCCCGCCAAGACATTATATGTAATGCCGACCCCCGCAATCTGCAACCACATCGCCTCTTCATAATAGCGTAGCGGCTCGATAAGAAGGCGGAAGGCGGCCTCGGCGACGAAGAACAGGCCAACGCTTCGCCCGATTCGATACCAGCGTCGGTTGACCCACATGAGACCAAGGAAGAGCAAGAGACCATAGGCAGACGAGTAGAGTTGAGTGGGATGGACAGCGGAGGCGCCAAAGATGGCATGCGCCGGAGATGACACCGGGAAATGGACGCCGAATGGCCCTTCCGTCGACGTGCCGAAGCAACAGCCATTGAGGTAGCACCCGATTCTCGAGAGGAAGATTCCAAATCCCACTGCGGGGACGACCGCGTCGAGCGATGCCGCCAACGGCAGCGACTTCAGCCGGAGGTAGATCAGCCCGGCGAGGAAAC
>Ga0214473_10002721_pt1 | contig 21645 bp, 27 predicted proteins | sample RVTome_7_FD_203509 | JGI IMG/M metagenome (GOLD analysis project Ga0214473, IMG submission 203509) | Soil microbial communities from uranium-contaminated site in the Upper Colorado River Basin, Wyoming, United States - RVT98D197 | ecosystem: Environmental > Terrestrial > Soil > Contaminated >... | reverse complement strand
GCTGACGGCCAAGGCGACGACCAGCAGAACAAGATAGATAACAGTGAGCCATGTCAGCAGTTGCATGGGGTCACCTCCTCGGTCCGAGCGCATCAGCCAAAGCGGCGATGGTGTTGTCAATCGATGTTGCTCTGGCGTTGATAGACTTTGCGCCTTCCAAAATCTCGCCCGCAACTCTGTTGGTTACCCCCAACATCCAGATCGAGACCGTATTGCCTGCAATGCTCTTGCCCGCCTCCCAGATCGCGCTCGCATGTTTATCTACGCGATTGGCCGCCGCGATAAGCATGATCAGCAACGCAGCTACAATCAAGATCACTACTGCGCCCGCGATTAACGAGTAAGTCCAAAGCGTCATGGTGTCCATTTCATTACTCTCCTGAAAGATGCAATGCCTATCACAAAGCCACGCCTACGCCGGCCGCACGAAGCGACGCTGCCTCGACGCCACGGCCGGCACAACAATCAGCCAGTTTCCCGTCAATCACCACCGAAGGAACGCTGCGCACGCCGTACTGCGCGGCTCTCGTCGCGACCTTCGTCTGATGCATGTCCAGCACGTCGATTTCACAACACGGGCAGGCAAGCTGTTTGACGACTTCGACCGCCTCTTCGCAAGCGGGACAGCCAGCGCTAAAAATCTCAATTTTGCGTTTGGCTTTCATGGCTCTCCCTTCCTCCGTTGTTCTTGCCAGCGACCTCACGCTGAAGAAAATCAGCCAAGCGCGACAGTTCCTCCACAATCGGAGAGGTCGCATCGTAATCAATTACCGCACGGCCCGTTCGATCAGCCTCGACGACGTTTTCGTCGAACGGCACCGTGGCAATTAGTTCTAATTCATGACTGCGGCAATAGCCTCTGACCGCCTCTTCGTCCTCTGGACTGCGAAGCTTGTTGGCTATCCCGTAGATCCGATTGATGCCCAGCCCTCGCGCGAGAGGGACAATGCGGCCGGCGGTCTCAAGCGAGCGGTAGTAAGGCTCCAGCACAACGAGCAGCGCATCAACGTGCTTGATCGTGCCACGGCTCATGTGCTCGATTGATGCTTCCATGTCCATCACCGTCACATCGTTCGAGCCACTGACAATTGCTTCCATGATGCTGCGCACGGCAGCATGTGCGCTGCAGAGTCAACCCGCGCCCGGGTGATTGACTCGCGTGCCGACCAGGACCGTCACGCCGTCAGGCGCTTTCAATCCATACAGGCTAACAATTTCCGCAACGGGCTTGGCCAGCACAAGCCGCGCTGTGCCTGATTCGTCTTCGCGCCGCTCTACGACGCTGCGCGGTATCGGCTCAACATCGAAGCCGTTCCTGATGCCGAGAGCCTGACTGAGATTTGGATTCGGATCGCCGTCAATGGCAAGCACCAGCAACCCGCGTCGCCCGAGGATGCGAGTGAGCGTCGCGGTGATTGTAGTCTTGCCGGAACCGCCCTTACCGCTGATTGCGATCTTCATCGACAACCTCCGAGGCTGGGGAACTATTAACAAATGGTGCTGGGCCATCTTAGTACCAAAGCCCAGTTTCTGAAAGCCCTAATTTTACTTTGACCCAAGAAGACGGTGACCAGAGGAATATAAATTTATGAATGGTAAGCGTAGTGTTAGCATTCGAAGGCATGAGGCTTGGTAAACGACAAATGCGGCGCCATCCTGTGTTACAGATAAACTGTCCCAGCTTCAGATTGGAATAAGGTAATGCGAACTCTAATCGCTGGCGTTGGTAATGTACTTCGAGGTGACGATGGCTTCGGTGTCGCCGTTGCGAAGAAACTCCTTGAAAGCAAGAGGTACGGCAACGACGTCACGATCCTGGAGACCGGCATCGCCGGTATTCCTCTGGTTCAGGAGCTGATGAATGGCTATGACTTGCTCATTATTGCCGACACTGTTCATCGGGGTGGTCTCCCCGGAACGATCTATCTGCTGGAGCCCGAAGTTCCGGACCTACAAGAGAAGTTGGGGAATGAGCTGCATCAATCTTTAGCAGACGCACATTACAGCGATCCTTCGAAAGTACTTATTCTGGCAAAGGCCCTGAACGTCCTTCCCCCCAAGGTTTTTCTGATCGGCTGCGAGCCAGCAGGCTACGACGAGTTAGGGGCAGACTTGAGCCCTCCTGTAAGGCGGGCGGCGCGAGTAGCCCTTGAAAAAATTGACACGCTCATTGCAGATTTTTCGACCCAAATGGGAGATGCCCTGTAAATCCATTGAAAGATCAATCCGCTTTCTCCCTTTAGGCACCTCAGTATTGAATTTTTTTCGGATGCGCCGCCGAGCGAGGAGCAGATAGCGACCATCCGCCATTTATCAATCCGTTAGGTTCTAAGCCGCTTTCATTCGCGGGCAGACTCTTTCTTGCTATCAAGAAAGAAATAGATTATACGTCTGTCATCAAATAGTTCGATTTTCCGCACTTACTTTTCTATTTGTCTGAATTGTCCCGCGAATGGACGCGGCTTAGGTCAAAGACGCGCTTCCAAGATTTCAAGTCCTTACAAATCGGTCTCAAGATGGGCCGCGCGCCGAATGGAGAAAGCGGGAACAGCGATGAACCGCTACATACTGATTCGCCTTCTATCTCTCATCCCGCTTTGGCTGGGCATTTCGATGCTGGCTTTCAGTTTGGGCAATTTTGCGCCCGGCGATCCGGCGACGATCATCGCGCAGCGTTTGTCGGATGTCCCACCCAGCGCAGAACAGATTGCCGCCGTGCGACGTGATTTACATTTGGATGATCCCCTGCCCGTGCGTTATGTGCGTTGGCTTGGTCGTGCAATGCAGGGCGATCTGGGGCGTTCGTATCGAACAAACGAGCCAGTTCTTTCTGAGCTTGCCACGCATTTTCCGGCGACTCTCCAAATTGCATGTTTGGCGTTTGTGATTGCAATAGTGATTGCGCTGCCGATGGGGATTCTGGCGGCGGTCAGACGAGGTTCTTGGCTCGACCAGCTGGCAAGACTGGCTGCACTCTTTGGAGCTTCATTGCCGAACTACTGGCTTGGATATTTGTTGATACTTGTCTTTGCGTTGGCGTTGGGTTGGCTGCCTGTCGCCGGACGCGAACGAACCGGCGCAGCAGTGTTGCCAGCCTTAACGCTGGGACTTGGTGCGGCTGCGACGTTGGCGCGTTTGATGCGTTCAAGTTTACTGGAAGTCTTGAGTGAAGACTTCATCCGCACAGCGCGTGCGAAGGGCTTGCCTGAACGAACAGTAATCGTTAGCCACGCGCTGAAAGGAGCTTTGATTCCGGTCGTCACCGTTTCGGGTATTGTCTTTGGTCATCTGCTGGGCGGGGCGGTGATTGTCGAACAAATCTTTGCGTGGCCCGGCATTGGCAAACTACTGATTGATTCAATCTATGACCGCGACTATCCGATGATTCAGGGGTTTGTAGTTTTCATGGGAACTGTTTTCACAGTCATCAATCTTTTAGTAGACGTTGTGTATCCGTTGCTGGATCCGCAAATACGTTTCGCAAGATGGCGAACAGCCAACTGAATAAAGTGAATGAGGCACTGAACAAAACACTTCTGCGCGGATCGCTTGACGCGGTTGAGCCGTCCTCAGAGTTGGCATCGTGGCTGCTCAATCAGAGACGCGGCTTGATGTTGCGATTGCTGCGTGATCGAACTGCTAGAATCGGACTGGCAATTCTCGTCTTGCTCATGTTGCTGGCTCTCGCCGCGCCGCTCATTGCTCCTCATGATCCGACGATTGTATCTCCGTCACTACGATTGGCTGCGCCCAGCCGCGAGTTTCCGCTTGGCACAGATCATCTTGGCCGTTGTTTGTTGAGCCGCTTGCTTTACGGGGCAAGAGTTTCTTTGGCTTCTGCGGGGGCCGCTTCGTTGTTGGTGATGCTGATTGGCGTAACGGTCGGGGCGATAGCAGGGTACGCGGGGGGATGGATTGACTTTTTGATAATGCGCATCGTGGATTTGCTGCTGGCTTTTCCCATGCTTCTTTTGGCATTAGCCATCACCGGAGTATTAGGCGTCGGATTGATAAGCGTGCTAATCGGAGTTGTGAGCGTGTGGTGGGCTTCATATACGCGAGTCATGCGTGCCTTGACGCTCTCGTTACGTGAGCGACCATTCATTGAAGCCGCACGCGCCATCGGCGTCAGTCCCGTGCGCATTGTCATTCGCCATGTAATTCCCAATGTGATTGCTTCGATTGTCGTCTTGTCCACGATTGAAATGGGACGGTTGCTATTAGTCATTTCGGGTCTCAGCTTTCTTGGGCTAGGCGTGCAACCGCCAACGCCCGAATGGGGTGCGATGCTTAACGATGGACGCGCTTTTTTGCGTACTGCGCCACAACTGATGCTCTATCCCGGATTGGCAATCAGCTTGGCGGTGTTGGGATTTAATTTATTGGGGGATGGCTTGCGCGATGAGCTTGACCCGCGTTTGAAATAAACGAATTTAACTTTAAGGAGAAAGAAAAGGAAAAAGAAAATGAGCGGATGTAAAAATAGTTTTTGTCTGAAGCTGAAAGAGACCAATTTGATTTACTTTGCGCTCTTTCTTTCTGTTGCTTTGTTAGTGGTGCTGGCTGCGCCGCACAGCGCCCAGGCGCAAACACAAACCGTCATGGCGGGAACGGTGAAAGACAGCGCGGGCGCGGCGATTGTCGGGGCAGAGGTCGAATTGCGTAACGCTGCCAACAACCAAAAGAGCAGGCAGATAACGGATTCAGCCGGACAGTTTTCTTTTTCGCCTGTGTCACAAGGTGAATACAAAATCGTTGTCACGATGAAAGGCTTTCGCCAATTGGTAGTCGCTTCCGTCAAAGTTAGCGACGCCAAAGCTTACAGCTTCGATTTGCAACTGGTGCCGGGCGCGATTTCTGAAACGGTGGTCGTCACAGGAACACGTAGCGAACAGGAGATAGGCAAGATTGCCAGTGCGGTCAGTGTCATCCCGCAAGACGATATACAGCAAGGGCAGCGTGTCAGCACTCTGGAGGAGTCTTTGAAGCGCGTTGCTGGCGTGCGTGTCGAAGACGAGTTGGGCGGCAACGGCTCGCGCGTTCGCATCATCATTCGCGGCACAGGCACGCGCGCGAACAGTCCGGCGGGTTCAGGCGTGCGCGGCGTAAAAGTTTTGGTGGACGGAATTCCCAAAAACAACGCGGGCGGTTCAGCGCAGGACTTAACGAACATTGACCTGCAATCGGCGCAACGAATCGAAGTGCTGAAAGGTCCCTCGTCGGTTTTGTACGGCAATCAATCCGGCGGCGTAGTCAACATCCTGACGCAAGACCCACCACCAACGAGATTTAGTTTTGGTTACAAACAAACTTTCGGAGCGTTTGGTTTGTTCAAAGAGCATGTCAGAGCCGGCGGGCAATACGGCAAGTTTGGCTTTTACGCCAGCGGTTTTCGTAACGACCAAAAAGGCTATCGGGTGCAATCGAGCTTCCACAATACGGGTTTTAATGCAAAGCTGAATTTCAACGTCAACAATCGCTCGAATCTCATGCTGATACTGGGCTACGACAATAATTATCAGCAGTCGCCCGGGCCTCTGACTGAGGCACGGTTCCGCCAGGACCCACGCCAGGCCGACCCGACCTTTGTTAGTAATGCTGTGTTCGCGGTAGTGAAAGAGTTTCGTTTTGGAGCGGTTTATCACCAAGAACTGTTCGGGCGGGATGATTTGGAAGTCACAGGTTACGTTATTCCGCGCCGTCTGGGACCGTTTCAACAGATTGGCGTTTTCATTGCGCAACAGTTTGTTAATCGCGGTTTCAATGTGCGCTACCTCAATCAACGCCCGATTGCCGAACATGGAAATCGTATTACGCTCGGGCTCGAGTATCAAAACACGCCGATACGGACCACCACCACCAGTCGCATCACAAATCTGGTCACATCAGATTTGAACGAACACGCCAACACGGCGGGAGCTTATCTGTTAGAGGAATTCAGCATCCTGCCAAACTTGACTTTGACGGCGGGCAGCAGATACGACTATGTGCGCTTTCAGTCGCAAAACTTCGCGCTGAACACGGCGGAGGTCGGACGCGTTTTTCGTAGATTCACGCCAAAGGTCGGCATGGCTTATCAACCGTCAAAAAGCCTCTCTTTGTACGCCAATTACAGTCGAGGTTTTGAAACGCCCATCATCGGCGAATTGCGTATCTTGCCCGGCGGCGCGTTCGGTTTCAACTCAAACCTTGGGCCGCAAACCTCGGCCAACTACGAAGCGGGCGTGCGCGGCAGTTTATTGAAACGGCGCGTAAGTTTTGATGTCGCGGTCTTTCGCCAGAATGTCAACGACTTCATCAGCCCTTTCGGGACATTCCCCAACAACTCATTTCAGAATGTCGGGGACGTAAAAGAGAATGGGATTGAACTAAGTTCTATTGTGACGATTGTGCCGCGTTTGGTTCTCACCTCGTCATATACTTATTCGGATTTCGTGTTCAAGCGATTCAACAACGGCATCAGCAACTTTACCGGCAACCGTCTGCCCGGTGTTCCGAAGCACAGCGTTTATGGCGAACTGCGTTACCAATTGCCGATTGGAGTTTACGGGGCGATTGAGAGCCAATACGTCGGGCGGTTCTTTACGAACGACGCCAACCAATTCACCAACGCGCCATACTCCGTCACCAACTTGCGTTTCGGCTACGAACATCGCGAGGGCAAGCGGAAGTTGCGCTTCTCGCCCTTCTTGGGCATCAACAATATCTTCGATAGACGCTACTCTGCTTTCGCCATCATCAACGATTCGGCAAGACGTTTCTATAATCCGCTGCCAAGCGTGAATGTGTATGGCGGCATTGGCATGAGTTTTTGATTTACATGAGCCACGTTGGTCTGATATCTCGCCGCGCTTGGCTGTTAGTTCTATGCTTGACACTCGCCCTCGCCCTGTGCGCGAGTTGTCAGCGTAGCGCGGAGAACAACCGCAACGGTGCATCAGAATTGATCGTCGGCGCGGGTACTGATGTCGCCGTCAGCGGTGCTTTCCAAGCGCGTTTGGGCATCTATCCGCTCAACGTCAATGTTGCCGAACCGCTCGTTAGGCTCTCACCTGATTTCAAAGTCGAGCCATCGTTAGCTACTTCTTGGGAATATCGCGGGCAAAACACTTGGCGGTTTTTCTTGCGGCGCGGCTTGCGCTTTCACAATGGACAGGAATTCACGGCGCAGGCGGTGCGCTGGTCTATCGCACAACACGCGAAGGGAAGGTTCGGTTATAGTTTTCTGACTGAGGATTCGGTCAAGATTGTTGACGATTATACGGTTGACATTACGCCATCAAGACCAAATATCCCTCTACCGCAGCAACTCGTTCATCCTAATTACAGCATATTCGCGCCCGACACAGACCCAGCGGTCAAGCCCATCGGTACAGGCGCGTTTCAGATGGCTGAGTATCGCCCGAACGAGCGCATCGTCGTCACGCGCAACGATTCTTATTGGGGCGAGAAAGCGCGTCTGCAAAGCATCACTTTTCGTTTCATTCCGGATGCCACGACGCGCGTCTTGGCGTTACAGGCGGGCGAAGTCGACCTCATCATTGATCTGCCACGCGAACAAGCCGCGCAAGTCGCAGCCCAGCCGAACTTGACTGTTGCTCGTTCGCCTGTTGGCGTGATGATGAGTCTGCAACTCAATATACACGGCAACAAACCTTACACCTTGCTGGCTGACCGTTCGTTGCGCCAAGCGTTGGGCTACGCGCTCGACCGTCAAACTCTGGTGCAGAAAGTTTGGGAAGGCGAAGGCTCAGAGGCACAGAACATGACCGTGCCTACGATTCTTGGCCCTTACGCAGAACAGGTTAAAGGTTTCGGTTTCGACCAAAACAGGGCGACGCAATTATTGGAAGCAAGCGGTTGGCGCGTTGGGACAGATGGCATACGCGAAAAGAAAGGAGGCAAGTTGCAACTCGTCCTCTTGGCGCATTCTGAAATTGACGCGGGAACAGTTGAGTTCGTCCAAGCCCAATTTAAACGAGTCGGCATTGATGCACAGTGGAACAAGCTGCCGGACATCGGCTCTTACGCTGCGCGGCAGACCGCAGGCGAGTTTGATTTGAACCTCACTATCTCGAATCAGAACGACGCCAATCCGTTGTTTCTCCCCGCGCTGATTTATTACTCCAAATCCACCAGACCTTTTACCCGTTGGTGTTATGTTGGCGACAAATTCGACCGTCTGATTGAAACTGGCTTGCAGTCATCGAATCCAGACGACGTGCAACGAATCGCCGCCGAATCAATCCACGTTGCCATTGATGAAGATGCCGCCATGATTCCCGTCGCCGGTCTGTTCCGCCTTTATGCGATGAAGAAGAATGTCGAAGGCTTTGCCCCTCATCCTTCTTCAACCAACCAATCTTGGTCGCAAGTGTTCGTCAAGTAGGCAACGCTTCAACCGACAAAGATATTGCGTAGCGCGCCGCAACTGATGCTCTATCCGGGGCTGGCAATCAGCCATGCGCTAATGGGATTCAACTTGCTTTGGAGATGGGCTGCGGGATGCGCTTGATCCGCGATTGATGTAGCTGAAAGTCAGTAGCTATCTTCTTGAGGCAAACTTGGAGAGGGCGAAGAGGCTTTTGCGCATGTTCTCGCCCTCTTTCGTCAGCGTGTATTCAACTCGTGGCGGTATTTCTGCAAACATCTGGCGACGTATCAGTCCGGCTCGTTCGAGTTCGGCAAGTCTGATGGTAAGGGTTGACGAACTCATATCGTCCATTTCGCTTCTCAGGTCGCCAAAGCGCATGACCTTGCGCTCACCGATCAGGAAGAGCAGTCTTAGCGCATATTTGCGACCCATGATTTGCACGAGCCCGGTCGTGGAACAGAGACATTCATGACTCCCGGCCGCAGTGCGCTCTATGCACCCGCAGGCATTCTCTTCCGGAACAGTTAAGATGGGTAGCTTCATAAACCCTCATCCGACCTCATCTCACCTCGCGCACGCGCCGCACAATTTCGTTGGCCAGCCCCTAAAACAGATACAGACGCGCGCCGTAAGCATGCGTCGAGAGCGGATATTCCGTCGGCGATTTCGACATAATATACTCCATTACTCAAGCTTCACCCAAAGTGGCGACACCTTTCATTCTATAAAGGAGCTGTTAAGGGGCGTGTGTTACTTCTTTGAGAATATATAAGGAAAGCAATCTGGCACAGGGAAGAGGCGAATTGACATTTCATCAGCTCTGCTGCTGCTTCGCCTAATCAATGATCTCTCACAAGAGCATTGCCAAACGGAGTGGGGATCGTTTTCGTTTCTAAGTCTTCGGTGAAACTGAGTCGAGCCAAGACTCTGGGCTGTGAAGTGAAAGGGCCTCGATATACACAGTTCTTGTTTGCTGGAGGGTGGTCGCCCTACCACTGGCGCAAGCGGGCTTATCTGAGTAAGATGTCAAGGTTCCAAGAGTAGAAACACACTCTCGAACGGTCTGGCTGATTCTCGTAAACTATTGATAGTAAAGGATTTATGCCCGCCTGGCTTAGCAATAGGGCAGACACTCGTAAGTGTCGCCTTTTCTTATATTTACAGACAGCCAGAAAATGCGTTGTGCTCTTTTTGAGCGCTTTTTTTAGTGGCGTTGAAGGTCTGAAGATATGATTCCGCAATGCAGTTCTCTCATCGATAGGGATGTTTAGTCTGAGCTTAAGCGACTTATGCGTCTGGCTCATCAATAAATCATATTGGCTTTAGTCTTCAATGCCGAGTAGCTCAAATAATCTGTTCGTTAAAGCCAGTGCGTCGCTCACCTTCATTGTGTACGCTCGATGAAACACTTCTTGCATTTCCTTGTGTCTCGATGAGGAAGGTCCAGCCGACAGGAAGACCCTGTTCTGGTTCTTTGTTTGCTCGGCTGTCTGCTGGCGCGCCCGCGTCGCTAATTCTTCCACAGTTAGTTGAGGCGTCTCAGTATGCAACTTTTGCCCAATCAAAGCTGCCATCACCGCATTACGCTCCCGCCACGTCAGCTGGAATCCTGAATCTGTGAGCTTCCTGATCGTGGCTTTCAGCTCGGCCCGCTCTGTAGGGGTTATGAGGGATGACTCATTGGTCTCCTTCTGCATGATCAGAAAACGCGTGACGTACACTGCTTCGAGCGGCGACATGGTAGGATCAACTGTATACGGACCCCCATTCGATGACTCTTCTCCCGACCGGAGAGGTTGCTGAACAATGAAATGCGGCATCAGGCTGGAGATGGCTAAACGAGTATCATGCACCTGGTCTTCATCCGTTTTCGCGTATTCAGGGGCGCTAAGCTCCCGTACAAGTTCGTCGATAACGCGAACCGTATTGGCCTCCGGAATCCCTTCCTTTTGTCCTCTCCTGTAATTTAACTCAGCGCGTATGAGCCGTTCCTTATACGGGCTCACAAATACGCTTGGCACCCTATCACCGATGGTCAACAGCAATACAGCGTCAGCCAGCTCACGAATCGCTCTCTCATCCGCGCCCTTTACGGCACCAGCTTTCTCATTAACTCGTGCGTAGGGCTGCGGCAAGTAGGACGGAGTATTCTGTCGTGACTGACCACTCACCAGCCAATGCGTTGTCAGCCAAATAGTCAGACTGCCGAACGCAGACAGGGAGATGATTGAAATCACTTTAAGACGCTTATTCATTGCTGTTCACCTCAAAGGCTTATCTGAGCACACGCCACCATATCCGAGATTAAGAAGTTGCAGTATCGGATTGCCATCATACCAGTCAATCACATTCAGACAGCTATAATCCTGTGCCAGTCGCAACCAATTCTTTGCTGGTATTCCTAACGCGCTGCCTATGATGGCGCGGCAAACACCACCGTGAGCCACCAAAACGAATTCTCCGCTCTTATGCGTCATAAGCAACTGGTCTACTGCCTTCAGGACTCTTGCGGTAAAACACGCAAACGATTCGCCGCCCGGATATTCGAACGAAGCTGGATCGTCGAAAAGTCGCGCAACAAGTTGCGGCGTTTCGTCACACAGCGAGACCATCGTGCGGCCTTCCCATTGGCCCATGTTGATCTCACGCCAGGCGGGGCTTTCGTGTACCTTCAATTCGGTGCATTTTGCGATACTCTCAGCCATCGCTCTTGTCCGCTGCAGGTGTCACAATTGCTTGATGCCGTGAGCGCGGCCTATCAACGTCTGGCAGAGAAGCACGAAATCATCATACTGGAGGAGATCGCGCCAATGGCGGTATACACCAACAGCCGAAGCCCGCAGCCAGGATGCACTACATCGCCGATCGCGCTACCAGCAAAGTTGGGTAAACGAGTGCCGTGCCCAGGCCAAGAAGCACTGCGCCACTTGCCCATAGCCAAGACCGATATATCAGATCGTTTACGAAATTCGGCGCCACAGCGATCAACTATATACCGATTGCTTGAACCCACATTCCGACTGCGATCATCCATTTGCACCCGCGCCTGTCGGAGAGTGCACCCGTAGCGATCTGGGCGAATCCCCACAGCGCCGGGTAGGTTGCGGCGAGTACTCCGATCCTTCTTATGCTCAAGCCATAAGAGGAGAAAAAGAGCAGGAAAAGATCCCAAGCCATTCCAACGTTCAGGTTATTGATAAGCCCGCCTGGCTCACAGAGAAAAGAGTGGGGTTTACGAAAACTCGTCTCAGCGAAGACTTCGCCGAAGGATGGGCGCTGGTCCGTGTCGGGTGTCTGGTGCGCTCTTGCCTCCAACCTCGCGTGCTCCGTGGTATCTCGGACAAGCGTGAGAGACAGTATGAGTCCGAGTGACGCAAATGCAACTCCCAGATAGAACGGCACTGGGCGCAGACCGAATGTGCTCGCGAGGTATCCGGAGACTAACGCTGCCAAGGCAACCGCGCCGGATCCCGCGAATTCGTTAAGCCCCATTGCAAACCCTCTCCGCTTCTGCCCGACGAGGTCGATCTTCATAATCACGGTAATGGACCAATACAGGCGCTGATTGATGCCAAGCAGCACGTTGCCGGCGGGGGGCAACCCCACGATGGGGCCCACATGAGGATGAATGGAACCGGCATGCCTACGAGCCAGCCCGTAATGAGCAGCCTCTTTCGGCCTATGAAATCAGAATATCTACGCGCGAGCAGGTTTGAGATCGCCTTGATGAAGCCAAAGCTGACAATGAAAGAGAGGATTGCGCTCTTTGGGGCGAGGCCGAATTCCCGTTCGGCGATCAGCGGAAGTATCGTGCGCTCTACTCCCACCATCCCGCCGACGAAGGCGTTAATTAGGACCAGCAAGCTGAACTGCCGGATGTTAACTCTGAGCCCAAGCTCGATGGGATCATGGTATTTGTGCCCGAAACCATATACGCACGAAACTCACGCACTGCCCTGATTGACGCGAAGCGTTGATTCCGTCTCCGTAGGTTTTGGAGGTATCCCGTTCGTTATCTTTTCTACGAATGCAGAGCGGTTCAGGCTCAGGGTCGAGTTCCGCCGATTCTCGAAAGCGAGCGTAGACATCGGCTTTCCGCTCATTCCCGCACCGCAGACAGAACCCGAAAAGTGAGCGGGTAGATTTCAAGAGTTCGGGCAACTCTAGAATTTTATCTTTCAGGCTGTAGTAAAGTTGGGCGGCACTCTCATGCGTCTTTCCAGGAAGATCCGGCCGACCGATAGCTCCAACGAAGAGCGTCTCGCCTGTTAGTAGAAACCACGGCTCCGGTCCACTGGTCTTATCCGTCACAAGAAGGCGGATGCTTTCCGGCGTGTGGCTCGGAGTATGCAGAACTTTGGCCGTGACGTTTCCCAGATCCAGCCCCTTCTCAACCACCCAAGGTGAAAGCTGGTCACCGCCGATACCGCTCACCCAGGAACCTGGTGACTCGGCCCTCTTCCCGTGGTTGCAGGCAGGCGACCTCGGCCAGGTGGACATTGTCTATTACAAATCGAACTCCGGCCTCAGCGCGAATGTCTCATACGTGGACGCCAATGGTAACCCATGCCCGGATCCGAACACTGATTGCGGTGGTCGCGCAAACCCGACTAGCTGGAACACGATATCCCGCCCACTGACCGATTAGCAAGGTGTCTTGCTATTTCCTTGCCATAAGGGTATTTTCTTCGTGCACCTCAATCGCAGGCGTGCCGATCTTGCGTGATCGAATCTAGTTGGTGTGGCGAGACTGAGGGGCTAGGTCTCAAGAAGTAGCCGGACCGCTGGTGATCACGATTGTAATGTGCTCATAAGCACCGAGGTTAGGGGTTGTGTTGTTTACCGTCCACTTCGGTTCTATGTGAAAGCCCATGGTCGCGATTGGGGAGTACGTTGTACTGTAAACATTGCGAGGAGGAAATGACATTTGAATCCGAGGAAGCGCAGTCCCTCGAGAAGCTTCGTAGCGAGGCGCAGGAGGCTTTGGATGAGCTCTTTAGCCAGGATCTCATTCCGTTCAAGTTTACTGCGCACAAGATCGAAACCACTAGTGTGGCCAAGGAGTATCTCATCCGCTTTTTCGACAGTCGCATGCCTCACCTCTTTATTCTGTGGGACACACCATATGTATCGTTCAAAGAGCTAGTTCAACAGGCAGTGCTGCGGCGCGGAGAGGTCAATGAGTGGAAGAAATTTCCGAAATGAGTTGTGGCTTGGGCCACGAGCTTGTCTTTTCCTTGGAAGATAACAGTTATAGAGTCTGCCGGCCAAAACCTCAATGCAATCTGTCTAGTAACTCAAGGAGTTTCACAGGCTCGATTGGTTTTTTCATGTGGGCATTAAAGCCCGCAGACAACGCGCGGTCCCGATCCTCATATTCGGCAAGGCCGGTTACTGCAATCAGCGGAACTGCACCATAGTCTGGCAGACCACGTAAGGCCTGGGCCAACGCGTAGCCGTCCATTTCAGGCATGCCGATATCTGAAATCACCATGTCGAAATGCTCTCGTCTTGCAGCTGCAAGTGCCTCAGATGCAGAAAACCTCATAATTGCGTCGTAACCGGCATGCTGCAAAAGCATCACTATCATGAAAGCGATGTCAACCGAATCATCGACTACAAGCGCACAAGGTTTCAATCGGCATACTGGGTCTTTTTCCGACTCTGGTGCACACGCTGAGCCTCCTTGTCGAATCGGCTCCAGCACGGTTCCTGCGTTTTGCACGGTGAAACAGAAATGATGCGTTCTGTGCAGCATCGTCGTCAAATCTCCCATAGCGCAAAAGGAATAATAGAATACGCAAGATCTTACCCCCAACATAATTCAAATACAACGCTTTGGCAGCGATTCGCGATATGAATACTCGGCTACGCTCGACTAAGTGGTCGGTCGTCTTCTGGTATGATCGAACTCGGCACACGTTCGTGTTGGCTCGAAACTACAGGATCTTCAACCGAACCTCCACGCTGTCCTACCGCCGTCATCTCATGGTTCCCAAGAACCGACAAGAACTATTCGGTCGTTAAGAGCCAAAGCAATCCCCAGTAGTATGCTTCCTTGTTTTTGATTCTATTGTCGGTAAGGCTCGGACGAAACAGGTTGGATGGTACTAATGAGCACAAACCAAGTCCAAAACTTCGCGGACTTTTTGTAGAAGTGAATGAGGCGTGGAATGGTTTCTGAATAAATAACATTTTATCATCGACGATACCGTGTCGCACAATCGCATCATCGGTGTAAGAATGAGAGTTGTTTCATAGAAGCGATGCTTTGTCCTCGCCAGCGAGCGGCTTGTGCCCCGCTCCTTCAACAAATGACCTAGGCCTTAGTCTTCAATGCCGAGTAGCTCAAGGGATCTGTTCGCTAAAACCAGTGCATCGCTGACCTTCATTGTGTAAGCCCGACGAAACACATCTTGCATCTCTTTGTATCTCGGTGAGGAAGGTCCAGACGACAGAAAGACTCTGGCCTGAGTATTGGTTCGTTCCGCCGTATCATGCCTTACCCGCGCCGCCAATTCTTCGGCCGTCTGCTGCGGCTTCTCGGTATGCAACTTCTGCTCAATCAAAGCCGCCATCACAGCTCCACGCTGGCGCCACGTCAGCTGGGATCCTGCATCGGCGAGCTTCTTGATAGCTGGTGCAGGCATTTCTTTTGGATTCATAACTCCAAGTGGGTTTCAAACTTTGAAGCAGCCAAAGCATTTCACAGCGCAATGCGAATCCTGCCGAAGGAGTGGGCAGAAATTGAGCGGCTAGCCGACCTCTCACGAGCCGGTCTTCAGCGTTCCACTTCTCTGAGTAGTAACTCCGGACCGCTTCCACATAGGTGCCGAACGGCTCAGGCGGCGCCGGAGCTTGATGCCAAGTTCATTCAACCGCTGCTCTGCGCCGGCCCGCCGAGAGCGGGTTACCATTTGCTCCTTCAAATTTGTATTCATTTATCTCTCTCCCATTGGATAGGAATGGGTGCTGCCGCATGTGGCGGTGGAAGACGGCGCACGTTGTGCGCGCCGCCCCCTGGCTTCAACTAGCGCAGTGATCTGAACGCCGCGCGGAGCTCGGCCGCGAAGAGTTCCGCTTGTTCCCACGCCGCGAAGTGACAGTCCTTGTCAACCTCGTTGAAATAGATCGGCTTGTGATAGCTACGCTCAGCCCAGCTTCGTGGCGCACGATAGTGCCAGCGCCTGCGCCCTTTGTGTATAAGTCATTAAGTGATTTGAACGCTGCATTCTCCTTATCGGACAGCCCTGCCGGTGCCGGGTCGCCGTTATTCAGCGCCTTTGCGACGTTCCGCAGGCACGGTCGCAGGATATTGACGTGGATACCCAACAGTCCCGCCGGCTTCAGACGCGCCATCGCGTCCGCAACTACCGAACCCCAATCGCCGCCTTGAGACACATAGCGCTTGAATCCCACACGCTCCAGAAGCAGCCTGAAAAATAGGATAGGTGGTACAAACAAGCGGGAGAACTTGTCGCCTTTCTGGTTAAAAACTTTTCATGACGTTAAGTTGACAATACCCTATCACTGCCTCTTTCCATTTAAGATCGACATTAGTTCTCCCCACAGTGACTTCTCTTGATATCTCTCTTTAGCGTTTCAAACTGCCGATGCTCACGTTAACGGGCATCTTTCGAGTGCTGGCGAATAGTTGATCTCGCAACCCTCATGGTCGGTTCGAAAGACGCAAAGGCGTTGCAGGGTTAAGACGGCATGGATCGGCGGTCTTTGCTCCCTCGCTCGTGCGGGCCTCGCGAACAGCAGATGACGTGGTCCTCTCATCAAGCTTTACCAGCCCGCACTCGATCTCACTGAGTCGTAGCTGCAACGTCTGAATCTCTCCGCGCAATAGGTTGATCTCCTGGTCGCGAGCACTCGGTTGTGAAACCGGCGTGCGTTGTGAGAGTGCGGCCTGCTGAAGCCGGTTGATATTTGATTCGATGGAGTAGAGACGCTGCTCCAGTGAGCTTATTCTTCGGTCCAGATTCCTCACATCCTGCGCTCCCGTCATGTCTTCCAAGGCGGAAGAGCTCTTGCCCGGATAGGCGTTAGCCATCGCACCGATGACAGCGCATAAGACTATACCCAGCGCCAGGCGCCAGTTCTTTAAGAAACTCATTACCGTCTTTCCTTTCGGTCACAAATCATCCGCGCGGAAAAAGCAGGGCCAACATAGTTAAGCGATCGACGGTTAATCCCTGTGTGCCTTCTGGCGCAGTTGCCTAATTAGCTGGCTGTCAACGATGTTCGTTTCGCCCGCGTCCATGTTGCACACCCCGCACGCCGCCAAGGCAGTTGGTTTTCTCGCGCGCCTGCTTTAAGGCCAACCCCGCAATCCAAGTGCGAAAGAAAATGTTAAGACGCGACCAGCGCGGGGCATCGTAAATCACCAGGACAAACACTGCTCCCACGCCGGCGTGCCCGCTACGGTGACGCTGTAGCCAATCTTGGGAGCCGAGGCTTCTAATATTAACGGCTGGCGCAATAAGGCTGCTCCTCATAAATTGTCAATCACTCTGTGCAACTTTTCATTTACATTTCTGGCGGTAGATTCGACTTGTTATTCCCAACAACTGACAGCATCTTTGCTGCATCAACGGCCGCAACAACTGTTTTGCCGCCAAGCTCGTATAGAATTCACATTCCACGGAAACGGCAAACCGATCTCTAGCTCCTGCTGCAGAGTCTCGTATGCCAAGCAGGATTGCAGGCGCCCAGAATCATGTAGTTGCGAAAATCTACGCCTAGCTTCTCTTTCAATTTTTGCTTAATGTCAATCTCCGAGAGTAGGCCGAAGCCTTCTGCCTTGAGAGCCTCACGCGCACCCTCTACTGCCTGATCGAAAGGGAGGTCAAGCGTCCGTCCGTAGCCATAAGTAAGCTTGGACTTGGCACGTGAACTGGATTGATTACTCATTACGTTGCCTCCTTGACTAACATTCCAACGATCACAAATATGAGAAGTCCTGGCTTTCACTGCCGACTCGAGCGGTCCTTTATCGCACCGGTTTCATTGCGCGCCTCACTTCACACGAAAACTCCCCGCTATAGAATCCATCTGACTGCGCAAACTTGCGAGCTTATCACTCGTTACGGTGAAGTGAAGCGAATAGAAGGTGCGATTGTCTAATTGTAGATAGTAGATTCTCCCAGACATTGGCTTGCCACCGCTAACGAACTCGTAAGAGAATGCCGCTCCGCTCAGATGCCCCTTGAACTGCTGATCCTTACAGTCATTGCAAATGATGTAACCAGGAAGAAATTGAAGCTCCCACTTTTCATCTTTAAGAAACAAATCACTTGTAGTAGTGCCCACAGGTACAAGCACTTTTCGTAGACGCAAATAACCATTTTTAGGATCGGCACTGTAGCTGAATTCGAAATGCTCATGGACGTCAACGCGCAAAACCTCCTGCCACAATGGGGACGGAAACTCTAGAACATATTCCAGACCATCCTTGGTGAATGTCGTAGTTTGAGCCACAGCGGTGAAGGCGCTGGACAGAAAGGCCAACATCAGACCTAGCGAACGCAGTGCTGGGCGTATAGGAATCGACTGCCTCTTGGGTCCTAGTTCAAATCTTGTCGTTGACCAATATGTGTTAGTCATCCCTTTTGCTTTCACTTTCTTGAACAGAACGGCTTCATTTAGTGTGCTGAAAAGTCATCCGTCATAAACGATTACTTTCGTACCCACAGGTACCAACTGACTGAACTCCTTCGCTGCAAACATCGGTATACGAATACATCCGTGACTGGCGGGGTACACCCGACATAGCTGGGCTACCATGAATAGCAACCCCTTCCCGGATGTAGCTTGGGTAGTAAAGAAGACCGAGAGAGCTCAGCCGCCATCCTGCGATTTTTCGCAGTACTCTAAATTCCCCTCTTGGTGTGTGGGCTTGATGGATCTGCCCGTGGTCCATGTAGAGTTTCTCATTGCCCGTGCATACCGGAAGAATATGTGTAATCGATCCGTCGTCGCTGACGATAAATAGAACCTGCCGACGAATATCAATTTCCACATGTGCGGTATCGATATCTCGAGGAACAGGCTTGACGGCCGTGCGCAGCACCTGGAGTTCGACCGGAGTTAGTTTGCCTGTCCGTTCGCGACCCTCTACTTTTTGAAAAGCGGTCAACGCATGTTTCGATGCGGAATCGAAATTACCATCGACTGGGCCCGTCCAATAGCCGAGATTTGATAAGCGTTGTTCCGCTTCGAGTCTCTCCTCGAAGCGAATTTCTTGTTGCCTTCGTCCGTCTGAAGTGGCTTTGGCGTAGTTTGTTGTAATTACAGGTACGGCCAACGCCAGCGGACTCAAAACCAACAAGATCGCTCGATATCCAGTTGCCCGTATGCCGCCCTTTCCGCAGTAGACAATCTTCAGCATCCTCTTTACGGCCCTTGATTCTGCAAAGAGGCCCGCGAAGGTTGGGTTGCCAGCGCATCCACCATCTCCGGCAACATTGGCGATCGAAATCGCAAGAGAGCAGTCGTTCCATCTACGGACTTAATTGCAAGCGCTGCGTTAGCACCCTCGTCTGTCTGTTCGAGGCTTACCTGAGTAGGACGACTAATGCTATGCGTAATGTGATCGTCCGGCTTTGCTCCAAACATGATTAAGATCTCATTCCCCTGGACTTCGTCCCATTCATCTACAACGCCTTCGAAAGCCAACTCGGTCTCTTCAACTTGCGCTCCGATTTCAGAGCCGAGAATCTCCAGTGTCGCCAGCCGGCCCTCATGTTGCCGGCTGAAGTTATCGAAGAATTCTGGCCATTCGCTTTTTGGAATCTCTTTCGTTTTCATTAGAACTCTCCTTTAAATCCCAGTTGGAAATGTCTCCGGCACTTCACCCTCTTCCCATTCAACAGTCCGCTCCAATGGCTCGACGGCGCGCGTTTCGTCGAAATGGATGACTGCATCGAACTGTGCCGATAATCGAGCCTGAAAGTAGTGGCTGGCGCGCTCCGTTTCCGGGCGATAAATCACGCCGATCGCACGCTCAAGCATCGGCTCGTGAAGAGCGGAGGCGGCATGGTCCGTATTGCGAAACGTGAGCAAGAAACGCGGAATATTTACATTGTGCAAGAGCGCTTCGTAGCTATTGCCGAGGGCTGGACGAACGCGCTTGCGTTCGGCTGGACCATCCCAATTTGATGCTGCCGTAACTGTGCCATGATCAGTGGTCAGGCCAATCAATACGGTATCTTGTTGATGAAGCTCGCGAACAATCTGCCCAACACTCCACTCGCCCTCTTGACCCATGCTGGTCGCGCGGGCGTCACCAAGATGTGAGTTGTGTGCCCATACAACTATCTTCGCTTGCGCGCCAAGAAACTGGCGAAGAGATTCAAGAGTTTCCACCATATGCCGATCGCGTAGATTCCAGGAGGAAACACGACCGCGAAACATTGAGCGGTAATATCTTTCCGCATTGAGCACCAGACGCGCATTCTGGGACGCGTAAAAGTATTCATCGGCCGCAATGCGGCCATCGCGCCGCGCATATTCCGCCGCTCGACGGTGCATTTCGACAAGTTGGCTTACGACCTCTTCTTCACACGATTCAGCCAAACCCAGACCGGTTGCGTAGCCATACGCCTGCTCGTCTTTTCCGAAATGATCGAAGCAAGCGTAACGCGTACGGGCGCGTTGAGCTGCATCCGGGTCGATTCGATCGAGGTAATCAAGCACGGCCGCAATTGAGGTATGTAGACTGTAGAGGTCAAGGCCGTAAAACCCTACTTTTGTTTTGTATGGAGCAAGATCGTCATTATAGGTTCTCAGCCAACCAACGAAATCCAACACGTCGGCATTGCGCCACATCCAGGCGGGAAATCGCTTGAAGCCTGATAATGCCTCAACACCATCAGCATCACTGTCGAGGCCACGAACATATCGATTAATCCGATAGGCGTCGGGCCAATCTGCTTCGACGGCCACGGCGGCGAAATCTTTTTCCTTTATCAGTCTTTTGGTGATTTGAGCGCGCTCCCGGTAGAACTCGTGGGTTCCGTGTGAAGCTTCACCAATGAACACGAGCGAAGCGTCGCCAATGACTTTCATTAGCGGGTCGTAATCATCGGCCTCACCAACAAGCGGATGAGCCGCTTCGCGCACAACGTCGGTTATGAGAATCGTATTTTCTTTTAACATGGGAACAAATCCTCCCACCGCGCTTTATCATCACGCAACACGCTTGCGTCGAGCCTCTTCAACGTGTTTGAGTAGATAGCAAACCTCTTCATCCGATGTTTGCGAGAAATCCCGGTACCAGAGACCAACTCCCCGAAATGGCTCGGGACTCATGACGCAAATACAAGTTGCGGCGACGTCCGTCTCGAACGATTCACATGTCTCATGCGCCGCCACTGGTGCGGCGACGATGATTTTGTCAGGTCCCATGTCCTTAAGAGCATTGACAGCAGCGTGCATTGTCGATCCGGTTGCTAAGCCATCGTCGACAATAATGACCGTCCGGCCGCTCACGGTAAGTGGCGGCGACGAACCACGATAAAGCTGCTCACGGCGTTCTAGTTCTCGCTGTTCACGCGCAGCAACTTGGTCGATCAAGTCATTGGGAATCCCTAAATAGTCCACCACATCGTTATTCAACACGCGCACATTACCCGAAGCGATTGCGCCGATTGCCAATTCTTCATGGCCCGGTACGCCCAGCTTGCGGACTAGGAAAACGTCCAACGGTGCGTTGAGCGCGTGAGCTATCTCGTAAGCAACTGGCACTCCGCCTCTAGGCAGGGCCAGCACAACGACATCTGGACGGTTGGAATAAGCGATAAGCTTCTTCGCTAGTAACCGCCCCGCTTCAATTCTGTCCGCAAATTGCATGGCTGCCTCCTTTACTTCGTGAGGCCCTCATCAAGCCTGCGCTCGACAATCCGGATGTCCACAACCACAGTCGGTTTCTGAGCGTGCCTTTTCACACTCTGTACTGCAATAATCACTATCCTCGCGCGCGGGGCAGCTGCAAGCGACGTGTGCGCATTCCTTCTCGGTTATTTTAATTGACATAGCTGTTAGGCATTCCTCTCGTCGCCGGTGTTGCTGCCATAGCCTTCACCTCAATGTATCTTCCTCAAAAGCTAGTATTGCGAAATCATTAGTCACTCTCGCTGCCAGTTCACGCGAGCCAATTTGTTCTCATGCGAGAAATCGTAATGTGCGCTGCCTCTAAATGCTTTTTCAAGGGCGTGTCCCAAGCGCTGGGCCAAATGTTCCGTTGTTGTGCTGACGGTAAGCTT
>Ga0214473_10002720_pt1 | contig 21649 bp, 27 predicted proteins | sample RVTome_7_FD_203509 | JGI IMG/M metagenome (GOLD analysis project Ga0214473, IMG submission 203509) | Soil microbial communities from uranium-contaminated site in the Upper Colorado River Basin, Wyoming, United States - RVT98D197 | ecosystem: Environmental > Terrestrial > Soil > Contaminated >... | reverse complement strand
AGCGCGTCTCCCGGACGAACTCGCGCACGTTCCGCTCCTGCGAGCCCGGGAAGAGCAGGCGGGCCTTGGGGTAGAGCTTTGACGCCGCCACCATGGAGGCCAGGGCGTCGAAATCCGCGTTGATGTGGGTGCTGATGACTTCCACAATACGCCCAGGCTACCACGCGGCGCCCTCTCCGGCAACCGGCGGAGGCACCTTGCCCCTGCCCCGGGATTCTGCGAGCCTGGGGTCAGGCCTTTATTCCTTTATTCTTGAGCAACAATAAAGTTTTAAAGGCCTGACCCCAATCCCGGGCGGGGACGAAGGCGCGGGATTCAGGAAGGGTTCTTCGGGGGGCGGCCGCCGCGGTCCAGGACGTCGGACAGGAGGCCGCCGAAGAGCAGGATGATGGCGGTGTAGAACAGCCAGAGGACCAGGCCGATGAACCCGCCCAGGATCCCGTAGAACAGGCTGTGGCGGGCGTAGTGGGTGAGGTACCAGTTGAAGAGCACCTTGACCTGATGCCAGAGGATTGCGGCAATCGTCGCGCCGGCCATGGCCGCGGGCCAGCGGATGTCCCGCACGGGCGCGACGAGGTAGATGATCGTCAGGAGGATTCCCATCAGAATTGAGGTGAAATAGCGCGGGAAGTCGGGATCCGTCAGGAACGCCGGCAGGGTCAGACGCACCCCCACCAGCTCCTCGATGCCGGGCCAGGCGGCCAGGACCCATCCCCCCATCAGGGCGATCAGGAACAGGAACCCGACGGTGCACATCAGGACGAAGGCGACGAGTTTCCGCCGCAAGTACGACCGGGTCTCCCGGCCGCCTGACAGGGCGGTGAGGGAGCTGGCAATGATCCCGAAGACGCCCATGGACACCCAGAGCAGGAAGCCGAGTCCCAGCACGCCTGTCACGTGCCGGCTCTGGATCAGGGTTCGGAGAAACGCCGCCACATCGCGACCGGTTGCCCGGGGGATCACCCTTCGCGCTGCCGCCATCACCTCGTCCACCGCCCGGTCGGAGGAGCCCAGCAGATACCCGATGGCGGACGTCCCCAGAAGCAGGAGCGGGATGAAGGCCAGCAGCCAGTAGAAGGCGATGGCGGCCGCCATCATCATCAGGTCATGCTCGCGAAGCCGGTGGACGATCTCGCCGGCCACCCGCCGCAGCCAGGCTTTTCGGGAAGGCATCCTGTCCCTCTCAGTCTCGACCAGCCCGCCTACCTTACACATCTCTCTTGGCCCAGGGCAAGAAAAAGCCGCGGACACTCTGGCGGAGCGTGAGGCCCTCCTTCCAGGATCACGTCCAGCATCCGGGCTCCTGTCTTGCTTGCCTGTCCCCCGAGCCTATGTTAGCGTAGCCAACCAGGGACTCGCCAAGAAGGAGTAGGCTCATGGGACAGGTGGGGCTCATCTTTTCCTTGGTACTGGCCATCCTGGTGGCGGTGTTCGCCATCCAAAACGCCGGACCCGTGACCCTGCGGTTCGGGATCTGGTCTATGGAGACCTCCCTCGTGGTCGTCATCCTGGTCGCCGTCGCCGCCGGGGCCGCGGTCGCCTCGCTCCTCGGGCTTCCCGGGTGGATCCGGGATCGCCACCGGCTCCGGCAGTTGACGCGGGAACTCGACGGACTGCGCGCCGCCGAGCCGTCGCCACCCTCCCCGTCGCCCGAAGCACCTCGCCATCCACCAGCATGAGTTGCGGCCATGCGCATTGCGACCAAGCTGACGCTCGTCCTGCTCGCCGCCGTCGCCCTGGTCATGGCGGGCTTCGGCTACATTCGTGCCCAGCAGGAGCGGCAACGGCTGATTGACGAGATCCAGCAGGAGGTCCTGGTCCTGGCCAACGCCATCAAGCTGGCGGTGGAGCATGCCCTGCGAGACCGGCAGCCCCAGGACATCCGGGAACTGCTGACCGAGATGGTCCGGGACCCGAACCCGGTGGATCGCATCCGCATCTTCGACCGCCGCCTGGAGGACATCAGCAGCGCGGGCACCGAGGTGGCCACTAGCACTCTCGTGCCGCAGGCGGAGCTCGAGCTGGTGCTGAACACTGGTCAACCGCTCGTCCGGCACCTCGACAGGCCGGCCCGTCCCGCGGTCTATGCCATCCTGCCCCTGAAGACCCGGCGCGGGGCCACGATCGGCGTCCTGGAGGTCGTTCACGTTGCCACCCGCGTGAAGCGACAGATCGAGGACGCCATTCGGGAACAGGTGGTTCGGCTGAGCCTATTGAGCCTCACCATCGCCGTGGTCATCTGGCTGACAGTCCGGGCCGGCATCCGCCAGCCGGTCGGCCAGCTCGTGCGGACCGTCCTGGCCTTTGGCCATGGCGACCTGAGTCGTCGGCTCGATCTCAAGCGCCGGGACGAGATCGGGCAACTCGCCTCGGCCTTCAACCGGATGGCCGAGAGCCTCCAGGCCGCCCAGGCCCAGATCGTGGCCCAGGCACAGGCGCGCGTAGAGCTGGAACGGGAGGTCCAGCAGGCGCAAAAGCTGGCGACGGTGGGGCGCCTCGCAAGTGAGGTGGCGCACGAGATCGGGACCCCGCTGAACATCGTCTCGGGACGGGCGGAAGTGATCCAGAAGGGGCTCCCGACTGACGATCCGCTGTCGCGTCATGTGTCCACCATTCTGCGGCAGATCCAACGGATCAGCGCCATCATCCGTCAGCTTCTGGAATATGCGCGGCCCCGGCGCCCCACGCCGCGTCCGGTCACCATCGGCCCGACCCTGACCCGCATCGCCGAGCTGCTGGAGCCCCTGGCGCGCCAGCGTCGGCTGATCCTCGAGGCGCAGCCCTCGGAAGACCTGCCGCCCCTCCTCGCGGATCCGGATCAACTCCAGCAGGTGCTCCTGAACCTGGTGACCAACGCCCTGGATGCGACGCCGCCCGGTGGCCAGGTGCGGCTGGCGGCCAGCCTGTCGGACGCCCTGCCTGCAGATGCGCGACCGCGCCTCATCCGGGGACATCCGGAGGGGCCTGTCCTGACCCTGGTGGTCGCTGACACCGGCCGTGGGATGTCTCAAGAACAGCTTGAGCAGATCTTCGAGCCGTTCTTCTCCACCAAGGAACGGAAAGGCGGGACCGGCCTGGGCCTTCCCATCGTCGAGGACATCGTCTTGTCCCACGGCGGCGGCATCGAGGTGCAGAGTGCCGAGGGCGCCGGCACCACAGTTTTTCTGCGCTGGCCCACGGCATCGCAGAACCGACAATGAAAGACTGACAACCGACAACTGACAACCGGTCAACGTCGGATGGCCGGTTTTGCATTGTCAGTTGTCAGTTTTCAATTGGCTATTGGTCGGGGAGTCTACATGCCTGACAAACGGCCCAGGGTCTTGGTTGTGGAGGATGACCCCGAGATGCTGGCCATGGTGTGCGAGCACCTCGAGGCCGAGGGCTACGGCGCCGTGGGCGCGGGCCGGGGAGCCGACGCCATCACGCGGCTCCGCTCCGCCGAGTTCGACGTCGTGCTCACGGACCTGAAGATGCCCGACGTGGACGGGATGGAGGTTCTCCGGGTTGCCCGCGAGAGTCGCCCGGATGTCCCGGTCATCCTGGTCACCGCCTTCGGGACCATCGAGACCGCCATTCAGGCGATCCGCCAGGGCGCCTACGACTACGTCACCAAGCCCTTCGCCCTGGAGGAGATCAGCCTGTTGGTAGGCAGGGCGCTGGAGGACCGGCGGCTGCGGGCGGAGAACGTCAGCCTGCGCCGCGAGCTGGAGGGTCGATACCGCTTCGAGAGCCTGCTGGGAAAGAGTCCGGCCATGCAGGCAGTGTTCGCGCTGATCCGGCAGGCGGCTCCCGGCGAGGTCAACGTCCTCATCACCGGGGAGAGCGGCACCGGGAAGGAGCTGGTGGCTCGGGCCCTCCACCACAATAGCCCCCGTGCGGCACGGCCCTTCGTCCCCGTGAACTGCGCGGCTATGCCCGCCGGCCTTCTGGAGAGCGAGTTGTTTGGCCACGTGAGGGGGGCGTTCACGGGCGCCGTCTCGAACCGCAAGGGCCTCATCCGCGAGGCCGAGGGGGGGACCCTCTTCCTAGACGAGATCGGGGACATGGCGCCGGAACTCCAGGCCAAGCTCCTCCGCGCCATCGAGGATCGCGCCGTGCGTCCGGTGGGACGCGACGACGCGGTCCCGGTGGACCTGCGCCTCGTGGCGGCCACGAACAAGGACCTCCCGGCCCGGATCCAAGAGGGGTCATTCCGGGAGGACCTGTATTACCGGCTCGCCGTGATCCCCATACACCTTCCGCCGCTCCGCGAGCGCCGCGAGGACGTCCCCCTCCTGGCGGAGCACTTCCTGCGGCGCGCGGCTGCCGATTCGGGAAAAGCGATTCAGGGGTTCACCCCCGAGGCCATGGCCGCCCTGCTTCGCCACCCCTGGCCGGGAAACGTCCGGGAGCTGGAGAACGTGGTGGAGCGGGCCGTGACGCTGACCGCCGCCGAGCAGGTCTCTCCCGAGGCGCTGCTGCTGGAAACTGCCCCGGTCCCGGCCCCCGGCGCTCTCCTGGCCCAGGCGGCGCGCCGCCCCACCATCGAAGGGTTGACCGCGGAATACGTGACCCTCGTCTTGCGCGAGGTCGGTGGGGACAAGGCCAAGGCGGCCGAGATCCTTGGGATCAGCAAGCGCACCCTCTACCGTTGGGGAAAGCAGCTTGGGGGAAGTGACAGCGTGTCATCAGCCGAGACACCCTGACCCTGCCCTGGATTTTTCAACGCTTCCCGAAGCTGTCTGCCTGGAGTTCCGTCCGATAGCTTGCCAAACTGTCGTGGGAGTCTGCGCTCGGAGCGCCGCCCGCCCACGCCCCTCTTGATCCGATAACCTCCCATAGACAAACCGTTTTGGCGCCCCACACTCGCATCCGATTCCATGTCGGCATCAGCCTTGCTCTCCGGGATAAGCTGACGAACGCTAGGAGGAGAGCATGCGAGTGATCCGATACTGTCCGGGCCGCCGACGCCTCCTCCGCCAGGTGGAAGGGAGCCACTGGTCCCCATACTGTTGCGATGACTGCCGTCGGGGCGCCTGCACCTACGGGGGCATGCATCCTCCCGCCCTGCAGCAGAAGAGAGAGGAGAGACTCCGAGATGTCTACCGGATCGCTTGAGCCCGCGCGCCAGGAGGCATCCCAGGGGCGCATCCTCGTGGTGGATGACGACGGGGAGATGCGCGCCCTGCTCGCGGAGGTTCTCCGGGAAGCGGGCTACGACGTGAAGGAGGCGGCCAACGGTGCGGAGGCGCTCATCCGCCTGCGCGCCGAGTCCTTCGCCGCCATCGTCCTGGACAAGAACATGCCGGGGCTGACCGGGTTGGATCTCCTGCCGGGGATGCGCGTGATCTGTCCGGAAACGCCCGTCGTCCTGATCACCGCCTTCGGGGACGTCGCCACCTACGTGGACGCCGTGGAGAAAGGCGCCTTCGCCTACCTCTTCAAGCCGTTTCGGATGGAGGAGCTGCTGCAGGCCCTCCGGCAAGCGTTGGCGCCCGCCCGGCACGACGTCCCGTCACCCCTCACACCCGGAGGAACCGGATGAGTCACGCGGGGGAGTTTCGCCTGTGCTCCGGTTGCGGCCAGTGGGCCATCTGGACCCCGCAGCGGCGAACGGGGCCAATCTTTTGCTGTGAGGCCTGCGCCCGGGGGTTGCGATGCGCCTGCAGCGACGCGCCGGGGGAAGGAGTCCCCTTCACTCGAAGTCGGCGAGAAGGGCGCCCAGGAGGATCCCATGCGCTCCACGAGCCGGTCCCTGCTCGATCGCCTCGAGCATGAGCGCCGTGACGTAGAGCGACGGCTCTCATTGCTGCGGAGGCGGCACCACGTGGCGGCGGTCCCCGACCACGGCGAGGACGGGACCCCTGACCTGTTCGATGCGGCCGCCAAGGCCTCCACTGCGCAGCACGAGGAGGTTCTGCGGCGCCGCCTGGCGGACAAGAGCCAGGCCCTGGCCGACGCCTGGGAACAGGTCCGGGAGGGGACGTACGGCCTCTGCCGGCTGTGCGGGGAGCGCATCCCCCGCCGCCGCCTGGAGGCCGTCCCCACCGCCACCCTGTGCGTTCCCTGCCAGGAGGAGCGCGAAGCCGCCCAGGCCGCCTGAAGGCCGGGCGCACGCGGGGAGACGGGGGTCACTCGAAGGGAGGAGCAGCGAACTCGGCGCCAGTCGGCACGGGTTGCGCGTCGAGATGAACGGACTGAACACCGGGGCGAGGGCAGCAGGCGTGTCCCCGAGCGTGGAGAGGAAGGAGGGACACATGGCCCGAATCCGCTTTCGGTTCGTCCATGACCACGCCAAGACGGTCGCGGTAGCCGGCGACCTCAACGGATGGAGCACCACCAGCCATCCCATGAAGCGAGGCCGGAATAATAAGGTGTGGACCGTGGAGGTGGGCCTGCCTCCCGGCCGGCACGAGTACAAGTTCGTCGTGGACGGCAACGAGTGGTGGAACGATCCGGAGGTGCCCAAGGTCCCCAACGTCTGGGGGACCGAGAATTCCTACGTGGACGTGCCCGGCGAGTAACCAGCGATGCCACCGCCAAGCTTCGACTGGCTCCAGGGATTCCTGTTGGGCCTGGTGACCCCGGTCGGGGCCGCCCTGGGAGTGGCGCTGGCGCTCCTCGCCTGCCGCCACTTTCTGCTGCGGTGGCTCGAAGCCCTGGCGGCGCGGACCTCGACCCGGCTGGATGAACTTCTCCTCCAGTCCCTGCGGACACCCACGATCCTGTGGTGCGTGGCCGCGGGCCTGATGGCCGGTCTGGAGGCGGCGCCGCTTCCCCGGCGCCTGGCGGTGTGGGGCACCAGCCTGGTGGCGGCCCTGGTGGTTCTGTCGGTCACCATCGTGGTGGCCAACGCACTCGCCAGGGGTCTTCAGCATTTCGGCCAACGGGTCCAGATCGAAACGGCCGTCACGGGGCTGGGCACGACCCTGACCAAGGTCCTGGTATTCCTCCTGGGCGGCCTGCTCATCCTGGGGACGCTGGGCATCTCGGTGACGCCCTTCCTGGCGGCCCTGGGCGTCGGCGGCCTGGCCGTGGGCCTGGCTCTCCAGGATACCCTGGGCAATCTGTTCGCCGGGATCCATATTCTGGTGGAGAAGCCTGTCCGGGTCGGCGACTACATCAAGCTGGACACCGGACAGGAGGGATACGTGGCCGACATCGGGTGGCGTACCACCCGGATCCGGATGCTGCCCAACAACATGGTCATCGTACCGAACGCCAAGCTGGCGCAGAACATCCTGACCAACTACTACCTGCCCGAACAGCGGATGGCCCTCCTGGTTCCGATCTCCGTGAGCTACGGGTCGGACCCGGAACGGGTGGAGAAGATCCTGATGGAAGAGGCAACCCGGGCGGCAGGCGAGGTGCCGGGTCTCCTGGCCGAGCCGGCCCCCTTCGTCCGCTTCATCCCGGGGTTCGGCGAATCCTCTCTGGACTTCACCCTCATCTGCCAGGTGCGGGAGTTCGTGGACCAGTACCTCGCCCAGCACGAGCTGCGTAAGCGCATCTTCCGCCGCTTCCGTGAGGAAGGCATCGAGATCCCCTACCCCCAGCGGGTGGTGCACGTGCTGAATGGCGACGGCGGGCACCGGGCGCCGGCGACTTCGGATTCCGACGCCCGCAAGGAGGAAAAAACATGAGAGGGGGAGACCGTCAATCTCCCGGTCTCCCTGGGGCAGTGACCGAAGCTGAAGGAGCCATGGCGGGACCGGCCCTAGCCCCCCTGGGGTGCACCGGGCTCGTCTGGGGCGACGCCACGAGGTATCTGAAATGAAGCGAGCAGTCGATTCGGCCCCACCGGCCGCTCCTCCCGCGGAGCGGGTCCACAGCGCCCGGGGCCCGCGGGGCGACCGCTGGGTCGTGGTCCTGGCCGGGGGCGACGGGACGCGCCTGCTGGGCTTCACGCGCCAGGTCCTGGGGACCGACCGCCCCAAGCAGTTCTGCCGGATCATCGGCACGCGCTCCATGCTCCGCCACACCTGGGACCGGGCGGCCCGCCTTGTCACGCCCGAGCGGATCGTCACCATCATCACGGCCGGGCAGGAGCGATACCTTGAGGAAGAGGCGGAGGGCGGCGTGCCGGGCACGGTCCTCGTCCAGCCGGAGAATAAAGAGACGGCGCCGGGCCTGCTGCTCCCGCTTGTGTGGATCGCTCGCCGGAACCCCATCGCCACCGTCGCCGTCTTTCCCGCGGACCACTTCATCTGGGAGGAGGATCGGTTCGAGAGCCACATGCGGGCCGCGGTGGGCGCGGCGGCCAACCTCCCCCGCCGGGTGCTCCTCCTGGGAGTCGAGGCTGATGGGCCGGAGACGGCTTACGGCTATATCGCCCCGGGCGAGCCACTCGAAGCCGGACCGGCAACGGAGCTGTACGCGGTGCGACAGTTCTGGGAGAAGCCGGACCGGCCGATCGCGGCCCGCCTCTTCGCCAGCGGCTACTTTTGGAATACCTTTGTCCTGGCCGGGGGTGTGGACGCATTTCTCGGCCTGGCCGAGACCTCGGTCCCGGAGGTCCTCACTGTCCTCCGCGCCGTCGCCCCGTGTCTGGGGACGCCGGCCGAGGCAGCGGCCCTGAGACAAGCCTACAGGCGCCTCCGCTCCACGAACCTCTCCCGGGCCCTGCTGGCGCGGCACCCGGAGGCCCTGTTGGTCCTGGCCGCCCGGGGGATCTCGTGGTGCGACTGGGGCGATCCGGAGCGTATCATTCGCAGTCTACGGCGGTTCGATCGGCAGCCGGCATGGCTACCAGTCTATGCCAGGACCCAGGCAGCCATGGGCCCGGCCTGACGAGGGACAATCCTCACGGGAAGGAGAAAAGCCATGCAACGGTATGACCCAGTAGGGCCCAGCGGGAGCGGATGGGTCCCGCCGGACCTCGAAAGAGCCTTCCGGGAATTTCGGAATCCCCTCCGTGGGATGGGCGGCTGGCGGCTCGTCACAGGCGCCGTCGTCCTGCTCGTGGCGATCCTGCTCTGGTCAAGCTGGTTCACGGCGCAACCCGAGGAGACGGGCGTGGTCCAGCGCTTCGGAGCAGTGGTCCGGACGGTGGGACCGGGCCTCCACTTCAAGCTGCCCTACGGCATCGAGCGGGTTCGACTGATCCCTACGGCCCGAGTCCTCAAGGAGGAGTTCGGATTCCGGAGCGTGGCCACCGCTCCCGGCCGGCGGACGCAATACGACAGCAAGCAGTTCAAGGGGGAGTCGCTCATGCTCAGCGGCGACCTCAACGTGATTGATGTCCAGTGGATCGTCCAGTACCGCATCGAGGATCCGGTCCGCTACCTGTTTCAAATCCGAGACACCCCGCAGACGATCCGGGACCTGGCGGAGGCAGTCATGCGCCGGGTGGTCGGCAACCGGCTGGGGAGCGACGTCCTCACCGTCGGCCGGGTGGCCGTCTCCACCGAGGTGAAGGAGGAGATGCAGAAGATCCTGACCGACTACGGGGCGGGGATCCGCCTGGTCACGGTGGAGCTGCAGGACGTGACCCCCCCCGATCCCGTCAAGCCGGCCTTCAACGAGGTGAACGAGGCGCGCCAGGATCGCGAGCGGACCATCAACCAGGCCCAGGAGCAGGCCAACCAGGAGATCCCCAAGGCGCGGGGCGAGGCGGCCCGGACTATCACCGAGGCCGAGGGCTACGCGCTGGAGCGGGTCAACCGGGCCAAGGGCGAGGCCACCCGGTTCCAGGCAATCCTGGACGATTATCTGCGGGCCCCGGAGGTCACGCGCCGCCGCCTGTACCTGGAGGCGATGGGTGCCATCCTGCCTGAGGCGAAAGGCCTGTACATCGTGGACGCCGACCAGAAGGCCCTGGTGCCCTGGCTCCCGCTGGAGCCGGGCGCCACGCCGGCGGCAGGAGGGAAACAGCCATGAAGAGCGTGCTGAAGATTTCGGTCGGGGTCCTCGTGGTGGCGATCCTCCTGGTGCTCTCGGGGACCTTCTACACCCTGGAGGAGGGCCAGCAGGCGATCATTGTGCAGTTCGGCCGGCCCGTGGGGGACCTGGTGACCGAGGCGGGGCTGCACGTCAAACTCCCCTTCGTCCAGGAGGTCCGCCGCTTCGAGAAGCGCCTCTTGATCTGGGACGGGGACCCGAATCAGATCCCCACCAAGGGGCGGGAGTTCATCTGGGTGGATACCACGGCCCGCTGGCGCATCGCCGACGCGAAGAAGTTCCTGGAGAGCGTGGCCACCGAGCGAGGGGCCCAGTCCCGCCTGGACGACATCATTGATTCCGTGGTGCGGGACCAGGTCTCGGGCAGCGAGCTCGTGGAGCTGGTGCGCAGCACCTCGTGGGTGGTCCCCAAGGGAGAGGTCCTGGAGGAGGTCCCCGCGGAACTGGAGGAGGAGCTGAAGAAGAAAATCGCCCGCGGCCGCGAAGAGATCACCCGGATCATCCTGGCCGAGGCCCGGAAGATCATCCCCCAGTATGGGATCGAGCTGGTGGATGTGCGCATCAAGCGCCTGGATTATGTGGAGAGCGTCCGGGAGAAGGTGTACGCGCGCATGATCTCGGAGCGGAAGCGCATCGCCGCCCGGTTCCGATCCGAAGGGGAGGGGCGGAGCGCGGAGATCCTGGGCACCATGGAGAAGGAGTTGCGCTCGATCCGGTCCACCGCCTACCGGCGGGTCCAGGAGACCCGGGGGAAGGCGGACGCGGAGGCCACGCGAATCTATGGTGCCGCCTACAACCGCGATCCCGAGTTCTACGCCTTCTCGCGCACCCTGGAGGCCTACAAGGAGGGCCAGAACAAGAACTCGGTGATGATCCTCACCACGGACAGCGACTACTACCAGTACCTGAAAGACGCGGCCCGGATCCCCGTCGAGCGCGGCGCGGCGCGGGCGGCCCGCTGAGAGTCGGCCCTGAGGAGGCGACGCCATGACCCTCACCTGGATGGACGTCAGCCTGCTCACGATTCTCTTCAGCCTGGCGGGCTTCCTCATCGGCCGGGGCCTCTCCTCCCTTTTCCGTCGGGACCTGCAGGAGGCCCGGCGGAACCGCCAGGCGACATGCCGCCATCACGATTGGACGAGGCGCGAGTCGGGAGGACTGCTGTGCCGGCGGTGTGGCAAGATCCCCGGCAAGGCCGGGGCACCGGGGATGGCGTGGCCCCGGACGCGGCCGCCGGGAGCGTCCGCGCCGGCGTGCCCCGACTGCGAAGATGAAAGACGGCTCTTGCGGCGCCGGATCCGGAGGAGATATCCATGCGCGTGTTGGGAATGATCATGGCGGGTGGCGAGGGGAAGCGGCTGTTCCCCCTGACGCCTGAGGCCCGGCCAGGAGGATGACCGTGCGCATTGCAACCTACACCGTGGTGGCGGTCCTTGCCCTGCTGATCGGCCTGGGTGTCGGCTACTACCTGTGGGGGATGCGGGCCGCGGATCTGGACCGGCAGCTTCAGCAGCAGCGATCGGAGTACGAGTTTCGCCTTTCCGAGCAGGAGCAGCGCGCCCGGACGGCGGAGGACCGGGCGCGTCGGGAGGCCGAAGCCCGCAAGGTTTTCGAGGAGGAGCTGCACAAGATTCGACCCCTGAAGTAACGGGGCAATCGGGCGACTTGGCAACTCGGCAATCGGGCAATCCGGCAACTGGGCAATCGGGCAGCCTGGGAACCTGGGGATCTGGGTATCAGGAAGTCCCAGGTTGTCCCGCGTCCCGCGGGATTGCCGGGTACCGGTTACCCCACCCAGGGGGTGCCCGGTGGGGTGGGCCTGCTTGCCTAAACCACGGTTGCCGAGGAGCCGTGAACGGAGTAATGGCAACAGGGTCGCGAAGAAAGCTCTCCGGCATTCTGGGCGCCGTCCCTTTGGGCGGCGGCCGCGTCCGGTTCCACGTCTGGGCCCCCCGCTGCCGCGAGGTCGCGGTGGAGATCGTCCACCCCCGGAGCACCCGGATGACACTCCGGCCGTCGGCGGGCGGCTACTTCATCGGAACGGCGCGGGGGGAGGCGGGGCTCCGCTACTTCTATCTCCTCGACGGGGAGCGGCGACGTCCCGATCCCGCCTCCCGCGCCCTGCCGGATGGGGTGCACGGCCCATCCGAGGTGGTGGACACAAAGGCCTTTGCGTGGACGGATGCCGGCTGGCGCGGCCTGCCCCTCCGGGACATGGTCATCTATGAGATCCATGTAGGCACCTTCACGCCCGAGGGGACCTTCGACGCTATCACTCCGCGCCTGGAGAGGCTGCGGGACCTCGGGGTGACCGCCATCGAGATCATGCCGGTGGCGAGCTTTCCCGGATCGCGCAACTGGGGCTACGACGGCGTGGGCCTGTTCGCGCCCCAGCGGAGCTACGGCGGCCCCTCCGGCCTCCAGCGCTTGGTGGACGCCTGCCACGCCCGCGGCATGGCCGTCGTTCTGGACGTTGTCTACAATCACCTCGGCCCCGAGGGAAACTACCTGGCGGAGTTCGGCCCCTACTTCACCGACCGGTACACGACACCCTGGGGGCAGGCGATCAACTACGACGGAGAGGACTCGCGGGGGGTGCGGGACTTCGTCATCGCCAACGCCCTCTACTGGGTGCGGGAGTACCACATAGACAGCCTTCGTTTGGACGCCATCCACGGGATCTTCGACGAGAGTCCGGTGCACATCCTGCGGGAATTGAACGAGGCCGTCCAGCGGCTTGCCCGCCGCCTGGGCCGGATCGTGCCGGTGGTGGCGGAGAGTGACCTCAACGATCGCCGCGTCATCGAATCGGTGCGCAAGGGCGGCTACGGGCTGGCGGGCCAGTGGAGCGATGACTTCCATCACTGCGTCCATACCCTGCTCACCGGTGAGCGGAACGGGTACTACGCGGACTTCGGTTCTCTCAAGCAACTCGCCAAGGCCTACACTGACGGATTCGTCTATGACGGCCAGCACTCGACGTTCCGCGGGCGCCTCCACGGGACGCTCACCCGCGATCTTCCCCCCGAGCGATTCGTCGTCTGCGCCCAGAACCACGACCAGGTGGGGAATCGAGCCCAGGGGGACCGCCTGTCCTCCCTGGTGGATTTCGACGCGCTGAAACTGGCCGCCTCGGCCGTGCTCCTGTCGCCCTACGTGCCCCTGCTCTTCATGGGAGAGGAGTACGGCGAGCGGGCACCCTGTCTCTTCTTCACCGACTTCGAGGACCCCGCCCTCCAGGCCGCGGTGAGGAGCGGCCGGCGGGAAGAGTTTGCCGCCTTCGGGTGGATCGGAGAGGTCCCCGACCCGCAGGCTCCCGCAACATTCGCCCGGTCGAAGCTGAACTGGGCCCTCCAGAGCCAGGAGCCACATCGCTGGTTGTGGGACTTCTACCGGACGCTCCTCGCCCTGCGGCGCCAGCACCCGGTCTTGGGGGCGGCGGGCAAGCGGCGCCTCGAGGCGCGCGAGGTGGACGAGCGGACGCTGCTCCTGCACCGGCCCGGGCGGGACGGCGCGGCCGCCTTCTTCGTGCTGCACTTCGCGCCGGACGTCTGCAAGGTTCGCCTGCGTCTTCCGCCGGGCCCCTGGCGCCGCGTATTAGACACCGCGGAAGCGCGGTTTGGCGGCCTGGGCGCGAAGAGCCCGGCTCTCTTCCGGGCGCCCCGGGGCGGCTGGACCGAGATCGAGGTGGCAGGCCACGGGGCCGTGGTCTATCTCCGAGAGCCGACAGCGATAGGGACAGCGACAGCGGAGGCGGAGGCCGTCCTCAGCGCCCGCCAGGAACCCGGCGAGCGCGACGCCGCATGACGGCGACACCCTGAAGGCATCGGTGCTTCCCTTTTTTCCAAGATCGCGTGGGGCGGGGAAGGAGGTGCCGCCAGGAAGATCCTGATCCTGTGCCTCTTCTACGGGCTGGTGTTCGGGGGCATTCTGGCTCTCCTGCAGATGGCGCGCGCCGATGTGGAAGAGTGGCGCGCCCGTCCCCCGCCATCTGCCGGTCAGCACGCAGGGTGCCCAGCTTCCCATGGAGGGGTAAGCCAGCATGACCCGGGAGCGGACGGGAAAAGGGATCGCGGTTCTGGCCTTGCTGGTCTCGCTGATCGCGCTGTGGACCTCGATCCTGGCGTATCGCGAGGCAGCCGGCGATCGGGTGCTCCGGGACCAAGTCCGCGCGCTCCAGGGGACCCTGGAGGGGGCCCGGAAGGAGATGGCCAACCTCCTGGAGCGCATGGAGGACCTCGTGCGTCCGGCCGAGCAGTCGAGACGCGTCCCGCCGCCAGGAAAGAGTGAGGGCGGCGCGGGCGTGGCCCGCTCCAACCCATGACAGCCTGTTACGACCAAAGACGCGTTGACCGCGTTTCATTCTTTCGCGCGCTTCGGCACCCAGGGATCCGCGGCGCTGATTTGGGCGCGGGCGGGCCGGATATTGCGTTTGGAAGAAGCCGCTGGCTTCCGGTGGAAGCGCCGGCGGCGGCACGCGGAGGGAATCCATGCGACTTTCAGTCAGCGCGCTCCTCTTCTGTGGCATCGCCAATGCCCTCTGGCCCTCGTACGGCGAGGCCTTCCTCCAAACCATGGCGTCCGTGTACCCGGGATACCACGTCACGCGGACCCCGATGAGCATCCTCGTGGGGACGCTGTACGCTGGGCTGGATGGAGCGGTGGCGGGGCTCCTCTTCGGCTGGATCTACAATCGCCTTGCGGGGGGCAAGGCAGTCGGCGGGGCCTGATGCTCGGGCTACGGGCGCACCGGCCTGGGCCATCTCTTCATGGGCAGTGTGGCGGAAAACGTGGTCTGTCGCGCGCCGTGCCCGGTCCTCACTGTGCGACCAACCAGGCCGAAGGGGTGACGCCCTGCTGCACTGTCCGGGATGAAGGGATTTCTGTGGAGCTGATGATATGAGAGGATCGCCGGTCTCCAGACGGGCTTGCAGCAATCCTGACGGAGGTGTGCCATGACCCAGCGATGCTCCTGGCTGACCCTTCTCGGGGTGGTGCTGTCCATCACCGTCCTTCTCCTATCCCTTGGCCACGCCAGCGCTGCCGACACGCGGGGAATCCCGCCGGCTGCCCAGGCGAAACGGTCGGTGCCGACGGTCAGTCTCGTGGGGACGATCGTTGCCGTCGTCCCCGAAAGCCAGACGATTCTGGTGGACGTTCGCGTGAGCGCGGATGTCCTGCGGGTCGGGGCGGTCGTCACGCCTCAAACGAAGATCGAGGCCAACGGGAACCCCGCCGCCTTTGAGGATCTCGAGGCCGGGAGCCGCGTCCGCCTCACCTTCCGCCGCATCGCCACGGGGAACGAAGCCATCTCCGTGCAGATCCTTCCCGGCCGCCGGGGCTGACGACGGCTTTTCCCCGCCACGCCCCGGGCCGCCGCAGGCACACCCTGCGGGGAACGATACCGCACCGCCGTGAGCCGGCTGTACTGGGGAGAGGCAATGTCCATGAGTGTTCGTCTCCGGAACTGGTGGCTCTTCGCGCTGGCGATCGCGCTGGGTCCTTCCCTGGCCGCGGCGGCCCCGGCCACCCTGACCGTCACGATGCGCCTGGCCGAGGCGGAGTGGCAGGTGATCCGCCAGGACGTCTTGCCGGCCTTCGAGGGGGCGTGCGGCTGCCGGGTGCGGGCCATCGACGTTCCCCCGGAGGCCCTGACCCAGCGCCTCAAGGCCATGCGGGCGGGCGGCCGCATGGAGATCGACCTCTTCGCCCAGGACAACATGCGGCTGCAGGAGCTGGTGGAGGCGGGACTCGTCCCGCCGCTGGAGGAAACCGAGGTCCGGATGGAGCCGGCCGTGCTGCCGGCCCTGGCCGCAGCCGGAGTCATGGGCGGCCGGCGGTACTTCCTCCCGTTCCGTCCCAATGTCCAGATCGCCTACTACAACGCGAAGAAATTCGACGCCTATGGCCTTGCGCCGCCCCGGTCCTGGGACGCGCTGCTGAAGGTTGCCCGGGCCTTCGCCGAGAAGGAAGGTATCGGGCGCGTCCTGTTCAAGGGCGTGGGTGGCGCGCCGACGACTACCCAGCTCTACGAGTGGATCGTCTCGGGCGGGGGAGATCCGTTCGACTTCGCACACCCCGGTACGGTCGCGACGTTCCGGTTCCTGCAGGAGCTGGCCCCGTTCCTTTCGCCGGACTCCCGCCGGGCCAAGTGGGATACGACCAACGATGCCCTGGCGCAGGAGTCGGCCTACCTCGCCCAGAACTGGCCCTTCGGCGTCCCCCTGCTCGTTCGCGACTACGGCAAGCGCGAGATCCGGACCTACAGCGGCTGGGCCGGGCCAGAGCGCGAGGCCCACGTGATCGGCGGGGATGTCCTGGGGATACCGGCGGGGGCACCAAATCGCGGGCTGGCCCTGCGCCTGATCCGCCACCTGCAGTCCCGGGAGGTCCAGGCGGTCCTGGCGTCCCGGCTGGGTTGGCCGACGATCCGCGCCGATGCGGCGGGCGCGGTGGAGCCGTGGCTTCGCCCGCACGTTGCGGCGGTGCAGGAGGCCATGGGCCACGGCGTCTTCCGGGCGAACGTCCCGTACTGGGCGGAGTACGAGCGCATCGCCTCGGAGGCGGTGGAGCGCATCCTCTGGCGGAACGAGAAGGTGCCTGACATGTTGCCGGCCTTGGCCGCGAAGCTCGCCGGGCTGAGGCAGGGGCGGCGGTGAAGGCCCGCATCCTCCTGGGCCTGGCGCCCCTCACGCTCTACCTCGTGGCCTTCACCCTGGTCCCGGTGGCCTCCACCTTCGTCCTCAGTCTGTCGGCCCCCGGGGACGGGATCACGCTGGAGCACTTCCGGCGCATCGCGGGCCACTACCAGTTCGGGCAGGCCGTCGTGAACACGCTGGGCATCACCGCCATCGGTCTGAGCCTGGAGCTGGGACTGGGACTGGTGGCGGCGCTGGCCCTGACGAGCCGCCCCGCCGGGCGGAAGGTCTTTCAGGTCCTGCTGCTGGTGCCCCTGGGGGTGCCCACCATCGTGGCGGCGGCGATGATGCGCACGGTGTTCGGCACGGTCGGGTATCTGAACGAGATCCTCCTGCGTCTCGGGATCATCCGGACGCCCGTGGATTGGGTGGGACCGCGGGGGCTGGCCCTGGTCACGGTGGCGGTGGCGGATGCCTGGAAGGTGACCCCGCTCGTCCTGTTGATCCTGCTCGCCGGTCTGGGGACCATTCCCGCGGAGCTGTACGAGGCGGCCCGCACCGACGGGGCCTCGCGCTGGCGCCAATTCGCCGCCATCACGCTGCCCCTCCTCAAGCCCGCGCTGACCATGGCCTTGATCGTTCGCGGCGTGGATGCGTTCCGGATCTTCGCCCTGCCACTGGCGCTGGCGGGACGGGGGCTTCCCGTCCTCTCCACCTACGCTTACGTCGAGTACCTGGAGTACGGGAACCCCCACACGGCCGCGGCCAGCAGCGTCATCCTGCTCGCCATGATCCTGATCGCGGTCGGGACGTACCTCAAGCTGGCCGGACCCGAGGAGGTCCTGCGGTGAGCCGGGCCGCGACCCTTCTCCTGGCGGTGCTGGCGTTCTGGGCGGTGGGCCCGCTGTACCTGCTGCTGAAGGTGTCGCTGAGCCCGCCGGTGGAAGTGATGACGGCGCACCCCACGCTGCTCCCCCACGGCATCACTTTGGAGCACTGGGGCCGGCTCCTGGAGACCGGACAGGTCCTGCCGCCGCTGGTGAAGAGCCTGCTGACTGCCGGCCTGGTGGCGGTGGCCGCGCTCCTCCTGGCCGCCCCGGCCGCCTACAGCCTGGCGCGGCTGCGGGAGCGATGGCGGTACGGGATCCTGCTCGGCCTGTTCCTGTTCCGGATGCTGCCCGAGGTGAGCATCGCCCTGCCGGTGGCCGTCGTGTTCCTGCGCTGGGGGCTCTTGGACACCGTGGCGGGTCTGGGTCTGGCCCACCTCACCCTGGTGCTGCCGGTGGCGGCCTGGGTCCTCACCACGGCGTTCCTGGCCATCCCGCGCGAGATCGAGGAGGCCGCCGCGCTGGACGGCTGCTCCGCCTGGCAGACCCTGACGCGGGTGACGCTCCGGCTGGCCGTGCCGGGCCTTACCGTGGCGGGGCTCCTGGCCTGGCTCTTCTCCTGGGAGGAGTTCGTGCTGGCCACCTATCTCACCCTGGGGGCCAAGACGATGCCGCTGCAGGTGTACTACTACCTGTATCAGGGGAACTGGTTTCTCACGGCCGCGGCCGCCACCCTCATGACGGCGCCGGTCCTCCTGCTCACCGGATTTCTCCAGCGGCACCTGCAGGCCATCTCCCTCGCGGGCGCGGGGCGCTGAGGGCTGCGGGTGGCGGACACTCACGAAGCCCGAAGGGGGTGCTGAGATGCCCCGCGTTTTGAATTCGACTCCGTCCCGGTTTTGGCGACGCGGCCGCGTGCCGTGGATCGCGGGGGCGGCCGTCCTCATCGTCTGGATGGGCGTAGTGGCCCCCCTGCTCTCCGCAGGCGAATGGCAGCAGTGGACATTCCAGGAGGATCCGACGAGTGAGCCGCCCCGCGGCTGGGAGGTCCTGTCTGGCGCCTGGGAGGTCCGGGCAGCGGCGAACGGGGGCAACCGCGTCCTGGCTCAGGTTGGACCGCCCCTGCCGGGACTCGACCTGCCTGCGATCTTGGCCCCCATGCCCCCGGTCCGCGACCTGCGCGCCACGGTGAAGCTCAAGCCTGTCGGCGTCGGGGCCTTTAAGACGATGGGCCTGATCATCCGCTGGAGAGATGCGGGAACCCTGACCATCCTGCGCGTGGACGGGACGCCCGGCCGGGTCTGGCTGGAGCGGTTGCAGGGCGGGGAGCGGAGCCTGCGGGCGGGCTACATCGTCCCGCTTTACCCGGACCGGTGGAACACCGTGCGTGTGACGGCACGGGGGGACTGGCTGAACCTGTTCCTCAATGGGGTCTTCCTGGGCGGGGTGCGCGAGGATGACCCCGTGCCCGGTCGGATCGGCCTGATGGCTGGACCGGGCGGGCGCGTCCTCCTGGATGACCTGGAGGTGGAATTGACGGGGAGAGCCGACACCCTGAGGTGACGTCCCGGGTGCTCCGGAAGGGAGGGTCGCACGACGGCTGGCACGGACCGACGCCGACCGCTGAGGCGGTCGGGCTGGCGAATGCCCAGGGGAATCCGGGCATACCTGATCCTCCAGGCCCCGGAGGCCCTGGTCGTCGGGCTGATCCTCTGGCTGTTCCACCGCTGGATCGGCCTGTCCCCAGCCTGGGTCGCCGGGCTGCTGGCGCTCTGGGTGCTCAAGGAGATCGTCACGTACCGCCTGCTCCGGGAGTTTCTCGGGCCGCCGCGCACGGGACCGGAGGCCCTGATCGGGGCGCGGGGCACCACCCCGGACCGCCTCGCGCCGGACGGGTACATCCTGCTGGCCGCCGAGCGGTGGCGGGCCGAGTCGTTGCGGCCGGAGGAGATCATTCCGCCCGGATCCACCGTGATCGTCCGCGCCATCCGCGGCCTCACGCTGATCGTCGAGGCGGAAGGACCCGGCGGCACACCGTGACAATTGCGAGGTTGCGATGAAGGTCCAGCCCGGTAGCCTGGTCAGCCTTGACTATGACGTCCTCCTGGAGAGCGGAGAGCAGATCGACTCCTCGGCCGTGAACGGGCCGCTGCGCATCCGGGTGGGCGAGTGGGAGGCCCTTCCCGGCCTGGGGGAAAAACTGGTCGGCCTGCAGCCGGGCGACGAGCGCCTGATCCGGCTTTCACCGTCGGAGGGTTTCGGGGACTGGGATCCGAACGTCGTACTTACGGTCGAGAAGTCCCGGATCCTTGGGGACGTTCCCGTGGAAAACGGGACGACCCTGCGCTTCGAGACCCGAGACGGCGCCTCCGCGGCCTGCCGGCTGTACCACATTGAGGAGGGCCGGGTCGCCTTGGACTTCAATCATCCTCTGGCAGGAGAGCCGCTGACCGTCTTCGTCCGGATTCGGCGGGTGGTGCCGCCGCGAAGGCTGAAAGTCGGCACGGCGCATTGAACCCAACCATCTCACCACCGGTACCAACGGCGTTGCCGTTGGTGCACCAAGGCGTTCGTCGGCGCTTTCCCATCTCCGATCGGGGCTACCACGAAGAGGAGACCATGCCTATCCCTGCGGGTGAAATGCGGAGACTGCTCGAAGAGGAACGCCGTCGCGAAATGGCGCACCGCCGCCTCCGCCGGGAGCGGCGGCGGCGTCAGCTCGCCTGGTGGCTGGCCGCGGCCGTCGCGGTCGCGATCCTCTTCATCACGGCAGGATTGACTTACTCCGCAAACACGCTCAGCGAGGAACTCGGCGATCGGGTTCGCCAGCTCGAGGCGCGCATCCAAGAACTGGAGGAGGACCGCCAGCACCTCAGCCGGGCACTCCTTACCTTCGAGGTGCCCGAGGTCCTCGACTTTGCCGGCGAGGCGGTGCCCCTCGACCAGTGGGATGTGCGGGAGCGGCTGGAGCGGGAGGTCCTGCTGTCCCTGCAGGAGCGGGGTCAGGTCATCCTCTGGCTGAAGCGAGCCGCCCGGTACTTCCCGTATATCGAGGAGGCCCTGCGCCGAGCCGGCCTCCCGGACGACCTGAAGTACGTAGCCGTCATCGAGAGCGCCCTGCTGCCGCAGGCGCTCTCCCGGGCCTCCGCCCTTGGCATCTGGCAGTTCATCCCGGCGACGGCGCGGCGCTACGGCCTGCGCGTCACGGCCTCGTGGGACGAGCGCCGCGATCCCGAGTTGGCCACCCGGGCAGCCCTGGCCTACCTTGCCGACCTGTACGGTCAGTTCGGGCAGTGGTCCCTGGCCCTGGCCGCATACAACAGCGGCGAGGCACGGGTGCGGTCGGCCATCCGGCGCCAGAAGGTCGCGAATTACTTTCAGCTCGCGCTTCCGAGAGAAACGGAACGGTACGTCTTCCGGGCCTACGCCGCCAAGCTCATCCTGTCAGAGCCCGACCGATACGTCCTTCACATCCCCGACGAAGAGCTGTACCGGCCGCCCCCGCGGGACCGGGTGCGTGTTCGGGTCCGCCGGCGGCTGAGCGTCCTGGCCATCGCCGAGGCATCCGGGTCGTTCTATCGCGAGGTAAAGCAGCTCAATCCGGCAATCATCGGCGACGCGCTCCCGGCCGGAACCTACCCCATCAACCTCCCGGAGGGGCAGGGCGAGGCCTTCCAGGCTCGCAAGATAGCGCTGGAAGTAACCACGGCGACGGCCGTGCGTCACCGCGTCCGCCGGGGGGAAACCCTCTGGAGGATCGCTCGGCGGTACGGCATATCCTTGTCGGATCTCCGTCAGCGGAACCCGGGCGTGCGGGATTGGGTCATTCGTCCCGGAGACACACTCCTTATCCGCTGATTGCGCCCCGGAATGCGTACTCCTATCGCCCGGTCCACGGTTCGGTCAAGAGAACCAACAAGGAGGCTCGAGAATGGAGGCGAACATCAATCAGGGCAAGCTCTCTGTGGCGAGTCCGATGGGGAAGGCGCTCCTGGGACGCCGACAAGGGGAAGAGTTCAGCTTCGATGCGCCCGGCGGTCCGGTGCGAATGAAGGTCCTCGAGATCCAGCCTGGATCAGGATGACCCCGTGCCCTCCCGCGGGGTCACGGGAAAGCCGGGGTACGACTCCCTCCCCCGCTCCGGCTTTCCCTTCATTCTCTCGGCCCTCCGTTCGCGGCTCTCGGCTCTTATCCAGTGACAGCCTGTCACCAGCCGAGACACACTGACTTCGCCCCGGTTTTTCTTGGACTTTGCCTTTTCCAGCCACGAGAGCAGAGCCTAGGGTCTTGCCAAACTTTCAT
>Ga0214473_10002719_pt1 | contig 21650 bp, 27 predicted proteins | sample RVTome_7_FD_203509 | JGI IMG/M metagenome (GOLD analysis project Ga0214473, IMG submission 203509) | Soil microbial communities from uranium-contaminated site in the Upper Colorado River Basin, Wyoming, United States - RVT98D197 | ecosystem: Environmental > Terrestrial > Soil > Contaminated >... | reverse complement strand
ATACTTCTTCACAGTAAATCGGGAAGTGCCGAGATTTTACGACACCCGCAGTTTCGGATCCAACGCGTCGCGCAGCGAGTCGCCGAAGAGATTGAAGGCGAAGACCGAGAGACTGATGGCGACACCGGGGTAAATCGCCATCCAGGGCGCTTGTTCGGCGAATTCCACCGCCGCGCCGCGCAGCATCAAGCCCCAAGCGGCTTCCGGCTCGGTAACGCCCAGACCGAGAAAGGAAAGCGAAGCTTCAAGCAAGATTGCCTGGCCCAAAAATGCGGTGAGCATTATAAGGTAGGGCGCCATGACGTTGGGCAGCATGTGACGGAAAATAATCCGCACATGGCCGGTGCCCAGAGCGCGCGAGGCTTCCACAAAGGGAGTTTCGCGCAACGAAAGCGCGCTGCTGCGCAGGACTAGGGCGCAGCGCGGGATCATCGGCACCGTAATCGCCAGAATGACGTTCGTGCTCCCGGTGCCGAGCACTGCGACCACCACCAGGGCCAAAACAATCAGGGGAAAAGAAAGCAGCATATCCATGAAGCGCTGAATGATCAGGTCGGCCTTACCCCCGAAGTAAGCGCTGGCGACACCGATGATCGCGCCGAACGTCGCGCCCATAAAGGAAGAGGCAAAACCGACCCACAAAGCGGTGCGCGAGCCGTAGATGATGCGGGTCATGACATCGCGGCCAAAGGCATCCGTCCCGAGCCAATGGGCGGCACCTGGGGCTTGCAGCATGGCGCCGTAGTTGGTCGCCAGCGGGTTAAAAGGGGAAATGAGCTCGGCGAGAGCGGCCATCAAACCCATCAGAACTACAATAGCCGCTCCGGCGGCGCCCAGGGGACGCCGCCGCGCAAAGCGAACCGAAACATCGAGCCAGCGATTGGAGCGCTGAGCGACCAGAAGTGCCATGGAATCGACGTTAGCGTTTACCATGCTGCGTTTTGTTCAAACAGTTCAATTCGTTCAAGCCGTCATCCGGAAAACGGTTTGAACATTTTGAACGTCTTGAACGGTTTGTTTTCATTGATACCGTATGCGCGGATCCAGCCACGCGTTGACGAGATCGGTAGTGAAATTGACGAAGATAAAGACGAAGGACGTCAGCAGAACCAAGCTCTGCACCATCGTGTAGTCCCGTTGACTGATCGCTTCGACGAAGAGCTTGCCGATGCCGTTGAGATTGAAAACCTGCTCGGTGACGACCAAACCGCCGACGAGAAAGGCGAACTCAAGGCCGATCACCGTGATGATCGGCAACAGCGCGTTTTTGAGCGCGTGACGAATGAGCACCGCCTGCTCCCAGAGCCCCTTCGCGCGCGCGGTGCGGATGTAGTCCTCGCGCAATACTTCCAGGATGGTTGAACGCGTCATGCGCGTGGCCACGGCGGAATATCGGTAGCCGACTGCCAGGGCCGGCCAGATCAGCTGCAACAAATTTTCTTTCGGATCGACCCAAAATGAAGTGAAGATGAGCGGCGGCAGCCAGTGAAAATAGATGACGAAAGCGAGAATGATAATGATGCCCAGCCAAAAGGACGGAATAGCAAGCCCGGCAATCGAAAAAACCCGCACGCAATAGTCGATCCAGGTATCCTGCTTCACTGCTGCGAGCGTCCCGAGCGGAACCGAGATCAGCACGGCGACAAAGGTCGCCATCAAGGCAAGCTCGATGCTGAGTTCAAGCCGGATGGCGATTTCATGGCTAATCGGCTGTCCGGTCCACATCGAGGTGCCGAAGTCGAGGCGGGGAATACCGACGATCCAGGTGGTGAATTGTTTCCACAGCGGCTGATCCAAACCCAACTGCGCACGCTCGCGGTCCATGGCCTCTTTCGGCGCATAAGCGCCGGTGCCGGCGTACTTAAGTTCGACGATGTCGCCCGGCAGGACGCGCAGGACAAAAAACACCACGACCGCAACGCCGAGGAGTGTTGGAATCATCAAAAGGAGGCGCTTCAGGACGTACAGGCGCATGGTTCAGCCAATCGAAGATTGAAGATGGAGGAAAGAAGATCGCGCGATCCTCAATCCTCCATCCTCGAGCTTGACTATTCCGCCAGCCAGACGCCCGCCAAGTCCTGATTTAAGTAGTGGCTGGGAGTGATCTTCCAACCCTTAACCTTGGCCCAATGAGGTATGATTCTCTGCCACCATAGAATATGGAACTGGTAGGCCTTTTCATCGAGCACCCGTTTTTCGAATTGCCGGAGCAACGCCAGTCGCAATTTGGGGTCCGTCTCCCGGCTTTGCTTCTCATAGAGATCGTCCAGAACGGAATCCTTATAGCGCGCGTAGTTGAGAGAACTCTTATCGCTGCTTAAGAACTTGATGAGCTGAAGATCCGGCTCGTCCATAAAATCACACGCGAAGTCGATGCCGGCGTCGTAGTTGCCCTGGCGCAAATCGTTGAAGTACGGCCCCTCTTCCTGCTGCACGTGATTGACGTTGAGACCGATCTGCCGCCATTGGTCGATAACATAAACCCCCGCCATCTCGTAGGGCTCCTTGACGTTGCGGTTCTTCAAGGTAAATGAGAACCCCTCGGGAACCCCGGCTTCTTTGAGCAATCGTTTTGCTTCCTTCCGCGCGGCTTCGATGTTCTTACCGAAGCCCACTAACTTACTCAGCTCCGCATCCGAGGCGGCGAATTGGGAGCCCGGCCGAAAAACCCCACCGACAAATTTCGACAACGAAATCTTCGAGAGAGCAGTCGAACCTAGCCGCCGGTCAATGCCGAGGCTGAGGGCCCGCCGAACCCTTGGGTCGTCGAACGGCTTTTTCTCGTTGTTGATCGTCACGGTCAAGTTGCAAATCCAGGGGCTCTCTTGCACGACCCCCTTGTTGCCGAGTGTTTTCATAATGTCGTCGCGCGCCGCCGGATTGACGCCGCGAAACTCGATGAGCGCTTGGCCGCTGCGGATCGCAGCCATGCGCGGCGCCGTGTCGCGGATAAACACCGCCTTGTAACCGTCGAGGTAGGGGCGCCCCTTCATGAAGTAGTTCGAGTTCTTCTTACCAACCCAATGGGATCCCGCCACGTATTCGACGAAAGTAAACGGGCCGGTGCCCATGATGTTCTTTTCATACCAGCGGGGATCTTTCTCGAGGATGGCCGCCTTGTAGATGAAATTCCACGGCGAGGCCAGGTTGGCGAGAAACGATGCCGACATATGCTTTAGCTGGAACACTACGGTGAGTGGGTCCGGGGTCTCGATTTTTTTTACCAGGTCGTAGGAGGCTTTCCGAGCGCTCGCCACACCTGCCGGCGGAAAGACAATTTTGTCATAGGTTGCCTTGACGTCGTTAGAGCTCAGCTCGCTGCCGTCATGGAACTTGATTCCCTTGCGAATCTTGAACGTGTAGGTCAAGGCGTCTTTCGAAACGCCCCAACTCTCCGCCACGTCGCCAATGATCTTGGGGTAATTCTGCGGATCGAAACGCAGCAGCGTGCTGTAATGCGGCGCCACGGGATGGAGCATCGCGAACGTCGTCTCCCGGTGGCCGTCGTAAGACGGTGGCGTGCCGCCCACGGCGAAGACCAACTCGCCGCCGCTGCGAGGAGTTTGCGCTTGCGCCGCCATTAACCGCGAAGCCTGGAAAAACAACGTCACGACAAGGACAACGACCGTGGCTATTGTCGTCAAATTTCCGACCTTCAGTGGTTTCATAAGACCTCCCCCTAATCTTGAATTTTGGCAGGCATCCACCTGCTAATAGTCTCCTATAGCTAAGTCACATTTCATGCAAGGGTCAGCGATCATTGCGCGGCCCTCGATCGGCGTCGGCCCATAAGGGTTCACCGCCGAAATTCAACATCTGCGAGGGACACCAGATACCAGGTCTTGCCCCCAATGGATTGGCTGAACAACACCTTTTCGTCGGGCAAGGGTTGGAGTTTTTGCAGATTCCGGTCCCTGATCAGAAGAAAACCCGATCGGTTTCCGAGCGCCGGCGTTTGGCCGCCCGGTCGCGAAGAAAGGACCGGAATGATTTCGCGGCGCGTGTAAAAGTTGTAGTCGTTCATCGTATCGGCATAAATGTAGACTGGGACATCGGGCGGAACTTTCGCGTTGATCGCCAGAGCCAACGGCCGCGGCGACTTGAAGCGGTCGAGATAGGGCAGAACCCAGACCGAGGCGGCCAACCCGCTGACCGCCATCATCAAAGCCGTCGCGAGAAAAAGTTGCCACAGCGGGCGGCGCCAAAGGAAGTAAACGGCGATGAGCGCTCCTACCCCAATCACCAGGGCGACGGGAATGCTGATTCCAAAGGCGTCTCTGCGCAGCATCCATGTCGCCACGGGTAGCGCCACGCAGGCCAGCGCAAGCAAACCGAAGAACGCGAGCGCGAGGCTTCTTTGCAACCAACCCAGCGGAAGCTTCCCGCTCATGAGATCATCAAAGTAGACCGCGACAAAGAGCGCCGCTACCGGCAAGAGCGGAAGCAGATACAGATCGCGCTTGGAATCGGAAAAGCTGAAAAAAAGAAAAATGACGAAGAACCAGAGCGTGAAGAAAAGTGACGTCGGCTCAGCAAACAGTTTCCGGCCGGGCCTGTAAGCAAACAGCGCGGGCAAGGCGAATATCGTCCAGGGCAACAGGTCCACCGGCAACGTCGTAAAGTAATAATAGAACGGCTCGCGGTGACCCAGGGGATCAGTAAAACGCCGGACATGGTGAATGTAGATGAAATCGCCAAGCCATTTCCCGCCGGTCGCTTGATTGACCAAGTAAAACCAAGGCGCCGCAACCAATAGAAAGAGCGGGATTCCCAACGGCAACCGTGCTTCAGCCAGCAACCGCCAATCCCGTCTGATCGCCACGAACGTTAGAAGAATAAGCGCCGGCAGCACGACGCCGATCAGCCCCTTCGTCAAGGTGGCGAGGGCCATGAAAACATATGCCGCAATCATTTCATTGCGGTTTTCCTTACGGAGAACAGCTCGCGCGGCAAAGAGCATCGAGACGAGGAAAAAGAAGGCAAAGAGCATGTCCACGTGGGCCCACCTGGCTTCCAAAATAACGCGAACTGAGGTGGCAAGAACCAGGGCGGCCATGAAGCCGATTTTGGGGCCGAAAAAATCTTTGCCGAGCTTGTAAGTCGTTAGGACAGCGCCCAGGGCGCCAAGCGCCGCCGGCAAGCGCACGGTCCATTCGTTCACAGCGCCAGCCACGTGGGAAAAAATTAAGACGAGCCAGAAAAAAAGAATCGGCTTATCGGTATAGAGATCGCCGTTGATCGTCGGAACGATCCACTCCCCCTTCATGAACATCACCCGGGCGATCTCCGCATAGCGCGGCTCCACCGGAGCCCAGAAATCGCGCGAACCGAGGAAGGGCAAAAATATCAATCCCGCTAAAAGAACGAGATACAGAGAATAGCGATCGTGGTTATTCACGACAGAAATCTGCCAAGCCCCGAGATGAAAAGGTCCAGGGGGCGACAATTCCTATACGCAACAACGTAAGACAAGACAACGACCCGTACGATAAAATATTATTTTGAGCTGCCTTTCATTCCCCCCATAGGCTGCATCTTTTCCATCATATTCATCATACTCGTACACATCGTCATGCGTTCTCTCATGTCCGCGAGCTGCTTCTGTGATTGATCAATGGCGGATCTCATCTTGACTGGATCATTTGACTCCTTGGCGTCTTGCAGCGTCTTGCTGATCCGGTCAATGGATTTTATAGTTGACTGGTGGTGTTCCCCGCATTGTTTCATCATTTGATCCATTGACATGGGTTCCATCGATTTCATTTCACCTTTTTAAGGAGCTTGCTGCTTCTGCTGGCCCGATGACTGCTCCGCTCCGACGAACATTGCCAATACAAATCCCAGAACGGTCCTTGCGAGCAATCGGATTATTTGTTTTTGCAATGTCAAGGTTTCCTCCTTTAGTTTTTACCGTTCTACTCGTTAAATTGCCGCCTTATCTGTGTGCTCAACCTCGCCTCGGCTCTCCTGTATAGCCTCCCATCCTTCCTTCATGAGAAAACAGACGATGGCTAAGGCAGCCACCGGATCGGCCCACCACCAGCCAAAGACTGCGTTAGCCCCGAGACCCAAGACCAGAGTTAGGGATAGATAAGAACACGCAAGGGTCTCCATTGCGTCTGCTCTCAGAGCGCGGCTGTTGATCTCCACCGCAATTTTTTTCTTGTACAGAGCCAACATGGGCATCACAATCAACGAAACGATTGCAAGAATAATTCCGACAAGACTTTCTTCAACCTGCGCTTGGAATAGGATCTTCCTCCCGGATTCGTAGACGACGTAAATGCTGAGCAGAAAAAAGGTGACGCCAATAAAAAAGATTGCCTTTTTCTCCGCTGCCTCCTCTGCCTCCTGATCGCTGAATCCATGCTTGCGCAATCTCCAGATTAGTACCGATCCCGAAGCTACTTCAACATAGCTATCCAGACCAAATCCTACCAAGGCGATTGAACCGGCAATCACACCCGCCGTAATGGCGATAAGTCCCTCAATAACATTCCACCCAACGGTAAAATACTCTGCCATCAGTCCTTTCTGGTGTGCGGTCATTTACTACCTCGGCCAATACATAATCACAGAAACACCTATCAGAGCGATTGCTGCGCCGATCATGTCAAAACGGTCCGGGATGTTCCCATCCAGAAGCCAACCCCAGAAAAGAGATAGGACAATAAAGAAACCACCGTATGCGGCGTAAACGCGACCGAAGTGAGCTGGTTGGAAGGTCGGGATTACACCGTAGAGAACGAGGATCACACCTCCCATTAACCCCCAAGGCCAAGGCCGCGCCTCCCTAAGCCACTGCCATACCAGCCATCCTCCACCAATCTCACAAAAACCAGCCAGGATGAATAGGCCCAGTGACTGAGTAATCACGGATGCGGACATTTGACCTCCCAAATTTCTGCTCCTTCGGCTTGGACCCCGTGGACAACTTCAAGAAAAACTGACCTCGCTTCAATGACTTACAACTTTCTCAGATAGATCCCAACCGCGCCAGACCTGGTAAATCGCCGGATAGACGATGAGCTCAAGGAGAAACGAGGTGATAACCCCGCCCGTCACCCGGGGCGCCGAATCTTTAGTCCCAACAGCGCTACGGTCGTGAATCCGGCTCCCGCGTAAAAGGTGGCCTGCGGGCCATACTGATCCCAAAGCCAGCCTGCTAGAAAGCTGGCGATCAGCATGGCAATGCCGCTCGCGAAGTTGAACACGCCGAAAGCAGTACCTCGAAGAGTTAATTGAGTCGTGTCAGCGACTAGAGCGGCGAGCAGACCTTGGGTTAGCCCCATGTGAAGTCCCCACAGCGCGACGCCGACGATGACCTGCCACACACCAGAGGCGAGAGCCAGCACAACATCGCTTGCAATCAAGACGACTAAGCCTGCCGCCAGCACAAGTCGCCGGTCCATTTTGTCAGACAGATGACCGGCCGGATAGGCGGAGACGGCGTAGGCTAGTTTCATCACCACCATCACAAGAGGAACGAGAGCAATAGGCAACCCAATATTCTGAGCGCGGAGCACCAGAAATGCTTCGCTGAAGCGTGCAAGCGTGAGCACGGCGGCAATCAACACCAGCCACCAGTAAGCGGTCCCGAGCTGCCGAAAGTCCGCGCCTCGGATCGGTGATCGAATCTGACCTGCTAATTGAACATTCTCAGGCTCCTTCACGAATATCATGAGCGCCAGTGCTAGAAACGCAGGGATCACTGCGATCCAGAACACTGTGCGAAAGCTGTTCAAGGTGAGCGCCATGAGAATGGCTGCGAAGAGAGGTCCAGCAAATGCGCCGATGGTATCGAGCGATTGGCGCAGGCCATAACAAGCGCCCCGGAGATGGAGTGGCGCGATATCACCAATCAGAGCGTCCCGAGGAGCACCCCGAATGCCCTTGCCGATACGGTCAATGAAACGCGCTGTGACGACCCAGGCCACGGAGGACGCCAGGGGGAATAGTGGTTTGGTACAGGCTGCCAAACCATAGCCGAGAGCGTCAAGAAGCTTACGTCGCCCGAGATAGTCGCTGAGAGTGCCGGAGAATACTTTGGTGATCAGGGCAGTCGACTCAGCGATTCCTTCGATCAGACCGACCGCTAATGTACTCGCCCCGAGCACTGATACGAGGAACACTGGGAGCAGGCTGTGGATCATCTCCGATGAGATATCCGCGAACATGCTGACGAAGCCGAGTGCCCAGATGCTTCCTGGTATCGCTCGCAGACCATTGGGCAGAGGCTGCGAACCCCTAGCCTGGTCGATGCTCGTGGGCACTTTGGAAGAAATCCCGATTATTGTTAATTGGCCCCGGACAATGGCCGCGGATACATCGATAAGGGACTGTTACGTCAATTTCAAGATAGAGGCCACTTTTTTTCACCGCTGTTTCAATTGAACAAATATCAGCCAGCAGAAATTTTTCCTACATCTTAGACTCTCTGAAACAACCGTCTCATCTCCCAACCCCGCCAAACCTCGAAGTTGACCGAGTAGACGATCAGCTCAAGGTGAAACGAGGTGACGACCCCGCCGATCATCGGCGCGGCGATCCGCTTCATCACGTCCGCCCCGGCGCCGTGGCTCCACATGATCGGCGGAAAACCAGCTATACCCGCCATGAGCGTTGCTATTTTGGGCCGATGATCTTGCCCCCTTGCCTCCACCCGTAAAACCCCAGTGATAAAAACATCCCTAACAAGGGCAGGAGCAAGTAATCCAGGTATGGCGTCAGGAATGCCAGTCCTAGCCCGCCGAGCACAAAAACAAGCAGCGGCGTCAAACAGCAGAGCGCCGTAATCGCAGCGCCCCAAAAGCCGGACTTGCAACATCGCTCCGCTCGCTGCCGTGGGCCGGCTATCAATTTAGGATCAGTGAGTCTCATTTGGGCTTTGCTGATTGGGCTTTTCGCGTATGGCTCGCTGGGCTTGATGGCGTATGGCGTTCGCAGACAGCCATCTGCCCAATGCTGTACGCCATACGCCAGAAGCTATAAAAGAATTACACCTCTCGGAGTTCTCCGCGGCGCACGCGCGCCACCAGATCGTTCCATTCGGCGTGAGTGAGTTTCACGGTGTTCTCATCCTCACCGATGGTAACGCCTTGGTCCGTGATCTCCACGCTGGGACACCCCCCGCAGGCGGGACAGAGAGTAAGCTTGATCGGTTCCATCGTCTTCACCTCCTTTCGAAGGCATGCTACACGTTAAACCTAAGTTTAAGGTCAAGGGGGGTCCCAAAAATGTTGACGATAGGGAAAGTTGCCCGGCGCGTCGGGATTCGACCGTCAGCGATTCGATATTATGAGCGACAGAGGATTCTTCAACCGACAGTGCGCGGGGCGAACGGGTACAGGACTTACAGCGATGAGACGGTTAAGCAGTTGTTGTTTGTAAAGCGCGCGCAATCCCTCGGTATAACGCTGAAAGAAATAAAGCCGCTCCTCAATTTGGCATCTCGGGGCCAACAGCCTTGCAATCACGTAAAGCAGTTAGCACGGAGCCACCTACAACAACTCGATCGGCAGATCCGTGAGCTGCAAATGCTTCGAAAAGAACTTCGCACCTTGCTTCGGCGTAGAGTCGCCCGGCCCCATGCGAACGAGATTTGTCCAATGATCGAGCGTGCCGTGGCGAACTCCGACAAAGTCGGGCTACAGACATAAACGGCTAAGCGCCTACGGCATAAGGGTACTAATTTAGCAACTCTTCAAGCCTCTTCTGGTTAAATCCAATCACCGGTTCTCCATCTATGACAATTACCGGGGTGGTCATAGCACCTAATTTTTCAAGCTCGTCCACGGCTGAAGGATCTTTGGCAATATCTTTTTCCATAAAAACCACGCCTTTTTGCGAAAGAAACTCTTTCGCCTTGCCACAGAAAATTCAGCCGGACTGACTATAAATAATTACTTTCTTCATGGCTGGTCTTCCTTCTTGCCCTTCATCATCAAGCGCATCATCAGGTACATGCCGACCGGACAAGCCAGCAGCGCCACAAGACTCAAAGCTCCGCTTGCGATCGCACCCAAAGACAAGCCGAAAAATGAGATCGCGGTCACAAGGAGAAGCGGAGCGCCGCAGCAGATCGCCATGCCAAGCGGACCTTTGAGCCATCCCCTTCCCTGCATCGGACAGGCGGCCGATCCGTCTTCACTTTTCACCGCAACTCCAGTTGGGTTTTCTGCAGGCATCTTTTGTTCCTCTAAAACGACCCGATCTGACGTAAAATCTCCTCTTGTCTTCGGTAAAGTTTCTACTGTTGCTTTTTCCATATCATTCCTGCATCCGCGCTCGCATAGATTTTCCCGTCCATCGTCGCCAGATACATTTCGTTCGGTTTCTTTGGATTGATAGTGACTGCCGCCAGATTCTTGAGATCGTTTCCGACACGCTTCCAGGTTTCACCGGCGTCCGTGCTCTTAAACAGGCCGTCCCGCATGGCGACGTACATAACTTTGGGATTTTCGGGGTCCACTGCGAACCCGTTCACCGTCCGATTAGTGGGCAGACCGCCCACTAAGCTCCACCCTCAGAAACAGTCGGGACTGCGTTGCAGACCGGTGGAAGTTCCAGCGTAGAGAAAAATTCCGCCCATTCCCGTCGGGATGTTGACTGATCTTAAAACCTTGACTTCGCCTTGCGGGCCATCATCGACGCGAGTCCATTTTCCGCCCTGGTCGGTTGTGCGATAGATTCCGTCACCCTTCTCGCGAACAGCCGCGTGAAGCTTGAAGGGCATATTAGGGTCAATGGCGAGGCCATGGACATCGGGTCCTCCAAGACCGCTGCTTGCTTCCTTCCAGGTCGTTCCTCCATCGCTGCTCTTGAGAACTCCTGCCTCGTGGGTAGCTATGTAGATCGTCTTTGGCTCTCGTGGATCAGGCGCAACGTCCATCACGTCGAGATGCGCGTGCTTGGTTGAGAGCGGTACTTTCTTCCAGGACCGCCCACGATCGTCACTCCGAAAGAGGCCGGTATGCGCGCCTAAGAATAAGGTTTGTCCCCCTGAGTCCAGGGCGAGCGAATGAACATGCTCGAACGTCTGAGCACCCTTATTCGCTGTATTTTGGTTAGCAGCCAGTATAAACTGTTCAGGTTCTTTCGCCTGGATCAATCCAGCATGCAATATCCAGAGTAGCCCAACGTATATTGGCAAAAATTTCATCTGTTGCTTCAGGATACCTCCGTCTTAAAATTTACTTTCCTACTTTCTCGTTCACTACTTCTTGAACTTTCCTCTTAGCCGCACGGTCCTGGGCCAGCAACAGCTCTAACGCCCCCGAGATATTTCATCGTCGATGATGGCAGCGAAACGCTCAATCGGCTCGGCGCCTGATAACAACCGTCCATTGATGAAAAACGCTGGAGTGCCATTCACCCCAAGGCGGGTGCCTTCCTCGACATCTTTCTGAACTACACCCCGAAACTCCCCGCTGGAGACGCACTTCTCAAAAGCCGGCACATCTAACCCCACCTGCTTGGCGTAAGAACTCAAGTCCGTCGCATCAGCTTTTGGCGCATTGGCGTACAGCATGTCGTGGTACTGCCAGAATTTACCCTGTTCGTTGGCGCATCGAGCCGCCTCGTGGCCCTTCCTAGCTGCAGGGTGAATGGCATCGATTGGGAAGTCACGGTGTACCAGCCTTACGTTGTTGCCGTACTTTGACAAAACCTGCGCCAGAGTTGGCTGCACTTTTTTACAGAAGGGACAGTGGAAATCTTCGAACTTTACAATCGTCACCGGTGCTTTCACAGGCCCCTTGGAAGGTGCACCGTTCGTCGATACCTCAACACGATGGACTGGCGGTGGTTTGAGATAAACCGCGATCTTCGCCTTCGATCTGAGAAGCTGAGAGAACTCTTGCTTTTTGGTTGCTAGGCTCTGATTCTGGAGGTTGATTCGAATCTGTTGCCGGGCTGCGACTGGATCACCCTGAATGCGAGTCTTGTTTGCTTCGTAAAACGCCTCGACTTCTTGCTCGGTCACCAGAGCGACCTTGGACGTGACTTCCGCATCCAGCAAAGCTGGGACGGAAACACCTCTCTTTCTCGCTTCTCTGGTCAGCAACGTGGCGTTAATCAGCTCTTCTAACTTCTGGCGTTTCAGGTTGAAGATTTGCTCCTGCAGTTTTCCTAGCGAAGCGCCGATCGCTTTATCCACTTCCTCCGCACTAACAGGCACACCATCGACTTCAGCTAGGGGTTCACCCACTGCCGAGCGGCGAGCAACCACGAACAGACCGACTACAAGCAAAAGAGTAAACAAACCGAACCGCGTTACCCTTTTCATAGTCCTCCTCGAGCGCAACGGCTCTGATCTATAGTCACCTTCCCATCATATCCTTCATCATGTCTCGCATGTTCCTATCCATCATGCCTCCACCGCGTCCCATCATTCCTCCGCCTCGCATCATTCCCGCCATCGCCGCTCTCATATCGATTCTCATTCCTTGGACTTCCTCGCCGACAAGCCCCATCATGCCTCTCGGTCGCTGTTGCGTGGCAATGGAAAGGATGTGGAAGACAAGAGCCCAGCGTTCCTCAGGCGCAAGAACATCAGCATAGGACGGCATCGAAGTGCCATTGAGACCCGTACTGATCGTTCGGTAAAGGTCTTCTGGGCCGGGACCGGATTTGAAAGGCTTGATTGTCAAGTTGGTCGGAGCGATAGGATTTCCCGACTCATCTTTCAACTCGGTCGCTGACCGGCCATCTCCTTTGCCCTGCACGCCGTGACATTGGTTGCAACCGGCGTTCGTATACATCCTGTTCCCAAGCGCAATGATTTCACGACTCGTCGGGGGTCGTGCAGGAATGGGAACTGGATCAACTGGCTTTTCGAACTTAAATCGCTGTGAAAAGGTTTTTAGATAATCTGTGACAGGCCATCTTTCATTTTCTGAAAGATGAGGCTGGGCGAGCATGCTCGTGCCCCTCACCCCGCGAGAAATGGTTCGAAAAATGTCTTGATCCAAAGGAAGGGAAGCCGAAGGAGTGGACCGAAACTTGTAGACGCCTGTAGTAAAGTCTCTCGGCTTGGTCTCTAGTCGATTAGCTTCAGGTCCCTTGCCGTCTCCCCTATCACCGTGACATGCAGCGCAATTCGCGCGATAGATTTGTTCGCCGAGTCTGATATCCGGTTCAGCCCGAGCAACTGAGACTCGATCAGAATAAAACTCGTATGCGAAGAAAACTCCCAGGATCAGCAAAAGGCCACATGTCACAGACAATGTCTTGGTCATGGCGTTACGATATCGAGTGGTTACTCGATATCCTTCTTGATCCGTTCGAAGTCTTCTTTACTGATCTCGCCCTTGGCGTACCGCTTTTTAAGAATCTCCAAAGCGTTCTCTCGATCATTCACCACCAAGGGAGACCCCACTGCCATTTCACGGCAGCAACAACGATCACTACAAATAGAAAAATCAGCACCAACCCCAGAAGGAAGCTAAAGACACCCTAGATCATCATGCCCATCCCATCCATTATCATTTTCTTACTCCCAGCGGAGAAGCAGGGGCCGCAGGCCCCTGCTTCAGCCGGCTCTACTTGTTCTGGCTTTCGTTGGTCTTCTCGCCCTGGTTCATCATGTCGCTGCACTGCTCCATCATCTTCATCATTCCCATCATTCCACCCATGCCTTCCGTGCTGCCTTCACCGCCTTGTTTATGTTTCATCATCTGCTGCATCATGTCCTGCATGGAGGAACCTTTTTTCTCATCCCCTGACTGTTGCGCCAGGGTTACTCCAGACACCATCAGGGAAACTGCCAATGCAAACAACGCGACCTTTTTCATGACTCTCTCCTTGCTATGTAAATGGTTTATCCAAATCTCCACAATGATCTTTTTCTGCCAAACGGTGCGGCACGGCTTGCAGCTTTTTTTTCTCAGAGCTGCGCCCGTTGTGCGCCGGACCGTCCAGCCTCTTAATTCGCCAACAAAATCGAACAGGGGAAGTTTTTAGATGCGAAGAACCAGGTAAGAAGCAGTCAACGGCACTTTAAAAACTGGATGGTAAGCACCTTCGATGACGGGAGCTACCGGTGAGAAAACAAGTAGAGCCGGGCTATCAACCGAAAGCTGAACCGAGGTAAGTGTCGGCCGAGGATTAACTGCCTCTGATACCGAAGGCTTGACACACAAAATGCTATCACGAACAGACTTACAGATGTCCGTCTTTTGCTCGCCACATGGGACGTTACCCATGTCGCGATTCATGGAGCTTTGTTCGATTCTTAAACCCATGGGGCCCAAACCCGAACAGGCGTGGGTAATAGAGACCAAAAGGAACACTAACGTTACAACTAATGCGGTTGCAGCAGAGAAGGTTTTCAGCATGACTCGATCTTCAGCTTTCACGTTAAAACGATAGCAGGTCGCATGCACTTGTCAATCGTCACCCTGTTATTACTTAGATGCACTGGTAACTTCTGGCTTTCTTGCTCCGAAAATAGCCACGATCCAAAACATCACCGGCGGAAGAAGGAGCATTTGTGCGATCGGGACAACTCCGACACCGAGTCCAGGCACGACGGGCATGGTCTCCGTATATTGCCAGCGACCCAATACATGCACTCCCACCCATTCGACCAACACAGCTAGGAGAAACCCCGTGGTCAGCATCACGATATAACCGGGAACCGCCGGGTGCTCAAACCAATTTTCTTCTTGCAGCGTGATCCACCCCGCTGCGACAATCAGCAGCACCATAATGCCATCACCCAAGCTTGCGGCGAAACAGTGCCAGAACACTGACGTGCCGTAACTTTCCAACCCAACATAGAGCGGCGCTTGCGCCAATTCCCAGACATAGTTCACGGCCACGCCGACGACGAATATCAATGCTAGGACCAGCCATCGTAACCGGCATTGCCGCGCAGTCTTCAATCTGCAACCTCAAACTCTCTTAACCGACCGCCTCATCCCCCAGCCTCTCCAGAGCGCATAGCCGACTTCACTCAAAATAAGCTTTCAGAACATACTGAAGCACCATTCTGTGCGTATTGAAGAACGACCCGTTGAACGCGACGGCGTGGCGCATGACGTCAATGAAGCGATCCCGATGATGATAAAATAACGGTACGATCACCTGCTCCAATTTTTCATAAAGAGACGAAGCATCCTTCGAGCGATCAACATCCTCGGCTCCCAATCCTCGTCCGTCTTCTCCTATAGACCAGCCGGTCACTCCTTCGATACAACCTTCGATCCACCAACCGTCCAGAACACTAAGGCTCGGGATGCCGTTGAGCGCCGCCTTCATCCCACTCGTCCCCGATGCCTCCAGGGGCGGTTGCGGTGTGTTGAGCCAGAGGTCAACCCCGGAAGTGATGGTCTTGCCCAATTCCAGGTCGTAATTCTCAAGGTAAGCGATCTTGATGTCGCTCTTGAGCGATTCTTTGAGCTGAAAAATCCGATGGATGAGTTCCTTTCCACCATTATCTTGAGGATGGGCTTTACCTGCATAAATCACCTGAAAGGGACCGGCAGTCGATGAGATGTTCTTGAGTCTCCCGATATCGTGGAAGAGGAGATCGGCTCTCTTGTATGTCGCCACCCGCCGAGCAAAGCCGACTGTGAAGACAGCCGCATCCATCCCAAGATTGGTTTCTCGGTTCACACGCTGGATCAACTGTCTTTTCGCCTCACCATGAGCATTCCAAATTTCTTGTTTAGGAATGCTCAAGGCATACCGGAGGCTTAAGTTTTCCTGCTCCCACCCTGGAATGTAGCGGTCGTACAGTTCCTTGAAGGGCTTTGCCACCCAGGTGGCCGCATGGACGCCGTTGGTAATGGAATCGATGGTGTAGCGGGCGAACATAAGTCGTGAAATCTCGCCGTGTCTCTTCGCCACTCCATTGATGTAATGGCTCAGATTGAAACCGAGGTAAGTCATGTTGAGACGCCCCTCACAGCAGAATACATCCTGCATGTCGTAAACTTCGCGCCGGCCAAGAACGCTTTGCACTAGGTCCATGGGGAACTGATCGTGCCCGGCGGGAATCGGGGTGTGTGTCGTGAAGACGCATTTTTTCCTGACCGCTTCGATATCGTCATGGGTAATAGATGGCCTGCCCTCTTGTTTTATCTGTTCATCCAAAAGCTCCAAAACGAGCAAGCTTGCATGTCCCTCGTTCATATGAAATCGCTCGATGTCTTCATGGCCAAGCGCGCGTAGCATTCTTACGCTCCCGATGCCGAGGAGCACCTCCTGACAAAGCCGGTAATGCTGATCTCCCCCGTAAAGAAAGTCGGTGAGCGTCCTGTCCCATTGGGCGTTTTCCGGCAGATCGGCATCCAAGAAATAAATGGGCACGCGGAAGCCTCCGCTACCACGGACTTCATATCTCCAGGAGCGAAGCTGAACTGTTCGACCCTCCAACGTAACGGCGGCTCGGCCTGGCATCTCCTCTAAAAGGTTTTCTACACTCCACCCTGCTGGTTCGTCGTTTTGCCATCCGCTCGCATCCAGCCTCTGGCGAAAATAGCCTTTCCTATGCAGCAGTGTGATCGCCGTCATCGGGACTTTGAGGTCGGCCGCAGAGCGAACCGTATCGCCTGCCAGCACACCGAGACCTCCACTGTATGTCGGCATGGCCAGCTCAACCGCTATCTCCATCGAAAAGTAGGCGATTGACCTGTCGTTCATATTCTTGGCCCTTTGCTTCCGGCCGCGGGGCCGCGCGCGGTTCGCTGCTAAAAGTCCCAGCGAAAAACCCGCTCTTTCACTCCAGCCGTGTCTTTGATCACGAGCTCCAGTTTTTTGGCCTCTGCGGATGGCTTCGGAAAAACGAGAGTGATCTGGCGGTGGTGGCCGCTCGCTTTGATTTCCACATGCGTTGGTTGATAGTCTTTGCCCCCTTCATCACGGAGGCTACTTAAAACACTTAAATCGTAAGCGTTGAGATTAACCGAGTGGGCCTCCAGAGCGATATCAAACCGTGCGTCCGCCGTTCCCTGAGGATTCAAATACGTCACTCTGACTGTGACATCTCCGACGGTATTTGTTCGTGTAAGTCCGGCAGGTCCCGCTGCGTGACTAGCTCCGATCCCAAACAGAGCGATAAAGCATAGACCTACCAGCAATCCTCGGTAGGGCGTGGAGCCCCGCGGGCAAGCCCGTGGCACCTTCCAGTCCGCCCGCGGGGCGGAATCCTGAGCAAGAGGCCCCGGCCAAGGCCGGCGCTTGAGTCGAAGGGTCACGAGATCCTTCGTATTGATTGTCATCATCAGCCTCCGTCAACCTTTTTTCTTAGGTCGCACCTGTCTTCCCGATTCATTCCGTGCTCGTTGCCCATACGGGCACAAAGGCCGGAGTAACCAGATTCATTTGTTAATACGATAGGGGGAGACGAAAACGACGCCCTGCGCTAGCGCTGCAAAGACTTGGCACTGAGGCGCGGGAAAAAGGCCGGCGTAATAGCCATGTAATGCCGGTATTTATCACCGAATTCGGTAAGGACCTCGCGCTCCTCCCGACGCGCAAGCTTAACGTACATTGTCACGAGAATGGGAAACATAATCAACGTAACCAGCGTCGGCCACTGGAATAGAAACCCGAGCATGATTAAAATAAAACCAACATACTGGGGATGGCGCACATAGGCGTAAGGACCTGTTGTGGCTAGAGTGCGGCTCTGCTGCGCTTCGTACAACACCTTCCAAGCACCGGCCAGAAGAATAAATCCGCCGAAGATCAAAATATTGCTCAGGATGTGAAGGGGATCAAAGTGAGGATTGATCTTCCAGCCAATGAGCGTGTTCAACAAGTGCCCCGCGTCGTGCGAAAACAAATCTACTCCAGGATACTTTCGCACCAGCCAGCCGGACAGCAAATATATGGTGAGCGGGAATCCGTACATCTCGACAAAGAGAGCGACGATGAACGCCGAGAAGGCGCTAAAGGAGCGCCAATCGCGCCTTGTTGCGGTTTGGTAAAGCTAAAGGCGAAAATGATGAAGATCGCCGAGTTGATAACAACAAGCGACCACAAACCGTATGCGGGTGCGTCGGCCATTTTCGCCTCCTTGGATTAGCGATGGTCCTTATGCCCTGCGTCCTTATCTCCATGACCTCCGTGCCCCGAGTGAAACAGGTGCATGAGGGGGCAGAGCAACAACAACACGTAAGGCAAAATACCGAGCAGGTGCGCCTTGTGTTCTTGCCAAAGGAAAAACCCCGCGATGGCGAGAAATCCTATTAGCGCAATGCCGCTTCGCGACCTCAACCAGCCGCCGGCTTTCGGATCATCAGCAGCCATGATTTTTTCCTCCTTTGCTATATAACCTGGGCGCTAGCCGCGCTTCTGACGCCACCTGACTTGTATGGCTCCCCACAATATTATCGCCGGACAAACTAAGAGCATGATGGCGAGCAAGGCTGTCCAAATTGAGAACCCCAACAGGAACAAGATCGCTACCGCAAGTCCCAGCATGGCCAAGGGGCAGAGCCAAGTCCAGGAGCGCCAGCGCACGCGGCTCAACATACCTTACTTGGCCTCAACTTCGATCTCTGAATAACGTTTCCTTCCTTCTGGAAATAACCCGCCATCTTCGTGGGCGGGGAGGTCTGGGAAGGCTATTCGTGTTCGCGCGTGTGAACGCGGATGTAAAAGATTCATGGTCGTAAAAACCCACTCGTGATGGGCAGCTACGCGCCTGCGAGAGCCGAGAGAATCTGCAAATTAGAGTTGTAATCTATTCAACCTCAACGCGTTGCCGATGACCGATACCGAGCTGAAGGTCATGGCGACGCTGGCGATGACCGGGCTTAACAGCATACCAAAGACAGGATAGAGCACGCCCGCTGCGATCGGAATTCCCAAGATGTTGTAGATAAATGCAAAAAACAGATTTTGCCGGATGTTGCGCATGGTTCCGCGACTTAAGCGCCGCGCCTTGGCGATGCCGCGCAGATCGCCTTTTACGAGAGTGACGCCCGCGCTCTCCATCGCCACATCGGTGCCGGTGCCCATCGCGATTCCAACCTGAGCCTGCGCGAGTGCGGGGGCGTCGTTGACGCCGTCCCCGGCCATCGCCACGATTCGACGTTCGGCTTGCAACCGCTTCACGACCTCGCCTTTTTGCTCGGGCAGCACTTCGGCCTGAATGTCGTCGATGCCCAGTTTCTTTGCCACTGCTTCTGCCGTGGTGCGATTGTCTCCCGTCAGCATGACGATTCTCACTCCGTCGTCGTGCAGCATGCGGATCGCTTCGGGAGTTGACTGCTTGACCGGATCAGCGACGCCGATGAGTCCGGCGACGGCGCCGTCAAAAACGAGAAACATCACCGTCTGCCCGTCCTTTCTCAGCTCTTCTGACCGCGCCGAGAACTCGCCTGCGGCAACACCGAACTCCTCCAACAATCTGCGATTGCCGAGCGCGACTTTTTTACCATTGACCGAGCCGATGACACCTTTCCCTGTGATCGAGCGAAAGTCGCTAGCATCGGCGAGCTTTATTCCTCGCTTCTCAGCGCCGCCGACAATCGCCGCCGCCAGAGGATGCTCGCTGCCCCGCTCCAAACTTGCGGCGAGGCGCAGGATCTCATTCTCGTTTTGTCCTGTCACGGGCACCAACGCGGCGAGGTGCGGTTTGCCTTCCGTGAGCGTTCCGGTCTTATCGACCACCAACGTGTCGATTTTTTCCAAGACCTCCAACGCCTCGGCATTCTTGATCAACACGCCGGCCATCGCGCCCCGCCCCGTGCCGACCATGATCGACATCGGCGTCGCCAAGCCCAGCGCGCAGGGGCAAGCAATGATCAATACCGCGACGGCATTGAGCAGGGCATAAGCCATTTCCGGCTCCGGCCCGAACAGCGCCCAAACAATGAACGTTACAACGGCGACCAGCACCACCGCGGGTACGAAATAGCCGGCGACGATGTCAGCCAGCTTCTGGATCGGCGCGCGGCTGCGCTGCGCTTCGGCCACCATGCGGACGATCTGCGCCAGCAGCGTGTCGCTCCCGACGCGCTCCGCGCGCATGATGAAGCTTCCCGTGCCGTTGACCGTCCCGCCCGTCACCCGGCTATTGTTGGTTTTCTCAACGGGGATAGGCTCGCCTGTAATCATCGACTCATCGACCGAAGTCGATCCTTCGAGCACGACGCCGTCCACGGGAATTTTCTCGCCGGGGCGAACGCGCAGACGATCGCCAACTTGCACGCGCTCGAGAGGCAGGTCCGTCTCCGTGCCGTCGTCGCGCACGAGGCGCGCCGTCTTGGGCGCGAGTCCCAACAACGCTTTGATCGCCTTGCTGGTTCTACTGCGGGCGCGCAGCTCCAATACTTGGCCGAGCAAGACCAAAGTGGTGATCACCGCCGCAGCGTCGAAGTAAACACCCACTTCGCCGCCGTGACCGCGGAACGATTGCGGAAATGCGTCCGGAAAAAGCGTGGCAGCCAAGCTGTAGACGTAAGCGGTGCCAACACCGATGGCGATCAGCGTAAACATATTCAGACTACGGTTGACGACGGACACCCAGCCACGCTGGAAGAACGGCGATCCAGCCCAAAGTACCACCGGAGTGGCAAGAACGAGCTGAAACCAATTCAACAGCTGCGGAGAGAAACTGCGCTGAACCGGCTGTCCCGGAATGAACTCGGACATCGCGACAAACACGATCGGCACACTCAACACGACGCCAACCCAGAACCGTCGCGTCATATCGATGAGCTCGGGATTGGCTTCTTCCTCTAAAGTCACGGTGCGCGGCTCCAGCGCCATGCCGCAGATCGGACAGGCGCCCGGCTCGGGGCGCACGATCTCCGGATGCATGGGACAAACGTATTCTGTCTTCACCGAAGGAGCGGCGGGAGCTGCCGGCTCCAGAGCCATACCACACTTCGGGCAAGGGCCGGGCTTGCTCTCGCGGATCTCTGGGTCCATGGGACAGATATAGGTTGCGCCCGGTGGCGCAGCTGTTTCTACGACCGCCGGCTGTTCCGCGCCCGCAACGTACTTCGCCGGTTCCTGTTTGAATTTCTCCAAGCAGTGCACGCTGCAGAAGAGATATGTCGTGCCGTCGTAATCAAAACGCCCCGCCGCCGTGCTCTCTTCGACTTCCATGTTACAGATTGGATCGATCATGTCGCAGCTCGCTCCAATAGAATGCTTCTAGCTCGCGCGATGCCCATCATTTATAGAATTGCCTCGTCACAGTAAAATAGAAAAGTCCCCGACTATTTGATCGGTTTGTCTTTAACTACTGCTTCGGGTGGTTTTTCGAAAAGTTTTTTTAAGCTTCCGTCCCGGCTCGTCGCGGCTGAATCAACCTGAGCTTGCGCCTCGGCGATCCACTTTTTGACCTGAACAACGTCGGGTGAATCAGGGGGGAAGAGGCCGGCAAATGCCTCCCAGGCCTTTATGGCGCCGGCATTGTCCCCTTTGGTACGAAGAGCAATCCCTTTATCCCAAAGAGCATGGGCATAGGAGGCATTTTGTTGCAGAGCCATATCGTAGAAACGAAGGGCTCGCTCAATATCTCCTTGTTGAAAGGCGACGTTGCCCAAGTGGCTCAATGCCTCGGGGTTGCCGGGATCTCGCCCAAGAATGGCCAGATATACAGCCGCGCATAATTAAAGAGACATAATGCCTAGCAAAATGGACGGAGGTAGCCGCGGATGCTTTGCGGTCGATCTTGCATTGTC
>Ga0214473_10002718_pt1 | contig 21664 bp, 15 predicted proteins | sample RVTome_7_FD_203509 | JGI IMG/M metagenome (GOLD analysis project Ga0214473, IMG submission 203509) | Soil microbial communities from uranium-contaminated site in the Upper Colorado River Basin, Wyoming, United States - RVT98D197 | ecosystem: Environmental > Terrestrial > Soil > Contaminated >... | reverse complement strand
ATCGACCTTCGAGGCCGGAAGGCTGGTCGCCCCCGTCGAAATCCCGGATGAGATCGCCGAAGAGCAGCTGACCGATGTCGGCGTCGAAGGCGGCGTCGAGGGCGGCGTCGAAGGCGGCGTCATCGGCGGCGTCCTGGGCGGTGTCGTCGGAGGCGTCCTCGGAGGCGTCGTCGGCGAAGTCGAGGCTCCCATCCGGGCCATCGGCGAGATCAAACAGCCGCGGCCGATCAAAATGGTCGACCCGATCTATCCCGAGATTGCTCGTCAGGCGCGGGTCGAGGGCGTGGTCATCATCGAGGCCACGACCGACATCTACGGCCGCGTCCAGAACATGAAAGTTCTCCGCTCCATACCGCTTCTGGACGAGGCCGCTCTAGACGCGGTTCGTCAGTGGGTTTACGAACCGATGATCATCAACGGCCGGCCGCGGGGAGTCATCTTCACGGTCACCGTGACGTTCAAGCTCAAGTCGTAGAAGAGAAGGGGCGCGCCGGATCTCCTTCAAGGGGGACGCGCTTTCCCTTTCGCCGCGGATCATGTATAAAAAAAGGGAAAGGAGAGACCATGCCGCTTATCGAAGTCCATCTGCTTGAAGGCCGGACGGACGAACAGAAGAAGGCCCTCCTGGCGGCCATCACCAAGGCCGTCCAGGAATCGATCGGCTCGCCTCTGGAAACGATCCGGGTTTGGATCGAGGAATTTTCGCCGAAAGAATATATGTCCGCCGGCGTCTGGCACGCGGATAAGAAAAAGTAGGAAAGGGCAGAGCACCGACCCTATTGTTTCGCCGGAGCGCCTTCCCGCCGGCGCAGGACGAGGATGTTCTCCGGGCCGAAAGGCAGCCAGCGTTTCAAGCGATGGCGTTTCAGGACATCATAGCCGGTCATGGGGGCAAAAGCGAGAACATAATCATCGCCCTCAACCCACCACCAGCTTTTTCCGGGAAGAGGTATGTAGGTCAGGCTAAAGAGATTCCAGCCGTTGAATTCCAGCCCCCCGTCAATTTGTTTCGCGGTGACGTGGGAATCCTTCATCAGCTCGCTCAGGGCGCCCCAGCGAACGCGATTCCAAAGGAGATAATCATGAGTTGCGCCCAGAGCAAAACCCCCGAAAAGAAGGAGCAGGATCAAGCCCAAGGCGACGATGGTCCGGGCGTCGGCTTTAGCCTCGCCTTTTTTAGCCCCGGTAACTGACATCAGCAAAAGAAAAAACGGCCAGATTGGGAGGAGATAGCGATCAAAAAAGCCCCTCGTTACCATGGCCACAAAATAAACAACCATCACCACAAGGCTGAGAGTCGTAAGCGATTTTATGCGTGATTCAATCTTCAAGCGTCTTATGAAGACGCGCCTGACGGCGAGAAAAATAAAATAAAAAAAGCAGGCCGCGCCGAACACGCTGATGATGGTCATGGCCATCCAGAGGAACTTCACGGCGAGCGGAGTCGGAAAGTTTGTCGGACCAAACGTCGCGTCCCGGAGAAGCAAAGGACCGAGCCCGATTTCGGACATCACATTGTTGGTAAAAGGCATCCAGACGTTCCAGCGGATAAACGCGGCCATGGTGATCGTCGAAAAGCCCAAAATCCAGAGGAGCGGCCAGCGTCTCCGCCGTGAAGGGAGAGCCGTGATTGTCCGCAGACCTATGATGGCCACGAAAGGAAAAAGAAACATCCCGGAATAGATGGCCGTCTCCAAAGCTATCTTGGCATATTCGACAATGACCGCGCGCCAATCTGCTTGGAAGATTTTCAGAATATCATTCGAGGGATTCCCGAAAAAAGGCGATATCCGCCCCGTCGACTTCAGCCAGAATTGGAAGAAAATCTGGAGACCGGCGCCCATGACGAGCGGTATGAGGGCTTTGAAAATGTTGATCGGTTTGAATCCTTTATGCCAAATCAGAGCCGCCCCAAAGCCGATGAATATCGCCAGACCGGATTGACGAAGGAGAAGGGCGGCACAGGCGAAGAAGAGGCCGCCGGCGAGGGCCAGAGGGGAACCACGTCTTAAGCTCCGGACAAAGAGCCATGTGGACAAAACAGCCAAAGACAAGAAAGGCACGTCGGACATGAAAGTATTCGACAATCCCAAGTAAATGGGATTGATGAGCACAAGGAGAGAACCCAAAAACGAAATTCCGGGGTCGGCATCCGCTTCCCGCAGAAGGCCGTAGGTCGCGAGAACGCCGATCAATCCCATAATCAAGGTCGAGAAGCGGAGCGCGGTAAGGGAGAAACCGAAGGGAAGGCAAAATAACGCTCCCCAATAAATTTGGGTGATGTGATTCATCGCGGACCAAGCGGGAACCTCGAATCGTCCCGTTTCGAGAAGCCGCAACACGGATTTGCCATAGGCCCAGTCGTCATTCAGGGGAAAATTACCCACGGGATTGACTGCGGTGATCATGGCCACCCAAAGAGCGATGAGAGCAAAGACAAGAATGAGCCCGTTTTTTCGCAACGGGGGCGATGATATCGCCGAGCTTGCCCTGCTACTCATTGAGTCTCCGGTCGCCGCCCATTATATCCTTTGCTCAGCGCCGTCCGTCAAGCTTGACGGATGATGGGGGGGTATTTACAATACGCGAGGTCATTCGTGGCGAAACGTCTCAACTGCCTTACAGGGACAACGAGAATATCTTGACGGTCGCTATTAAAAAAATCGACAAGGATGTCGCCGCGGCGGTTTCGGAGGCGATGGACCTGGCCTCTTACCGGGATTTTATTCCGAAATCATCCCCCCTCTTTCTCAAAGTCAACCTCGGCTGGGACCTCTTCCTTCCCGGCTCGGTTACAAATCCCGCGGTCTTTGAAGCTGTCGTCAAGAAATTGAAAGGACACGGAGCGCCCCTTTACGTCGTCGAATCCGATCAGGTCCTGGAGAACGTTGAAAAAGCCTATGGCAAGAGCCGCATCAGTGAGATCGCCCGGAGGCACGGGATATCCTGGATCAACCTCTCCCGCCAAAAACTCATCATGAAATCGATTCCGGAAAACCGGATTATCAAAAATGTCACGATCCCCGAGATATTGACTCAGGGGACGATCCTGACCCTGCCCGTCATGAAAACCCATAACAAATCCGCAGTGACGCTCAGCCTGAAAAATCAATGGGGCTGCATCCCCAAAATGCGGCATATGTATCATCTTGTCCTGGACGAAGCCATCGCGGACGTCAATGTCGCTCTCGGGGTAAAATTCGCCGTTGTCGACGGAACCATCGGGATGGAGGGGAACGCCCCCAAAACGGGGATCCCCCGGGAAGTCGGCATCGTCGGGGCCGGAAGCGACCTTGTCGAAGTCGATTCGGTCTTCGCCCGCCTCATGGGACTTGATCCGCGGGCGATTCCCCATATCGTCGAAGCCGCGCGGCGCGGATTGGGGAAAATCGGAAAGGACTGGGTTGGAGATCGGATGGACCCGATAAGGCCATTTCTTCCGGCAAGGCATAACGTCGTTTCCCGGTGGGAACTGTTCCTGAGAAAATCCATCGTCAGCCGCCTGATTTTCAGGCCGCCGATCTTCCCCTTCATGCTCCTCGGGTCAAAGCTTTACTACCACGCTTTTGACCTGACGCGCGGACGCCGCATCAGAAAAGCCTTTCTGAGCCATCCACTCTATGGCCCCTATTTTCGAAATGTCGGGGGCCGGTCCGGCGGCAAAGAGCGAAACCGGACCGAATCTCATCGCGATCAAGGGTTATGACCTCGTGACTCAAAGGGTGGCCATTGTCGGCGGAGGCATCAGCGGTCTCGCCGCCGCTTATTTTGCGCTCGGCAAAGGCTATGCCGTCGATCTTTTCGAGAAAGACGATCAATGGGGAGGACTCGCCGCGAGTTTCGACTTCGGCGGATTGACCATCGAGAAGTACTATCACTTCATCTGCGGCGGTGACAGCAGGCTCATCACCCTCGCCGAGGAAATCGGTCTCGGCTCCGCTCTGAGATTCTGTCCGACGCAAACCGCCAATTATCATAACGGCAAGCTCTACCCCTTTACCTCGCCTCGTGATCTGCTCAGATTCCGCCCGATTCCTCTCCTCTCCCGGCTGAGGTTCGGACTCAATATCGCCGTTTCGAAATACACGAAAAACTGGAGGGAACTCGATGGTATCTCGGCCAAGGAGTGGCTCTGCCGGAGCGTCGGGACGGAGGCCTATGAGGCTGTCTGGCAGCCGCATCTAAAAATGAAATTCGGTCCCTATGCCGAACAGATTTCAGCCGCCTGGATATGGCACAGAATTCACCGCGCCGCGTCCTCGCGAAAGGGCCTCTTTTCCCGTGAAAAGATGGGATATTTCGTCGGCGGTTCTCAAACCTTCCTGGCCAAGATCGCTGCGGAGATCTCCGCCCGGGGCGGACGGATTCATCTCCGGGCGGAGCTGCGCGAGATAAGAAAGAACGGAGGGACGTTCAAACTCATTTTTCCCTCGTCGATTGAAGACGGCTTCGCCAAAGTCATCCTCGCCCTGCCCTTGCCGCTTTCGGCGGCGTTGCTCTCCGGCTTGAATCCGGACTATTCCCAAAAATTACGGTCCATTCCTTTTCTGGCGATCGTCTGCGGGGTCTTCCGCTTGAAAAAAAAGGTCAGCGACGCATTTTGGCTCAACATCAATGATCCCCGGATCGCCTCTTCCGGGTTTATCGAATATACCAATTTAAATCCTCTGACGGAGGCCTCTCGGGAGACTATCCTCTACATCCCTTTTTACGTCGGAGCGGCGGACAGGCTTTACCATCTCGACCAGGACTCTTTCAAAACCGAACTGTTTCCTTTGCTCCGGGCCGTCAAGCCCGATCTCGAGACGACGGATGTTGTCGACTTCCGGGCGTTCAAACACCCCTACGCCCAAGCGGTGTGTTCGGTCGGATTTAAAGACAAGATCCCGGAGTACGCCGCGCCGCTGGAAGATCTCTATATCCTCGACTCGACACAGCTCTATCCCGAGGACCGCAATCTCGACGCGCTGATCGTAAACGCCGAAAAACTGATTGCCCGGCATTTTTGAAGATCGGGCGACTCTCATTCCCTCTCCTCGAGCTCCCCGAGCTTCTGCGCGAATTCGTTTTTTCTCATCCCGTATTCTCGAAGAACCGGCTCTAATTCGGCCAGATGTCTGTCGATATCCTGGCGGAGCTGATGAATAGTCTTCGATATTTCCTCGATTCTTACGCCATCCTTCTCCTGCGAGGCTTCGATGGCGGCTTGGTTCAATCGGGTTAATTCGGCTTCGCCGTCCTCGATGGCCTTTTCCAGGGCCGTCATCCTCAACTCAAGAGGACGGATTTGTCTGGATCTCTCGGCCAGGAGCTCGGAGCGCCGTTTTCGGAGCTCTTTCTTTCCGAGCTTCTCCACCGCCGCCGACATTCGCATCGCGGCGCCTTTTCCGCCGGGGCGTTCGGCCTCGTCCTGCCAGCCGACGTTTTCCAGGAAGCGCTGATACGTCCCTTCGAAAACGGTGATCCCTCCCTCCTGAAAGACGATCAACCGTTCGGCCAGAGCATCGAGAAACATCTCATTGTGAGTCACCATGACCACCGCCCCGTCAAAATTGTCCAGGGCGGCCAGGAGCGCATCGCTCGCTTCCATGTCGAGGTGGTTGGTCGGTTCGTCAAGCAAGAGAAGATTGACTGGGGTCGCGATTAATTTTCCGAGCAGAACGCGGCTTTTCTCTCCGCCCGAAAGAACGCGGATCTTTTTAAGAGCCTGATCTCCTTCGAACATCATCAAGCCGGAGAGATGACGGGCTCGAGAGGGCTCGACGGCGGCCGAAGCCGAGCTGATTTCTTCGAGGACCGTGTTGTTGTCGGCCAGGCTCTGGATATGCGTTTGTTCGAAATAGCCCGGCGTCACGCCCGCCGGGCTCGAGACCGTTCCCCCGTCGGGTTTGAGGACGCCGGCGAGGATTTTGAGCAGGGTCGTCTTCCCCCGGCCGTTGTTTCCGATGACGAAAACGCGGTCCCCGGCGCCGATCGAGACGCCGAAATCCCGGATCAACGGCCTTGCCGGTTCATAGGCGAAAGACACCTCATCGATTGCCATCGTGTATTTCCCATAAAAAGGCTTATGGCTGAAATCGAACTCGAGTGATTTGATCTTTTCCAGCCTCTCCCGTCGCCCCATCTTAGCCAACGTTTTTTTCCGCGACTGGACCAAACCGGTCAATTGGGCGCTGGCGTGGAATTTGGCGATGAACTCCTCGATCTCCTTCCGTTTTCGCTCGTCGTTGATCCGTGTTTTTTCGTAGGTCTCCTCTTCCTGAGCGATCTGGTCGTAGAGTTTGCTCGTATCTCCCTCGATTTTTTTGACTTTGCGCCGGTGGATGGCCATCGTATGGGTGACGACCTTGTCCATGAAGCTCCGGTCGTGGGTGACGAGCATTAATTCGCCCGGCCAGGTAACGAGAAATCGTTCGAGCCAACGGATGGAGGTGATGTCGAGATAGTTGTTCGGCTCATCGAGGAGGAGGAGGTCAAAGTCCGCGAGCAGGACTTTGGTCAGGTTGAGGCGAACCTGGAATCCTCCCGAGAGCTCGGCCGGATGTTTGCCGAACTCTGCCGGCTTGAATCCAAGGCCGGCTAGGACCTTCTCCGCTCGCCAGATTTCGTTCCGCGACTCGTGGCCGAGGGCTTTGAGCGCTTCGCCGAGAATCGACGGCTCGCTGAAATCCAGTTTCTGCTCGACGGTCCCGATCCGGTAATTGCGGGGAATGGCGATCGAACCCGAGTCCGGCTCTTCCCGGCCGGCGATCATCCGGAAGAGCGTCGTTTTGCCGTGTCCGTTTCGGCCAACCAGCCCGACCCGCTCCTTGCGGTTGATCTTGAAACTGATATTTTCGAACAGGATCTGTTCCCCGTATCTTTTGGACAGGCTATCGACGGCGATCATGGTTCGAGGCCGGCAGGCGGGGCTATGTCTCCGGGAGGAAACGAAACCTTTTGTTGAATAATTTGGCGATTTCCATGGCCCACAGGGGAAAAGAAGAAACAAGGACGACAATCCCGAGGTCCAGGGCGCTCATCGCTTCCACCTTGAAAACTCGCTGCGTCCAGGGAATGTACAAAATCGCGATTTGAAGGCAGAGCGAAGCGGCACTGGCAAAAAGGAGCTTGATGTTCGTGAACAGGCCCAGTTTAAACAATGATTTTGACTGGCTGCGGCAGTTGAGCGCGTGAAAGAGCTGGCTGCAGGTCAAGGCGAAGAGAGCCGCGGTCCGGGCCCTGCCCAGACCCTCTTTCTCGACGAAGAGAACGAAAGCGAACGCGAGAAGGGTGCACAAGCCTATGAAAGCTCCCTGGGTGAGGATCAGGATCGCCCGGACCGGGGTGATGATCGATTCGTCCGGCCGCCTCGGACGCCTGGTCATGATGTCTTTTTCGACCGGCTCCATGCCGAGGGCCAAAGCCGGCATTCCATCCGTCACCAGATTGACCCAGAGGATCTGGATCGGAAACAAGGGGATCGGCCAGCCAAGAAGCGAAGCGACGAACATCGTCAGGATTTCACCCGTGTTGCAGGATAAAAGATAGTGAAGAAATTTTTTGATATTGTCATAAATCCCCCGGCCTTCTTCCACGGCGGCGACGATCGAAGCGAAATTGTCGTCGGTGATGATCATATCCGAGACTTCCTTGGTGACGTCCGTCCCGGTGATGCCCATCGCCACGCCAATGTCGGCCTCTTTGACCGCGGGCGCGTCGTTCACCCCGTCCCCGGTCATGGCCACGACCCCGCCCTTTTTCCGCCAGGCCCGGACCGCCCTCAGCTTGTGTTCGGGCGAAACGCGGGCATAAACCGGAGTTCGTTCGACCAGCGTTTCAAACTCCCCGTCGCTGAGCTTGTCCAGCTCTTCCCCGGTGAGGGCGTGCGCGTTCTCATCGTAAAAACCGAGCTCGCGAGCGATCGCCACGGCCGTGTTCTTGTGGTCCCCCGTGATCATCACCGTTTTGATTCCGGAAAGACGGCACTTGGCGATGGCCTCCTTGACCTCTTCGCGCGGCGGATCGATCATCGCCATCAGCCCGATGAATGTCAGGTCTTTTTCGATATCTTCGGCTGCGCAAGTCTCGGGCTTCCGGCTGAAGGATCGCTCGGCTACGGCCAGAACACGGAGGGCCTGCTCGGAAAGCCGGTTGTTGGTTTCCGTAATGTTCGCAATATCGTCGTTCGAGAGAGGACGCTCGAAGCCGTTTTCCAAAACGCGCGTGCAATCCTGGAGAAGAATATCGGGGGCGCCCTTGACGTAAGCGATATATTTTTCCTGGCCCGCGGTCTGGCGGATCATCGTCATCCGCTTCCGTTCGGAGTCAAACGGGATTTCATCGACGAAGGTCATCTCGGAGGTGAGCGGCCCTTTAAGCAATCCCGCTTTGGCCGCCGCGGCGAGAAGCGCCCCTTCGGTCGGGTCACCCAGAATCCGATACGTTTCCCCATCCTGGACGAGTTCGGAGTCGTTGCACAGCACTCCCGCACGGAGGCAGGCGACGAGATCCCGTTCCGCCCGCGGATCGATCTTCCGGCTGTCGCGGATGAACTCTCCCCCGGGACCGTATCCCGCGCCGGTCACATGATAAAGATCGGTTTGGGTGTAGACGACCCGAACGGTCATTTCGTTTTTGGTCAATGTGCCCGTCTTGTCTGAACAGATGACCGTCGCGCAGCCGAGCGTCTCGACCGCGGGCAGCTTGCGGATGAGGACATGGCGCTTGACCATTCTCTGGACGCCGAGGGCCAGGGCGATCGTGACGACGGCCGGAAGGCCTTCCGGGATGGCCGCAACGGCGAGACTGACGGCGGTCAAAAACATATCCAAGACCTTGCCGCCGCGGAGAAGCCCCATCCCGAAAACGATCGCGACCAGGGCAAAACAAAGATAGATGACCCATTTACCGAACTGGTCGAGGCGTTTTTGAAGGGGCGTGGAGACATCCACAATCGACTGGATCAATCCCGCGATCCGGCCGAGCTCGGTCTGCATGCCCGTCTCGACGACGATCGCCCGGGCCTTGCCCGCTACAACCGAGGTTCCCAGATAGACGATATTCGCTCGGTCGGCCAGGGGGATGTCCTTCTCCTCCAGCGCGAGGTTGGTTTTTGTGACCGGCGTGGATTCTCCGGTCAGGCTGGCTTCCTGGACGGCAAAGTTGGGCGTGTGCCAGGCGAGACGGCTGTCCGCCGGGATATGATCTCCGGATTCGAGCTCGATCAAATCTCCGGGGACGAGCTCCGCCGCGGGAATCGACCCGCGAACCCCGTCCCGGACGACACGGGACGTGGGCGACGCCATTTTTTTTAGGGCGATGAGTGATTTTTCGGCGCGATACTCCTGGATGAGCCCGAGGACCGCGTTGAGAACGATGATCGCGATAATAGCCAGGGCGTCGATCCACTCCTGGAGAATCCCGGAAATAAGAGCCGCGCCGATAAGAATCCAGATGATAAAATCCTCGAACTGTTCGAGAAATATTTTCAGCGCGCTCCGGGCTTTCTGTTCGCGGAGCTTATTGGGCCCATGCTCGGCCAGCCGGAGTTTGATTTGGGACTCGGGCAGTCCGGATGCCACGTCGGTTTTCAAAACCCGAGCCGTTTCGGCGATATTGAGATGCCACCAATTTTTCATGTTCGGGCTCAGTATTATACACGATAAAGGGGAAGGGAAAATATCACTTTTTTACGAAAAGCCGATCTGTTTTCGTCTATCGAGGATTTCTCGTTTTTTTCGGCCGCGAGTTTGATATAATCGACTCATGGAACTTCCTTACCGGGACTGGTACCGGGCGATTTTCACCAGGATCTCGCGCCGTAGCTTTTCGCCCCGTTTGCCTGAAACAGCAAAAATCGCGAGATTGGAAAAACTCTGCGCCGAATTCCGGCCTTATCCCGGCGCCCGGGCGGTCCTCGTCAAACAATCCCCGGCAGACGTCTTTACGGGAATTATCGGAAACTATGGAAAGATCTCGGGAGCTCCCTATTACGTCGCTTTAATCGGCGACGACACGACTCCGCATGTCGAAGAAGGCATCGGGTACACCGGAGAGGCGATCATCCTCGAGGCGACGATCCTGGAACTCGGAACGTGCTGGGTCAGCGGTTTTTTTCGGTCCGCCGCCGTCCGAAATCACATCGATTTAGAATACCGAGAGCGCGTATTCGCGGTCACTCCGGTCGGCTACGCGGAACGGGGCTTGAGCGCTAAAGATAAATTTTACAGGGGTGCGGCGAAATCGGGAAAACGGAAGCCCCTCAGCGAAATCGTCCAAGGCGCCGTCTCTTTTCCCTGGCAGGAAAAAGCGCTCGAAGCTGCCCGCCTGGCTCCGTCCGCATCAAACCGCCAGCCATGGCAGTTTCACGTGGAGGCCGGGGTGATCAGCGTCCGGACAACCGGCTCCGTGGACAGCGTTCGGTACCCGAAGCGGCTTGACTGCGGGATTGCCATGCTTCATTTCGAATTGGGGGCGAGAGTAGCCGGCGCGCGGGGAAAATGGACGCCGCTTACCGCGCCGGGCGTGGCCAGATTCGAGATCGATGCGTAACAATTTCAAAACTTCGCTCCTGTCAGAGCGATAGGACAGGGGACGGAGAGGAGTTCATCCATTAACGACGGGGCGCGGGGGAACGCAATTCCCGGGCCGGTCCTCCGGAAACCGCAGAAATTTCCGACCGCGGCGTTCGTCGTCATTCTCCTGCTGGCGGCCGGAATCCGTCTCTACACTGTCTTCAGCGAGTCGCTCAGCCCCGACGAGTATTACCAACGGCTGATCATCCTCCAACCCTATTTCCAGCAGATCAAGTCGCTCCGCGCAGACATCGTCCACCCTCCGTTCTATTACTGGATGGCGAGGGCCGTCTCGTCGGTCGTCGGGTTCGGCCAGTTCGGGCTGCGCTTGCCGTCCTTGTTCTTCGGGCTTTTAACCGTTGCCTTGACCATGGTTTTGGGGATCCGACTTTTTAGAGATCCGCGGATTGCTCTTGCCGCGGGGCTTCTGGTCTCCGTCTCAGACATCCAGGTCGTTGCCTCTCATTTCGCCCGCAGCTATGCCATGGTATCCGCTACGATCCTGATTTATCTCATCGTTCTCGACTGGGCGCTCCGAGAGAGAGCGCGAAGCGCCCCCTGGTGGATCCTGACCGGTCTCTCGATCCTCTTAGTCTATACCCACTATCTCGTCTGGCTTTACATTATCGCCGTGTTCCCCGTATTTCTGGCGCGAGCGAACCGAAGCGCCCTGCGACGCTGGTTGTTGTCTTCCGCCGCCGCGGCTATTTGTTCGTTGCCCTGGGTCATCTACGTTCTGCCCTCCTTAAAGAAGGCGGGCGGCCTGGATACCCTTTTCGCCGGATTCGGGACGCCGTCACCCTGGGCTCTCGCTGAGATTTATGCCAGGTTCACAGGCCCCGCTTATTCCGGGTTCGCCGTCTTCGTCTCGTGCGGGGTCGGATTCTTCCTTCTCGCGGCGGGAGTAGCCGCTGGCCGACGCGCGGGCTCCTCCGCTCCCCTATCCGGTGCCGGCGGCCGGACAAGGGCTTTGCCCCTCCTGCGATATTTCGTTCTGATCCCTCCAGTCCTCTTGTTTATTTTGGCGGTTCCGCCCATTGAGTATCCGATTTGGGGATTCAGGCACCTGCTCCCCGTTCAAGCTCCTTGGGCCCTGCTCCTAGGCTACGGAGCTCTCCATATCGCTCCTCGGAGAAGGTATGTTTTCCCCGGAGCCGTCCTCTTCCTCGCTTGCCTCCAACTCATCCCGACGTCCGATGCTCTACTCAATTACTGGTTTGAGCCCTTCGCGCGCGTGGCGCGCGTCCTCAAGAGTGAACGACAGCCGACAGAGTCCCTTCCCCTGTACACGTTCGAATTCAGGGAAACACAGATCATGAGCTTCTACCTTGCCGACGAAAAGAACGTTTTTTCGCTCCCGGCCGGCGACGCGGAGCTTCCCGGCCGGTTCTGGTTGGTCTGTCATCCTTTCCGCACATTCGATGCGGAACGACTGCAGCGGTTGCAGGCCGCCGGGTATTCGTCCGAACAGGAGCGGGATTTTATCAAGAGGCCGGGCGATGCCAGAGGCCTGCGCCTCGTCCTTCTCAAAAATCCGACGAAGCTCGAATCCGACACGCCGCGGAAAGCCGGAATCGACCCCGCCCCGCGTTGAACCGGACTCTCTCCCAAATCCGGATTTGCCGCGCTTCCCTTCTCCCCGGAGGGCTTCACGGGAACGGCCGCCAAGCCGATCTCCGTATTTCTTGACATTATCCTATTCGGGCTTCATCATATCCAAAAAAGAGAAAAGCCATGGCGCCGTACGACATCCCTTTCAACCGGCCCTGCCCCGCCGGAAACGAGCTGAAATATATCGAAGAGGCGATCCGGAACCAGCATCTTGCGGGAGACGGGCCGTTTTCCAGGAAGTGCCAGGCTTTTTTGGAAGAGAAGGTCGGAGTCCCGAAAGCGCTCCTCACCTCCTCATGCAGTCACGCCCTGGACATATGCGCGCTGCTGCTCGACATTCAGCCGGGAGACGAAGTCATTATCCCTTCGTTTGCCTTCGTGACCACGGCGAACGCTTTTGTCATGCGGGGCGCCAAGCCCGTCTTCGCTGACATCCGGCCCGATACTCTCAACCTGGATGAGTCGCACCTGGAACGCCTGATCACGGCAAGAACGAAAATCATCGTTGCCCTCCACTACGCGGGAGTGGGCTGCGAGATGGATGCCATCGCCTCGATTGCCGCCAGCCATCGCCTTGCCGTGGTGGAGGATAATGCCCACGGCCTCTTCGGCAGTTATAAAGGCCGTAACCTCGGGACGCTAGGCTGTCTCGCGACTTTAAGCTTTCACGAGACGAAGAATATGACCTGCGGGGAGGGCGGCGCTCTTCTGATCAATGACTTGACATACGTCGATCGGGCGGAAGTCATCAGGGAAAAAGGAACGAATCGATCGCAATTCTTCCGCGGGGAAGTGGACAAATACACCTGGGTGGACCTCGGGTCGAGCTACCTTCCCTCCGACATTCAGGCCGCTTTTCTCTGCGGCCAATTGGAAGCCTCGGGAGCGATTCAGGAAAAAAGAAAACGGATCTGGCAAGCTTACGCCGAACGGCTCGCTCCCTGGGCTGAGCGCACGGGAGTCGGGTTGCCGTTGAGTCCGCCGTATTGCCGACATCCCTATCATATGTTTTATCTGTTATGCCCGTCTTCGGAAAAACGCGCCGGGTTGATTGAAGGGTTGAAAAGCCGGAGCATTTTGAGCGTCTTTCACTATCTGCCGCTCCATCTTTCACCGATGGGGCGGAAATGGGATTATCACCCCGGCGACTGTCCGGTGAGCGAGGAGATCAGCGACAGGCTCGTTCGGCTTCCGTTTTACCATCAATTGAGTCCGGACGATCAGATGCGCGTCTGCGACGCTATCGACCAGGTCAGCCGGACGTGGTAGGCTATCGAGCCTAAATTTTGACCGCGGCTAAAAACACGGAGCCGCCGAAGGGAAGACGCATCCCCAATCGGGTAAGCTGAAACTCAACGTCCATGATTTTCTGGAAAGCGGCGTTCAGCACCGGATCCAGCCTTAGCTCTCCTTCGACAGAATAGTTCTTCCGCAGGACGGAGTTTTTTAAGCGGGCGGCGGCCAGGACCGGGAGCAAGAGCGAAACAAAGGAAACGGTGTCCAAAACCCGAAATCCCGCACGTTGGACTTTTATCCTCAACTCCGGCGCCCGATAACGGCGGACGTGACGCGCGGCCTCATCCGCTGCGGTCCAGAACAAGGGGTGTTGCGGGACGGAAAGAAGAAGCCCTCCTCCCCGGCGCAACGCCTTGTTCATTTCCATGAGAGCGGCTTGGTCATCCCCGACATGTTCGAGAATGTCGAAAGCTCCGACGACATCGAACTCTTCTTCAAAATAGAGCTTCCCCGCGTCCATTTGGAAGAACTTCGCTGGCCTGACTCGGTTCCGGGCCCAGTCCAGTCCTTCCGAAAAAAGATCGCATCCGGCTACGGCGATGGAAGGCATCGATTTCTGAATGGCCGAGAGAACAAATCCCGTGCCGCATCCGATTTCGAAAATATTCCGGGCCGACGGGAACCGACGTTTGAGGAGCCAAAGGATAAGCCGGATGCGGGAAAAAAACCAGAAATGCCGCGCTTCGAGGCGGGCCAGCTCCCGATAGAAACCGGGATCATAGCTTTCGGTGTTTTTGTTTTGGGGAGCGATGAAGGTCGGAAAGCCGTCGCACCGGGGCGGCGCCGCCCCGCAGACAGGGCATACCCAGCCGGTCGCGGAAAATCGCGCCTCGCAGGCCTGACATATTTTCATGGGAGAGGACTATCCCCCTTCAGTCATTTCACGAGCTTGTGATAGACGTCCAGGGATTTTCTGAATCGAAAGCCGAGAGAAGACCAGAGGTTGAGGACAGGCAGATTCGACGCCGAGATCGAACTGGTCAGTTCCTGATGGCCGCGCGCAAAGAGCTCCTTGCAAGCAGCACCCTTAAGAAATTTACCCAGTCCTTTTCCCCGGTACGCTTGATGAAGGGCATGAAGGCATATCTTATGACCCGAATAGGCTAAAAATCCGGCCAGATCATTCTCGAACATCAACCCGAAGACATTGCCCTCGGCGTAGAGATCTCGGAGCCACAAGTCGTAGCGCAAATCGGCCAGATTTCTGGGAACGTTGAAATCGCGATGAAACCGTCCATAGAAAGCGCCGTGGGAAATGGCGCTCAGGCGATCCAGCGGAACATCGCGAGAAAGAGATGCTTTTTCGTGGGCATAATAAATAAACCGGCTGGACTCGCAGTAAGGCTCGATTAATGTGTCGCAGTAGTAAAAGCCGCTAGCCTGCAGAATGTCCCGGGGAAATTGGGGATTCACCCTGATCGTGAAATGGCCCCGCAGACTCGCGATTTCATCCATGGCCGCTTGGCAGAGATCCAGGATTTCATAGGTTTCCATCCCCAGGGCCCTCGAATCCCAGGGTGTCTTCATCACGTATTCAGGGCTGGTGTTCATGAAGGGTGGAATCTTTGATGATATAGAGAGGCCTTTTTTTGATCTCATCGAAAGTCTTGCCCAAATACAGGCCGATGATCCCCAGGCTGGCCAGGATGATGCCACCCAGCAAATAGAGCGAGACGATGAGGCTCGTCCATCCGGGTACGGGGATGTGGTGAACGAGCGCCCGGAAAACAAAATAAGCCCCGACGACAAACGAGAGAAAGGAGATCGTGAAACCGAGTTTGATCGAAATCCGCAAGGGGCGGTCCGAATAGGCCAAGATGGCCTCTTCCGCGAGTTTCAAAAGCTTTCGAAGGGTATAGGCGCTTTTGCCTTGAGGTCCCGCGTCGTGTCGGACATCAATCTGGGCTGTCGGGAATCCCATCCATTCCACCAATCCTCCGAAAAATCTCAGGTTTTCTCGCATCCGGCGAAAATGAACGACGACTTTCTTCGAAACAATCCGAAAATTCCCGACCCGGTAGTCATATCTCATGCCGGATAAATATCCGAAGATTTTGTTGAAGAAAAAGGAAGCCAACCGTCTCGACAGGCGATCTTTCCGCTTTTCCCTTATGGCCAGGACAATATCATAGCCTTCGAGGGCCTTCCGGTAGAGGGCGGGGATTTCCTCGGGGCGGTCTTGGAGGTCCGCGTCCATGACAACCGTCCAATCTCCCTGGCCATGATCCAATCCCGCGGTTATGGCATGATGCTGCCCGAAATTGCGGCTGAATTGGAAGCCTTTGACCCTGGGATCCCGCGAGGCGAGCTCTCGAATGATCTCCCATGAACGATCGCCTCCGCAATCCTCCACCATGATCAGCTCGAAATCTTCGCTGATCGTTTCGAGCGAGTCCTTCAGCCGGCTGTAGAGCTCATGAAGGCGGTCTTCATTTTTGTACACCGGAACGACCACGGATAGATGGCTCAATTTAATAATCGTCCCAGCGTTCGAGGGTCTGCTTTCTTATCAACACGGCAATATTTTATTTTCTTATCATAGAAGCGGAGATGTGTCAAAAATATCCGCCGCCGGGTTCCCGAAAAATCACAAGGCAGTCGAAAAACGCCGGGCCGAATTCCGGATTGTATCTCCGCCCCGTTTCTCCTATAATAGGACCTTCCGTATCGGGGAGTAGCGCAGCCTGGCTAGCGCACAGCGTTCGGGACGCTGGGGTCGTGGGTTCAAATCCCACCTCCCCGATCACATCTCTTTCTATTTCCGCGAGGGAACGCAAGAAGAAGGTTTATTCAAGCGATGATGCGGCGGATCAAGGCCAAGCTCCAGGGCCGGATACACTGGCGGCAGACATTCACCGCTCTGAAATACCCCAATTACCGTCTCTGGTTCTGGGGCCAGATGATCTCTCTCTTCGGGACCTGGATGCAGGCCACGGCTCAGGCGTTCTTGATTTTTGAGCTGACCCATTCGTCCGCTTATCTCGGGCTCGCCGGATTCGCGACCGGAATTCCGACGTGGCTGTTCATGCTCTACGCCGGCGTCGTGTCCGACCGCATGTCTCGCCGCCGCCTGATGATCATCACCCAAATATCAATGATGATCCTGGCTTTCATCACCGCGGGATTGGCTTTCGCCCATGTCATCCGGCCCTGGCATATCATCGTCCTGGCCTTCGGCTTTGGCGTGACGAACGCGTTCGACGCGCCGCCCCGTCAGGCGATCGTCCAGGAGCTTGTCGATCACGAGGACATGACCAACGCCATCGCCCTGAATTCGACGATGTTCAACACGGGAACAGCCTTGGGCCCGGCCCTCGGCGGCGTGACCTATGCTTTATTCGGACCGGCCTGGTGTTTTACAATCAACGGCCTATCCTTTATTGCCGTCATCGCCGCCCTGGCCAGGATGAAGCTCGAGCCGTTCGTCCCGCGGCCGCACAAAAATTCCATTTTGACCGACCTCAAAGAAGGCCTTCACTATGTCGCGACCCATCCCTTGATCCGGACGATCATCAGCCTGATCGGAGTCGTCAGCCTGTTCGGCATCTCCTTCGCGACCCTGATGCCGGCCTGGGCGGTCAAGATCCTGCACGGCAACGCAACGACGAACGGCATTCTCCAGTCGGTCCGGGGATTCGGCGCGCTTGTTTGCGCTCTGCTCATCGCCTCTCTCGGCCGGTTTAAGTTCAGGGGCAAGCTTTTGACCTTCGGTTCGTTTTTGTTCCCCATTCTCCTTATTGCTTTCGCTTTCATCCGTTCCCTGCCTCTTTCGCTCGTCCTTCTCTTCAGCGTCGGATTCGCGCAGATCCTCATCTTCAACCTGGCCAACGCCACCGTCCAGACTTTGACCCCCGGCCAATTGAGAGGACGGGTCATGAGCATCTACGCCTTGACCTTTTTCGGAGTCATGCCTCTCGGCGCGCTGCTCATCGGCTGGACGGCAACTCACGCCGGCGAACCCATTGCGATAATTGTTAACGCTCTCGCGATTTTAGCCTACGCCGCAATCATCCTGGCCTTCATGCCCAAGCTTCGTCATCTCCAGTGATTTCGATCCCGCCTGATCCCCCCTCCGGCTCGAAGATTCCGCTGAGCCGGGCGCGGCCCCGTCCCTCCCCAATCCGGGCCTTTTATCCCGGCAGCTCGACCAGGTCATAAGCGGTCGAGCCGAGCCCGATCTCGACGCCGTGGCGGAGCTGCGCCGTCCAATCGATATCATATCCCGCCTTGAACGCATCTTTTCCGCGGCCGCGGCGAATGATGAGGTCGGCCGAGGCTTGATCGATGGCCACGGGATCGGTCGAAGCCAGGATTCCGATGTCCTCGACGATCCGCGGCTGGTCTTTGGCCATGCAATCGCAGTCCTTCGTGATCTTGATCAGAAAATTAAGAAAACCGATTTTGTCCTTGAAGAGTCGGTTGACGTGAAGCGCGTACTCAGCCATTTTCTCCTGAATCCGTTTGAAATCTTCGTCCCAGCGCAGCTTGATCGCGCCGTGCTTGCAGACAACGAGGCACTCTCCGCAGCCGATGCATTTCTCATCGTCGATCGTCACGTGGCCCTCGGCCTGAACGATGGCCGCGGCCGGGCAGTAATCAGAACAGAGGCTGCAGTTGCGGCAGGCTTTGGCCTGAACCCGCGGATGGGCGTGAGAGTGCTGATCGAGCTTTCCGGCGCGCGAAGCGCAGCCCATGCCCAGGTTTTTTATCGCCGCGGCGATTCCGGTTTGGACGTGACCGGTGACATGGGTCAGACAGAGAAGGGCGTCGGAGCTCAGGAAAGCGCTGCCGACCTTCGGAGCCGCCACCCGGCTGTGCCGGCCCCGGCCCTCGTGTTTGTCGCGCCCGATCAGGCCGTCGGCGATGACGACCGGCACGTCGATGACGTCCGGAGAGAATCCGTGGCTCCAGGCCAATCGGATATGATCGACGGAGTTAGACCTGTTTCCGACGTAGAGGGTATTGGAGTCCGTGAAGAACGCCCGCCTCGTCTTCTTCCGGATTTCGGCAGCGAGGCCATGGAGCCACTGCGGCTTGATATATCCCGTATTGTCCTTTTCTCCAAAATGGATTTTCAGGGCGATAAAATCGTCATTCTCGAGCCGGTTGTTCAGCCCCAGGGCCAAATAGGCGTGCCGCGCTTTTTCGGAGAGGACCGAATTCCCGTCCTCGACTGTTGCCGGAATGTGATAAACGGCGTTTTTCATGAATCATCCCAGCTCAGCCCGGACGGTTTGCGTTCCGGCGCCCTTTGTGAATCGATATCCGAGGGAAGCGAGCGCATTTTCCATGGCGGCCAGGGCGAAAAAGATTTGGTCCAGCGAAAGATTGCCCATATGGCCCATTCGGAAGACCTTGCCCGCCGTTTCGCCGAGCCCTCCGGCGACGATGACGCCGTTTTGGCTCAACGCCGACCTGAAAGCCAGGTCTTCGACTCCGCTCGGATATGTGGCCAGCGTGAGCGTTTCCGCCAGGAACGGCGCCTCGGTGAAAAACCCGAAACCCAGGGCGGACAGCGCCGCCCGGATCGCCCGGGCGTTTTTTTTATGCCTCGCGAAACGGGCTTCCATCCCTTCTTCGAGCATCATCTTCGTCGCGGTAGAAAACGCCCGGATTTCGTTGACGCCGTGCGTCGAAAAATATTTAGGCGGATCCTTCATGATCGGAAGCCAGCGGAGGATGTCCGAATAATAAGCCGGAACCGAGGCTAGGCTTTTTCTTTTAGCCATGGCTCGCTCGGAGAAAACACAGATGGCTAATCCCGGCGGCGCCCCGAAACATTTCTGGGCGGCGGTCAGGATGACATCGATCTCCCAATCGTCCATCCGCTCTTCGATGCCTCCCGTGGCGCAGACCCCATCGACGATAAAAAGAATGCCGCTGCCTCTCAAAATCCGGGCATAGTCCTCCACCGCCGCGCAGGCGCCCGTTCCCGTATCGACATGGGTCGCGACGACGACCGAGTAGGATTTTTCCTTAATGCGCGCCTCCAGTTCCTGGGGAAGGATGGCCCTCCCCCACCGGGCTTGAAGGAGATCATAGGTCAAGCCGAAGCTTTGGCAGATCTGTCCCATCCGGTCGCCGAAATAGCCCTGGGACAGGACGAGGATCCGGTCGGACTTCGAAGCGACATTGAGCAGGGCGATTTCCATCGACAGCGTCCCGGCGCCGGCAAGCACAAACGGCTCGCCGCTCTTCGTGAAAACGATTTTTTTGAGATTCTCGAGGGCGACGCTCATGTCCGCGGCCAGCTCCGGGCTCGTGTGGGAGACGGTCGGCGCGGCCAGGGCGTCGAGAATCCGGGGGTGGACCGGGCTCGGTCCGGGAATCAGGAGCAATTTTTCCATGATCATAGCCTCAGAAAAAAAATGAAAACTCTTAGCAAATTCCAGAGGATTCTAGTATAGGTCCCGGTCTCTTGGCAAACGATATCGCCTCCGGCTTCGGCAATCGAAACCGGAACGTCCGGATCGCGTCCTCGGAAAGGGAACCGGGTCCGGGAGTCGGTCACTCGACGATTTTGTAATTGACTCCTTCGAAAACGACGATGAGTTTTGTCGCGACGGACAAATACCTGGCCAATCCCGGTTTTTCCGAGAGCAAACGGAAGTAGGCTTCGGAGTTGTATTTAATTTCCTTGAGCGGACGGTTCTCGATGTAAGCGCTGTCCAACCAAATCCCGTCCCTGAGATAGAACGTCTTGTCATCGTGATAACGGATCAACTGAGAAGCCGCTCGAGCGGCCAAGTCTCCTGACTTCAGGGCTTGCGTCGCCGCCGCCATCTTGACCGCGCCGGCTCCGCTCACCTGCCTGGCCCTGAAAGCGTCTTGGGCTTCCGGAGCCGCCGCGGCGATGTCGAACCTCTCTTTTTCGGTGACCAGGAAGGAGGTATAAGGGGTGACAATACCATATTTGATCCCGAGCTTCCTGACCTCGTCCATCAGCTCCGGCGAAACTCCATGAAGCCTGATCTCGTCGAGGAGATACCCGATCCGCCGGGTCGCCCATAGTCGCGGCAGAAAATTGTAAGCGTCGTCCTTGACCGGCTTCAGGTTTTCGAGGGCGAATGTCTTCTCCTCTTTCCCCACCTTTCCGGAAAGCGTTAGTGTTACGGGACCTTCGCCCCGATATCTTCCGATCAGAACCAGCTGGGAACCGCGAAAAAGATCGGGCAGCGTTTGAGGATAGAGGTCGCGCGTTTCAATGCCCTTGAAGGCGATCGCGATATCGGCCAGAAGCGGGGCCGAGATTTTTTCGTAATAATTCGAGAGGGCGACCTCCAAATCCTCATTCTCCCCGACATAGATCGAAGTGCCGCGATGTTGACCCGCTATTTTGTCGAGGAGTTCGGTGTTGACGTCATTCCCGACGCCGAAGACGAAGATTCGGGCCCGGAAGTCATTCCCTCCCCCGAGGTTTTTCAGGATCTCGGCGGTATCCGTGACTCCGAACGTTGGCTGGCCGTCCGTCAGGAATAAAATGTAGTTCGGCCGGTCACCCGGGCGGATCATCTTTAAGGCTTTAAGGAGCGCCTCGTTGATGTTCGTCCCGCCGGAATCCTGAATGTCGTTGACGAACTTCAATGCTTTGTCCCGGACCTGGGCTCCGGCCGGTTGAAGCTCTGGAGCGAAAATATTGACCCCGTCGTCGAAATCGATGATCGAAAAACGGTCATCCGCCTCGAGGTGATTGATGACGAAGCGGGCGGCCTCCTTGGCCTGTTTGATTTTTTGCCCGGCCATCGAGCCCGAGCTGTCCAGGACAAAGACCAGATTCTTGTTGATGACTTTTTCTTTGGGCTCGGCATAGCGGGGCGCGGCCAAGAGCAGAAAATAACGGTCTTCGGGACCGGCCCACGGAATGAGGGAGAGCCCGACGTCGTCCTGGGAGAGGGAATAGTACAGGATGAAATCTTTGTCCGGTTTCGCCCGCGTTTCTTCGTAGCTGACCGTAACCGAAAGCTCGGATTCCTTCCGGACCGAGATTTTGTGCGAAGGAGAATAGACGTTGGAAATCGGGACCGGCGAAGCGATTTTCAGCGAGAGACTGATTTCCTGGATGGGATCGCGCGAAAATCGCTCGGTGTCGAGCGGATACCGGTAGCGGACGAAGTTCCGTTCAGCCTTCAGGATTTCGGTGTAAGACAGCTGGATACGCTTCTCGCCCCGCGCCGGGATCGGGAAAACGCGCGCCCGGAACA
>Ga0214473_10002717_pt1 | contig 21667 bp, 31 predicted proteins | sample RVTome_7_FD_203509 | JGI IMG/M metagenome (GOLD analysis project Ga0214473, IMG submission 203509) | Soil microbial communities from uranium-contaminated site in the Upper Colorado River Basin, Wyoming, United States - RVT98D197 | ecosystem: Environmental > Terrestrial > Soil > Contaminated >... | reverse complement strand
AAGTATAGCCTCGAATGGATGAAAATATTAATCTGGTTCTATCTGTTTCGTGACTCATTGGACTTATCTACTTAAGTCCAAAAGGTATCGTAACTTTTACAACACCACTTCAACGACTACGAGTTTTCAAAATTATATCGCAAATTCAAGATAGGTCTTATAGAGTTTTGGCTGGTAGAAATTTGGGTGGTATGGGAGGCTGGGGCATCAAAATATAGTTCTCATCATATTTAATATAGTAGTTGTTCTCAATGTTAAATGCCTCATGTTTTATACCTTTTGTAACAGGATGGTCCAAATCATACCAAGCCATTATGAACATTCCGATAAAGGCAGAGATGATAGCCACGAATAGGTAGTTAATTGCTTGCATAATATTGAAGGTATTTTTGGGATTTCTGGTAGACTAATTCAGGATAAGGAATGATTTCAGGCCATTTAGCAGTTCTGAAATCCTCAACTAGTGCCAGCCAAGTAACATAACAATATGGAGAACTATTTAGAATTCGCAAAAAAATTAGCCAAAGAGGCAGAGGAGGTTGCCCTGAAATATTTTGGCTTTGAAGTTGAAAGTACTTGGAAAGATGACAATACTCCGCTCACAAAAGCAGATACAGAGATTAACGATTTAGTGATAAAGAAAATAAACGAAACTTATCCAGAGCATAGTATTTATGGAGAAGAAAAGAGTGACATAAAAGAAGACTCGAAATATATCTGGGTCTGCGACCCGATAGATGGGACAATGGCTTTTTCTTGTGGTATGCCTCTCTTCGTTTTTTCGATTGCTCTGGTTGATCAATCAAATGGTCTGCCTGTTTTAGGTGTAATCAACGATCCGGTTATGAAAACAATGTATTGGGCCACTAAAGGTGGTGGAGCATATAGAAATGGAAAGAAATTATCTGTTTTTGAAACTGAAACATTTTTAAATACATATACACTCACAGGCGCTTCAGGAAAAGAAGTGGGATTTTCAAATTTACCGGTCCATCAATTGTTAGGTGAGAAAAAATCGAGAGTAATGAAATTTCCATCTTTTATTTACGGTGCTATTCAAGTAGCTAACGGGAAATTTGTTGGTGGCGTATTCTACAACAAAGACGGCCATGATATCGCGGCACTAAAAGTCATTACAGAAGAAGCGGGTGGAAAGGTAACTGACTTAAATGGTAAAGAAAGAAGATACGACCAAGATGGCATTGGTTGCCTTGTTTCTAACGGTATGTTACACGATGAATTGTTAGTAGTTGTTCAGTCAGGAAAGTTGAAATGATATAGCCAGTCTTTATAGGATTAAACGGTTCTAGACCGACCTGCTCAGCCATTCGACTCCTTTCAGTCGCTCATGGCCTTCGGCTCTTCTAAATAATGTCGAATGTCCTGAGTGCGCGAAGCGAATCGAAGGATGTTATGCCCTATTTTGTCTATATCCTCCGAACTTCATCTGACACTCTCTACATCGGTCAAACAAATAACTTAGAAAAAAGGATCAAAGAGCATCAAAATAAAACCTCAAAGTCCGCAAAATATATAAGATACTATTCCAGTTTCAAATTGGTCTATTCTGAAGAATATTCAACTAGAAGAAAAGCAATGCAAAGAGAATACCAACTCAAAAAATGGCCAAGATCAAAAAAAGAGGCGATGATTGAGGGTGAGTTGAAATTGCTGAAAAGACTCTAGAAATCCCACTATGTCAAGTTAATCCAAACTATCCCACACTTGGTGTTTACTTACTAAACTTCAACGAGTGGTTTAGAATATCAATTTTCTTCTGGTTTTTGTTTATATTTGCTGACATTCTCTCTTGGGAACGGCCTACGCAGAATTTTTTTGTTAAGAAAAGGGCAAAGCTTTTTCCAGCCCTCACCAGCAACAATGTTTATTATCAACAAATCTTTTCTCCTTCCTTTAAAATATTTATTAACATCTTCCAAGTGTTCATAGTATTTCTTAGTCATTAGCCTCTTGTTGAAGTTGGTTGTACCCCAAAATTTCAATCTAAACATAAGCTGTTCTTTATATCTTCTTGAAGCCGGATATCGTCTATAGTGGTTTCGCATGGATTCCAGCCATGAATCATAATTTCTTGTCGTCAAAATAAATTTCGAATTTGGGTATTTTTTATCGAGTTTTTTGTAACTGATCACAACAGGTAAATCCAGTGCGAAATCATTTTTTTTGATTTGATTAGATTTGTATGGATACTGGATAGTTTTATAACCCAGAGCTTCCATGGCAAAGGCTAAACTTGTTTGACCAGTTTTGGGAAGTCCAATACCAAATATTTTTCTCATGGATTGTATTTTATTAAAAATTTGTCCTGTATAGCTCTAATTGTTAACTTCTAAAATATGAAGCCCGATCTCTTCGGCCATCATTTTTAGCTGCTGAGGGGTAAAAATAGCCCCTTTCAAATCAGTCGTTTTAAGGCTAAATCCTTGAAGTTCTGCTCCCCGAAAATCTGTCATGTAAAGTTTTGCCCCATCAAGTTTGACATTTATAATTCGTGAGTTTACGAAAACGGTTTTCTCTAAGTTTGCCAACGACAGATCAGTTTCATTAAAGGAACAACCGGATAGATCCATTTTAAATAAATCGATTCCCCTTAGATCTGCAAAATCAAAATTACATTTCGTAAAGGTTATCCCAATAAGAGAGTTTGCTTTCGAGAAATTTAAACCTAATAATTTACATCTCTCGAAAGTAGCAGAGAAAAAGTTGCAGCCGGAAATAACTGCATTACTTAAATTGCAGCCAATAAATTGCGCTCCGTTGAATTTTGAATCTGTAAGATCACAATCTTCAAAAGAACACTGTTTAAATACACAGTCTTGCAGCACTTTCCCCTTAATCTCGAGTCTATCAAAAATACAATTTTCATATTCCTGCCCTGATTCTAATTTTCCAATCTCACCTTTTGAATAAACTTTCTTATTCGACATAACTCGATTATACATGCAGGATAGGAAAATGAAGCACCACGGACTGAAGTCCGTGGTGTCTTCTCGCCAAGTTAAGGTTCTAGCTTCATCCACACGCTGAAGCGAGTGGTTTTCGCTAGGAAATGCAATAAAGTATTTTTGATAACGTCAACTTACATCCTTTGTTTCTAACAAAGAATATGAGGAATTTAATCTAAAGCGGTGTCCAGTTGGAATTTACCAACGTTTCTGTCTTGGACCACCTCTTCTATCGTCACGTCTAGCACCTCCTGAATGGAAGTCTCTTTGGAAGCCACCGCCGCCGCCACTATTTTCTCTTGGCTCTAACGGTCTTGCCTCATTAACCACAATCTTCCTTCCTTCAATCTCAGTCTCATTGATTGTCTTTATCGCGTTTTGTGCTTCCTCATCTGTCGTCATCTCGACAAATCCAAAGCCTTTACTTCTTCCTGAATATCTATCAATAATTACTTTTGCGCTCTCAACAACACCTGCCTTTGAAAAAAGGTCGGTTAACTCCTTATCAGTAATTGTATACGGAAGTCCTCCTACAAATAGTCTTTTTGCCATCTATATCTCACCCCCTCCCAAGTTAGATAGCTCCCTAAGAGCATCTAACGGGATCCCGTGAGATATTCTGAAAGAATTATCTCACTGGGACTTTTTGCTTAAATAAACCGCTGAACTAGATGGATTAAGACTTTATAGTTTTTGAAGCTATCAGGTTCTTAACTTACTACTCAAAGCAAACGCTATTTAAGCTAACTAAGTACCAAATTAATGTACTAATTTCTTATTATACCTACTTTTTTTAAATATGCAATTTATCACCAAAGTAGATTCTGAAATGTTAAACTCCACTCACTTGAATTTTCCAATTCTTCGTGAGTGATTTTGATCCCCAAACATACTATTTTTAATGCAAATCAAAGTATGTTTGGTATAAAATACATTTTATGATTAAATTAAACGCCAAACAGTTAAGAAAAGCCAAGCCTTCGAAGAATGAACCGGCTAAAATTAAAAGAAATCCGATTTATTTAGTTTTGGATCGGATCATTGATACTTACAATATCGGTTCTCTTTTTCGTCTCGCCGACGCAATTGCAGCCGAGAAAGTTTATTTGTGTGGAGAAATGGAATACCCTCCCGCCAGTAGAATTCATAAAGCGTCAGTCGGTACCGAAAACTGGGTTCCTTGGGAAAAAGTGGACTCGACTCTAAAATTAACTAATAAATTAAAAAAACAAGGCGTACAAATTATCGCAGTAGAACAGGATAAAAGAGCAATTTCGTATAAAGATTTTGTTCCAAAGTATCCGGTTGCAATTATTGTCGGCAACGAAACAGAAGGCATTGAAAAAGAAGTTATCGACGCGGCTGACGTAATCGTTGAACTGCCAATGTACGGAGTAAATAAATCTTTTAACGTTTGGGGTTCGGCCGCAGTAGTCGCTTACAAAATTTTGGAATCTCTTACTTAAAATTCCATCAAATTCTGAAACCTGGATGAACTTAGCGAATTCTTCTTATTGGCTAAAGCTGTTCGACAAGCGCTTGCCGCGAAGGAGTTCTTTTGCATAATATGAGCGACGTGAAGACTGGATGAAGAATTTAAATGGGTGCCCTTTCTTTATTCATTCTTTAGGCAAACAAAGAATGAACTAAATAATTTTAGCTTTTCAGGGCTTCTTCAATTGTAGTTTTTATTTGCTCGAAAGGTAGCGCTCCGGGAATTAGCCAAGCCTCCCCTTTTGAGTTTATTATAAAGGTCCCAGGAGTTCCGGTTACACCTGCAGATATTCCCCCCTGATAATCGCTTTCCACTCTGTCTTTAAATTTATTAGCATCAAAGCAAGACTGAAAAGCAGCTTTGTTGACTCCCGCACTAACTGCTAACGCAGGGATGTCGGAAAGTTTGGTTTGATCCGCAAATACATTGTCGGCAAATTTCCAAAACGCGCTTTCTCCCCCAATATCAGCTATGCATTCTGATGCAAGTGCGGCGGGTCTAGCTTGCGGATGAAGCTGGTCCAAAGGAAAGTGTCTATAAACCAAGCGAACTTTTCCCTTGTACTCATCCAAAATCTGTTTGGTAGTCGGATGAAATCTGGAACAAAACGGACACTGAAAGTCGGAATATTCAATTAACGTTATTTGGGCATTTTTATCACCCTGTATGTGGTCATCGTTATTTACCTCGGGAATTTTTTTAACCTGATCTGCCGAGAGTTTCCCCTGGGTCGGAACCTGCGGATTTACCTGCGCAGAGGGTTGTGTACCACCTGTGCCTGCGGTTGATCCGGAAGTCTTTCCCTTCTCCAAATTATTTACTCTCTCCCACAATATTCCTACGGCGAAGGCTAATACCAAAGAGCCAACAAGAAGAACGGGAACCAATTTATCTACTAGAGTCTTTTGAGCTAAAGTTTTAGGCATATTCAATATCCTGCCATCATTCTTAAAAAAAGTCAACAGCCGCAATTTTTACCAGGTAGGCACAGATTTATCCAGGAAGCGTAAAGCTTCCATTCCTGCCATACAGCCAAATCCGGCTGCTGTTATTGCCTGCCGATAGTAATTGTCGTGAACGTCGCCTGCCACAAATACTCCATCTTCCAAAGAAGTTTTTGATTTATCTTTAACGATTATATAGCCCCTCTCGTCAGTCTCAATTTTTCCTTTAAATTTTTCGGTTGCGGGAATGTGTCCTATTGCTACAAAAGCTCCATCAAAATCTTCTTCATATTCCCTATTTTCCTTACTATTAAAAAATTTTATTCTCTCGAGTTTACTGTCCCCAATAAACTCCTTAACCTCGGTATTCCATAAAACTTCAATACCTTTATCTTCTAATACCCTATTTTTCATGGCAGCGGACGCTCTAAATTCATTTCTTCTATGAGCAATTACCACTTTTGAAGCGTATTTAGTAAGAACTAAGGCTTCTTCCATCGCCGAGTCGCCACCGCCAATAACCAATACTTTTTTACCTTTAAAGAATGGCGCGTCGCAAGGAGCGCACGAAGAAACGCCACGTCCCCGAAGTTTCTCTTCACCAGGTATACCCAACCACTTTGTATCAGCACCTGTTGCAATAATTACGGTTTTTGAGAGATATTTGACTTCTCCTGCCAATATCTCGAAAGGTCTCTTGTCAAAATCGATGGCAGCAACACTTTTTTCGATAAACTCCGCCCCAAAACGTTCCGCCTGTTTCCTCATCAAATTCATTAAGTCCGGTCCCTGAATGCCTTCAGGGAAACCGGGAAAGTTATCAACGGTTGTTGTCAGCATGAGTTGTCCACCCCAAATCTCGCCTCCGATGATTAAGGTTGAAGCAGCTCCACGGGTTGTATAAATAGCGGCGGTCAAAGCAGCAGGCCCGGATCCGATAATCGCTACATCCCAAAGCTCACCCTCTTTAGGCCTGCCCGCAAGCTTTGCGCTAGCATGGCCGGCGGGCTTCGGTGTAAATTCAACTTTTAGGTTATTCGCCATGTAAATTTCTATACCTCTACAAACATAGGTTCGCAAACTCTTACAATTCAAGCAGATTTTTTGAACCGTAAACCACTAAAAAATTTCGCTTCTCTATTCTTTTGAAAGTTCACCTTCGAAAAGCAAACTATAAACTACCAGGTCCTTTCTTTCCGCCTCCGAAACCTACGGGTTTACTCATAGCAGGTGTAACCGGAGAGGGTTCATCCACATTCTGAGGTTCTTCAGCTGGAGTTGTAGTGTCCGGCTGTTCACCCATCGTACCCGTTGGATTTGGCGTCCCCATTGTAGGCATTGAACCCGTTGTCTGAGTAGGTCCGGGCATACCTGAAACACCGAGTGGAGAGCCTAATGGTAATTCCGTCGCTGTTGTATCTTCCGGTTCGACAGTTGTATTTGGCATAGTAGGTTCTGGCATGACAGAACCAGACACATCGGTTGTCAAATCTGGCATAGGCTTGGGCGCACTGGTTGCGGAAGGCTGATCCATAGGTTGTGTTGGTGTATCTGCCGGTGTAGTTGCCCCCATGCCGGGTGCCATCGGATCAACACTCCCTGTCGGATCTTGAGCCACACCTCCTCCCATACCTGTTGAGTCTAGCGGATTTTTTCTTGTCGGATCCAAATTATTCACCCCCTATCTTTTTATATTCTACCGTGAAGTAGCACTTTGTGCACTTCACGGCACCACGCTTGATGGCGTAGCCTATCAAGCTGTGGCTTTTTTAATTAAATCTTCAAATGCTTGTTTTCCTGCAAAACCAATTTGACGACTAACTTCCAAGCCATTTTTGATAAGAATTGTTGTTGGAATTGACATCACATCGTATTTTCCGGTCATATTAGGATTCTCGTCGACGTTAAGCTTGGCAATAGTCAACTTATCTTTATATACTTCGGACAGAGCTTCCAAGACAGGCTCTGCCATCTTGCACGGTCCGCACCAAGGCGCCCAGAAATCTACCAAAAAAGGTGTAGCAGATTTCAAAACTTTCTCATCAAAATCACTATCATTTACATTCATTGTGGTCATAATTTAATTATGAGCCAAGTTTGGCTTGATCATAACAGTTTTCACTATACCCAAACCTATGCCATTTAGTCAACCGTTAAACATTTATCCTTCTGCCGGACAAATGCTTCTTTTCAAAATGTCTCTTGCGAACTCCGAGTAACATAAACCTGTTTACGAGAAGATCTGATCTCGTGTCCAATTTTCTCCCTTTTACCTTGTCTAAAATCTCCCCTACTTCTATTTCTTCATTTATAATCCACTCTTGAATTTTCGGGTGGCTCACCAAATCAGGGTTTTTCATAAGATGTTCCAGCGTTAAGTTGGCGGTTGAAAGCACTTCACTCGGAATATTACAAATTCCCCTTTTTAAATCTGGTTTGAGCTCTTTCTCTTCTATTGAATAATCCTTACCCAAAATTAGTGGAGCCTCGGGAATATCTTTAGCCCTATTATTAGATCCAATTGCAATTAAAGATATCTCAAGAGACGATCCAAAGGAATTATAATGAACTTTCTCAAGTTGCCGTTTGGTCAAAACTTTACGGTCGACCCGGCGCCTGTTCTCCTCTAACATCGAATTCAAAAACCAATTTACACCTTCCAATACTTCTTGTTGATTTTTTGAAATTCGATTTAGTCTATCTACTGAACGCAATAGTAAAAACTCGGCAGCACACTTAACTTTATCTGAATTTTCAGGTTGCAGTGCTCTATTTTTAAGATTATCGACAAACTCTTCGAATCCGGAAAAACATCCGGGTAACGGAGCGTCCCCATCCGCAATATCGTCTACCATTCTTCCAAAATGATAAGAAACGTTAAGTGTCGGAAAAAAACTCACGGCCGCGAGAATTAGATCGTATTTCCCCGAAGCTCTTTCTCTCATAGAAGCAATCTGGGAAGAAATAATCATTTTCTCCAACTCGCTCGTTGAATAATGGTTGTTTTGGAAAAAGGCGGGATCAAAATCGCTAAAAAGAGGGTTTTCTTTCATTTACTATTTAATTAAGAAGTATTTTAGCGCCTAAAGATAAAAAAGAAAGTAAGAAGAAAGTGTTTAATACGAATAACTATCTGTTTCTTTCCAATCTCCCGGACTTCTGTAATTTTCTCGATGTCTTTCGTATCGGGAAAGAATTACTCTACCTTTATCGGAAGATAAACCCCACACCGATTCATTAGGCTCAAAAGGTCCGTTATACCAAGGCAGGTTTGCGTCGAAAGCCGAGGTGTCCGGCAATCCTTCGGACAGGATCACCAATCCCCTAGCTGGAGGCCTCCAGCTAAATCTGTTTGCTATTTGCTATTGTACCTCTAATAATACTTTGAATTTTATCTTCAACCTTAATCCCTTGGTCTTTTACAATTTTAGGGTTATAACCGCTTATGACCCACGCCTCCGCATCGCTTGTTGGTAAATGATCCCTATATTTATCTGATAATAGTTGTTCAACCGTAGAATATTTAACTTTTCCTAAATTCGGTGCAAGCGCTTCAATTACTTCATCCTGAGTAAATCCTTTAACGTTAACTATAATTGCATTACGACTAGAATAAAGAGCTCTATGAATCGCAAAATCGATCTTTTCGGAAATAGGTAAATCTTTCAATTTTTCCATAATACTTGGTATAAAGCTTTATTTAGTCTGTAATGTCGCCCAAATATTTTTTATAAGGAGTATTCTTTCTACCTCCGATTGAACAATATTTTGGACACGATTACTCTCATGGCCTTTTAAGATATTTCTCATTATTTGTTCTCTAATATATTCAGGTGCGCACAACGCATCTACCTGATAATCTTGGGAAAAAACTAATTCTCTTCCTATTCCATAATCCATCATCTCTAAACGCTCAACTGCCTGTCTTAAAGTAAAAGTGGGCTTATGGTCACCAACTTCACCTTTTCCTAAGGCCAACATGTAATTATCATTGGGGTGGCCTTGAGAACCATGGAGGGCTCCTGTCGTCCTTTGTTTAATCTCTTTATATAACGCTCCGCCAAGGTTTTTATCCCTGGCATAAACAAAAGCTCTTAACTTTGGATCTTTAAATCCATCTAAATTTTCCCGTCTTTCAGGAGCTTTTTTTTGCACCCATCTCTTGTAATCTGCGTGCGAAATTCCTTGTAAGCTGGAAAGGATTTTAGGAAGATTTTCATCCCGATACCAACCTTTTAATCTCTTGATTTCATCTACAAACTCTTCATTTAATAGGTCTTTAAAATGTCTATCATAACCAAATTCATGAATTTTATTTGCTCTTTTAATCCTGTCTTTTAAATCTCCGGGAATTACAAAGTCCTGATCCAGATCATCAGGAATTTCAACCGCGATTGGTTCAATCGGAAATTTCTCTCCATAACGAAGACCAAAAGATAACCTTGACTTTAAATCCACCTGTCTGCTGTCCGGTCTATCCTTAAAGTCAGGAATAATAACTATCCCGTCTACTTCACCTTGCTTTTCTAAAACTAAAACACCGCTAATATCTTGACTAATCCAGCGCCTCTTATCTTCATCCTCGAAATAGCGTTTACACGCATTAAGAGTCAATTGAAGTTCAGGATTTACCTTTAGTATTTCTGACATCGGCGTATTCTAGCAACGAAACCTATAATAGTCAATCGGAAACATGTTTATTTCTTCGATTTAAAAAATAAAGTTAGAAGAACGGTTAAAATTATGCTAATAATGATCGAGGTTGCGAGCGGAAAATAAAAGGTAAAGTTATCCCGTTTTATCAAAATATCTCCGGGCAATTTGCCAATGAAAGGCAGCCTGCCAAACAACCACAAAATTCCCCCAATAACAATCAGGACTAAGCCAAAAGTAATTATTACTCTCCCAAAATCCTGAATCATAATCATTTACTGCGAAGCTTCCTTGATAACATTTGCAGTTATCGTACTTGTTAATTGCGGAAAGTCGGGATCGTCTGTACTAATATAGATAGATCTAGTTACCTCCCCAATATCTGTATCGTCTTTGTGTACAGCAGGATCAAAGGATACCCTTACTACCGTTGTTTCATTGACTCCCAAGTCTTTCTTCTCAACCTCAGCTTTTGTACAACCGCACGACGTCGAAACGCGCGTAATCTTCAGGGACCTTGACGTAGAATTCATCAAAGTAAACGTAGTCGTAGCAACATCACCATAAATAACCTTTCCTAAATTTTGGCTTGGGGGAGTAATTATAACAACTGAATTTGATTTCTCAGACACTTTTTCACTCCGGGTATTTTTAGCCTCCTTCAGACTACTTTGAATTACTACCGACCTAACTATAAACACGCTCAAAATAATTATTACTATCGCTATAACAAGCTTAATGATTCTATTAGAGTTCATGTCCGATATTATATCTTAGATTTTTACTTTTTTAAGTCTTAAGGAGTTTCCGACGACGGAAATTGAGGAGGCTGCCATGGCGAAAGCGGCAAAAATCTTATTTGGCAAAGAGCCCTTTTTCAATATACTGCTTGAGAAGTGACTGATACGGAACATTTATCGCATTGGCTTTCTCTTTTGCCCGATTGATAATATATTCTGGCAAACGTAAGGATATTGGCCTTGAAGTAGGCTTCAAGTTAGGAAAGCTAGCCCGTACAAAATCACTTGGTTCATAATAATCATCCAAGTCGACTTTTGTCCAAAAATCTCTCTCTTCATCTTCGTTTTTAAATTTTGGCACTATTAATTTCTTTTTCATACTATTTGTTGTAAAACTTCACCTCCTTTTTATTGATGTCTCTTGCTGAAATAATTCTCACTTTTCCACCTCTCGTTGTATAAACTAGATAAAGCAACCGTTTTTCCTTAGTCTTCCCGATTAGAATTAATCTTTCTTCGTTTATAGAATGAAAACTGTCTTTGGAAATTACTTTATCCTCATCGAAAAAAACTTCCTCCGCTTCTTTATCTGTAACACCATGTTTTTGGTTTTTGCCAATATTCCCCTTGTCCCAATCAAATTCTATAAGTCTCTTGTCAACCCTCATGTATATACCATATTATACAATCTAAGATTGATTGTCAACATTTTCATTAAAGTTGCACCTTTTAAAGTTTTTTTCTTGGTTTGATAAAGAAGCATTGTAAGTAAAATCCTATAATACTTGACTTTTCTTGGAGATGATAATAAAATACCCTTTTATGTACGAACTTGGTCCTAAAAGTGAGATATTTGGAGTTGACAGGCTCCAAAAACTAAGTCGCGGTATGCTGGATGCAGATATACCTGTTGACAAAGACGGAATGCCCACTGCAATGCCTAAACTGAATGAGGGCGAGTATATAGTTGCGGGATACGATCAGGGTTTAGGTGAAACAATGATCGTTTGTGAGTCTGTAGAAGATATGAAAGAATTGCAAAATGACTTAAATCAGGGCGGAGCTCTAAGGATTAACTGGTATAAAGGAAACGACCCTGTTGTTATTACCAGCTTTTCTCCAAGCAAAGATAAATAATTCTTTATCTAAATCTTAACTGACTTCAATCTCAAAGAATTCCCAACAACTGATATTGAAGAAGCAGCCATGGCGAAAGCGGCAAGAGCAGGATTAAGAAGCCAGCCGAAAAAGGGATAAAGAATTCCCATGGCTACGGGAATCAACACCACGTTATATCCAAAAGCCCAGAAGAGATTTTGTTTAATAACCGTTAGCGTTGCGCGACTCAAATTGAACGCTGTCAAAATCGATCGAATATCGCGATTTAAAAGTGTAACCCCGGAAGACTCAATAGCTACGTCGGTGCCGGAGCCCATTGCAATTCCGACGTCGGCTGCAGCCAAAGCAGGAGCGTCATTTATTCCGTCACCAACAAAGGCAACCGTCGTTAGTTTGTTAATCGCCGCTTCTTTACTTCCTTTCAATTCCTTAACCTTTTCTGCTTTTTGATCCGGTAAGACTCCCGCCATCACGTTTTTTATCATTGCCTGTTTTGCAATAGCCTTGGCCGTCCTCTCGTTGTCTCCTGTAATCATCCAGATTTTCATTCCCTTTTTTTCTAAGGCTTGAACAACTTCGGAAACTCCTTCTTTCAGAGTATCTGCAACAGCAACCAAGCCAAGTAGTTTAGATTCACTAGCCAATAACATTACTGTTTTCCCCTCTTCCTCTAATTCTGCTATCTTTCCTTCAAAATCTTTGTAATCGACATTTTCTTTCTCCATTAAAGCCCTGTTTCCAAGAAAGTACCTTTTTCCATCGATAGTGCCTTCAATACCAAACCCTGGAATTGCTTTAAATGCTTCGACTGCGCTCAGCACAAGTCCTTCTGACTTTGCCCTCCCCAAAATTGCCTCGCCTAAAGCGTGTTCCGACCCTTTTTCTAAACTGGCTGCAATTTGCAGAATTTTTGGAATTTGGAATTTGCTTGCCCCGTTGCGAAGCTTTACTGGGGAATTTGGAATTTCCGCCACATCAGTGACGGCTGGTCTTCCTTCCGTTAATGTTCCTGTTTTGTCAAAAACAGCTATTTTTACCTTATTAGCGGTTTCGAGAACCTCGGCATCCTTTATCAAAATTCCCTTCTCCGCACCCTTACCTGTTCCCACCATAATAGCCGTAGGCGTTGCAAGACCCATTGCACAGGGACAGGCAATAATTAAAACCGCAATCATGTTTACAAAAGCCTGACCAAAACTCCCGAAGTCATACCAGACAACAAACGTCGCCACCGCGATCATCAAAACCACCGGAACAAAATATGAAGAAATTACGTCCGCCAACCTTTGAATCGGAGCACGAGAACTCTGCGCCTCGGCAACCATTTTTACGATTTGCGAGAGCATCGTGTCTGCCCCAACCTTAGTTGCTTCAAAAATAAAGCTTCCCGATTTATTAATAGTTGCGCCAATTACAACGTCTCCCTTTACTTTCTCAACAGGAATAGACTCTCCCGTTACCATGGATTCGTCGATACTACTTGTGCCTTCAATAATTACACCGTCCGTTGGAATCTTTTCTCCCGGTCTTACCCGAATTTTGTCTCCTACAACAACTTCTTCAATAGGAATATCGACTTCTTTTCCATTCCTCAAAACTCTGGCTGTTTTCGCTTGCAAACCCAGAAGTTTTTTTATCGCGTCTGATGTGTGAGCTTTTGCCTTAGCTTCTAGGAAGCGCCCCAGAAGAATTAGGGTGATAATGATTGCTGCTGTATCAAAATACATCTGTCCTCCCCAAAATACGGAAAGTAAAGAATACCCATAGGCGGCAGATGTGCCGATCGAGATAAGTGTATCCATACTGGCAGTCCTATTCTTAAGTCCCGACCATGTAGCTTGGTAAAACTGCCACCCTGCCCAAAATTGCACTGGAAAAGAAAGTATTAGTAGGATAATAGGATTACCTAAAAAGCCGGGTATAAAAGTAAACCATTCCGGGAAACTTCCTACGAAAACAAGGGCAGATAAAATACTGGATATTATTACTTTTGTTCTAAGATTCTGAAGTTCTTTTCTTTTCTCCTCCTCTTTTAAGGCTTCTGTAGATTTTTGGTTATCAACTTTTGATTTTTGAATTATTAATGCTTTGTAACCCGCTTCTTCAACTGATTTTGCCAACTGATCATCCGTAACCGACGGATCGCTCTCAACCACAGCCTGCTCACTGCCATAGTTAACCGCTGCGCTTAAAACTCCGGGAGTTCTTGAAAGTTTTCTTTCAATAAGTTTCGCGCAACTGGCACAGTGCATTCCGATAACGGGAAAGCTTCTTTTGACAAATTGTGGATTATTCGACAATGATTTTTCCATGATACATATTCATTCCGCAATGAAAACCGAATTCTCCGGATTTTTGAGGCGTAATTTCAATTTCTACTTCCTTATTTAACGGCAAATACTTCTTGATTTTAAAATCCGGAATGATAATTTCTTCCAGACAACTGTTGGAATCCCGCCTTGTAATTTTAAGAGTGGTATTTTTACCTCTTTTGACCCTAATTGCGGCAGGTCTATATCCCCCATCGACTAATATATCAACCGCTTCTGATGCAACTACCTCCTCATCCCTTTTCCCAAAGAAGAACCAATAAACAAAGCCTATCAACAAAGTTCCACCGATCGTGATTAATATCTTGTCCATATTTACAGATGTTACACTTTGATTTCGGTCCAAAAATAGTGTGACATATGCTACAGAAATTACATTATGTAATTTCTTTATATTGTAGCCGTTACTTGCCCGATTTTCCTAAAGATACTTTTCTAGGAAGCCAGTGTTCGGGGTGTGCCTCAAACATTTTCTTGTCTCCCTCCGTGCAAAAATAATAGGCCTTTCCCATAAAAATATATTCAGCTCCCATTTTTTCTTTGGGTTTGATCATTCCGCAAACAGGATCTTTAACCAACTCTTCTGCCTTAGTTAAATTCATTTCTTGATGACGTCCTTCCCGCACTGAAAGTGCGGGATTTCCTCCTAAAGAGGACGACATATCAGCGTTCAATTCATTCGTGGGCTTAAGCCCACGGTTTTCTTGAATGCTGTTATAAAATAATTATACAGCCAGGCAAAAAGATAACCTGTTAGCCACGAAGCTAAAACTGCAGTAACAAGACCTAAAAAGAAATTCCCCGGAAATGCTCGACCGGACCAATTCTGGGCCAGATCAATTCCGTGAAACCAGGATCTGGCAACCGCCATCATAAAACCCGGTGCTACTGCTACCAAAAAACCACAGGCTAAATAGACGACTCCTACTAATGCTCCTGATGCATTTGCCCAAGCTTTTTCGTCCAACTTCATAATTCCTCACCCCCGCACCAATTTAACAGAAAATATTTCACTGATTTTGAGTATACTTTCAATTTAACTTTTAAGGTTTATTATTAAATCTGATTATATAAAAACACGCGTATCATACTTAAAAACCAGCTGTTAATTTGGTGCGGGGTCACCCTCTTAAACTTAAGTTCCACACCCTCCACCCTTAGGTCCTTCAAAAGGTAGGGGCCCGACTTTTTGATTAAGCGTTCCGGCTGCTTTACCTGAAGAATAGTCTTCAGACAGTGCCAGTTTTGCATCAACCTTATCCCAAGGAATCCCCTGGCGGGCAAAATAGGTACCAAGAGATAAATAATGGCTCGAAAACCAAAAGGAGTTAAGCTTAAGAACGTTTTTATAAATTTCATCATCCGGAATTCCTTTTGAAACCATAAGCTCTATTGCGGCTAGAGCCGCCATACCATGGTTACAGTCCGGAAACCAAGTCGAATTACCACAGCATGGTCTAAATACATTCTTAGAAATCGCAGCAACACGGTTTTGTTGTTCAGGAGTCAAGGAAATTAAATCATATTTATTGATATAATTCACAGCAGCTCCTTTCGCCAATGTCCACCCCCCTGTCGAGGCAAAATTTCCGATATCTTTTTTATACTGCGTTCCCATCGGACCTTCGTCATAAACCTTCGACTTTTGGGCTAAGCCGATTGCCCAAAGTAGATCAACAACAAATTGCGAATTAGATGCATCAATTCTAATCTTTGCCTGAGATCCTTTAGATAAAATGTCGCCTTGCTCGTCGGTTGTCTTTACTGCACTTTCAAATTTACTTTTATCAATTACTCCCAATGAAATTAACCTCGGCCCCATATCGCCCCACGAAATAGGAAGTTCAAATCCTTCCTCAGGAAGAACCTGATTGGGAAGACTTGAAAGATCTAAAAGCCCAAAACCCTCTTTCTTCCAAGCGTCCATGCCCCCGTCGAGGTGGCGAACGTTTGTATAACCTAAACTCTTCAACGTTTGAATCGCCTCTGCGCTCATGCGCCCGGTTTTACAATAAAGAACAATTGAAGCGTTTTTATCTTTTGGAAGTTTATCTTTGTTCGCAACCAACAGGTCGTAATCGACAAACATATCGGTTTTTTCTATCTCTCCCTCGTAAGGTGTGTGGACGTTAATTAAAATAAAATCTTTATTCGCAAGAGCTTCTTTTAGTCGTTTGGGGGAAATAGAATCTTGGGAAGAAATTTTCGATGAAGAAGATCGCGAGATGATACTCTCCAAACTTTTGCTTCTAGTTCCCAGTAAAAATCCAAAAATAATAAGTAGAGAAAAAGTAATAAATTTAATCAAACTTTTATTCCTCTTTAAAGTTTTTTTATTCATATAATGGATGCTGATAATTAAATATAGTAGTTAATAAGTATATAGGTGGCTATGCTTGCCAAGAGAATAGAGCCTAAACTAAAAACCATCGATTGATACGGAAAAAGGCTTTTGCCGTTTTTCCTTTTTAGAAAAACGTTAACAATATCAACTAAATAAAAAACTGCGCTTCCCAGAATCATTCCAAAAGTAAGCTTGTCTAAACCAAATATGTTATCCATCCTTATAATTAGTTTAAATTTGTAAAATGACCAAAGGGTGGTAACAAATACCAAAATATAAATTCCTAAACCTACGAAACGATTAAAAAAGATCTTGTTTCTTTGTCCCAATAGACTTAATAGCCAAAAGGCAGTGGCGCCTAAAAATGCACCGATCCAGATCCCTGTTATGGAATCGTCAACTCCAACCCAACGCGTCAAGGTTATTCCCGCAGCCGCGCCGGCAACGCACAAGGGGCAGTGTGCAAATACAACTCTAGGAAGCAGTAAGAAGTAAGTTGTAAGAAGTAAGAATGCATAAGTTTTAAGATAAGTTTTATTATTGATTCGCAATTCGTCAACCATAAATTTTGGTTTTAATTAACCACTGTTCCATTAAACTTCATTTCCTTCACTCCTGCCGGATCGGAGAATGTTAAGAATATGCTTCTATCAATAGGTCCCACTCCCTGTGGGCCGTGGGCTGCAGGATCGAAACGGGCCACAACTTTTCCGGTTTGGCCGGGACCTATTTCAATATTTACTGAAGGATTGCTGTCGCCGTGTCCTTCCATGCCGAAATATTTAGTTTTTTTATCTCCCAATTCAAAAGAAGCTGTCGTACACATGCACGAGGTCGCAACTTTTTTAAGCTTCAAGGTTTTATCGGTCGTGTTTTTAACTTCGTATTCTTTAGTTACAATACCACCATCTATCTTTACATTTCCCAAATCATAGTTTAAGGGATCTATTTCAACACCCAATACTTCACTTGTCGAACTTCCCTCCGATAACGAGTCGCCTCCGTCAGTTGATCTTCCTTGCCAAAAAGCAAACCCTATTACCAAAAGGAGTGTAAAACCCAACGCTCCCATCAATATTTTCAAGTCTTTGTTCATTATTTTTCCGATCTTTGAAAAACACCCATTATTTCCTGAACCAGCTTGTCATTTTCGGGCATTCCTTTATGCCCACCCAAGACACAACCATATAGGTGATTGTGAAGCACAACCTCATCGACCCCTTTTAAAGCTGCCTGAACCGCCTGAGACTGGTGAATCACATCTATACAATATGCATCTTTATCAACCATTTTAATGATCTTTTCCAGATGGCCCTGAGCAATTTTGAGCCTGTGAAGAATCTTGCTTTTAGCCGGTTCTTTTGCGTACAGCCTTGTATTCATCTTATATCCCCTGTGGGGGGATATACCAATTGTATACTTGTTTTTTCGATTGTCAACTACTATCTTAAATCTGTTAGAATATCTAGATCATATGAATACAGTCTGGTTAGCCTTTATTACGGGTTTAACAACGGGTGGGATCTCTTGTTTCGCGGTCCAGGGAGGACTTTTAGCAAGCTCTCTTACCCATCAAAAGGAAGGGAATCAAAAACTTGCAGTAGGATCGTTTTTGGTAAGCAAACTCATCGCTTACTCTATATTAGGAAGCCTCCTGGGTTTAATGGGCTCATCTTTAGTAATTTCTCCAAAACTTCAAGGATACATGCAAATTCTGGCAGGAGTCTTTATGTTATTAACGGTAGGCAGACTTCTGGAAATCCACCCCATTTTCCGTCGTTTCGTTATTACTCCTCCCAAAATTGCATATAAAATTCTGAGAAAGGAAAGTACGGGAGAAGGAATTTTCGCACCTTCCGTTTTAGGATTTTTAACTATTCTTATCCCCTGCGGCGTTACCCAAGCAATGATGCTTTTAGCAATTTCGACAGGAAGCTCCCTCTACGGAGCAATGACATTGGGCGCATTTGTTCTCGGCACTTCCCCGGTATTCTTCGCACTTGGTATGGCCTCGAATCAGATTTTGAAGAAAAAATCTCTCAAATTTGTTGCTTCTGCCGCAATATTTGCTCTTGCTATTCTTTCAATAAATACCGGACAGGTTTTAAGAGGTTCAACCCACACCCTGCAAAATTACTGGGCTGCGGCGACGGATCAGCTCGGTGAAAAAGAAAGTTCTCCTTCCAAAGTCGCGGGAGTAAGCGCGGCCGGAAAACAGGATGTAGAAATAAAAGTATTAAGTAGTGGCTATCAATCCAGTGTGCAAAAGATAAAAGCCGGAGTACCAGTCTCTCTTAAACTGGTTACTCAAAATACCAATGGCTGTGCCAGAGCCTTCACAATTCCTGAATATAATATCAGTAAGGTGTTGCCCCAGACAGGAACCGAGAATGTTGAATTTACGCCCGTAAGGCGGGGAAGATTAACTTACACCTGTAGTATGGGAATGTACACTGGATATTTTGAGGTAATTTAGCTAGTTAAACCACTACTTATAAAATGACTAAAAAAACGTATACGGTTAAGGGCATGGATTGTGATGCTTGTGCAAAGATGATTGAGCTGGATCTGGAAGATGCGGGAATAAAAGCCTCGTGTAATTATGCTAAGGAAACCTTAGAAGTGGAAGTTGACGATCATCTAAAAGAAGAAGAAGTCAAAAATATAGTAGAAAAAGGAGGCTATGAGCTAGCTTTATGAAAAAGGTTCTTAAATTTTCTATCTTTGCAGTTCTTTTGTTAACTACACTTCTATTCCCAAATACTGCCAGCGCAGTTTGCCCAATATGTACCGTCGCCGTTGGAGCCGGTTTAGGCCTTTCACGATGGCTCGGAATCGACGATGCTGTTTCTTCAATTTGGATCGGCGGACTAATCCTTTCCTCATCTTTTTGGCTAACTGATTGGTTGAAGAAGAAAAAGATTAAAGCTCTAGAGAAACCGTTTTTCGCTAAGGAAGTCGACGCATATTTGGACGAAAAAACCCTAAAACAATATAGCAGTATCGCAGTGAACGCCGCAGTAATTATCCTTATGTACGTAGCAGTTCTGATTCCACTCAAAATGAGTAAAATCATCGGACATCCTTACAATACGATTATTGGAGTCGATAAAATTTTATTCGGTACTGCCTTAGGATCAATAATGTTTCTTATCGGAATGGGTATAGATAAGAAAATTCGACAAATCAAAGGTAAACAACTTTTCCAATACCAGAAGGTTTTCTTCCCGGTCGTTTCTCTTGTCATCACAAGCTTTCTTCTGTATTATTACGGCGGGTATTTATATTAAACAACCAAAGCACGCGGGATTAAACCGGATTGTTACGGGACGAAACAGGATAAATATCCCGCTTAATCCAGCACTAATCCTGCTTAATCTAGTGTGCTTGTATTCATAATGGCTAACAAAAAAGACATCCAAACCTTGCTCGATAAAGTCGAGGAAGTAACTAAACAAAAAGATCTTGACCTCTCCTCCGGCGAAGATCTCTCTATTGGAATAATGAACCTAATTTCCATAGAAGAGCATCTTTTTTATACTTCTCAAAAAACAAAGGACCCCACTTCGTCAAGGCTACGAGGGGCAAGTCAAAAATATCTAGATCTTTTGGATGAAGTTCGCCGGATGAGAACCGAGCTTCTTAAGGAAATAATCAAAGATTATGAGGGAGAGGTTTGGTGTATCAGCAAACACTTACTCGCAGCATCAATGAGAATAATGGAAGTCGGAACTAAAGAGCTCAAAAAAGGAAACAAAGACAAAGCATGGAATCTCTTTGACAAATCCTACAAACTATATTCCCTTTTTTGGGGACTCAATCTCGGAGTCGTGAGCACGAAAGACGCAAAACGTAATACGAAAGAAAAAGAAGAAATATTATTGACCAACGATCTGACAACTGACAACCGACAACCGACAACCGAATCTACATCCGTCTTCTCCAAGCTTGGAGCCTTAGTGCAAAAAGCAGTTGATTGTTGTAAAGAATAAAACTTACTTTCCCCGAGAGGTTATTCGATTTTTTATATCAGAAGCTACTGCTTTTAATACTGGCGATAAATAAATAATCTGTGCACTAAAGAGTGTGACCCCTCCCAAAAATGCTGTTTCTTGACTTCCTTTAGAAAATCCCACTAAAACTGTTCCCAGACCACCCAACTGTGCTCCTTCCAAGATTGCTCCAGTTACTTCATCTCGAATTAAATGTCTTTCTTTTAGCGGAATTAATTTGTTTTCGCTTTCCATACTATTGACATCTTATATCACAGTGATTAAGTTCAAGCAACAAACAAATAGAACTATCATCTATGATAGATTGGAATCAAAATCCTCGATCGTTGAAGATGTGTAGAATATATCATTGATTTCTTTCTCAAGAATTTTTGCTCCACAACATCTTGACAAACATTACAAAAGTAATACAATTGTATTAATATGAGCCGTACAATACTACAAGTACCAATGTCTAAAGATTTGAAGGTAGAAGCTGAAAAGGCCGCCCTTTCTATGGGTTTTTCTTCTTTACAAGAATCAGTTCGTCTCATTTTAACAAAGCTAGCAAAGAAGGAGCTTAAGGTCGCCATTTACGAAGAAACTTTATCTCCTGAAGCAGAAGCTCGTTACGAAAAGATAATCAAAGACATTGAAACTGGGAAAAATATAGTTAAAACCAAAGATGCTAAAGATTTCCTTAAGAAACTAAGATCGTGAATGCCCACTTCCATAAGAAGTTTAAGAAAAATTACAAAAAGCGTATTCTACTCAATCCTTCCTTAGATAAGCGTTTTGGAGAAAGATTCAATCTTTTTCTAAAAGATTCGTCAGATCCGATTCTGAAAGATCACTCTCTTTCTGGAAAGTTGAAAGGGTTAAGAGCGTTCTGGGTAACTGGCAATATTAGAGTAGTTTATTTTATTAAAGATGAAACTGCTTATTTTGTCAATATTGCGTTGTATTCTCCGTAGAAATCCGGCACTCCAGAGTAAAATATGGATGTGCTGAATAAAACAAAAATAATCCTTTGTAAGGAACTTTTAGATGAAGGTGTTCCCAAGATCCATATTGCTGACAGATT
>Ga0214473_10002716_pt1 | contig 21667 bp, 12 predicted proteins | sample RVTome_7_FD_203509 | JGI IMG/M metagenome (GOLD analysis project Ga0214473, IMG submission 203509) | Soil microbial communities from uranium-contaminated site in the Upper Colorado River Basin, Wyoming, United States - RVT98D197 | ecosystem: Environmental > Terrestrial > Soil > Contaminated >... | reverse complement strand
GAAGCGGGTGTAAGTCCGGAGCAGAAAAGGACATGGAAACAACGAATGGCACGAATCACACGAATGGATAGGGAAAGACAGGTAGGTCAAATTCGTGTCATTCGTGCGAATTCGTTGTTCAAAACCTTTTTGGTTGCGGCCGTAGGCCGCGCTGTGCCCTCTGCGGTTGAGACTCTTTTTCGTGCCGATCCTTTAGTCTTTGTGGGACAAGGGTTTATGAGCATGGGGAAAGATGGTTTTTGGGAACTACCCTCTTGACATCATCGTATGGTTGATGTACCATATACGCTGAAAAAAACTCGAAATTCGAATATCGAAATCCGAAACGAAGCGGAATGACGCGAATGCCTGAATGCCTCAGCCCGGCGGAAGGCCGGGAAGCCAGCCAGTTGCCACGTGGCCGAGTATGCAAAACAAAGCCAATTGCGAGAGCGATTGCGGATTGGGGATTGCAGATTGCGGATTGTCCCCGGCAGCCTGTTGCCTCCCGCCCGTGGGAAACAAACCCAATTTCCAGCGGGAGCCGCAAGACAAGGCCAAGCCCGCCCTCGCGACGGTGGGGACGGCCTCGCCACAGTGCAAGTGCACGAAACAAAGCCAATTCTCAGCCCAAGACAAGGTCAGAGCCTGTCCCCGCGAAGGCGGGAAATGGCCTCACCACGAAAGGCCTCACGGCGTCATCACAAACAGGGCCGGTTGTGCGAAACAAAGCCAAATCTGGAGGGGATGGGGTACTTGGGGAGAGTGGACATCACGTGCGGGGTGGTTCCACGATGTGGCGGAGTGTGCGAAACAAAGCCAATTTGGAGGAACCTGCTATGTAGAACAAAGCCAATCTGCGGGAGTCGGACCGGAGGCCGGGTAAGGCACATCGCGGGTAGCTTGCCCCGTTCGGTCGGCCCGTTCCGAGTCTCGACACTCGGATTTCGCGCTTCCCGCATTTCGCGGAAAATGCAGGCTATGTTCGCAGCTCGGCGGCTACGGACTTTTTCAGGCTTTCGAGGATTTTTGTCTGGTAGGCGTCGACAGTCTCGTGGGTGAGCGTGCCGTCCTCGTCGCGAAAGCGCAGGGACAGGGTGAGGCTCTTCTTGCCCGCCGGGATTCCCTTGCCGCGATAGATGTCGACGAACTGGACATTCTCGAGCTCGGCTGGGACATTGCTCTGCACCGCGGCGGCGATGTCCGACCAGCGGGTCGTCTCGGCCACGAGGATGGACAGGTCGCGGTCAATGGCCGGGAAGCGAGGGATGGGCCGGATTTTGATTGGGCCGGCTTTCAGGGTCATCAGGTCGTCGAAGTCCAGCTCGGCCCCGCACGGGGTCAGGTCTTTGAAGTCGAGCTTCTGGCGCACGGCCTCGGAGAAGATACCGGCTTGGCCGATCTCCTTGCCGTCAACGAGGATGCGGGCCCCTACTTCCGCCCACGGGAACTCGGCGGGCACGAACTCGGCTTTGGCGTTGCGGTTGAGGCTCTCGACGAGGCCCTCGACGGCGCCGCGAAGGACCCTGAAGTTGGCATCGAGTACGAGTCCCAGCTTCGCCCTCTCCAGCGGCAGGGAATTCCTGTCGCCGGCGGGAACGAACGTGTCGGCGATCTCGTACACGCGGCACGGCAGGTTCTTCGCGTTGACGTTCGTCTTGAGCACTTCGAGCAGCGAGCCCAGCAGCGTTCGGCGGAGAATGCCGGCCTCTCGCCGAGCCGTCTGACGCACGGCCAAATGCGATCGCGGCCCGCCCGTGGTGAAGAGGTCCGCAACGCCCTGGTCCACGAAATCGACGGTGATCGTCTCGTAGAAGCCGCAGGCGTTGAGCAACGTGCCGACATACTCCGCCATGGCGTGGCGCGCGTCGGCGGGCACGGCCTCGATCTGGATCTTCCTTCGCGTCGGCACCTTGTCGTAGCCGTACACGCGGATCACTTCCTCGATCAGGTCCACCTCGCGGTCGATATCGCTTCGCCGGCTTGGGATGGAACAAATGACCGAGCCGTCCTGCAGCCGCGGCTCGAAACAAAGGGCCGCGAGGATGCTCAGCACCTGCTGCGTCGGAACTTCGATGCCGAGCAGCCTGCTCACGCGAGAGAGCCTCATCGTCACCTGCTGCGGCTGGGGCTTTCGCGGATAGGCGTCCACGACCCCCTTGGCCACTCTGCCGCCGGCGAGCTGCACGATCAGTTGCGTGGTTCGCCGCGACGCCAAATCTATTCTATCGATGTCCACAATCCGCTCGAACCGGAACGAAGCCTCCGACGGAAGCGCGAGCCGGCGGGAGGTCGTGCGGATGCAGACCGGATCGAAATACGCATCCTCCAGCAGGACCGCCGTCGTGGCTTCGCTGACCTCGGTGGCCAGGCCGCCCATGATGCCGGCGACCGCGACGGGCCGCCGCGCATCCGCGATGACGAGCATCTCGGGCGCCAGGGCACACTGGGTGCCGTCGATGCTGACGATTTGCTCGCCCGGCGCGGCCTTGCGAACGATGATCTTGCGTCCCTCGATTGCGGCATGATCGAAGGCGTGCGGGGGCTGGCCGGTCTCCATCATTGCGTAGTTCGTGGCATCGACGACGTTGTTGACGCTTCGCATGCCGACGGCCTCCAGCCGCTTCAGCATCCACTCGGGCGACGGCCCGATCTTGACGCCCTCGATGACCCGGGCGGTGTACCGGCGGCACAGGTCCGGCTCGCGAATCTCCACGTCGATGAACTCGGAGGCGGGCCTGTCCGTCTCCGGGAAATCGATCTTGGGCAGGCTCAACGGCTTGCCCGTAGCGGCGGCCAGCTCCCGCGCGATGCCGATATGGCTCAGGCAGTCGCCGCGATTGCTCGTCACTTCCACGTCGATGACGGAATCGTCGGCCAGGCGCTCGATGCCTTCACAAGGCAGCCCCAGATTGCTCAGAATCTCCGCAATCTGCTCGGCCTTCAGTCCGGTTTGCACGTAATCATTCAGCCAATTCAGAGAAATCTTCATGCCACAAATCCTTCCAGGTTCCAGCGTTGCGGCATCACAGTACCGCAGGCAGAGGCGGATGTCAACCCGTGCAGCCGGGACCGCTCTCATTCATGCCCCGATAAAAAAGTTAAAAGGTATCGAGCATCACCGCCCTTGTCAACGTAGCCGGTTTTCTGTAAGCTGGCGGCTCAGTGGCAGTGGAATAAAGCAGCGGCACGACTGGCATGGTACCGGATCATCCTGCGGGCCGATGCGGGCACGTGGTTCCTGGGAGGCCATGGTCATGATGGAAGACAGGCGCAGTTTCCTGAAAACGGCTCTTGGCGTTTCGATGGCGCCGGCCCTGGCAGCGCAGGTGCGGCCGGGCGAGGGCGGACAGGCGGGCGGGCGCAGGGCCATCGCGTCCACCGGGAGCAAGATCAAGAGCATCGAGACGTTCACGAGCGGGCAGACGCTGAGCATCGTCCGGGTCCGGACCGACAGCGGCCAGGAAGGCTACGGCCAGATCGCCCCGTACGAGGCCGACATCTCAGCGACCATCCTGCACCGGATGGTTGCCCCGCAGGCGCTGGGCAAAGACCCGGCGGACCTCGACGGGATTTCGGACCGCTGCGTCGAGGCGAATTACAAGTTCCCCTGGTCGTTCGTCTGCCGGGCGTTGGCCGGACTGGATACGGCCCTGTGGGATCTCCACGGCAAGACGGCGAGCAAGAGCGTCTGCGAGCTGCTGGGCGGCAAGCCTCCGCCATTCCCGGCGTACGGGTCGAGCATGCGACGCGATATCAAGCCGGCGGATGAGGCGGCACGGCTCGTGCGCCTGCGCGATGAGCAGGGTTATCGCGCCTTCAAAATCCGGATCGGCAGCGTCTGCGGCCACGACAAGGACCAGTGGCCCGGACGGACGGAAGAACTGGTCCCGACCGTCCGCAAGGCAATCGGCAACGACGTTTCGCTGCTCGTGGATGGCAATAGCTGCTATACGCCTGCCAAGGCCATTGAAGTGGGCAAGATGCTCGCCGAGAACAAGGTCTGTCACTTCGAGGAGCCCTGCCCGTACTGGGAGTTGGAGTGGACCGCCCAGGTCGCCGCGGCCCTCGATGTCCCCGTCGCCGGCGGCGAGCAGGACAACGATCTGGCGCAGTGGCGCCGCATGATCGCCATGCACGCGGTAGACATCGTCCAGCCGGACCTGTGCTATATCGGCGGACTGACGCGGGCCCTGCACGTGGCGGAGATGGCCGCGAAGGCAAATCGCCCCTGCGTGCCGCACTCCGCGAACCTGTCCCTGGTGACGGTGTTCACGCTGCACATGCTCGGCGCGATCAGCAACGCGGGACCGCACGTGGAGTTCTCCATCGAGCCCACCGGTTGGACGGATGGACTGTTCGAGCCGGCGCTAAAGGTGACGGACGGCAAAGTGCCCATCCCGGATGGCCCGGGCTGGGGTGTAACGATCAGCAAAGACTGGCTCGCGCGAGCGGAACGCCGGGTCAGTGAGAAAGCATGAACCTTCCGCGTGCAGCAGTTGGTTGGAAAGCCCTTGACCCTCAAAGAGTCGTGCTCTCACCGCGTTGAGGACTATCGAATCGGACTGCGCCATTTTGCAGGAGAATAGTGGTTATGATTCCGATAAGGACGAAGTACAAAGTTTACGTTCTGCTGGTTGCATGGGCCCTCGCCGGCGTCGTGATGATCCAGATCGCCCGGTCGGATTCCGGCAAGCCGGAGTTCTCCCGGACCACGATCGACGTCGGCGTCGTGGTCAGCGACGTGGAGAAGGCGGCGAAATTCTATACGCAGGCCCTGGGCTTCACGGAGACGGGCGGCTTCGACGTTGCGGCCCAGATGGCGGGCGATATCGGCCTGACCGACAACAAACCCTTCAAGGTGCGCACGTTCAGCCTCGGCAAGGAGCCGACCGCCACGAATCTGAAGGTCATGCAGATCCCCGGCTCCAAAGCGGTGGACAATCAGTACATCAGCTCAAGCCTGGGCTTTCGATACCTGACGGTGTTCGTCGGCGACCTGGGCAAAGCCGTCGAGCGTCTCAAACAGAATGGAATCGCGCCGGTCAAGCCGCCCTATCGTCTCGGCAGGGGAAGTGACCACCTGATCCTTGTCAAAGACCCCGACGGCAATATCATTGAGTTGATCGGACCGATGCAGTAGCGCCTGCGCAGGCGTGTACCTGTCGAGAACGTCCCAGGCTCTTGAGATGGGACCGACAGAAGCTACGCAGACGGGTGGCAGCGTCAAGGCCGAAGGCCTTGGCGATGGCGGACAGGCAAACCATCGCCAAGCTGCGCTTGACGCTGCCACCCAGCCTACAGGGTTACTACCGATAGCATGTGTCGGGTGCCGTTGCGATGCAGCCGGAAACACGAATGAACGATTTCGAGCGGTTTGAGCAGCTCATCCAGGGCGGCTCGTACTGTATCTCCATCGTCACGCACGAGGAGCGATACGCGATGGAGATCGTCCGCAAGACCGCCGCCAGGTTCAAGCGCGATATGTGGGTCTGGTCCATCGCCGATGGCGTCCGCGACGGCGCGATCGACGGAGGCCCCTGCATCGTGAGCACAGACACTCCCGCGGCGGGGCTGACGAACCTGTCGCAGGCCAAGCCGGGTTCGCTCTGCGTCACGCTCGATCTGGCCGAGCACCTCAAGAGCGGAAAGGCCCTGCGCATCCTTCGCGACCTGATGGACAACTTCCACAAGACCGGCATCGCGATCATCTTGATCGACAGCAACGACAACTTGCCGGACGTGATCAAGACCTACGCGAGATCGTTCGAGATCTCCTTCCCCGATGAGGAGGAATTGCAGCAGCTCATCCGGGCCACGCTGCAGCGGCTCCATCGCAAAAAGCCCATCGAGATCGGCATCACGCAGAGGGGGCTCGATACGATCGTCCGCAACCTGCGGGGGCTGACGCGCCGCCAGGCCGTGAGGATCATCACCGATGCCGTCGGCGCCGATCAGAGCTTCAATGACGACGACATCAACGTCATCATCGCCAACAAGCGGCGGATGATCCAGCAGGGCGGCCTGCTCGAATACATCCAGACGCCACTCGATCTGAGCGAGATCGGCGGGATGAGCCGCCTGAAAAAGTGGCTCACTGACCGGCGGGACGTCTTCAGTCCCGAGGCAAAGGCGTTCGGCATCGTGCCGCCCAAGGGCGTGCTCATGCTGGGCGTGCAGGGAGCGGGCAAGAGCCTCTGCGCCAAGGCGATTGCGACCGGCTGGCAACAGCCGCTGCTTCGGCTGGACCCGAGCACACTGTATGCGAGCTTCATCGGCGAATCCGAGCGGAATTTGCGCGAGGCCCTGCGGCAAACGGAGATGATGGCCCCGGTGATCCTGTGGATCGACGAGATCGAGAAGGCGTTTGCGTCCGCCGCCAGCCGCAGCGCCGATGGCGGATTGTCCCAGCGGATGTTCGGCACGCTGCTGACCTGGCTGCAGGAGCACCAGGCCCCGGTATTCGTCGTGGCCACAGCCAACGATATCGAGGCCCTTCCGCCGGAGTTGCTTCGCAAGGGCCGATTCGACGAGATCTTCTTCGTGGACCTGCCCACGCGGGAGGTCCGGAAGGAGATCTTCGTCATCCACTTGAAGAAGCGTAGCCGCGATCCGGCGGACTTCGACCTGGACGCTCTGGCCGAGGTCTCGGAAGACTTCAGCGGCTCGGAGATCGAGCAGGCCGTCATTGCCGCCCTGCACGAAGCCTATGCGGAGAAGGTGCAGCTTGACACGGAGCGGATTGCCGCCGCCGTACGATGCTCGCCCCCGTTGTCCGCGACCATGGCGGAGAAGGTGATCGCACTGCGCGAATGGGCCAAGGGCCGCTGCGTGCCCGCCGATTGATGACGATTACGATTGGATGTTTCCGTCTATCAGGGCGGCAGCGGCAAAGCCGAAGGCCTTGGCGACGGCTCCCTTGAGCGGCCAAAGGGACCATCGCCAAGCTGCGCTTGACGATGCCACCCGGAGATTCGGATGGGCTATCCGGGGATCAACAAGCAGGTTCATCGGAAAGGACGTTTTGACATGACCAGATGCTTGATGCCGCTCTTTGCTCTCGCCCTTGCGAGCGCAGTCGCGATCGGTGGGTGCGTGGAGCGCAGACTGAGGATCAACACGGCGCCCCAGGGCGCAACGGTCATCCTGAACGACCAGGAGATCGGCGCCTCCCCCGTGACGGTCCCCTTCAACTGGTACGGCGATTACTGGGTCCGGATCAGCAAGGACGGCTACGCGACGCTCGACACGCATCGCAAGCTCAAGGCCCCCCTGCACGATTACTTCCCCTTCGATTTCTTCGCCCAGATCCTCTACCCCGGCCGGATCGTCGACTCCTACGAGTGGAACTTCGAGCTGGCGTTCAAAGAGTATCCCGCCCGCGACACGCTCATCGAAAACGCCCAATTCCTACAAAATCAACTCGAACAGCGCAGCCTGACGCCCCCGTCGCGCTAAGCGAGGTTGCGCCGGTACCAGTCGATGGACTTTTCGAGGCCTTCGCGGAAGAGGACGACGGGTTTGAAGCCGATCAGCTTTCTCGCGGCGGTGATGTCGGCGAGGGAGTGTTTGACGTCGCCGGGCCGCGAGGGCACGTAGACCGGCCGGACATTCTTGCCCAGAAGCTCGTTGATCGCACGGATGATCGCATTGACGGTCACGGCCTCGCCGCAGGCGATGTTGACGACCTCTCCATGCGTCTCCTTCGCGCGTGCCGCCAGGAGATTGGCTTCCACGATGTTGTCGATATAGCTGAAATCCCGGCTCTGCTCCCCATCGCCGTAGACCGTGGGCGGACGGTCCTGCAGGATGGCCGTCACGAACGCGGGGATCGCCGCGGCGTACTGGCTGGCGGGATCCTGGTGCGGCCCGAACACATTGAAGTAGCGCAGCGAGATCGTCTCCAGACCGAAGACGCTCGAAAATACCGAGCAGTAATACTCCCCGACGAGCTTTCCGACGGCATAGGGAGACAGCGGGCTGGGCGCCATCGTCTCGACCTTGGGCAACGTCGGCGTGTCGCCGTAGGCGGAGGAGCTGGCGGCGTAAACGAACCGCTTCACGCGAGCGTCCCGCGCCGCCATGAGCAGCGTGAACGTGGCGTCGACGCAGTGCCGGTGCGTGGAGGCGGGATCGTCCACGCTTCGCGGTACGGAGGGCAGCGCCCCCTCGTGCAGGACCACGTCGATACCCTTCATGACGGAGCGCGCTACCTCCGGGTCGCCCATGTCGGCCTCGACGAAGTCGATCTTGTCCATGATCGGCGCCAGGTTGCTTCGCTTACCCGTCAGCAGGTTGTCCACGACTCTGACGAAACACCGCTCTTTGACAAGGCGTCGGCAGATGTTGGAGCCGATGAAACCGGCTCCGCCGGTTACCAAGTACTTCTCCATCCGAACCCTCAGGATTTACGATTTATGATTTACCATTTACAATTTGATGTCCCGCCGCAACGGGTCAACTCCCGCGGCGTGGCGACAAGCATCGCAGTGATAGTAAATCAAAACTCACAAATAGTAAATCGTAAATCCCTCAGGCGGGACTGGCGGCTAACTGGGCCTTGAGGTAGCGGCGATAGGCCTTGAACTGCTGGCGGTAGTACCCGCCCTTCATCGCCTCGGCCCCGAACAGCACGCACCCGACCACGTTGGCGCCGACGTCCTGCAGCTCAGAGATCGTTCGCTCGGCTGCTCCCCGTTTCGTGGCGGCGGCGTTGAACACCAGGATCGTCGCATTTACAAGCTTGGCCAGGATCTTCACATCGCTGACCAGCAGAACGGGCGGACTGTCGATGATGACACGATCATAGTTGTGGACGACGTTTTCGATCAATTCCCTCATCCGCCGGCTCGCCAGCAGCTCGGCGGGATTGGCGATCGGCGGTCCCGCGCAGATCAGGTCCAGGCCCTTCGCGCCGCCGGGGTGGATCGCCGCATGGTAGTCCGATTCGCCGGTCAGGATGCTTGTCAATCCGGGCCGATTCCGGCAGTCGTCGTCCTCCGAAGTCGTCTGCGGATACGTCAGGTGCAGGCTCGGCTGCCGCAGATTCCCGTCGATCAGCAGCACCTTCTCGAATTTGGCCACAAACGCCGAGGCAAGATTGCACGCCACGGACGTCCTGCCGTCGCCGGGGGAGCCGCTGGCGACAAGAAGCGTTTTGAGCGGAGCATCGCTCGACAGCTCGAGATTGGTGCGGCACTTGCGGTAGGATTCTCCGAGCAATGAGTACGGCGCGACATCCACGACACGGCACAGATCCACGTCGTCCACGGCACGGTCCTCATTCGCGTCCGGGATCACGGCCAGAAGAGGAATATTCAGGAACCGCCGGACGTCGCTCGGCGTCCGCACCAGGTCATTGAGCATCTCGATCAGGAACGCGAACGCCAGACCCATGACCAAGCCGAGCATCGTGCCGCCCGGAATCCACAGCAGGAAATGGCGGGAGACCACCATGTCGAGCGGCTCGGGAGCCGGGCCGACAAGCTGCACCTTCGGAGTCTCCGGATCGTCGAGCATGATCCTGAGCTTCTCGATCTGCATCTTGATCTGGTTGAGCATTTCCACCCGCTCGTCGCGTTTCTTCATCGCCTGCTCATATTCCGACCGTGCGTCATCCAGATTGTTCTGCTTTTGCTGGGCCTCGTTGCGCAGCCGCTGGAGCTCGGCCAGCCGCTCCTCCAGAACGCGCAGCGTATCGCGGGCGTTCATCAGATTGGCCCGCCGGGTCTGCTCGGCAATCTGCGTTTTGCGCTGCGTCCTCTCCGTCTCGATCTTGTCGATCAGCTCCTGCGTCTGGCGGACGATCCGATGGTTCTCGCCGAACTTCGTGAGCCGCCCGGACAGTTGGGCCTGGTAGAGCGCCAACTGCTGGGCCAGGGAAATCATCACGGGGTCCTGCTCGATCGCGTGCTCGATCTGCTCGGTGATGGGGCCTTCCGCCAGTTGCCTGAGGTTGCCGATGTCGGCCTGAAGCTGCTTGATTGCCAGGGTCATTTGGCTCTCCTGCAACTCCAGGTCGTTCAGGCGAAGCGTGATGGTATGCTGGAAGTAGCGGCCCGCGGGTCTCTCCAGATCGGAGATGCCGGTCTTCGTGCGCACGTCCTGCATGGCCCGGTCGCTGTCGGCGATTTCCCTCTCCACGGCGCTTTGCCGGGCCGTGAGCTCGACGAGCTTCTGACTGACGCCCGCCTTCTCAGTCTCCCCGTGTTGAGTGACGAACAAGCGGGCCATCTCATTGACGATCAGGGCCGCTTCCGCCCGATTGCCGCAGGTCATCGACACGACGATGTGCTCGGCTTCGCGCTGGGGATAAGCGTTCAAGTGCCTCTCCAGGCATTTGGTAGCTTCATCCTTGTCCCCACGCATTGCCTGTCGAAACCACTTTGTCTCGCGGACCTTGTCGCTGATCCGGATCAGCTCCTGCAGACTGCTCTGCATCTTCATCAGGTTGGCCAGAGAGAGACGATGCCCGTACTGGATGTCCTGCTGGACCTGGGAGGCAACGACCTCCATCGGGTCGGTCTCGCCGGGCGGCAGGACCTTGATGACCGTTTCCGCCTTGTACTGGGGCAGGTATCTCCGGAGCAGGTGCCAGCTTCCCGTGCCGGCCGCGCCTCCCAGGATGGTCATGAAGACCACAAGCCACACGTGGCGGCGCAGCATGCCCATGACTTCCTTCGGCGTCAGCGCAGCAGCCGAAGCCTTCCGTGCTCCGGATGGTCTCGACCCTTTGCCGGCAGCCGTTGGATTGCGGCTCATCATGTCACTCTCCAAGTCAGTCGTAAGTTTTCAGTGTGAAGTGTTAAGCGTGAAGACTTGAAAGTTCACACTTCACACTTCAAACTCCCAACCGACAACCATCATCCAGGAACCAGCACCGCCTTGTGTTATTGCGCCAATCTCCCAATGGCGGAGTCGATCCGGTCCTTCATCATCTTGGGCATCGTGCCCGATCCCACCTCCAGGGCCTGGCGATAGGCGGCCAGCGCCTTCTTGCCGTCCCCCAGCGCTTCATGAACCATGCCCAGATGCTCGTACACGTCGGGCGGGGCGGTCCCTTGCACTTCATACTGCTGGATCGCCGCCGTCAGAGATTGCACGGCCTCGGCATTCCTGCCGTTCTTGTACAAAACAAAGGCGTAGGTATCCAGGTAGTTGGCCTCATTCGGCTTCTGCTCCAGCGCCTTTTTCGCGTACTCCAGCGCATCGGCGAGCCTCAAGTTGCTCTGGGCCAGCATGTACGCCAGGTTGTTCAACACGACGCTGTTGTTATTCTTCGGCGTTTTCTCCAGGAGACTTTCGTACACGCCGACAGCCTTTTCGAGATATGCATTATCGGAGGTCTTCTTGTGGGCGATGGCCAGGATCTGGGCCTTTTGTGCAATATACTCGGTATGCTGCGGCGTATCCGGCGGGCACAACGCAATGCACTTGTCGATATAACTGATAGCCTCGTCATAATCCTCCTTGATTTTGGCGAGGTTGAACATCGTGTAATTGGCGGCTACCGAACTCGGGTCCGTCCGAAGCCTCTCGCTGCAATATTTCGAGACCTCGTCGCTGCCCATCAGGAGATAGACCCGCAACAGCACCTCCACCGCCACCCGCTCGTCGGTCCACGCCTTGTCCACAGCTTTTCGGCAATGGTCGCGGGCGGCCTCCACGTCGCCGAGCTTTTTCTTCGCCTCCGCCATGCGGCAAAGAGCGGCGGCGCCGTACGATGTATCCACGTACTTTCCGCCCTCCTCAAGGGCCTTGTTGAGTTTCTCCGGATGCCACGCCGCCCCTGCCGCGGCGGACTCGCCGGCTCCGAGAATCAGCGCGAGCAGGTATCCATCCAGTGCGGCCGCAAAATTCAGATCGCGCACTGCCTCGGCCGGAGCCTGATTCGACACGTCCTGCTGCTTGAGCTTGTAAGCCTTTTCATACAGTTCTTCCGCCCGGGCATAGTCACGCTGGTTGATCGCAAAGGTCGCGGCACGGTTGAGCCAGTCGACATTCTCCGGGTCCTGCGCCAACGTGTCGGCGTAGAGCTGCTTGACCGCATCATTGCGGCCGAGATTCAGATAGATACGCTCCAGCAGTGCTCGTGCATCGCGAGGAGTCCCCGGCTTATCGAGAATGCCCTTGAGCTCGGAGATGGCCTCTTCCTCTTTGTCTGCCAACAGGTACGCCTTGGCCAGCATGGTGGTCGTCACGGGATCATCTTCCAGGGATCGACTCTTTCTCAGATCAGCCACCGCCTGATCGTAGTCGCCCTGGAGGAAGCCGATCTCGCCGCGCAGCCGCCATGCCGCCGCGTTCTCCTGGCTGCCCTGCAGGTTTCGATTCACCAGCTCAAAGGCCCGATCCAGGTCCCCCTGCCGCTTCGCGAGCAGCGCCTCCATGAGAAGGATCCGCGGCTCATTGGGGTATTTCTCCTTGAAACTCTGCAGCTTGAGCTGCGCCTCCTGGATCAGCCCGATATCCAGGTAGGCTCGGATCTGGCCCATCCGGTTGGCCAGGTTGTCCTCCAGGGTCAGCAGCTCTTCTGAGTATTTCTTCACACCGTCCGCATCGGTGACCTCCTCGGCGATCAGAATCAGGCCCTTCAACGCATCCACGCGATTGGCCGGCTCGGTGTACATCTGCTGCAGGAGCTTCACGGCCTCATCGAACCGTCCCGTGCGGAAGTAGTGACGCCACAGGAGCTGGCTGTCCTTGGACTCGGCGAGCAACTGCATGGCTTTGTCGTTTTCTCCTCGGGCACGGTAGTACTCGGCATAGTTTTCGAGCATGAACTGGTTGCCCGGCTCCATTTTTCTGGCCTGCTGGAACGCCGATTCCGCCACGGCGAAGAATGCCCGCCTCCTCGTTTCGTCCGTCTCCTTCAGGGCGACCTGTGCCGCCAATTTCCCGAGCAGGACCGCGGTGGGGACGCTTGGCGTATTGACCTGTATGGTCTGGTACAGCGCCAGGGCCTTCATCGGATCATCCTTGCCGACCATCTCGGCGTAAGCGGTCAGCACGCTGATGTCCCGCGGGTCGAGGTGGATGGCTCGCTCGACGGCCTGCTTGGCCTCAAGCTCCTGTTCCGATGACAGTCTGTCGCCGAGTTGCTTGTTTCGCACGTACAACGCATTCGCCAGGGCCTTGGCCACCAGAGGATCCATCGGATTGAGCCCGGCGGCTTTCTTGAGGTCGTCGATGGAGGCAAGCTGATTCTCCAGGGCAGCTTGCACATTGCCCCGCAGCATATAGCCATAGGAGAAGATCGGCCGCTGCCGCAGGCATTCATCCAGATGAGCCAGCGCCTCTTTGTTCTCGCCTTTGGCAAATGCCAGGCGGGCGGCGAAGAGGTATCCGCCGCAATCATCCAAATTGTCCTGCTTGGCGATTTTGGCCACTTCCTCCGCCAAGCTCCATTTCTTCTGGCGTCGTGCCAGATCGAACAGGTAGCTGGCCGCCTCATGCCGGGGACTCAATTGTTTGGCGCGCAGGTAAGCCGGCTCTTCCCCAGCACCCTGTGCGGTAGTGGCGTTGAGCACCTCCTGCCATTGCGCCACGGCCTTGTCCAACTGCTCCTGCCGCTGATAGAGCAGGCCAAGCTCGATCGATCGCCGCAGGGGGTCGTTGATACCTCGGATCGCCTGCTCGCGGATCTCCCGCCGCCGGGGTTCCGGACAACTCGACGGGTCAGGCTCGGAGAACAGTCCGCTATACGCCAACATTTCCACGCTCTCCGGGAAGTGCTTGAGGAACGCGTCGACGATCTGTTTGGCCGTTGCGGTTTCTTTCTGCGCGATGAGCGATTCGCATACTTGGATGACATCCTGCTCTTCCACAACCGCCGGGGCGGTCTTGAGCAACTGGAGCATGAGATCCGCCTGCTGCCGTTCCAGGTTGCGCAGCTCCGCCGTCAGCGTCTGCACGGATTGTCCGCCGTTGCCGTTCTCATCCGCTTTGACGGGCGTGAACGTGATTGTGGAGTCCTCACTGGAGCGCTGCTGACGAATCGCATTGCGAAGCTGCGCGGCCTTTGCCCGGGCCAGGCTCATGCCGAGCCGCAGCGCATTGGGATCGCTGGAGCTCAACTGGGAGATCGCCTCTTCCGCCTCGGGGATATGTCCCCTGGCGATCAAGGCCCCGGTACGCAGCACTTTGCTTCTTTCCGTCTGCCCGAACCGCTCATCGAAGATGCTGACGGCATTCAACACCATATCGTACGATCTCGCCTGGAGGAGGGTCTCCGCATAATCGAGAAGCACGCTGGGCTTGGTATCGATAATGCCCGCCCCGAGGGCCGAGCCGAGGAATTCGATGACCGCCCCGATCTCTGTCGTCCCTTTGAAGATGTTGGCCAGCGTGCAGGAGAGAAGCGGGTCCCTTTCCTGCGGCGTACTGGACGCCTTGATCTGCTCGTAGGCGGCGTAGAGACTCCGGACCGCCTTGCCGGTGTTGCCCCGGGCCAGATCGAGCATTCCCTGCCACATCACCACCTGCGGGTTCTGGCCGCTGCCTCGAATCTGCTCGATCTCGTGCACCGCCGTTTCAACCTTGGTGAGCATCTGGGCCCGCTGCGGCGACGACTTGTCCAGGGTCAGCATGCGCTCCACGTACCATCCGGCGAGAGAGGCGCACAGGGAGAACTTGCAGGCCTGCCTGGCGTACTGGCGCGGTCCGGGGACATCCTGCGCGTCCGGCAGCGTGAGGGCCCGCTCGGCAAGCTCGATGGCCCTGAGCAGCGCCGCCTCATCCCCCACAAGCGAATACTTGCGGTAGTATAGCCGTGAGGTGAATCTCGCATACAGGACGTTGTTCCTGTCAAGAGTGCCGGCCTTTTCCGCCGCGTCGATCGCATGATTCAACGCCTCCGCCGCCGCGGCGGAGCCCAGGTAGGCCGAGTACACCGAGTAGAATTCCGCCGTCACGGCAGAGGCATTCGCGTTCTCCGGAAACTTCGCGACGAGCCCCTGGTACTCCGGCTGCAGGGCCTGCATCTGGGTCCGTGCCGCAGCCGCCCTGCCCATCCTTGCCACGGCGAACTTGCGCGTCACAAGGTTGATGCACGCTTGCGGGGCGTCTCCAGTCGCCTTCACACCCTCCGCGAGGATCTCATTCGCCTGCCTGGCCGCAGCCTCTTTTTGATCGAGATTGCCCCGCGATGCAATGTTCTCGCCCCTTTGCAGGACCACTCTCGCCAGATAGTAGTAGATATCAGGGCTATTGGGGTCCCTTTCCTTCGCTTTCTGCAGGCTGCCCTCCGCCTGTTGGAGCAGCTCGTCGGGCGATGTCACCGATCCCAGGCTCGCCATCTCCAGCGCCGCCCGGCCGCAGATGAGGTGCAGACAGGGTCCGAGGCGAGTGATGCCGCCGGTCCAGCGAGGCTCCTCCGCCTTCCCGAATGACGGCTCCCACTGCGTCACCGGATCGTTCAGCACGCCGGCGCTCTGAGCGATCTCCATCAGCTCCGTCGTCTGCTTGAGCACTTCTTCCCAGTACTCATTCATGCTCTGGCCGACCCCGCTGAGGCTGTCCGCGAGGATATAGGCGTACTTGAGCCGGCCGACCCGGGCCCGAAGGTTCCGGGGGTCAGCCGTGACAATCTGCTGCCAGCAGCCCAGGATGCTGCGCCAATCCTGCGTCTGGTTGAATACGTCGGCCAGCTTGAAGTACAGATCGATCTTGTCCTGCGAGGACCGCGTCAGGCCGATCGCCCTGCCGTAGTTGCGTCGAGCCGACTCGTAGTCCCCGGCCGCCTTGGCCGCGTCACCATCGGCGATGAACTGGCCCGGATTGCGGCTGAGCTTGAGGATGACCACCACGGCCCCCAGCGCCAGCAGCAGGAATACCGTCGAGCCAATCAGCGCGACCTTCTTGTTGAGACGTCTCCTCGCCATTCCACTTCCTTTCAATCCGGCCAGTGTTCCTGCTCCAGAATGGGCAGAATCACACTCAGGAGCTTCTCGCTGGCCTCCGTAGCGGCTGCCTTTGCCGGGGCGACATACCCCTGGTTGAAAACCAGCTCGATCTTACAGAAATACGCGTGTTTGCCGAAGATGTTTTTGTTCAGGGCCATGCGGGCGTCATCCCGGCTGCCCGCGTACTCCCCGTTCACGCGAAACAGGTACAGGACCGGGAATTGGCCCCCGCTTTGCAGGACGTTGCCGGCCGAAGCCCCGAACAGAAGATACCGCCCCGGAATACTCCGGGCGCCATCCTGCGCACCAAGCTGGAAGGTGACTCCGTTTGTGGCGATCCGGCGGTATCCGCCGCCCGTGTAGCACTCCTCCGGCACGTGCGGCACCCGGTCCGGAAGCTTGTAGTACGTGACGAACAGCAACACGTTTCGCGTGGCATTGTCGCCGGGGACGCGGGGGTCTTCCAGGACCCACTGGATATAGTCCTCCGTCCCGAGGGACCTCAGTATGTCCTCGTTCTCGATGCTGTGCCTGGCCACCACCCGGTACGGGGCCAGCTTCGCCTCATCCATCGCGCCGAGCGGCTTTTTCAACGGCAGCGGCTCTTTCTTCAGGTACAGGCCGAGCTGTTTCTTGGCCACCGACATCCCCGCCCCGGCCAATCCAAGCACGACCACGCAAAGCAAAAACGCAGGTTGCAGGTAAGCCGCCTTGTTGTCCCCCGTTCGGTTCATCCCTCGCTCCGCCTTCTCACAACCACGTTGGTATCGCCGGGGCCTTCCTCCTCCTCTATGAACAGGCTCGACATGAATGTCGCGAGCAGCCCGTAGAAGGCAAAGGCAAGCGGCAGCATGGCCAGACCGAGCATATCGTGATAGATCCCCTGCGTGTACTCGGGCTCGGCCAAGACGTAGATGAAACCCGTCACAGTTACGCGAATGATATTGCAGAGCATGGCGATCGGCACGGTGCTCAGCAGCAGCACGACCCGCTGCCACATCGGCCGATAGTGCAGGTAGGCCATCGCCACTCCGAGAGCCAGAAAGGCCATCATCAGCCGCATCCCGCTGCACGCCTCGGCCACGTCCAGCGGAGGCTCCAGCCGATGCCCCTTGTACACGATATCGATGACGACGCCGCTGGCCGTCGCGTCCACTCCATGGACCAGATTCAGCAGCGCCGTGGCGACCGAGGCGGCGATCTGCCGCATGGGCATCGTCAGGCCCACGTAGTAGCGCCGCGGCAAAGGGACCGCGAACACGAGAAACGCAATCGGCAACCACGTATATCGGACCAAACGCCATCCGCCCAAAAACAGCACGACCGCCCCGATGGCGGCGATCACCGACAGCGGCCGGAAATAGGCGTATCCGGCGGGACTCACCACGTTGAACACGTAAAAGGCCAGGATCCCCAACAGGAGGAGCAGGCCCAGATAATTCGGCCGGGTCTGATTCGCAGGCAGGCGGCCGAGCCCGTGGCTTTGAAACAGCTCCGCCAGCGGGTCCCGAACGTACTCCAGGCCGAGGATTTCCCGGCGACGCTGGTGGATGAAATACAGGCTGAACAGAGGAATGAGAAATCCGTGCGACCAACTGGGGTCCGTCAGCCACAGATGAACCACCTCCTGCAGTTCGCTGCGGAACAGGACGCATAACAGCGCTGCGAGAATGACGATCTTCAGGTAACTATGCAGCCCGAGCTCACCCCATCGGCGATCCTGAAGGGATGGGTCCATGCCGGCCGAGCGGGTCGGTGACGAACCAAGCGTCTGAGCCATACCCCCCGTTTTCGTCACAGCCAGTGAGGCAGGACGAAACCTTTCCCAAAGTCCGCGTCAGCGAAGTTCCGGTCGTAGACGAAGCCGAAGCCGTACGCTGCCCGGAAGGCGTTACGCAGGACAGCCCGCCAGCGCGCACTCGGATGGGTCCCGACATTGATCAGGTCGTGCGGCTTGATGAAGAAGTCGGGCTGCTCTCCCGCGGCGATCTTGTCCAGGTCCACCATGACGATTTCTTCTTTTTCCTTTCCGATGCGTCGAATGACCTCGACGCTCTTGGGCCACGCCAGAGGTCCGAGGCCGCCGGCGGCGGCGATGGCCATCTTCAGGGTCATCGGCCGGCCGGTGATGTTGATCACCCCGCTGCGATTCACATTCCCCATAATGAAGAATTCGCCGATGATGTCAACAGGCACATAGACTGTGTCACCCGGTTTGATGACAACATTATATCGGGGGTCGCCGGCCAGCAGCTTCTCGGCGGGGACCCTGAGCACCCGGCTCTGCATGGCCTGCTCCCACTCGATCTCCGGCGGCAACTCCTCCCGGTCAGGCGGCAGCGCCGGTCCGCGGGTCTCCAGTCCGGCCGGCAGCATCGGTCCGCGGGTCTCCAGTCCAGTTGGCACCGTCGGCACGGTCTGGGTCTCCCCCTTTTGAATCTGGACCCATTGGCCGTCACGATAGACCCATTCGGGCTGTCCGCCCGTGCCTGTCTCCTGCGGCTTCGGACGAGCCTCTGCGACAGGCTTGCTCGGCACCGGCACCCACTGGCCGTTGCGGAAGACCCAATCGTAGCTCTCCCCCGCCTTCAACTCGGGCGAGGCCGCCTGCGCAGGCACGTCGGGCTCATCGGCCAGCACGATCGGCGACTGTACCACGTCCTGTGCCCGCCGAGGCTTGTCTGCGGGCGCTTTCGGCGACTCGAGGAGTCGGAAACCGTAAGGCATCACGGTGGCCGTAACACTGTCGTCCCTCTTGGTCGGCGCGGGAGTCGGGACGATTCTCGTGCTGGTCGGAAAACTGTCCTTCCTGGCGGATGGGGCGATCATGTCGAGCATCTCCCTCTCGAGCTCGAATCGCTCCGCCGGCTCCCGGGGTTCCGGGATTTCGGCTTTGCGAGCCGGGACCATGGAAGGCTGACGCCGCGGCGTGGTAAACGATCCCTCCAATCTGCTTGGCCCGCTCGTTTGCGGCTGAATCAGTTGCAGTTCGGGCCCCGACCCCATCACAGGTCTGACCGTATCGCCGACGGTGGTGACGGCAGGCGCGGCTCTGACCGTATCGGCAGCGCCGACGGCAGGCGCAGCTTGCGCTTGCGTCTCATCCTTTCGCGAGACGTAGACATAGCTGACATTGAACTGCATGGGGCCGCCCGCCGTGGCCAATGCATCGGTCAGCCGGAAGTCATAGCGGGGAATGAGGTATCGCCCGGGCCGCGGCACGCCGTTGCCCATGACTGAGAACGTCCGCTGCTGAGAATCCAGCAGGATCACCGTCACCGTGGGCTCCTTCAGGATGTTCGGTGCCAGCGTCCGCTTGATCTCCTCTTCCAGTTGCGTCTCGGTCAATCCCGCCGCTTGTACGCGGCCGACCTCGGGGATCGATATCTGCCCGGTCTCGGAGACAAGGAACTGGCTGACCAGCGGGACACCCTCCTGGAACAACTCGTAGATCGAGATTTGCACGAGATCGCCCGGCCGCAATGCGTAGTCGCCCTTCTGCGCGACGACATCTTTGGGCCGAGGGTCCTCCGCACTCTCCCAGGCCACGGGGGCTTCCTCCGTCACACCCAGCGAATCCAGAATGACATTGACGGCCGGCGTGGGCCGGAAACGTCCGATCTGCGTGGGGTCGAGGACCTTGTTGGTGCACCCTGCCAGGCCCAAGCCAGCAAGGGCCAGTAGTACCCCGACTTTGCGAATGCGATCCATACCGCTGAACCCCTATGCGATTTATGATCTATCACTTATGATGCACCACTGACGCGCCTAATTCATGAGCCAGACCGCTCGCGACACCGCGCCCTCAAATCGCAAATCGTGAATAGTAAATCGTAAATACTAAGGGTTTATCGGTTCCACGTGCGCCCCGCTTAAGTTTTTGACCCCCCAGAATGTGACGATGATAGCCCCCAAGTGGCAGCGGTCGGCATCAGCCCATAGAAGGCCGCATGGACGCTGGCGTGGACAGGCCCGTTTTCAGTACTGAAATCGCCGCTTGCGACCAGTCGTTCGCCCTGCTCCATAATCAGTCCAGCGGATCATCAGCGGCGGAAATCCTCCGGGAAGTTGAGGTAGGCGCGCTCGCGGTGGAGCCCATAGGCTATGCGATCGCGGGCCTTGGCCGCCTCGATCTCGTCATCGAATGTCCCGGCGCGATGGTACTTGCTGAGCATCTCGTAGTCGGCGGCATCAACAGTGCCGAACAGCCCGTGGGCTGAGGGTCAAGACTCGGACAGACCTGCTCAAGGACCACCCCCGAGGGCGTGGGTGCTACATGTACCGTCCGGCCCTTCGCAGACAAGCCGGAACCTGTAGCCCAGCCGCCCTCGGCTGGGTGTTCTCGAGGATGTCCGGCGCATCAAAGGACCCTTATGGACCTGCTAACGAATCGGACGCCGCCAACCATGACGACGCATAGCCGCCACCGAATGCCGACCGTGCCCTGTCATTCGCTGTTTCCTGGATTCCTCTTTACTTTCTTGTCGCGCCAACCTATCGTATGTCCTGGACTCTGGACGAAGAAGCCCTATGAGACGCGGCAGAACCCTCGGTATAGAGATTACAGGTATTGGAGAAGATGCGAAATGCGTGGGTGTGACCCCATACTCCCCAGGTCTGAAGTGAAGGCAAGATGAGGTCGGTTCATGACTCGCAAGCGGATTGATATCCAAACTAAGACCGTCTCACAACTTCTGCAACATGTGGATGAGGGACGATTTGCGATCCCGAAATTGCAGCGGGAATTTGTCTGGGACGGCCCGAAAGCAGCCAAGCTACTCGATAGCATTTACGCACGCATGCCGATTGGCGTGGTGATGATCTGGGAGACGCCTCGTAGTCAAAGGCTCTACCTGCGTCAGAACTATCACGTGCTGCCAGCGTTCAATGCAAAGAATGGCACCGTGTGGTTTTTGATCGATGGCCAGCAGCGTGTGTCAGCCATCCATCACGTCCGCGAGGGTAGCACCCTCTGCAATGCTCGCAGAAAAGAGATCGACTTCAGACGTGTTGTCTTCTCCTTGGAAGAGGAGGAAGACGGTCAGCAGATCCGTTACCGCAAACCTGTACGCCATCGGTATGAGTCAATGTCCGATGTGCTCCATCCGCATTGGCAAAGTAGGCTCAGCCATCTTGGCAAACGGCACAGGGAAAAGGTGCACAAGTGTCGCAAGAACGTGCTGAGGTACCCCATACACCTTATGTTCGTCCAGGCCAAGATTGACCAGATTCGCGAGTCATTCCTTCGAATCAATACTCAAGGCATGAAGATCACGACGGCTGATGCGATATTCACCCGAGCCGAAGACTTGAACTTGCGCGATATCCGCCACGAGGTTCGACAGCACATCGACGCTAGTTTTGGCGAAGTCCCGGAGATGCCGATTCTCTTTGCGATGGCTGTGACCCGAGGCGGTACTGAAGCGAGAGGCCGAGCACTACGTACTATCATTCAGCGGCTCGAGCGGGAGGCGAAAGCCGATCAGAGACTCCGCAAGACGCTTGCGAAAGACTGGCACCGGCTATGTGTTTGCTTTGGCAAGGCCGTGGACTACCTGCGTCAGAATTTCTCTGTATTGAATCGAGAATACCTGTACTCCGACTACGTAGTGGCTGTACTCGCGCTGTTCTTCTTCTGGAATGGTCGCGGTCCAAGCGCTAGGCAGAAAGAACAACTGAAGAAGTGGTTCTGGGCAACAACCGTCGGAGCCAGGTATTCGGGCCGCAACTTTCTTCGGTGCTTGCCGGATGACATTAGATTTCTCAAACGGTTGGCGGACAACCAC
>Ga0214473_10002715_pt1 | contig 21676 bp, 16 predicted proteins | sample RVTome_7_FD_203509 | JGI IMG/M metagenome (GOLD analysis project Ga0214473, IMG submission 203509) | Soil microbial communities from uranium-contaminated site in the Upper Colorado River Basin, Wyoming, United States - RVT98D197 | ecosystem: Environmental > Terrestrial > Soil > Contaminated >... | reverse complement strand
AATCGACGGGTTACAATTTGTTTTCTCTTGGCACAAAAAATGCTTCCTCAAAACACGGGGTTACGGCTACGGCCACGAGGCCCATTTTTGAACAATGAACGATGAACGGTGGACAATGAACAAAAAGGGTTATTGGGTTTATTGAGTTACTTGAGTCCGTTGGGTTAACCCAAGCAACCCAAGTAACCCAAGCAACTCAAATAACTTTCTTGTTCACCGTTTTTTTTAGGTATTTACGCTATGCGCTATGCCCTATGCGCTATGCTATTTTCTAACTAACAGTCAAAAAGAGAAGGGAAGAGGGGAATGGAAACCAAAAAACCTCTGAAGAAACGTATCCTCTTTATCATTCCAGTATTGCTCTTTTCTCTTGTTCACTTGAAATGGGTCTGCTCTGAAGAGGTTATGTCATTCCGGGATGGCAAAAAGGGACACCCGAAGATCGGAAGTAGCCTTTCCGATTTGAAAGAAAAATATCTGACTCAAGCAAGAGGAACAACTCACAAGCTCGCAGAGAGCTATCGTATCCGAATGGATGAGGAAGACAGGGTGGTCGTCTTCCTCTACCCTGACTCAACAAGAAAGGAAGCGATAAATGCCGAGGCTCTCAAAGCATTCGGCTGTGAAATCATTAAAAGCGGTAATAGTCTCGTCAAGGCAAAGGTCTCTCTCTCTATGCTGGATCTGATCGCCGATCGGGTTGAGGGAGTCTCTTTCATCAAGTTACCCGATAGACCCCTGGCGAATATGACTAGCGAGGGGGTCAACCTTACGAGAGCATCCTCTTACTATCCTTCCGGGTATTACGGCCAGAATGTGAAAGTGGCAGCCATCGACCTGGGATTTGCAGGATTGGAGAGCGCCATTGCCAATGGAGAGGTTCCGGATTCGGTGATCAAGATCGACTGTACAGGCCCACAGTGTGCCCCGACCGATTTCTCCTCCGAGGTGGAGCCTCACGGAACGGCTGTTGCTGAAGTGATCCATGACATGGCCCCGGAGGCCCAGCTCTACCTGATTAAGGTGGCTGACTCCCTCGATCTTAAGGATGCGAAGGATTTTTGCATCGTCAATGGCATTCAGATTGTCAACCATTCGGTGGGATGGTTTAATTCCAATTTTTACGATGGAAGCTGCTATTTTGATAATGCTGTATGTACGGCCGACCACGCCAATCGCAACGGCATCCTCTGGGTAAATAGTGCGGGAAATCATGCCAGGAAGCACTACGAAGCCTTATTCACGGACAGGGACGGAGACCGATTGCATAACGTGACGCCTGAAAGCAATTACATTGCGATCGATGCCCAGAAAGGTGATTTCATCGTTCTCACCCTGACATGGGATGCCTGGCCCGTCACAAATCAGGATTATGACCTGCTTCTCCTTGACGAGTCCCTGGCCGTCGTGGCAGCGGGTGTGAACTTCCAAACGGGAACCCAGACGCCTTCCGAAGAGATCGTTTACCCGGTCTTCTCTTCGGGAACCTATTATCTCTCTGTGAAAAAGTATGACGCGACCGAAAACCACAGACTGCAGATCTTCAGCTTTTCCCACGACCTGGACCCCTTTGTGGCATCAAGCAGCCTTTTGTCTCCTTCCGATGCGAGCGGTGTCCTGGCGGTAGCTGCCATCGATCAGGCCGATTGGACGAGCGGTCCCCAGGAAGATTTCAGCTCCCAGGGGCCCACGACCGACGGTCGTTTCAAGCCCGATATGAGCGGACCGGACGGGGTTTCAAACTCTCTCTACGGTTCGTTCTTTGGAACGTCGGCATCTTCTCCTCACGTAGCTGGAGCGGCTGCCTTGATCCTTTCGAACAATCCGAATCTAGCCGTTTCCCAGCTCTGGGATCTGTTGATCTCTTCTGCGATCGATATCGGGCCGGCCGGCCCCGACGTTACCTATGGGAATGGAAAACTGAACCTGCCCGCCACTCTTTTTACCATCTCCCCGACCTTCGTGGATTTCGACAGTACGCTGGTTGGAGGTAGTTTGGAGAGCGCGATCACGGTTCAGAATATCGGGAATCCAAATCTGAGCATTGAAAACGTCTCCTTTCCGGCAGATCCTTTCTCCATTGTAGAGAATAGTTGTTCTGGCAAGTCACTTGCCCCGGGAGAAGCCTGTTCCATTACCGTTCGGTTTTCCCCTATTTCAACAGGACCCTTTACCGGCAACTTCGTTATTTCTTCAAATGATCCTTATCGCAACCCTTCTACCGTTTCATTAAATGGAAAAGGGATACTGGAAATCATCCTTTCATCCCCGGCAGAGGCAGTCGTTCTGAATTCCTGTTCTCTATTTTCGCCGCCAATTTTTTCGTGGGAGGGGCCGGGGTCTTTCGATCAGTATGAGATCCAATTCTCGGAGTATCCGACGTTCGGCGTGATCTCGGTGAGACAACAAATCTCCGGACAAATCAAAACCCAAATATTGCAATCCTCTAAGTGGAAGAAGGTCCTGCAAATCCCCGGGGCTTTTGGAGGAGCGGTCTACTGGAGAGTCGCAGGGACTCGTGCGGATGACGGGACCCACCCGGTCAGCGATACCCGTTCCCTGTGGGTTCTTGGATCTGGGCCTCCGCTCGATCCCGCCATCTTTCCTGTGAGCAAGACCGGAGTCCCCACTCTTTCATGGCAGAACGAGTGTCACGCCAAGTTCAAGGTCTGGTTTGGGGGCGATGGGATTTTTTCGAAAAAGAGGGTCTTGTCCTATGGGATCATCGATCCCGGTGAGGAAGTTTTCTCCGCCGAGCTGACGCTTCAGCAATGGGAAGCGATCAGGAATTTGGTGCAGGATCAGAGCGGATCTACCCTTTACTGGTATCTCGAATCCTGGGACTTTTTGAATCGATTCTCGGCAACCGGAGTGATGAGTCTTGAGCTGGAGGATTAGCAGGATATTTCGGATTTCGAAAAAACTTGCCTCCTTGTCAAGAGGCGAAGGAGAGGTTTCTGAAAAAGCCCAGAAATCTCAAGAGAGCGAAGGAGGTTTTTCAGAGCTCTCAAGGAGAGGAAAAATGATGATTATGAAACGTGGAGCATTGATCGGAATCGTGGTTGTTATCGCCCTGATATTATTCATCCCATTTTTTGCCTACGCGCAGGGCATTAACGGCTGGTGGGATGCCCAGATGCCCTCCCTTAAAAATGGAGATATTGTAACAGGAGAATGGACGAACTTTCGTGCTGCCGGGCCAAACATCTCGTTTCTGTACATTTTTGATGCCTCTGAGAATTCCTATTCGGGCACCGCTTACTATATCGAACGGGAAGCCGTCGGGGGAAGCTACGTTCTGGGAAATACCTTTTCCGTCTATATTAAAAACAATATTGCCGTCTTTGCCGGGCCCCCAAGCGTGGATGACGACGGACAGTTGCTAGAAGGGAGCACGATGGTGCTGCAAATTCTGGACAGCATCCCCGGCAATCCCGGCCAGATGAAGGGTTTTTACACGAAATATGATATCCAGCTTGGATATGTGAAAGCGGGGCCGGTTACGGCTCGAAGAAAGACTATTGAGAAAATACCAGAGGAAGTATCTGTTCTCGTTCCATAACCCTTTAATCAGCAGCCCGAGATCGCTTTGGATCCTTTTTCGGACCTTGTCTCCCATGGCGTCCCGGATTCCTTCTTCAAGTTTGTTGTGTTCGTTGGGTTGCTTGAGTTAATTGGGGTTAACCCCAACAAACCCAATGAACTCAATAAACCCAATAGCTTATTCCAATTCCTGGGGTGAATTCAGCAATCGCTCATTGACCTTCCCTTTTTTGATCTCTTCGACCTTGCTTTTTATGGACTCATTCTGGGGGTCGGAAGGGTTCAAAACCACATATCTCTCCCAAAATTTTTGCGCCTTCGGGTAGTCCTTTAACTTGTAAAAATAGAGCAAGCCGAGATTCTTGTGGGCTTCTGCGTTTTCAGGATCGAGTTCAAGAGCCTTGTTATACTCTTCCAGGGCTCTTCTCAAAAGGTTTCGCTTGCCGTAAAGGTACCCCAGATTGTTGTGCAATCCGGGGTGGTAAGGATTGATTTCAATCGATCCTTTAAACTCTTCCATGGCTTCATCAATCATTCCCAGTTTAATATAGACAGCCCCGAGATTGTTTCTTGCTTCGATGAAGTAAGGATGCAGGGAGACGGCCTTCTTGTAAAAATTTACCGCCTGATTATAGTCCCTCAGCTGGTCGCAGGTTTGTCCCAAGTGGAAATAGATATCGAAGTTTGCAGGAGAAGAATCTTTTGCCTTCTGGAAACTGAAAAGGGCGCTTTCCCAATCTTTCTCCTCCAAAAGGAATCTGCCCCATTTCAGATAATAGTCTCCGATGGCAGGCCTCACTGAAAAATAGACTCCCGCGATCAAACAGATAAAGATTCCTATCCCGATCACGAACCGATAGGCTGACGGGAAGGAAAGACACACAAGACTCTCCTCGGAAGGGGCAACGTCCTTCTTCACTGAACGGTAGACCACCTCCAGAAAACCGACCACCATCCAGAAAGTGACCCCTGAAGCAGGATTCTGGAGGTTGAAGTCAAAAAAGGACTGAATCAGGGTGGCCAGGATTCCCATGACCAACGCTAGAAGGAGAAAGAAGCGGCGGCTGAAAGACTCCTTGCTCATAATGAAAAAAGACATTCTTCCGATCGACCACAAGATCCAGAGAAAGGCGAGAAAACCGATGATCCCCACTTCTGAGAGGATCTGAAGATACTCATTATGGGCCTGCTCCACCCTCGTATTCAAGCCCGACAATGCCCACTCTCCCCGGTCCCGGTATCGGGGATAGACATATTTGAAATTTCCAAATCCGGCGCCGAGGAAGAGATTATGACCGATCATTCTGATCGTGTTCCGATACATGTAGAGCCTGGCCTGGCCCGATAGGGCCTTGTCGACCTCTGTCACTCCCAGGTTGGCAAAGATTCGATCGAGAACGGCATCCTTAATAAGGTTCTTCCCCTCTCTCGTTTCCACGACAATATTTTTTAACTGAATGACGGAATCCTCACTCCCCGGAACCCATCTGAGCTTGATGTTTTCATCATAGGGGGTTGAAGAAAAATAGATATTCTCCGTCTTCACATGGCTCCATCCCTGCCGATCCTGGACCAGATAGGTCGGACCAAAACTTGTCCGTTCACTGTAGAGGTCCAGGTAGCCGGGCTTCCGGGGGTCTCCACGGATCACACGATAGTCAAACTCCAACCGGATGAATTGGTTCGCCGGAATCCTGGACCCATCGATGGAATGGACGTAGTATCCGATTGGATTGACGCGTTTCACTTCTAACGTCAAGGGACTTGGAATGAGGACGAAGGCGATGAGGATGAGAAAAAGGGGAATGAGAACAAGGGCCCATTTTTTTCGACGAAGGCCCGGGTACATTTTCAGGGCCTTGAATACTACGACTCCAAGGAGGAACAGAGCAGCGAGGATGAATCCAAGCATCCCTCCCCGGCTTTTGGAAACATAAAGATGATAGACCATCAGGGTCGTGCCCATCCCGAAAACAGTCCTGTTTATCCACGAGGACGAGACGAAGAAGAAAACACCGCTAAGGGGAATGATCAAAACCAGATATTGGGCCACCTGATTCCGATGGCCGAGAGTGGAGAAAGGGATGTGAGAGACATAATAGTATCCCTTGAGGAACGGCTCGATACCGAAATATTGCAGAAGCCCGTAACCACTCACACCGATGCCGACAAAGGTTACGATCAAGGCCCATTTTTCAATCTCTTGCTCTCCAATATGGTGGATGACAATGAAATAAACCAAAATGTAAGCAAAGATCTGCCAGAGCAGACTGATCCCCCCGGGCAGGCTAATGGCAGGAATTAAAGAGAAAAGGGAGATGATAAAATAGGATAGAATCGGAAAGAAGAGCCGGGGACGGGCGAAAGAAAAATTTCCCGAAATCGTCATTTTCAGAAGCCAGGCGGCCAGGATCAGGGATACCAGTAACTGGGTGAGAACGACTTTGGGAAGCGTATAGGTTGTAAAGTGGAAGCTGAAAAAAAGGGGAACCGAAACGACGAGCAGAAACAGGAAACCCCGGATAAGAAAGTCGAAAACAGGGATGGAGGGAACCGATTTAGTAGGCATGTTCGCTCAAAAATCCCTTCCACAGGGTAAGAAAAAGGATCCGGAGATCGAACGAGAAGGACCAGTTCTCGATGTAGTGAAGGTCATGCTCGATCCTCTTTTCGAGGGAGCTATTTCCGCGCCAGCCATTGACTTGAGCCCAACCGGTCATCCCGGCCTTGATCTTATGTCGCAACATATATTTGGGAATTCTTTCTTTGAACTCCTCGATCAGTTCGGGTCGCTCCGGCCTCGGCCCGACAAGGCTCATCTCTCCTTTCAGAACATTGAAGAGCTGAGGCAGTTCATCCAGACTCGTCCTTCTCAGGATTTTGCCGATGGGCGTTCGACGGGGATCATCGGTCCTGGCCCAGACCGAACCCGTCTCTCTCTCCGCATCGACAATCATCGAACGGAATTTCAGCATATCAAAGATTTCACCATCAAATCCCATCCTTGACTGCCTGAAAAAGACCGACCCGGGAGATGTCAGTTTAATGGAGAGAGAAATGACAAGGAAAAGGGGACTTAACGACACGATCCCTGCGGAAGCAAGAAGGATATCCAAGCCCCTCTTTGAAATCTTCCCCCATCCGTGGAGAGGGGTATCCTGGATGTTGATAATGGGAAGACCCTCCAGTTCATCAACCCCGCCTTTCAATGTGACGAAGTCATAAAGGTCGCTCACAACTTTGATATCGACGAGTTCGTTCTTAAGAGAAGCAAGGATATCTTTCAGCTTCTCATGAAAATGGAAGGGAATGGCGATGAAGACCTGATCGATTCCCCCTTTTTTGATGATCGAGGAGAGATCGTAGTAGGTTCCTATCACTCTCACGCCGCTCACCACATTGCCTACGTGCTCTTCGGAGTCGCCCAGGAATCCAATGACCTTCAATCCCAGTTCCGGGTGGGAATGGAGGGCTTGCAAAAGCGTCTGTCCCAGTTCTCCCTCTCCGACAACAAGGACATGGCGCAAATTATATCCCTTTTTCCGAAAGGTTCTTAATAGACTTCTTGAAAAAAACCTCGAAAGGCTGACCAGGAGAATGCTGAGAATCCAAAAGTACAGGATGGTCAATCTTGAATATCGATATTCCTTGAAAAAGTAGGTCAGGAAGACGAAAACAAGAACGGAAACCGTTACCCCTTTCACAACATCGAAGACCTCGTTGGGCAGTGATGAGAGCCTCTTGGGACGATAAAAACCTGTGAAATTAAATACTCCGGCACAAACCAGGAGAATGATCACAAGAAGAGGGAGGTGTTGGCCCCACGTAGGAATGTCCCCGGCTGGGTTGACCAGCCCTGTCTCAAACCTCAAAAGGTAGGCCCCAAACCAAGAAAGAGAGACGGAAAAGAGATCGGAGACAAAAAGAAAACTGATGAAAACCTGATTGTACCTCTTAAGCATCGTCACACCTGGCCAGAAAATAGAGTATACCCCATCCCCCTCCCCTGAACCATGTTAGGTTCAGGGCTTCGTCCTGCACCCTACGTGGTGCAGGGCTGACCTCCCCCTTGAAGGAGGAGGAATATGGCGGCTGACCTTCCCGTTGAAGGGGGAACAATCACACGAAACGCGTGACGATTTCCCTCCCCTTCAGGGCTGATCCAGGCACACACGGGACACAGGGGGTGCGATAATATGTTTTAGAACGTAATATAACGCGATTGTAAAAACTTATTTAGTTTTCAAATAGTTACTCTCCCCTCCCCTCGGTGGGAGGGGATGAAGGGGAGGGGGGACCCAAAAGGTCTTCATGTTGTCCACCCCCACCCTCGCCCTCCCCCATCGGAGGGGGAGGGTATAATTTGCTGATATCACGCGAGATTTTGATTGCCCCCGTGTCACGCGTGTGTGAAGCTCAGCATTCAGGGGGAGGGGCAGAGCCTGCCCTGAGCTTGTCGAAAGGGTGGGGGGTGGGCCAAATGGCTTATGCGTCTGAGTAGAACTAATCCTTAGCGTCAGGCCAAACCGGCTTCCCAACACTTACCTTGCCTTGACTTCTTGCTTGTTCCTAAACGCCTGATACCTTTCTTCGACAAAGGAACGGATCTCATCTTTGAACCTGTTCTTGTGAAACCGAAGGGCATTTCTCCTGATGGCTTCCGGATCAAATCGGTTCCTCTCAAAGAGGTCAATGGCACGAAGAAGAGATTCTGCCTCCGGGTGATCAAAAAAGACCCCCGTGCAGTTCTCCCGGGGATAAGGAACGACCGTCTCAAGGATTCCACCCCTTCCGTAGGCGATCACCGGTTTACCGCAGGCCTGGGCTTCCACCGCTGAAATCCCAAAGTCCTCTTCTCCCGGAAAGATGAAGGCACTGCATCCCCGGTAAAACTCCCTTACCTTTTCGTTGCTCTGCCATCCAAGAAATTCAATATTCTTTTTTGCCATTTTTTTCAAGGCCTTTATTTCCTGCCCCTCCCCGATGATCAACAGAGGTTTCTTCGAAAGATTGAAGGCCTGGATGGCGAGATCCACTCTCTTATAAGGCGCCATGGCCGTAACCATCAAATAATAACTCTTTTCATCGGAGGCGTGCAACGAAGGAGAGAAAAAATCACAATCCACGGGGGGGTAAATCACCTCGGATTCCCGGCCGTAAAGCTTCTGAATCCTTTTCTGAACATGTTTTGAAATGGCAATGAAGGAGTTGACTCTCCGGGTCGATGCCTCGTCCCACATTCTCAAATAACTAAGGAAGAAGGAGACGACAAAGCTCCGGAGTTGCTCCGTTGATACCTTAAAATACTCGAACTGCATATCCCATATGTATCTCATGGGAGTGAAGCAATAACAGATGTGCAGGGTATCGGGTGGAGTGAGAACCCCCTTGGCCACACAATGGCTGGTACTGACAACCAGATCGTATCCTTTGAGATTGAACGCCTCGATAGCCGTGGGAAATAAAGGAAGATAGTATCGATAATATTTGAATGCCATAGGCAAATGCTGGATATAAGAGGTGTTGATTTTCATCCGCTCAATGGCCTTTGATAATCCGTTTTTACGATAGAGGAGCGTATAAAGATCTGCTTCCGGAAAAAGGTCGCATAAAATCTCAAGGCACTTTTCCCCTCCCCTCATCCCCATCAGCCAGTCATGAACCAGTGCGACTCTCAATCGAACCCCTTCAATAATCAATGGTCAATATCCAAATGATCAATTTTCAATGTTCAGCCAAAACACCTCAATCCCCACCCCTACCCGCACCCTCCCCCATCAAAGGGGGAGGGAATTATTGGGGAAATCTCGAATATTCTTAGTCGGGTCTTTATTGACCATTGACCATTGGTCATTGTCCATTGATCATTGATTATTGATCCTTATTGTTTCCCTGAAGGCTTTTTCCATTGCCTCAACATAATGGGTTAATGAAGATTTTCTTTGTGCCGTCTCCCTGGCATTCTGTGCAATCCTCCTGCACTCGTTTGGATGTCTCAGAAGATAAAGGACTTTTTCTGCAATCTGATCGGGACGGCCGGGTTCGACCAAAAGGCCATTTTCACCATCATCGACGATCTCAGAGACTCCCCCTATATTCGAAGCGATGACAGGTTTTCCCAGACCCATTGCCTCAAGAAGGGTTAAGGGGAATGCCTCAGGCGCTACGGATGGAAAAACAAGGATATCGAGAGACTCCACGACAGCTCCGATATCCGTTCGAAACCCTGTAAATTTCAGAATCCGATCCAATCCATTCTCTTTTGCGATCTTCAATAGGTCTTTCTTATAAGCATCTTCTCCATGGAAGACATCTCCGACAATGAGAAAAAAGACATCCGAATAGGCCCGGAGGATTTGGGGAATGGAGAGGAGAAAAAACTTTTGGCCTTTAGGGGGAACAATCCTGCCGACACAACCGATGACTTTGGCCTTTACCCCTATGTTGAGCTCTTTTCGAAACGCATTGGAATCCTCTTTGACTCCAAGAGTTTCATGATCAATTCCATTGAAAATAACCTCAATTTTTTCATTCTTCAACCCGCTCCGGGTAAGATAACTCTTTGCCGTGTTGGATACAGCCAGTATCTTCCGAGGAAAGACCTTTCCAAAAAAGACGATACACTTTATCAAGATAGGGCTGAAATCATCCGGTGAAAGGATATCATGAAACCTCCAGACCAGGGGGAAGGAGCAGAAAAACGCAGCAAGGCTCCCGTAAAGATGGGCCTTAACCGTATTGGTCAGTACAAGGTGGAAGTGATTCTTCTTCAAGTAGACAAAGAGCCTTAACAGAAAGAGGTTGATATAAAAAAGGTAGGCCAGGATTGATAAAAATGACTTGAAGAGGGTTCCTCTCTTCAAACGAACCAGACCCAAGGGGAGATGGACCACCTTGACGGAAATACCCGATTGAACAAGCTCCTTTGAAAAAGGGCCCTCGGAAGGCAGAATGACGGTCACATGGAATCGGGATTTGTCAAGATGCTTGCACAGGGTAAGGATGGAAGACTCCGCTCCTCCAAGTTCAGGACTGTGGTCAAGAATGGCTATTCTTACAACGTTTCGACTTTGGTCCAATGGTTGAACTCCTTATGAATCTTGGAGCCTCAAAGAGGTGAAACTTAAATGTGCGGTAATACGATTTGGCTTTTTCCCCGAAAATTGTTTTCCCCGGGATAAGGGTCATGGGAAGAAAGATCATGAACCTTAAGAAAGTCTTGAAGATAAGAATATACCTCAATATTTTTGCATAATACAAGCCAAAGTGCTTGTTAAAATAGATATAAGGACTCTCGCCAAAATCGATAAGGGAAGGCCATCTCTGGTAGTGAACGATCTCGATTCCCGGAAAATAATAGACCTCCTTTCCCTGTTCCCGGATTCTTTTAGCGAGGTCAATATCTTCGTAATACATGAAATATTCTTCGTCCAGGTATCCTGCTTCGGCAATTAGTCTTCTTGGGCAGATCAGAAAAGTGCACGAAACCCACTCCACGGGTTTTGGCTCTGGGTGATCTCTATAGACGAATACCCCCTTCGCCCAATTCGAACGGGAAAATATTTTGGGCAGATAAAAAGTCTCCTTGAATTCTCTCAGGAGGGTCGGGAAGTGGCCGTGTGACCTCTGCCAGGAACCGTCTTCAAGGACGAGGCGGCATCCCATAGCTCCGATCTCCGGATGGTTTCGCAGAAATCCGATCGCCTCTCTCGCCTTCCCCGTCTTCCACAGGGTATCCGGGTTGATCAGCAGAATGAATTCCCCTTTAGCCTTCTGAAGGCCGAGGTTGTTCGCCTTTGCGAACCCCAGGTTGACTTCGCTCTTGATCAAAAGGACCTGAGGAAATTCTTTCTCGATGATTCGACAGGTCTCGTCCTTCGAGGCATTGTCAACGATCAGGATTTCATGATCCACCCCCTTCATCGCTTCCATGACGGAATGAAGGCACGCCTTGATATAGGAGGAAGAATTATGGGTGATGACGATGATGGAAAGTTCCATGTGTGGCCGTAGGTTTTATTTTTTACCCAGGTAAGTATTCAGGATTTCGATCATTGATTTCACTCTCTCGTCCCAGGTATTCTCGCTTGCAATTCTCCGTCTCTCCAAAGCCTTTTCTTCCGAATCTTCCCGGATCGCCCGATCAATCTTCTCCTCCATCTCTCTCGCATCGGTGTAGAAATCCACCCATGGCTTGAAGGCTAGAAGATCGGGGAGGGGAGAGGAGACCACGGGCTTCCCCGCAGCCAGATATTGATGGAATTTAGTGGGGTAAATCTTCATCGTAAATTCATTCACTTTGAAGGGGATCGTGCAGACATCGAAAAACTTCAGATAGGAAAGAAGCTCTACAAAGCTTTTTTCCCCCAACCAATAAATATTTGAAGCCTTCTGAAGCAACGAAGAATAACGGCCGGATGCTAGGGGCCCGATCAATACAAAAGCCCAGTCGTGCCGTTTTTGAGCTAAAGCGATCAGGGTATCGAAGTCGAACCACTCGCCGATTGTGCCGATGTATCCTATGATGGGTTTTTTTACATCTTTCATCTCCGGCGGGGTCTCCATGACCGAATCCCTATCTTGTAATGAGTCAAGATCCACTCCGTTGGGTAGAAAGAAGGAGTTCTTATTGTAAAGAGACTTGGCCTTCGTAAGCTCCTCTGAGGAGCAGAAGACAAGATCGACGGTCCTGAGCAGTTCTTCCTCAGCTTCTCTCAACATCCCCTTATCCGCTCTTAACCCAGGGAATTCAGCATAATCATCCGAACAGTCATAATATGAAAGCCTGGGATTCAGCCTTTTGATCACATCGGCAAGAAAGGGTCTCCCAACCCCAACCATGTAGTCCTTAAAATACAACTTGTCCAACACACCTTTTGCCAAAGAGATTAAAAGCCGTATGTTCAGAGAATTGATACACCGGAAGTATTGGCTGCATGGAGGAAAGGCGGGCGGAGTATAGACCAGAAGTCTCTCATTGACCCGATGAAGACGGCTTTTAAATGCCCATCGTTTCCCTTGGCTCTTTCCTAGGAGAATTGTCGCGTAGGAAAGAGGAGGATCGATGAAAAGAATCCGATAGGTCCGGCTTAATCCCAACATGAGATGTTGCTCTCTTTGGACCATGCTGTCCCATCGGTTCACAGCAAAATAGAGAATTTCGGTAGGAAAAGAATTCATAACCATCTGACCCCACCCCTTCGACTTCGCTCAGGACAGGCCTGCCCCTCCCCGCCTACTCCGTCCCGCGAAGCGCGGGACTACGTAGCCCGGGCTGAAGGTGAGGGAAATCGTCGCGCGCTTCGCGTGACCCCTCCCCCTTCAAGGGGGAGGCTGTGAAAAAATGCAAGACTCATATACCGGATGGGGGGATATCGGATAAAATGTAGAGCGGCTACCTTATCACATTTCACACACGCACCCACGAATACCATGGAAGATAGATAACTTGGAGGGGCTCATCGCCATAAAATTAAATGTCCGCATTCTACATTTTTGGAGATATTCCCCCGTCCGGTCTCCTATCCCCGAATAATTTCACAGCTTCGGGAGGCCGGGAGGGGGATGGGGTATCTGTCGGAGTTGGATTAATTGGGATAAAATCTCGACGATCCGCTGGGCAGCCTTTCCGTCGCCATAAGGGTTTTTGATACTCGCCCTTCTCCGGTATTCCTCCGGATCATCGAGTAGTTTTTGCGCTTCATTGACGATTTTTTCCGTCCGGGTTCCCACGAGTTTAGCCGTCCCGGCCTCCACGGCCTCGGGTCTCTCAGTCACCTCCCTCATGACCAGAACAGGCTTTCCGAGAGAAGGAGCTTCTTCCTGGATTCCTCCGGAATCTGTCAGGATCATATAAGACCGATTCATCAAATAGACAAAGGGTTCATATTCGAGGGGTTCAATAAGGTGGATCCGGTCGGTGTTTCCTATGATCCGTTGGACCGGCTCCCGTACATTCGGATTGAGGTGGACCGGATAGACAATGTTAACGTCAGGGTTTCTTAATGTAACCTCTCTCAAGGCCCGGCAAATGTTCTCAAAGGCATCCCCGAAGCTTTCTCGCCGATGGGCTGTTACCAGGACCAGCCTTCCGTTTTCCATGGGTATTCCGAGCTGTTCCTCCAAAAACGCCTTCATTCTTCTCTGATTTTCAGGGGACGATTGTTTATTGACCATCCATAAAAGGGCATCGATGACAGTATTTCCAGTGACAAAAACGCTTTCCGGAGGGATCCCTTCCTTTAATAAATTGAGGTTCGCCTTTTCCGTCGGCGGAAAATGGTAGTCGGCAATGACTGAAGTGAGGTGACGATTGGCCTCTTCTGGAAAGGGTCTGTATTTGTCATAAGTCCTCAATCCTGCTTCGATGTGGCCGATCCTGATTTTCCGGTAGTAGGCGGCAAGGCCTGCCGCAAAGGTAGTTGTCGTATCCCCCTGGATCAGGATGAGATCCGGGTTGACCTCTTCGAACAAGTCTTTGAGCTTCAATAAAATCTCAGACGTCACACCGAAAAGGTCCTGCATGGGTTTCATGACATTGAGATCATAATCGGGCCGAATTTCAAATATACGAAGGACCTGATCGAGCATCTCCCTGTGCTGGGCCGTGACACAGACCAGGGCATGGAAGCGGTCAGAATATCCCTGCAACGCCCTTACGACAGGGGCCAATTTAATGGCCTCCGGCCTCGTTCCGAAGATGGTGAGGATCTTCATCGACATTCGGTTTTCAGGTAAGAAATACCCTAAAAATCTAGCATTTCTTCAAAAAGATTTCAATTCAGCCCTGAGATATTGGAGTTCACCCACCGTTGGCGTTTGCGGTTGGGAGTAAGGGAAAGTGAACCTTTCGGCTCCCCGGCCTGAACGCCCGGGCTTGCTCAAGGTTCACCCTGAGCCGCGCCTCCTTCCCCGCCTTCAAAGGCGGGGCTTCGCGCGGTCGAACGGGTGAAGGAGCCGCCGACCCAGACATCTGCCAGCCTAATATCGGAGCTGTGTCATGATCCGATCCGAATCTCGCTCGGGGATGACGCTGAGTCCCGCCTTAGCCAATCGTCCCCGCAGTGCCACGACTTCTTCCCTCCTTGGTGCCGGCATGGGCAGCCGCATGAAGGGAAGAGGGATAAGTCCTCTCAGCCAGGTCGCCAGCTTATACCTGACGTGAAGCCGGGAGTAATCGGAATAGACGTATTCATGAAGGTCTTCCAATCCGGATTTCCAGATCCGGCAAGCCTTCTCCAAATCCCGTCGTTTCCAGGCATCGATATGATCGATCATCGATTCCATCGCATAGTTGAATGACCCGCTAACCGTGCCATCGAAATAGTCGGTGGCCAAATATTCGTGGAAGAACCTGGCCGACGCCCGCAGGACCCCCACATGGCGATCCAGTGTTCTCAAGGCCTTGGCGATGGTTATTCCCCCAGGGTAGCTATACGTCATCTTCCACCCTACGATATTTGGAATCTCCTTACACATTCTCATGGTGGCCGCCAAAGGCAGACCGATGCCAAAAGCTGCTGAAGGGGCTCCGACAGGATGGACGATGGCCGGTAAATCGACGGCATCGACCTCGGCCTTGGCCATGTCCACGAAGACTTCAGGATACTTTTCAGCATTCCACGAGGTCGTGATATCCATCGACCCCACAGGAGGCATCAGGAAGATTCCATCGACTCCCAGCTCTTTGGCATCAACGGCCACTTTGACGGCCTCCTCAGTGGTGACGTCGAGCACGCCCGCAAAAACAGGGACCTTGCCACCACACTCCTCCAGAGCGATCTCGACATTTCTTCTCTTCTCTTGGCGGCTGAGACAAAACAATTCCCCAGCCTCAGGGTTAATGATGATTGCACCCCCCGGTTCTGTGAATTTGGGCTGCATGAAGTACTGGAGGAGCTTGCGCAGGGCAGGTTCATCGACCGCGTAATTTTCCTTCATCGGGGTGATCACTGCCACAAACAGACGATCGAACTTCGTTCCGAACCGATCCCCTTTCATTTGAAATTCTCCTTCCAGAATTAGCCTAGACCCTGATGCTTCAGATAAAATGAAATTGTCTAATGGCAAACCTTAATATACCGCCTGTCCTTGAATTGTCAAGAAAAAATAGGGAAAAATCGAAACCCGTGAGTTATTGGTGCTGAAAGAGAGCGTCATCTGTAACTCAGCTCTTTAGGGCTGATGAATCAGGGCTAAAGCCCTGAGTTACGCTCATGAAACTCACCCATTACGAAAAATCGATAAGCTTGACATGTAGAAATGACTGCGCTATTTTGAATTGTCGTTTTCGAAGAGATGAGAAATGATCTTAACCGTCTACAGATTGGAGAAAGGAGACTGCATGAAACCCCCCGGATATCGAGTTTTGATTGGTTTCGTTTCTTTGTTTATGGGTCTGCTTCTGACCCTATTCTTGGGAAGTTCACCTCGGGCTGCAGGTCCGGAATACCCGGACCGGACCATCAACATCATTGTTCCCTTTCCTCCAGGAGGTTCGACCGACCTGGGTGGCCGGGCCTTGGCGGAGTCGATGGAAAGGCATTTTAAGCGTCCCGCAGTCGTGGTGAACAAGGTGGGAGGCGGCACGACCGTAGGCGGGTATGCCGTGGCCTCTGCCAAACCCGATGGCTATACCTTAGGTTTTTTGCCTCCTGGTGCGGCAATCCCCGAAGCCTATACCTTCTTTCAGGAGGCCCCTTATGTAAGTAAAGACCTCAAGTTTATCAGCGCCACGGCGGCTCCGCTCATTAGCGTTGCCGTCAAAGAGGATGCCCCCTGGAATAGTTTCAAAGAGTTTATTGAATACGCCAAAAAGAACCCTGGGTTGAAGGTAGGTTCCGCGGGCAAACACACAGTCCAGCATATGTTTGTAACGACGTTGAACAAGCTGGAGAAAACGGGCTTAGTGGCCGTTCCCTTCTCGGGTGACGCTACAAACTTGCCGGCCATGCTGGGCGGCCATACCTCGGCAGCGATGATGGATTATTCGGCGTTGAAGTCTCTGGTGGAGGCGAAGAAAGTCAAAGTCCTGGCCGTTTTGACCAATAGGAGAGCAGAGTTCGCAGCCAACGTTCCCACGGTGGTGGAACTGGGTTATCCTATCGTCTATGTACCCCTTCTGGGACTTGCCGGACCTAAAGGCCTCCCGCCCGAGATCGTAGAGAAACTTGAAACCCTCGTGGCCACGACCTGCAAAGAACATGACTTTCAGACAAAGATGAGAAATATCCCCTTGCAGATGATGTACGAGAACGCTGCCACCTATGAGAGGTCGCTCTTAAAATATAAAGATAATATTCTGACCTTTTTCAAAGAAGAAGGACTTGTTAAATAACGTCAGGTCTCGAAATCTCCAGAGAGCGCATAGTCTTTTTTGAGAGATCTCTCGATGAAACAGGTCGGAACGAAAGAAGGAATCGTCTGGATCATTATTGGAGGCGGGGTCTGTTTCCTCAGTTGGAGGATCCGTCTCGGTTCCTTCAATGAGCCCGGGGCGGGGTTCGTTGCCTTTGCTTCGGGCGTCTCCCTCGTGGCGATCGGTATGATCATGACCCTCTCGAAGACCTTTTCGAAACTCTCCTCCGATACCAGCCACAGTGCGAATCGCCCGTTCTTCAAACTGCCAAAATTCCCGCTTGTCTATACGGTGGGAATTCTCGTGGGCTACGGCCTTGTGCTCAATCTCTTGGGTTATCTCATCACGACATTCCTGCTGATGTTCGCACTCTTTTACGGCCGGGGGACCCATCGCTTCTTTCCCGGTGTATTGGCGTCACTTCTGACCGTCGTCTCAACTTACCTCATCTTTGATACCTGGCTTCGTGTCCAGCTTCCCAGAGGAATCTTGCCGTGGTGGTAAAGGAACCATGACCGTCTTTCATGACCTCCTCTATGGATTTGGCATTGCCCTGACCCCCATCAATCTCCTGACGTGCTTTATCGGCGTCTTCATCGGAACATTGATCGGTGTGCTGCCCGGGATTGGTCCAGTGGGCGCCATGTCTCTGCTCCTGCCCCTCACCTTCGGTATGTCGCCGGTGAGCGGCATTATCATGCTGGCAGGAATCTTTTATGGGTCTATGTACGGCGGGTCAACGACCTCAATCCTTGTCAACATCCCGGGAGAGGCCGCATCGGTGGTGACGTGCCTGGATGGATACCAGATGGCACTGAAAGGCAGGGCCGGGCCGGCGTTGGGGATCGCAGCCTTTGGATCTTTTATCGCCGGGACCCTGGGTGTAGTGGGATTAATGTTTGTGGCCAATCCCCTGGCAGAACTTGCTCTGAAATTTGGGCCAGCGGAATACTTTTCACTGATGTGCCTGGGATTGTCGATTTTGATCTACTTGACCCAGGGGTCCCTCCTTCGGGGATTCGCCATGGCAGGGCTTGGTATATTTCTGAGCCTGATCGGACAGGATCTCAATTCAGGACAGCCTCGCTTTACTTTTGGGTTTCAGGGACTCATTGACGGCGTAGGGCTTGTTCCTCTGGTTATGGGACTCTTCGGCATCTCTGAAGTTCTTATCAACCTTGCATCACCTGAGAATAGGATCATTCTTAAGACCGGGATTAGCCACCTCCTGCCCAATCTGGAAGACTGGAAGAAGTCGGCCAAGCCCATTGGCAGGGGAACCCTGTTGGGTTTCTTCTTGGGGATTCTTCCCGGCGGCGGGGCGATCATCTCCTCTTTTGTATCCTACGCGATTGAGAAGAAGTATTCCCGTTACCCTAATGAATTCGGGAAAGGGGTGATCGAAGGCGTGGCAGGGCCGGAGTCGGCCAATAATGCCGCTTCGAGCAGCGGGTTCATTCCTCTTTTCTCTTTAGGAATTCCCACAAATGTCGTGACCGCACTCCTTCTGGGCGCCCTGATGATTCATGGAATGCGGCCGGGCCCCTTGTTGATCAGCAAGCACCCCGATATCTTCTGGGGAACCGTTGCAAGCATGTACCTAGGGAATGTGTTGCTTTTAGTCTTGAATCTGCCCCTGATCGGCATCTGGGTCAAAGTCTTGAGAATCCCATACAAAACCCTGTTTCCCCTCATCCTTCTCTTCTGCCTCATCGGCGTTTACAGTCTTAATAATACGACATTTGACATCTTCGTTATGTTGGCTTTCGGGATTTTAGGCTATCTATTGAGGACCCGGAGCTACGAACCGGCCCCACTGGTCATGGCCTTCATCTTGGCCCCGATGCTGGAGCAGAGCCTTTATCAAGCGCTGCTCCTGTCTGACGGGGCCCCCTCGACATTTGTGACCCGCCCCATTTCTTGCGGAGCCCTCATCGTCGCTGCGCTGTTGATCCTTTCCGCTCTTCTTCCGTGGCTCCAGAAAAAAAGGAGATCCGCGGTCCAGGAAGAGTAGGACAGGTTGCAATCATGTGGGCGAAAGGAGAGTTATGATGCAGTCGGTTACTCTTGAACAAGCTTCTTTAATTGTCGACAAATCTCTCGAAAAAGGAAAACAATTAGGTCTTGCCCCGTTGACCGTGGCCGTTCTCGACGGGGGAGGGCATATTAAAGTACTCAAGAAGGAAGATGGGGCAAGTCTTCTGCGCCCGGATATCGCAATAGGGAAGGCATGGGGCGTTCTCGGGATGGGTTTCGGCGGGAGAGAGCTTGCCCGTCGCGCGGCAAAAATGCCAATCTTTTATAGTGTCCTGTCCGACCTATCAGGAGGACGCATGGTTCCTGTGCTTGGGGGCGTTATCATTCGCTCTCCCTCCGGAGAAATTCTGGGATCTGTCGGGATTAGCGGGGATACCTCGGAAAATGATGAGATCTGTGCGGTTTATGGAATAAAGGCTGCGGGCCTGATGCCGGACACAGGGGACAAAGAATAGTCGATCTCGGATTCCAAAGTGGCTTTTCCGTCATTCCGGCGAAAGCCGGAATCCAGTTCCTTCAAAGGCTTAGAAAGTCTCTGGACACCGGTTTCCACCGGTGAGACGACTTTTTACGAGACCATCAAGTGTAAAGGTAATAAAAATTTAACGGCGTGCCGAGACGCAGCTTCGAAATACTTGATAGCAGTCCGCCTTCGCCTAATGGCTTCGGCGCGACAGACTTCGCTTCTCAGCTAATTCAGAAGCGAAGTCTGGTGGAGCAGAGCGGGATCGAACCGCCGGCCTCCAGAGTGCGATTCTGGCGCTCTCCCAGCTGAGCTACTGCCCCACATTCAATTCAGGTTGAAGGTCAAAGGATGGAGGTTAGAGGCCACAAATCTCTCTTGCCTCAATCCTCAAACCTACTACCTCAAACTTTTTAAGTACCGTCTTAACTTGAGACCGATTTCAGGATGCTTTAGGCCATAGCAGATGTTGGCCTGAAGATATCCGAACTTGTCACCGGCATCGTAGCGGTCACCCATGAATTCGTATCCGAAAATCGGGTGGCTCCGCTTCAGCTCCCTCAATCCGTCTGTCAATTGAACCTCCCCTTTGCGGTCTGGTGAGATTCTTTCGAGGATGCCGAAAATTTGGGGAGGAAGAATGTATCTGCCGATAATCGCAAGGTTTGAAGGTTCCTTCCCTTTCACGGGCTTCTCAACCATCTCCTCAACTCTGAAGAGACGATCCTTGACTTTCCTTCCCTGAATAATACCATAAAGATGAGCTTCTGTCCTCGGAACTTTCTGAAGTGCAACGATCGCTCCACAGGCTGTCGATTCGGATCCCACCAGGTCCCCGTAGACGTCGATCATCTGCTTAATACACGGGACATCCGCATCAATCAGGTCATCGCCAAGCAAAACGGCAAAGGGTTCGTCCCCCACCGTCCTCTTCGCGCAAAGAATGGCATGGCCCAGCCCCAGAGGTTCCTTCTGCCTGACGGAGACCAACGTGACCATCTCAGAGATCTCCTGGACTATCTTGAGCAGGTCCTCTCTTCCTTTCTTCTTGAGATGGTTCTCCAGCTCGGTCGATGTATCGAAGTGGTCCTCGATGGAGCCCTTCTCCCTTCCCGTGATGAGGATGACCTCTTCGATCCCGGCCTCGACGATCTCTTCCATAATATACTGGATGGTGGGTTTATCGACAATGGGCAAGAGTTCCTTCGGGACGACCTTGGTGGCCGGGAGAAAACGTGTCCCGAAACCCGCTGCAGGAATGACCGCTTTTTTCACTCTCATAACTGTCCCAGAAGCCTCCGAATCGTTGATTTGTATTCCGTCAGATCAGCACACTTCACCACATAGGCATCCGAAGCCCAGGTGCTGAAGTCCTGTTTATACTCGCCGTAGGCAGAGCAGAGAATGATGGGAAGCTTTCTCTGTTGCTCCCGGATCCGCTTCAGGGTTTCGATTCCGTCCATCCCTGGCATCTTGATATCGAGGGTGATGAGATCGGGTTGAAAGAGGCGAAGCTTCTCGATGGCCTCTTCCCCATTCTTTGCCGCCTCCACCATAAACCCCTCATCTTCCAATTCTTCTTTATAGAGGTTGCGGATACTTTCCTCGTCATCAACGACCAGAATCTTATTCATCTTCCTCCCTCTGAAAAATGCAGAGTCAACCCTTCGGCTCCCCAGCCTAAAGGCTGGGGCTTGCTCAGGGTTGACCCTGAGCGGGGCTTTTCTACCCCGCCTTTAAAGGCGGGGCTTGGCGCCGTCGAACGGGTCAAATTATAACCTGTCCCTACATATGCTTCTCCCTGACCGGAAAGGTAATGATGAATGTAATTCCCTTGCCCAGACAATTATCTACTTCGATCTGTCCTCGGTGGAAGGTAACGATCTTGTGAACGATAGGTAAGCCCAAACCGAGTCCCGACTCTTTTGTCGAATAGAAGGGATTAAAGATGTTGTAGAGATTTTCGGGATCGATTCCCTTGCCGGTATCTTTTACTTCAACCCTCATATAGGACGAGCCATTTTTTGTAATCGGATAGAGCCTGATGGAAAGGGTTCCTTTGTCGTTCATCGCCTGAAGTGCATTTGAGATGAGATTGAAGAAGGCATGCTTCAGCTGCAAAGGATCTCCCATCATCTTTGGAACCTCTTGTGGGAACTCTTTGATCAGCCCGATTCTTCCGCCTTCAAATCCATCTGAGGCCATGGACAGGCTTTCCTCTAAGATATTTCTGAGGTCGCATTCTTCGAACTCCGCTTCCTCTCCATTCGTGTAGG
>Ga0214473_10002714_pt1 | contig 21689 bp, 21 predicted proteins | sample RVTome_7_FD_203509 | JGI IMG/M metagenome (GOLD analysis project Ga0214473, IMG submission 203509) | Soil microbial communities from uranium-contaminated site in the Upper Colorado River Basin, Wyoming, United States - RVT98D197 | ecosystem: Environmental > Terrestrial > Soil > Contaminated >... | reverse complement strand
AGTACGCGCCCTCGGGAACGCCGGAGTTAGCAACCACAGCCTCGGCCGGACTCGCCGATGGCTTCAATGCCGTACTCTTGGCCAATCATGGGGTGGTCGTTGTAGGGGGAGATCTGGAAGAGGCCCTAACCAGAAGCGTTGAAGTGGAGAGGCTGGCGAAGATCTTCGTCTGGGCTGAAGCAATTGGCGGCGCAGCTCCTCTGGAAGATTGGGCCGCTGCGAGGAGCAAACAGTATATAGGAGAGTATAAGGCAGCCAGGGCAAGAGAAGATATCAGGTGGGCGGCGGCCTCCCCAGAATCCTCAGAGAAGATCTCTTTGGGCGACCTGGTCAAGTTTGGCTTTCGTAGCTGGATCACCTTCGGTTCTCTCATCCATACCTTGGTCATGCAGAGGCTCCGGAGGTAACTCGGCTTCCCCCTGGAGGGTGTGCAATGGACTTTCAGTCATTCAAGATCGGCTTCGACTTGCGAGACAAGAGGCGAGTATATGAGTACTGGGATGAGATCTTCGCAAGTCAGAAGTGGACGGAAGGGAAGTTCACGCAGCTCTTTGAGGAGAAATGGTCCCACTGGAACGACCTCTCAGCTGTCGCCACCTCCAGTTGGGCAGGCGCCGCCATGGCCTGCATGGAATATTACAATCTGAAGGGGAAGAAGGTCCTTTGCCCAACGAACACCTTCATGGCAACTCCCCTATCCGTAACCAAGGCTGGAGCAGAAATAGTGTTCGCGGATTGTAACCGGGCAGATCTGTGTCTGAGCTATGAGGCCGTGGTGGCTGCGTGCCAGGAACACGAGCTGGCCGCGGTCTGGCTGGTCCATATCGGCGGGCATATCGCCTTTGATACCCCAAAGATCGCCGACCTTTGCCGGTCGAAGGGGATCCTTCTGTTCGAAGATTGCGCACATGCGCACGGGGCATCCTGGAATGGAAGGAAGCCGGGGTCATGGGGTGACGCTGGGGTGTATTCATTCTATGCGACAAAGTCCATATCCACGGGAGAAGGAGGGATGCTTGTCTCCAGACACCAAGGCTTGATCGAGTTTGCGCGGAAATACAGGAACTGGGGAAAGTTCGAACATGACGTGGACGGGCTCAACTACCGGATGTCGGAATTTTCCGCGGCCCTCGGTGTGGTGCAGGTCGAGCGGATGAGCGACATCGTCGCCTGGAAGAATGAAATTGCGGAAAAGCACCTCAATCCCAAGTTTGGCAAGCGAGTGATGCTTCCCAGTGGGATGACCTCTGGCCTCTATAAGTACATTGTCTTCGAGCCGATCGAGAAATCTACGGGGAATGTCTATGACAAGCTTTGCCATACTATCATGAAGCGCGAGGGCTCATTTCCTAAGTCAGAGTGGGTGGCCAAGAATCACTGGTGTGTCCCGTTGTATTACAATCCAACACCCGTAGGCCGAAGCTAGAAGGGAGCCCCCATGCGAGCACTGGTAACTGGTGGTTCTGGATTCATTGGGTCTCATGTGGTGGACAGCCTTCGGGCCCGTGGAGTTCAGGTTCGTGTCTTTGACATGGTGATGCCGACCTTCCGGGAGGATATCGAATTCTACCACGGGAGCTTGCTGGACCTCGAGGCGTTGAGGATGGCCATGAGTGGGATAGATGTGGTGTACCATCTCGCCGCCATCGCTGACGTGAAGGATGTGTACGAAGACCCTCACTACTCCGAGTCCATAAACGTGAGAGGGACGATCAATATCTTGGAGGCTGCGAGGCGGTCCAAGCTTGAGCGGTTCATTTACGGAAGCACGACGTGGGTCTACAGCGAGGCGACGGAACAATACGTGGATGAGCACACGCCGCTTCGCGCCCCCTCGCACCTCTATACAGCAACGAAGATGGCATCGGAGTTCTACTGTCAGTCGTACAGTAAGCTATACAATCTCCCGGTTACTATTTTGAGATACGGCATCCCATACGGACCACGGGCCCGAGACGGGGCCGTGGTCCCGATCTTCGTGCGAAAGGCGCTCAAGGGCGAACCGCTGACCATTGCCGGCGACGGGTCCCAGTTCCGGAAGTTTGTCTACGTCGAGGACTTGGCCGAAGGCAACGTACTGGCATTGAAATCAGTTGGCAAAAACAAGATTTATAACCTGGATGGAACGGAGAAAGTTACCATCAAGGCGATTGCCGAGTGTATCCAGAGGTTAATTGGTGATGTCAAGATCGAGCACGTCCCGGCCCGGCCTGGCGATTTTTCGGGAAAGGAAGTCTCCAGCCAGCGCGCCAAGACGGACTTGGGCTGGGAGCCCAAGGTTAGCTTCGAGGAAGGGCTTAGACGGTACATCGAGTGGTACAGGGCACGGGAGGAACAGCGCGAGAGGGAGTGGGGGAGTCTTGATGAGTGTCTGAAATAGGAGATGGTCACACTCTATTCCTTCCGTGACTTCTGCGGAGGGCTCCGAATTCAGAAGGGCTACGGATCGAACTCTTGGATGAGGTAGCATGATGCTATTCAACCGTTCTGAGATGAGAGACGACGATCAAACCTATCTCAGCTCCCTCGGGGAGTCAGTCTGTTTCATCTACCATAGGGGCAGGGGGCACTTGCTCAGGTTTCTCCGGAATCGGGTGAAATGGCATATATACCCACGGCTCCACATCCTACCCAGTTTCCCAGATCATGTCGATATCGAGGCAAGCAGCGCATGCAACATGCGGTGCCCGATGTGCTTTACCATTACGGAAGAGTACAAGAACAATGTCAAGTTGACCAACATGAAGTTTGACCTGTTCAAGAAGATCGTGGACGAATGTAGCCAACATGGTGCCTTCTCGATCCGGTTAAGCTGGCGAGGAGAGCCAACGCTGAATCCGAATTTCGTGGAAATGGCTCGATACGCCAAGAGGCAAGGCATAAAGGAAGTGTCATCGCTAACCAATGCCTTGAAGCTCACTCCGGAGATGTTTGGGGACCTTGTGGACATCGGTATGGATTGGCTTACGATTTCCTTTGATGGGATGGGGGAGACATACAACCGAATCCGCGCACCGGCAAAGTTCGAAGAAGCGGTGGCCAAGATCCGAAGCTTTCACGAGATCAAGAGGCGGAAGGGCAGCCTCAAACCAGTCGTCAAGATCCAGGGAGTTTGGCCGGCCGTTAAAGAGGATCCGCAGGCGTTCTATGACACGTTCCGCGGGATCGTCGATCAGGTCGCCGTGAACCCGCTGCTGGACTACCTCCGCAAAGACACAGCGATCGTCTATCGGAAGAGATTCACTTGCCCTGTTCTCTGGCAGCGCTTGGCCATCGGTGCTGACGGAAAGGTCTCACTGTGCATCCACGATGAAATGTCACACCACATCATCGGTGATGTGAGCAAGCAGTCGATCTACGAAATCTGGAATGGACCTTTCCTTCGCGACGCAAGGGAAGCGCACCTGAAACACGTGGGAGTCAATCAGTACAAGGCGTGTGCGGAGTGCTTCCTCCCGAGGGCCTCTGAACAAGTTAGGGCCGCGATGGGGACGAGGGTGGTGACGATCAACCCCATGGTGAATCGTCCAGATGTCGTGGGGCAATGAGCCGACGGGGTTAACGGTTGCGATTCACCAGCCGGAGGCATTTCCCTGGCTGGGATTTTTCGACAAAATGTTCCACGCGGATGTCTTCGTCCTGCTGGACAGCGTCCAATTCGAGAAAAACTCTTTCCAGAACCGGAACCGAATCCGCACACGAGATGGTTGGGCGTGGATCACGGTGCCGGTTCTGACCAAGGGTCGCTTGTTGCAGGTCATCGCAGATGTGGAGATCAACGGGGTAGTGGACTGGCGCAGGAAGATTCGGGGCACGATCGAACAACATTACCGAGAGGCTGCACACTGGACCCGGTACCGGAACGAGCTATGGGCAATCCTGGATCGCCCGTGGGAGCGTTTGGCTGATCTGAATGTTGCCGTAATCGACTGGTTGGCCAGCAGTTTAGGAATCCGGCGTCCGTTGGTGCGTGCCTCGACCCTCGGTATTAGCGGGAAGCGATCGGCGTTGCTTTTGGAGATCTGCCGGAGCCTCGGGGCAGGAACCTACCTGTCCGGTGTGTCGGGGCGCTCGTACCTGGATGTGCACCTGTTCGCGCAGGCCGGGATTACCGTCCGATTTCAGGAGTTCTACCATCCTATCTATGCGCAGTGCCACCAACCCTTTGTGCCGTGCATGTCGACCTTGGATTTGCTCTTCACCCAGGGCACTGAGGCGTTGACCATACTTACCAGCGCTGTTATCAGCCGGCTGGAAGAGGTGTTCAAGTAACCCATGCGAACGATTCGAGTTGGCAACCGCATATTCGGGGGGGGACACCCGGTCTTCATCGTCGCCGAACTGGGGTATAATTTCAACACGCAAGATGAAGCACTGCAGTCGGTGGACGCTGCGGCCGACGCCGGCGTAGACGCCATCAAGGTCCAGACCTTCCGAGCGGATACGCTTACGACGCCGACCGTGGATTTTCCGGTAGAGGCGGGCGGCGTCAACCAGTACGAGGAATTTAAACGTTACGAGATCGACGAGGAAACCCACCGGAAGGTCTTCACCCGAGCCCGCGAGCGCGGACTCATCCCTTTTTCGACACCTAGCCATCCAGACGATGTAGAGCTGCTAGAAAGGGCGGGAGTGGATCTGTACAAGATCGGCTCAGACGACCTGACGAATCTCCCGTTCCTGGGGTATGTTGCGGCGAAGGGAAAGCCCATCATCTTCTCCTCGGGGATGGCCACGCTGGCGGAGGTGGATGAGGCGATCCGTGTGATGCACGGAGCGGGAAACAGGCAGCTTGTCCTGCTCCAGTGCGTGTCTAATTATCCCGTCCGCGACCTCGAAGTCTTGAACCTACGAGTTATCGAAACCTACCGACAGACCTTTCCCGTACTCGTGGGCTACTCCGATCACTCGACGACGGTCAACGCGGCCGTGGCCGCGGTGGCGCTCGGCGCGGTAGTCATCGAACGCCATTTTGCTCTGGACAAAAAGCTTCCCGTGCCGGATGCGTTCTTCTCGGCCGACCCAGAGGAAATGGCGGCTCTGGTGCGCGCCGTCCGAGAGACATCCGCCATGCTAGGGAATGGCTACAAGGTCCCGACGGCAACCGAACTCAAAATGCGCCAGGACACGCGAAAGGGACTCGTCGCGCGACGACAGATTCCTCAAGGTCAGACAATTTCCGGAGATGACGTGATCATCAAGCGGCCGGGGACGGGAATTCCCCCCCGCGATTACGACCTGGTGATCGGGAGGATCGCCAAGCGCGACATCGCGGCTGATGAGGTTATTGCGTGGGACATGGTCTGAATGCCAACGTGGCGGTCGTGGCAGAGGCGGGGTCCTCGGTAGGTACCGGCCACCTCGTGGAAGCCCTCACCATCGTCTCGGAGTTGCAAGCCCGCGGTCTTCGGCCCGTACTGATGGTTCCTCCGGAAGCCCCAATGGACCTGGTGGGGCGGGCCGGCGTGCAGGTGGAGAGGCTGCCAGCCCTGGACCCGGCAGTCCTGGCGGAGGTCGGCCAACGTCTGATCGCCGATGGTGTCAGGCTGGTGGTCACGGACCTTCGGGAAGTGTCGGACCCCCAAGTGATGGCCCTCTCGAAAGCAGGGCTTCGAGTCACTTGCATCGATGAGTTTGGCGGGCGCCGCCTGAGTTGTGCCGCAGTAATCAATCCATCGCCTGTCGCCAGGCGCCACCTGTACACGTCTGAGGTCCGCGGATTTCGCGTGTACGCCGGACCAGAGTATCTGGCCCTCTCCTCGGAGTACATCCGGTGGCATTCGGTACCCCGGCATTTTTCCAGTGGCATCCGCTTGGTAGTCGTCTCCATGGGAGGGGTTGACCGGACGGGAGCGACACTGCGGATTGCTGAGGCTCTGCGCGGCTGGGAGTCTGATGCTGAACGGCACATCGTGATGGGAGCCGGCTTCCAGCTTTGGGACGAGGTGGAACGCTTGGTGAGCCGGTCGCCGGGCCGCTGGCGGATTCACCGCAACCTTCCGTGCTTGGCCGATCTTCTCGCGGCGGCTGACGTCGGAATATCGGCAGGGGGAAATACCCTCTGCGAAATGGCCTGTGTGGGCACCCCGGCCCTTGTCCTCTATGAAGACGAACACGAGGCGGAACAGGGGCGAGCCTTTGAGGAGAAGGGCTTTGGCTTCTGCCTGGGGGCGGGGGTCGAAGTCTCGGGGGATTCAATCCGGCGAGCGATTGGGCGACTAGAAGATCCAACGGTCCGCAGGGCGCAGAGCGAGGCGGGCAAGGCGCTGGTTGACGGGCGAGGCGCATCTCGCATCTGCCAAATCCTCGAGGAACACCTCTCTATTGATTCCTCAATCGCGGCCGGATCTCCGGGCCAGTGATTTCGCCTACATCCGGAAGATCCTCAAGACCAAGCAGGTGGCTGGCGGCCATCTGGTCGCCGAGCTGGAAAGGGCTTTTCAGCAATGCGTGAAGGCCCAGTACGCGGCCTCAACCTCCAGCGGGACGGCGGCGCTTCACCTCGGTCTGCTGGCGCTAGGAGTCGGTCCTGGTGATGAGGTCTTGGTCCCCTCTTATACGTGCGCGTCGGTCCTTCAAGCGGTCCAGCATGCGGGCGCTCGTACCAGGCTCCTGGACATCGACGAAGAGACCATGAACGTCACGGGGCCGACCGTCCGACGTGAACTCACCAAGCGCACCAAGGCTGTGATCGTTACCCATACCTTCGGGTTTCCGGCTCCTCTGGACGAACTCCTAAGGGTCGGTGTACCAGTCATCGAGGACTGCGCGCTGGCGCTGGGTGCAACCTATGATGGCCGGCCGGTCGGTTCCATGGGAACGCTCTCGGTCTTTTCAATGTACGCTACGAAGGTCATCTGCGCAGGCGAAGGGGGGATGGTGTGTACTGATGATCGCGATATCATTCGACGCGTCCGTGACCTCAACGGACCGGATCAGCGGGAGGATTGGCAGGGCCGCTATAACTACAAGCTCAGCGATCTGGCTGCCGGATTGGCTCTCAAACAGATTCGGCGATTGCCGTCCCTGATCGCCAGGCGCCGAGCCATCGCTGCTCGCTATCTCCGGGCCTTCAAAACATGTCCGGTCGAATTCCAGCACTCGGTTCCCAAGGCAGAGCCGAACTATTACCGGTTCGTGGTCCGAACGCCCCGGGCCGCTGGCGTCATTGCGAACGCTCACCGGGCCGGGATCTGGTGCGATCGCCCGGTGTTCCGACCTTTGCATCACTATTTCGATAGGGCCACTCGCGGCACGTTACCTGCCACGGAGGCGGTATTCCATTCGACCGTCTCTATCCCGATCTACCCGGCTCTCAGCGAGAGAGAGGTTGCCTGGATCGCTCGGCACATGCGGCGGATTCTCGGGACATGACGCGCCGGGCGGGGATGCGCTCTATTTTGGGGGTGATACCTGCTCGAGGTGGAAGCAAGGGCGTCCCGCGCAAAAACATCTGCCTCGTGGCTGGGAAGCCCCTTCTCTTGTGGACAGTTGAGGCAGCCCAGAAAGCCAGACTTCTCGGGCGATGGGTCGTCTCGACCGAAGATCCCGAAATCTCGGAGATCGCGTGCCGTCATGGCGCCGAGGTCTTGGCGCGTCCTCCAGAACTGGCGACAGATGAGGCCAGTACCGTTTCCGTGTTGCAGCACGCGCTTGAACAGATAGGGGCGAAGGTTGTGGTGGTTTTGGCGCCTACCTCACCAATACGCAAGGATGGGCTCGTCGATGCGTGCATTGCGAAGTTCTTTGCGGAAGGAGCTGATTCGCTGGGCACTGTCCACAAGGACTATAGCTACGAATATGGGCAGGACATGCCCAGACGTCAGGACATCCGCCCGCGGCTTGTGGATAACGGCAATGTGTATGTCATCCGCGCCGAGGTTATCCGCGCAGGCCGATGGCTCGGGGATCGCCTAGCAGTGCTCGAAACGACACGGGAGGAGGGGGTTGAGATTGATGACGAAATTGACCACTGGCTCGCGGAACAGATCTTGATTCGATGGCACTCAATCTCCTCCGGCGCTATCTCCAGGTTTACTGGCTGAAACCCTTTGACGCCGTCAACGACGCTGCCAATGCATGGGCACTCCGTCAGTTTCCCTGGAGGGAGCCTGTGTTGGAAGTGGGCGCCGGTGATGGCGTATTCTCATTCATCATGCACGATGGGGAATTCATTTTCACCGACGATCGCTACGATCAATCGGATCCCCGGCGTGCGGGTGACATCTTCGACGTATATCAGCCGGGAAATGCGCTCACAATCAAACGGCATGCTTCCCGCTTGTACGAGGCGGGCATCGATCTGAAATGGTCGCATGTCTTGAAGTGCAGGGAAACCAAGATGTATCGCTTTCTTGCGATTTCGTCACCGGAGCCACTGCCGTTTGCTTCCGAATCCTTTCGGACAGTATTCCTCTACTTTCCCCATGGCTTGGTGGAGGCCGGCAAGGTTCTGGACTACGAGCGCGCTCTGAAGGAGATCCGTCGTGTTATTCAGCGCGACGGGGTATTGCTCATGACAGCAGTGAACCGGAAGATCTCTGACTGCTTCGTGTGTCATCCATTTCATCGGTATCTTCAGCGCAGAGGCATCGGCTGGCTTTCGGAGTATTTCAAGGGCTTGGACGGTGGCCGCTACAACGAGATTACTCGGTTGAGTCGCACACCGGAGGAGTGGGCAAAGCTGCTCCAAGCGACAGGGTTCCGCCTGCTGGATACCTGGACGCAGGTGACGCCCCTCGCATGGAGGATATACGACTTCCAGACACGGCCGATCTTGAAATCCTTGATTCGGTGGAGTGGTTTCCTCAAAAAGCTTCACCTCAAGGGACCTGCGAAAGCAGCCTGGGTCTGCGCGTGGCTACCGATCCTCGCAGTGTTCTACCTCACGTTTGCCCGGCCGAGGCGTTTTTCACCGGGCTCGGAGGACGAGGCCGGAGTCTTCTTGGCCTTTCGAGCAGTTCGCATTTAGGGAAGTGAACTAGCGGGACATGCCGCGAATGAGCAACCGAGCAGACTATCACAAATACGTTTTCAAACATGGCCGCCTCCTTGGGCAGTTTGACCGGATGTATCGGGAGTCAAAACGGGTACCATGGGACCAAGACCGCACTGTGAACTCCTGGTGGGCGGACGTCGCCATTCGATTTCTAGAACTTCGTTCCCCTTACGACACCGCCATCGATGTGGGTTGCGGCCTTGGGTACTTCACGAATAAGTTTGCCCATCTCTGTAGGACCGTGGTTGGAGTGGACGTTAGCTCGGCGGCGATCCAGAAAGCAAAACAGAAGTTCCCAAACCTGAGATTCCAAGTGCTGGACATCAGGAAGGCCCACCGCCGGATGCGCTTCTTTGACCTTGTCGTTGTGAAGGACATCTTTTGGTACGTATTTCCAGACCTGGTCCAAGTCGTCCGAAATCTGACAGCGCTAACCGCTCCAGGCGGTCGCCTTTTCGTCTTTCAAAGCTTCCCAAATCTCGGCCGTCCATTTGTTGGCAAGCACGCCGTCCCCAATCCGGAAATGCTTTTCCAATGCTTCCAGGATAGTTTCGTCTCGGAGTATTCCTGTTCCTGCCAAGAATATCTTCGATCGCAGAACGGTCCCATGTGCATGGCGCTGCTACGGAAGAAGAGAGGAACCAGGGAAGCATGAAAATCCTGTCTATCATTTGGGAGCAGTGCTCAACGGCAGCCGTCATGATAGACGGTGAGATCGTGGCCTGTGTAAGCGAAGAGCGGTTCTCCCGGAGGAAGAACGAAGACTCCTACCCGAAGCGGGCTGTGGAGTACGTGCTGCAGGAGAGCGGGCTCACGCCAGGAGAGCTGGATTTCGTCGCTTTCGCTGGAGAACGTTTCGACCCAAAGTATACCCTTTGTCACAAGTCATCCAGGTACTCGGTCCAGGACCGGCTTCGCGAGCAACGGGAATACTGGTACCCCCGGATGTATGAAAAAAGGGAGGTCGATTACCTGGAGGTCTTTAAGGACAAATTGGATGTAGATCAGTATCCAGGCAAGTGGGACGGAGTCGTCGCCTTCCTCCGGAATGGCATGCATTCTGACGGCGAGGCGAACGCATTTTTTCAAGAGTTCCGACGGGACGTGGTCTCCGGTCACTTGGGCATAGATCGAAGGAAGGTTGTCTTCCCGCACCACCACCGCTGCCACGCTCTTTACGCTTACTATGGTAGTCCGACTCGTAAGGACCGGGTGCTGGTCCTCACCGCAGATGCTTGGGGCGACGACATGAACGCCTCGGTGAGCCTTGGGGAAGGCGGAAACATCCGACAACTAAGCGCCTCCAGTAACTTCAACTTGGCGCGTCTGTACAGGTCCATGACGCTGCTACTTGGGATGAAACCCGACGAGCACGAGTACAAGGTCATGGGGCTGGCCGCCTATGCGAAGCCTGAGTATTTCCAGGGCCCGCTCAAAGTGTTCCGAGACACGATGTTCGTGGACGGCCTCAGGTTCAATTACCATATTACGCCGCCCGATTTGTATGTGTATTTCCAGAATCTCCTCGAGGGGTACCGCTTTGACGCCATTGCGGGCGCCCTCCAGCGCTACACAGAAGAGATCATGGTCGAGTGGACGCGCAACTGTCTAGTGGCTGCGGGAGCACCCCGGTTGTGTTTCGGTGGGGGCATCGGCATGAACGTCAAGGCCATGATGGAGGTCGCCAAGCTCCCCGAACTCGATGAGATCTTCGTGTGCCCCTCACCTTCGGATGAATCCCTTGCCATCGGCGCATGCTATGTGGTTGTGCACGAGAAATACATTGAGGAGGGGCTTGATCCGAGGGCATTCCTCCGCCCCTTGAAGGATGCGTACCTTGGACCCGACCTTGATTACCGGGAAGTCCGACAGGTTCTCGCGCAGTTGGCGAGCGTTGGCGGGTATGTGATCCAGGAGAAAGCGGATCTCGCCGATGTGGCCAGAGCGATTGCCTCGGGGAAGATCGTTGGGCGCTGCGTGGGCCGGAGCGAGTTTGGCGCGAGGGCCCTGGGTAACCGCTCCATCCTGGCGGATCCGCGGAACCTTGATGTGGTCAAGGTGATCAATGAGAAGGTAAAGAGCCGTGACTTCTGGATGCCCTTTGCTCCCTCCATCTTAGAGGAGTATGCCAAGGACTACCTGATCAATTCGAAAGGGCTATCTGCCCCGTACATGACGATTGCGTTTGAGACGACCCCACGGGCATGGCGGGAGCTTCGCGCCGCGCTTCACCAGGCAGACTTGACGTGTCGGCCGCAGGTCGTGAGCCGGGAGGTGAATCCCCAGTATCATGCACTGATTTCCGCTTTTGAGAGATTCACCGGGGTCGGGGCAGTCCTAAATACATCCTTCAACATCCACGGGGAGCCTATCATTCAGAGCGCCTCTGATGCCCTCGACGTTTTGGTACGGTCAGGACTCGACGCTCTCATCCTAGCCGATTACTTTATCGAAAAGAAGGAGCGACGGTGACAGCGCCTCGAGAGATAGTCAGCCGGGTGGAACAACAGTCTATGACTGTCTTCTCCCGGGTAAACCCCACCCAGCGTAACTACACAGTTGGGGACCCTGAGTTTGACGGACTTGGGAAGCGCGAGGAAACAATCCTGGCAAACCTTGGTCTATTTCCGGAGGACTTCAGAAATCGACGAGTGCTGGATGCTGGCTGCGGAACCGGAGAGATCGCCCTGCTGACAGCAAGCTGGGGAGCTCAGGTCCAGGGGTTCGACCTAAATCCTGCCTCCATAAGCCATGCAGTACGAATGGCATCCAGGTCAGGTCTGAACGGGAGGTGCCGTTTCGCTGTAGGAAGCGTGCTTGCTCCTCCCGTCCAAGGCTCTTTCGACATCGTGATGTGTCTTGGGGTGCTGGCGCATGTGGGGGACCCTCGGGCGGGATACGGCGAGTTGTCAAGGCTGGTCCGGCCCGGGGGGTACCTGTATGTCTCCCACATCAACCGTTACGGGTTCGCCCTGCGGCGGGCCAAACGGGCGGTTGCGCATATCCTCTCGGGAGGCGATCCCGCGCGAAAGGCCGCATGGGCGAAGATCGTCTGGCGACGCCACGTCGAGAGGGCCGCGCGCTTCGGACACCGGACCAAGGATCAGATCGCCTGGGACAACTTCGTCGCCCCGCACCTCGCGGCGACAGTCACTGATTGGTTAAAATGGATTGACGACAACGGAATGGAATACTTGGCGTCCTTTCCCTCCTTCTACAGCTTCCGACTCCCATCGCCGTCCACGGGCGGCATCGAGAGGATCGGGCAATTCGTCCCACCGGGCTCGCAGTGGCTCCGGAGGATCATCCCCCTGGCCGTTCAAATCCGCTGGGCCCTGGCGGTCCGGGTCGGCGGTCTCGCTTCTATTTCGTTTCTCGCGCGGAAGCGCGTGAGATCCTTGACCAATAGTGGAGACGCGGGGTGAGGGTGCTCGTTGTCGCTCCTCATATGGATGACGAGGTGCTGGGTGCCGGAGGGACGACCGCGAGGCATGTGGCTCGGGGAGACGAAGTGTATGTGTGCTTCGTGGCTCATCGCGTCTACGCCCACAGGTATGACGAGGAGAAGTGTCGGTTCGAGATGCAGTGCGCGGAGCAGGCGCAAAGCGTGCTGGGTTACAAAGCGCTTCGGTTCCTGAATCTCCCCGATGAACGCCTTGACGCGTGTCTGCAGGACATAATAATCCCCTTGGAAGAATTCGTCGCTGAGATAGCGCCCGAGGTGGTTTATATAAACCATCGAGGCGATAACAACCAGGACCATCGTGCCGTCTTTCAGGCCGCTATGGTGGCGCTCCGGCCGGCGGCGAACCCTAGGCTTCGCACCCTCCTTTGCTACGAGACGCCCTCATCTACCGAGCAGGCCCCTCCTGTCGCCGAAGCGGCGTTCATGCCGAATTGCTATATCAACGTCACGCCGTATCTTGAGAGGAAATTGGAGGCCTTGCGGTGCTATCACACGGAGAAAAGGGCGTTTCCGCATCCCCGGTCGGAGGAATCGGTAAAGATCCTCGCCCAGCGACGGGGTATCGAGAGCAGCTTCCCCCTGGCTGAGGCCTTCATGGTCCTCCGTGACCGGTGGGAATAGGCGCTGCGGGATGTTTCTGGCAACGAGCGGATTAACAGAGTTATGGGATACGAGCGACGAACTCCTGCTCCTTGGCCCGTGGTGTCTCCGCTATGACCGGCGGGCCGAGTGGCAAGGTCTTAACTATAGAGTCCTTCGGAGCCCATGGGAGGATCCGAGAGCAGTTGAACGCGCAGAGGAATATTGCGACACTGTGATGGCTTTTCTGCTGGCAAGTCTTGGCGACTATCTCAACGAAACCCATGGTGTACGGCGGAGCCGCCGTTACTGGCGAATACTTGTTGGGTCGTGGCTCCTTTACTATGTCCATGCCCTGTATGATCGTTATGTCTCCCTCAGGGGGGCCTTTGAATCGCACGGCGACCTGAAGACGGCCGGATTGATCTCGACTGCTCACGTTACACCTGCTGACACGCGGGAGTTTGTTTCGCTCGCGTACGTGAAGGCGCCCGACCTCTTCAATCTGCAACTCTACTCGCAGATCCTGGACGCGCTGGATTTCAAGGCGATCATTTGGAAAGATCTATCCAGTTTGCCTGAGGCCGAGTACGTAGGAACATTTCGTCGAGCCAGGGTGGTGGATGCTCGGAGTGGGGGGAATCTGAGGCAAAGGGCGGCGGCGCAGGCGGTTGCGTTGCTGGCTCGCATGGTGCGGCCGCGGGTCATGTTGGGCGAGGTGGGTCTCGGCGCGCATCACTTGTTAAGCTTGATTCGTGCCATGGCGTTTCGCGGGCGAGCTCTTGTGGGTCCGCTACCGATGCCCGGGGGGGTGGACCATATTGATGAAGGGTTACGGGCGGGTCTTGGGAATATCCCTGGGAGAGACGAGTTTACGAGGGTCGTCGTTCAGACGCTGAGAACAAACTGTCCGGTTCGCTATCTCGAGGGCTATGCGACCTTTCGGGAGGCCTGTTTGAAGATGTGGCCATACCGGCCGGACGTTCTCGTTTCTTCGATCGACTGGGTTGACAACGAGGCCTTCAAGTTTGTGGCAGCTGAGTCTGGCGAACATGGTTCGCGGCTTGTAGGGATGCAACACGGGGCGGGGTATGGGACGAGCAAGGTGATTCCGCAGGAGAAGCATGAGCTATTCGTGACGGATAGGTGGCTGTCGTACGGATGGGTCAGCCGTAGGCTGAACGGAAAGGTCCAGCCCGTCCCGCATCCACGGTTCTTGCCCTATTCCGCTCGGAGAGTTGCCGGCGAGGCCGAGACCCCTGGGGAGGTTTTGCTGGTGACGACGAGCCACCCGAGATATCCGTTTCGCTTCGAATCGCATCCATGCGGGGGATTCGATGTGGTATTGGAGTGGCGCAACCGGTTTATCCGGGCGCTACCCAGCGGGGTAGGCAAGCGCCTGGTCGTCAGACTTCATTCAGAGGATTTCGGGTGGTATCAGAAACAACGCCTTGCGGACTCGTTTGGGGATCTGCGACTTGCTGACGGGAAGAGTTCTGCGCGAAGGCTCTTTGAGGGCGCGAGGCTGGTGGTGCTTGAATATTTTGGCACCGCATTCTTAGAGGTCCTGGCGGCGAATGTTCCCTCGATCCTCTTTTTGGACGCCGAGCAGTGGCGGCTGCGGGATGAAGCGGCGCCGTATTTCGAGGGCCTGCGGAAGGCCGGCGTGGTAGTAGATTCTCCTGAGGCAGCGGCGGCGAAAGTTGTAGAAGTCCACGACAAGCCATGGGGGTGGTGGGCAAGTCATCCGGTGCAGGAAGCGCGCGGGGCCTTTGTGGACCGGTACGCACTGGGACGGAAGGATTGGCTCGAGTGCTGGGTGAGGATCCTGGAGGAAGAGATCGCCTTGAGCCGTTCGAGGGAGAAATAGGGGTGTCGCAGACGCGACCGGCGGTGTTGCCCTTCAGCGAGCGGATTGTCGTTCGCTTCGGGGCGTCGCTCTTGGCGAATTTCCTGCGGGTTGGTCTCTCGTTCTCGAGCGGCCTGATCATCGCGCGGGGGCTTGGGGCCGCGGGATATGGGGATCTCAACTTCCTTCTGGGCAGCTTTACGGCCATCAGTCAATTAACGGAGATTGGAACCTCATCCGCGTTTTATACATTCATCTCCCAGCGGAGGAGGGGCTACAAATTTTTTGCCATCTACTTGACATGGATTGGCCTGCAGTTCGCTTGCACCGTTGTGGTCGTGGGCCTTCTACTTCCTGTGAGTCTGATCGACCGGATCTGGGTGGGACATGAGCGACGTGTAGTGCTCCTGGCCTTTGGGGCGAGCTTCCTGATGACCCAGGTCTGGGGGATGGTGAGCCATCTGGGCGAGGCGGCTCGCCAGACCGTCCTCGTCCAGGCGGCGTCAGTGGGCCAAGGGATCGCCCACCTTGTCCTGGTCGCCGCGGGGACCCACTGGCGATGGCTGACCTTCCAGAATGTGATGTGGCTCCTCGTGGCACAGTATGCCGCGATCGGCGTCATCTTCGGTCCGCGGTTCGTGCGCGCCAATCTCGCCGGGCGTGTCGATGACCGCGAAGACGCCAGGGCGGTGGCGAAGGAGTTCGCGTCCTACTGCGCCCCGCTCGTCCTCTATGGGTGGGTGGGCTTCTTCTACGCGTTTGGAGACCGGTGGCTGCTCCAGCAATTCGGCGGGGCCGGGGAGCAGGGGTACTTCTCCATCGGACAGCAATTCGCGACCATCAGCCTCCTCGGGACGACCTCGATCCTCAAAGTCTTCTGGAAGGAAGTCGCCGAGGCGAAGGCGCGCGGGGACAGCCGGCGTGTCAATAGGCTCTATCGTTCGGTGTCTCGGAGCCTCTACTTTGCCGGCGCGTGGATGAGTTGCCTGCTGATCCCTTACAGCCGCGAAATCCTTCGGTGGACGGTGGGGCCGGGCTACGAGGCGGCGTGGCTCGCCCTGGGGCTGATGCTTCTATTCCCGATCCACCAGTCTCTGGGCCAGATCGGCATGTCGTTTCTCTATGCGACGGGGGAGACCCGCCGCTACACGAAGATCAGCCTGGTCATGATGGGGGCTAGCCTTCCCGTGGCGTACCTGATGCTGGCCCCGCCTTCGGCAACGGTCCCCGGCCTGGGACTCGGCGCGGTCGGCCTCGCGGCAAAGATGGTGGTGCTCCAAATCGTGGGCGTCAACCTGCAGGCTTACGCTATCGCCCGGGGCGATGGGCCCGCGTACGAGGTGGCACACCAGGCGGTCGTGCTGCCAGTGCTGGTGGTGATGGCCTGGGTTTGCAAGTGGATTGCGGGCGCTGTCCTCGGCGGAGGCGTGGGACCGTGGGTGGAGGCGTGGGCGATGGTCCTGGCGAGCCTCCTGTACGCGGCAGGTTCGTTGGGGCTGGTGTGTGGGATCCCGACACTCGCCGGCCTCAATCGGGGCCAGATTCGCCTCGCCGTAAGCGGCTCGATGAGGAGGCTCCGCCTCCTCGGGGCATAGGGAGGGTTGGGGCTCTCAGCACAGAGGGTGCGCGCGGTGAGGGCGATCGAAAAGGACCCCGCCGTGGAGAGGATCGAGGAGAACCTCGGGCTCCTACGGTGTCCGCGTTGCCGGGACAACGCCGCCCTGCTCGTGCTGGACCGAGAAGCCGTGCGGTGCGCCCGTTGCGGGACCCAGTATCCCATCGTCTTCATGGTCTTCAAGAAGGTTGGATGATTTGAACGCGCAGGCAGCTGGCCAGGCGGCCCGGTCGCGTTACGTACCTTTGGTCGCTCCCCCAACAGAAGGTGTCCCGAGTCTTGAGATGGGGGCGGTTGGCTTGGCCGTACGAACGGTGATGACGGCGCTGATCGGCATCAATCGGCCGGCGCTAATGATCGCCCGGGCGAATGGCCGGCCATTTAAATACGAGTACCAGCTCCTCGGGGTTACTGTCCTCTTGTCTGCGCCTTTCCTTGCGAAATGGAGCGTGTCGACGGGCCTCTCGTTGCTCCATCATTTGTCGGCGCCAGGGATGATTCTCCTTGGGGTATTGCCGCTCCATGTTGTTGCGAGCGCAGCGATCCTGGCGGGGGCGCCGGGGCCGGTTGGGATGACCCGGGAGGCTCGTGTCAGGCTGCGGAACCGATTAGCTCGATGGGCAATGAGCGTGGGTGAAGGGACCACACCCTGAGTCGCGGGGCCGCATGGCGGACACCAGATTGCCGGCGACGGATGCTGGGAAAGGTGGGGCTCCCGCTCTGCCCGTCGCAAGCGCGACGGGGAGGGAAGGGCATTCATGGGCGTTTGTGAGGGCTGGTGACGTAGAGGAAGTCCGTGCTGCCGGCATCCAGGCGACGGGGAGATAGGTTGGGACGGGTGAGGGAAAGAGTGAAGAAATGGATCGGGCCCGCGGGGACGAACGCCATCCGGGGGTGGCTGGAGCCGCTGCGGCTGGCCCCCATCCACGAGTCCATCCGGAGATACGGTTGGGATCCGGCAAGGCTGGCGATGAGCGATGGGCAGGCAGCCGTCCACTTCGCCAATGAGGTCCCGCTGGATGGATTCGGCCGGATGGTCGTGCGATTTTTCCATGAGTTCAAGGTAGATTTTCTGAGGCAGAATCTGTCCGAGGACTATATTGTGCGCAGCGACTTTTTGGAGGTCGGAGACTCGGATGGTCTGCTTCTGGGGGCGCTGGGTAAGACGGGTTTCTCGGTCAATAACGATCCCCGCTGCATCGAATTGATCAGGCAGAACGGCGTGCAGGCGCAGCTGGGTGTCGGGGAGAAGCTCGATGTCCCGGATAAGAGCTGTGACGTGGCGATGAGTTTTGAGACCTTAGAGCATAGCTTGAATCCAGCCGTGTTCCTGCAGGAAATGACCCGGGTGGCTCGCCAGAGGATCATCCTTTCGGTCCCGGGGGTGACGCAAACGATCATTCATCCTCGTGTACGAGGGTTGCGTCCGGGGGAGGAGCACGTATTCGAGTTCTGCTCAAGAGACCTGCTGCGGCTGGCTACTCATTTGCCGCTGCGGCTTGCGCGCTTCGGCAAGATGTCGGTGTTCGCGCCGCCGGCGAATCCGGCGGCGGCACTGTACTATCTGACGGCGCGGGGCCCCGACCTTTTTGGCGGGTGCTTCCGGTGGTTCGACTTTTACGTGTTCGACGTCGTCGACGGTGATCAGGGCCGGACTCGAGCTGAAAGTGCCGCAGCCTACTTCGAGCGTCGGTGACCGCCGAGACGCTGGAGATGCTCCGGAGAATCGTTATCTATGAAACTGTCCATCGCGACCGACGCCATCAGTGCGGACTTCGAAACAGCGGTCCTCCTCGGGCTGGAGTGGGGCATCGAGTTCTTTGAACTCAAACGCGTCCACCACAAGCGCGTGCCGGGCATCAGCGACGACGAGGTGCGGATTGTCCAGAACGTGCTGCGATCGAATGGGGTGACATTGTCGACCTTGTCGCCGGGCCTGTTCAAGATTCCACTGGACGACGAACTGATCGAGCAGGAGCTGGGCAGGAAGTTCGACGCAACCATAGCCCTGGCGGATCGCCTCGCCACGCGATCGATCGTCATCTTCGGATTCGAGAGAGACAATCGGCGCAGCGAGGCCGACGCCCTCCGTCAGATCATCGACGTATTCGGGCGCGTGGCGGTCAGGGCCGAGCAAGAAGGCCTGGTCCTGTTCCTGGAGAACGACCGCGGTCTGTGGGCCGAGAGCCCCGAGGCGCTGTATCGGATCATGACCGGCGTCAGCTCCTCCGCATTGAGGCTGAACTGGGATCCCTGCAACCTGATCGGCGCGCACCCGGATAAACCGTATCCGACTTGCTATGATCTCGTGAGCAAGTTCGTCGGCCACATGCACCTGAAGGACGCGACGATCACCGCCGACGGCGGCGTTGGGCATGCCATGATGGGGAGCGGTGACGTGGACTGGGTTGGCCAGTTCGAGCGGCTCTACCGGGAGGGCTACAAAGGGTTCTGCGTCATTGAGCCGCACTTCGGAAGCCGGGTCAGCAGTTCCCGAAGCCACATTCTCGAAACCCGAAGACTGCTGAGGCTCGCCAGGTCACGCCTGCAGTCGACCAGCTCATGATCCGCGAAGACAGCCCCGGCACCGGAGGAGCACACGTGATTTCCAGGACCTCTTTTGTTCCGCCCGCCCGGCCCGAGATTGCCGATCCCGGGCTACAGCGGCCCGACTGGACCAGGCCGGGCGGTCGCGATTCCCGCCTGCTCTGGCTGGACCTGAACGAAAACACCGACCCGATTCTTGCGGCGATCACCACGAGGGTGCTCGCGGAAATAGACCCTCGCAGCGTCGCGATCTATCCAGACTGCGCCCCGCTCTACGCCAAGCTCACCGAGTACCTCGGCGTGAGTCCAAGTTCGCTGATCCTCGCACCCGGATCGGACGGCGTCATCGGTTCGGTCTTTCGTGCCTTCATTGCACCCGGGGACCGGGTGCTTCAAACACTGCCGACCTATCAGATGTATGAGGTCTACGGCCAGATGTCAGGAGCGGAGAGGATCACGGTCAGATACCAGGCGGCCGAAGGGGGACCGTTCTTGTCGCCCGACAGCATCATCGGAGAGATTCGGGGACGGCGCCCGAAGCTGATCTGCCTGCCCAATCCGGACAGCCCAACCGGGACCGTGTTCGAGCCGGACGCCCTCAGGGCTATCATCGCGACCGCCCTGGACGCGGGGGCCGTGATTCTCATCGACGAAGCCTACCATCCGTTCTATTCGCACACTGCTATCCCCCTGATCGCGGAGTACCCCAACGTGATCGTCGTTCGCACCTTCTCCAAGGCGTGGGGCTTGACCGGCGTGAGACTCGGCTACGGCGTTGCTGCGCCAGAGATCGCCGCGTTGCTGCACAAGGTCAGGCCGAACTACGAAGTCAACCAGGTGGCCGTGGCAATGGCCGTGCGGATGCTCTCTGACTTCGAAAGCGAAATGCTGGCGTCGGTGCGACGGCTCAACGCGGGACGCGAGGGCTTCCTCTCGGCCATGAAGCAGTTGGGCCTGCGCACGCTGCCGAGCCAGGGAAGTTTTGCCCACGTGGCGTTCGGCCGGTTGAGCGATGCCATTCACACCGCGCTTGCTGACGTGGCTCTCTACCGCAGGGATTTCAACGATCCTTGTCTCAAAGGGTTCAGTCGCTTCTCGTCGACGACGCAGGAGGCCTTCCGGCCCGTCATCGAGTGCGTCCGGCGCGTCGTCCAGGAGAAAAGGTAGCGGTGCAAGGTGCCCGGTCTCTGCCGTGTCCCAAGGGAGTACAAGCGTGACCCCCGACGCCAAGCCCGTCGCTGCCATCTGGAACGAGTCCGATTGGCCTGACTACTATGAAACCCACCGCGCCACGACGAAGGACGTGTACCCGTCGGAATGGTTCTTCTTGAAGGATGTGCTCACCGAAGGCATGTCGGTTCTAGACGTCGGATGCGCCGTCGGCGGACTGGCTTCCGTCTTGTCTGAGAACCTGCGGCAGTTTGAGTACACGGGCGTTGACATCAGCGAGGAAATGGTCCTCAGGGCCAGGCAGAAGCACTCCGGCCATCGGTTCCACGTCATCCGCGATGCCGACCTGGCCGTGCTGGCGGACCATCAGTATGACCTCGTGGTGTGCCTGGGCGTCCTGCACCTGAGCCGGCACTGGCGGGAGTTGGTTGCGTCGGCGTGGGCTCGCACGAAGAAGGCATTCCTGCTCGATCTCCGCGAGAGTCACGTGGCCACGATCGAGGACGCGGCGGTGTCCTGCTTTCGTGTGGACTTCCTGCTGAACACCGGTGCATCCACGAACGCGGTTCTTCCCTATAACATCATCAATTCGGCGCAGGCGCTGGGCACGCTAATCAAGCTCTGCAAAGGCGCCGTGCGGTTTCAGCACTACGGGTACCTCTCCCCGCCGTCCGAGGCCGCCGTGACGCCGGCTAAGGACGTGCTCATGAACACGTACCGTATCGACAGGGGTCAGTAGACTCCCATGCCTAACGTCTCAGTTGCCGTCATCGGATGCGGTCGCGTCTCGGGACATCATTGTCGGTCCATCAGCAAGACTGACGGTGTCTTACTGGCCGCAGTGTGCGACCTGATCCCCGAGAAGGCCGTGGCGTACGGCCAGGAATTTGGAGTCCCGCACTTCACCAACTACCACGAGATGTTCCGGCGCATGCCGGAGATTAACACTGTCGCGGTGATCACGCCGTCGGGGATGCACTTCGAGCACGCCACAGAGATCATGCGGCTCTACCGAAAGAACATCGTGATGGAGAAGCCGACATTCATGCGGCCGTCTCAGCTGGTCGAAGCCTACAGGTTGGCGGACAGCCTCGGTCTCCAACTGTTCCCGGTCTTTCAGAACCGGTACAACCGCGCCGTCCAGCGTGTGCGGCGGGCGCTGCAGGACGGTGAACTGGGCGACGTCAGGATTGTCGCCGTCCGGGTGCGGTGGTGCCGCCCGCAGCGCTACTACGACCTGTCGGCCTGGCGTGGCACGTTTGCCCAGGACGGTGGCGCGCTGACGAACCAAGGCATCCACCACGTCGACCTGCTCCGCCACCTCGGAGGCGAGGTGGCGGACGTCAGCGCAAGCATGCGGACGTTGGGAGCCAACATCGAGGTGGAGGACGCCGTTGTGGGCACGTTCAGATACCCGTCGGGGAGTATCGGATTGCTGGAGGTGACCACGGCGGCCCGCCCGGAC
>Ga0214473_10002713_pt1 | contig 21692 bp, 14 predicted proteins | sample RVTome_7_FD_203509 | JGI IMG/M metagenome (GOLD analysis project Ga0214473, IMG submission 203509) | Soil microbial communities from uranium-contaminated site in the Upper Colorado River Basin, Wyoming, United States - RVT98D197 | ecosystem: Environmental > Terrestrial > Soil > Contaminated >... | reverse complement strand
AAGTTAATCGATGATATATAAAGAATATTTATTTTTAATTTTTGTCGGATTTTTATTTTCTTTTGGGTGTTCCTCAAATCAGGAAATCACCAAAACGAAGATTGAGACGAGAAGCGAAATTGACCGAGCAGACCAAGATTTCAAGAAAAAAGCAATGGATCATTTTATAAATGGATCTATTGCCGAAGCCAAAGGTGATTTTGCAACGGCTGTGCTTGAGTTTCAGGATGCTCTAAATCTCGATCCGAGCGCAGGTGTTTACTATGCGCTTGGAAAAAATTATTATAACCTGAATAAATTATCTCTTGCCATACAAAATTCACGCAAAGCCGTAGAATTAAATCCAAATCAAATAGAATATTTTGTTCTTCTCTCAAATGTTTATTCAACTGCGAAACAATTTGACTCTGCGGCAGTAACATTAGAAAATGCACTTCAGCTTGATTCTACAGATGTAGAGCTTTATTATAAATTGGCAAGATTGTATGAATCTTCTAAACCATTAAAAGCAATTGAAACTTATGAAAAGGTAATTGCAATCATCGGTCCGGATTGGAATGTCCTCATTCGAGTTGCAGAGCTTTATGAAAAATTAGGTAATCTTGATGCGGCAGTTTCATCAATAGAAAAACTAATTTCACTTGATCCTGCGAATGTCAGTTTACAAAAAATTCTTATTGATTTCTATCAAAAATCAAATAAGCTTGATAAAGCATTAGAGGTTGTAAATGATATACTTGAATTAACTCCCGATGATCTTGATGCGAGGGAACGCAAAGCTCAAATATTAATTTCGCAGGAAAAATGGGATTTGGCTGCGGATGAATACAATTACATTTTAAAGCAAAAAAATGTTCCGCTTGAAATAAAAGTTAGAATTGGTGCCTCATACTTTAATCGTTCGTTAAAAGATTCTTCCCTAACAAAAGTTACGAAAGAATTTTTCCAAACCATTGATAAAGACACGCTGGATTGGCAAGTTAAAATGTTTCTTGGTGCAGTTGCTATTAATGAAAAACGTGATTCTGCAGCCATAGAATATTTCAAAGTGACAACTGATCTTGCACGTTGGAATGTTGATGCATGGATCAGATTAGGCGGGTTGTACTTCGATAACAAAAAATATGAAGAAGCAGTTAAAGTGATGGACGAAGCTATCGAATTATTTCCGGATGATTTCACTATTAATTTAATTTTGGGTTTATCCTTGGCACAGCTCGATAAACATTCAGAGGCAAAGCTGTATCTTAAAAAATCAGTTGAGCTAAATCCAAATGATTTGAACTCACTTTCATCTTATGCTTACACCTTAAGTCAATTAAAGGAAAATGATCTTGCAATAAATTATTTGAAGCAGGCACTTACAATAAAACCCGATGATGTTAATCTATTAGGTACGTTAGGATTGATTTATGATGCAATGAAAATGTGGACTGAGTGTGACAGCGTTTATGAACGAGCTTTACAAATTGATTCGCAAAACGCACTCGTTAATAATAATTTTGCTTATTCACTTTCCGAAAGAGGGGAAAGGTTAAAAGATGCATTAACAATGGTTGAAATTGCAATAGCTGCCGATCCTAATAATACATCTTACCTCGACACTATTGGCTGGGTTTACTTCAAACTTGGTAATTATCGTGAAGCTAAGGACAATCTTGAAAAAGCAATTGAAATTGGCGGTGAACGCGCAGTAATGCTTGAACATCTTGGAGATATAATGTTTAAGCTGGGGGATACTCAAAAAGCTAAGTTACTTTGGCAAAAATCATATGATCTCGACACCACAAATGTTACTTTAAAATCAAAAATTGATAAGGGTGAAATTTGAAATTATTCTCAAAAATATTTTTGGTGCTGTCATTTTTATTCGTAATCATGTCAGATGGCTGCGTACCGTCAAAACCAACCGATGATGTTGAAATTCTTTCTTCGGAACGATTAATTAATAAATTGGAAGTAAACCGGCGAAGAATCAAAAGCTTTGAAGGAAATGGGACAATTCTTGTTAAAAATCCTCAAATGAATAACAGTGCGTCGTTCAGAGTTGTTCTGCAAAAACCGGATTCGATTTATCTGACGATTTTTGGTCCTTTTGGAATTGAGCTTGCTCAGGCATTGGTAACAAAAAGCAATTTTATTTTTTACGATGCTCTTAAGAACACCGCCTACAAAGGTAATGTTGATGATGAAGTTCTTCGTGATATATTCAGAATAGATTTATCTTTCAATGAACTGATTGATGCCTTCATCGGTTCCGTGAATCTTACCAATAACTTGTATAAACAGCCGACGAATTACGAAGTTGTTTATGATAAGTATTTAATAACCTATGTTGATTCAATATCATTTAAGGCTTCTCAGTACAAAGTTGATGTGAGAGAACTGGGAATAACAGATTATATATTAATGGATAAGAATGGAAAAGTCACTGTCGAAGGAAAATATTCCGACTTTGGGATTATTGAAGGAGTTGCAGTTCCATATAAGATAGAACTTCGAAACAAAAAAGAAAATCAACTTGTAATTGTCGAATACAAAAACATGTCGGCGAACAAAAAAAATATTTATGTTGATTTTGAAATTCCGGAAGATGCAACGATTATAAAATGGTAAGATTATTTACATCTGTAATTATCTTTCTTTTATTTTTCACACCCGCTCGTAAAACGCACGCACAAAACAATTCCGATATAAGTTCTAAACAAAGCGAACTAAAGACAATTAAAAGTGAAATTTCTTCCCTCGAAAAAGAAATCCAGAATAAAAGCAAAAAAGAAAAAGAAACATTCAGCATGCTTCAAAATTACGATAAGCAAAATTTTTTGTTGAATAAAATTATCGGACGTTATCGTGCGGAAGAGAAGCAAAAGGAAGATCAAATCGCTGCGACAGGATTGAAGATAAAGACATTATCAAAAGAAATATCCCGGCTTCAAGCAAACTATGCTAAATATGTTAACGCTGTTTATCGCAAAGGCAAGCAAACCGAATTGGCGATTATCTTCGATTCCGAATCTATTTCCCAAGCATTACGAAGAATATTTTACTTGAAAAAATTTTCGGAGAGAAGAGAAAATGATCTTATCACATTCGAAAAAAATAAAAGTGAGCTATTGGCTGCAAAAGTTGGACTTGAAAAGGCAAAAGAAGAAAAGTCTTTTCTCATTGAAAAGAAAAAGGATGAAGAAACAGTTTTGAAGAAAAAGTCCAGCGATAGAAGAAAAATCCTAAATGCGATAAGAAAAGATAAAACCGAGTTAAAAAAGGAATTGGATACCAAGAAACAAGCAGAAACTACAATTAGAAATTTGATAGCCAAATTGAACGAAGAAAAAATTAAACGCGATAAAGAATTAAAAGAAAAAATACGTTTGAAAGAAAAAAAGCTTGTCGAGAAGAAAAAAGATGAGCTGACCATCGGAAAAACCAAACTCAAAAATAAAAGACCAACCGAAGATGAAATTCCGTTAGAAAATTATTCTTCATTCGAACAGCTTAAAGGAAAATTAATTTGGCCAGTGAACAGCGGAAAAGTGATTAAAAAGTTTGGAGAAAATAGAAATTTAATTCTAAATACCTTGACTCTAAATTATGGCGTGGACATTAAAATTACATCGGATAAAAATGTAAAAGCAGTTTCGGACGGATTCGTGTCAGCAATAGAATGGATTCCTGGTTATGGCAGCATAATCATCATCAGTCACAGTGATGATTACCGAACAGTTTACAGCCATCTTGAAGAAATTTATGTGAAAGAGGGTGATGAGGTAACAATAGGACAAACCATCGCTTCTGTAGGTGAAAGTATCGAGGGAAATGTTCTTCATTTTGAAATTTGGAATTCACGGGTAAATCAAAATCCGGAAATTTGGTTGGCAAAAAAATAATGATATAAATCCTTGAAGAAATTTTTCAAAAGCAAAATCGCTTCAAATTTGTTTTCTTTAACTTCAGCAGAAGTTGTAAGCAGACTGCTGGGCTTTTTATCATTGGTTTATCTTGGGAGAATTTTAGACACAAATGGTTTCGGTATAATTGGCTTTGCCATGGCATTCGTTTCCTATTTTATTTTAGTAGTTAATTTTGGTTTTAGCACTTATGGAACGATGCAAATCGCGCAAGATCAAAGTAAAATTTCCAAATTTGTTAATAACATTTTCTCCATTAGAATTCTCCTCGCAGCATTATTAAGCATAATACTAGTTGTGTTTGTACTATTCTCAAATAAAAGTGCTGTAACCAAGTACGTTGTTTTAATAATTGGTTTGAATCTTTTTGCGAATGCGCTCGCTTTAAATTGGGTTTTTCAAGCTGTTGAAAAGATGCAGTACATTGCCATGCGACAAGTACTATCAGGGTTATTAAGCTTGATAGGAGTGATAATTTTTGTTCATTCAAAAAGTGATGTCGTTATTGCTGCGTCAGTTCTCACTCTTTCAGCACTTATTGGAAATATCTTTTTCGTTCCAATTTATCAAAAGATGTTTGCCAAAATTAAACTCGAATATTCACGAGAGTTTTGGAAGGAATTATTCAGACAATCTTTCCCGCTTGCTTTCGCTTCAATAATGATTGGTATTTATTATAATCTTGATATGGTCATGCTCGGCTACATGAAACCTGAGTCCGATGTTGGAGTTTATAATGCCGCTTATAAAATATTTTTACTTGGGACAGTTCCTTTTCAATTAATTTTCTCGGCATTTTTCCCGGCACTTTCGCGCGCAGGGTTAACTCAATCACAAGAATTTAAAGACACGATAAAAAATTATGCTAAGTTCATACTTGGTTCAGGTATTGTCTCCGGAATAGTTCTACTTTCTTTTTCAGAAAGGATTATTCTTTTAATTTTTGGTGAAAATTATTTGGCATCTGCTGTGCCGTTATCCATATTGGCAATGAATATAATTGTTATAAGTATAAATGTATTTTTAGGCAATCCAATGATGGCTTGGGGGAAGCAGAAACAATACTCGACTGCAGTTACTTTTGGTGCTGTATCAAATATCATTCTGAATTTTGTTTTGATACCAAAGTATTCTTATATAGGAGCGGCATTTGCAACATTATTATCAGAAGTGGCGGTATTCATTGGATTGTTTTATCTCTTTAATAAATTTACTTCCGGATTTTTTGTTGGGAGGAAAGTATGAAATACTATTTTCAAATTGTTGGAGCGGATTTTGTCATTTGACAATAGCGAGACTCAATTTATAACTTTGAATAACAATACGGAATACTAAATATTATTCGATTATTATCTCATGTTTTTTAAAAACTTTAATTATTCATCGCCGAAAAGGAATGTCAAGATTTTTTTTATCAATATGGTGATTTTGTTCACTTTAATATTAGTATTAGAGTTATTGTTGCAAATCTTAAAACCTTATGATTTATACCAAAGAACATCTCCTAATCAAATAAAAAATGGTACATTTAAGCCTGAACAAATTAGAGTGGATTGGATGAGGGTAGATACCACTGTGGGATGGGTTTGTTCGGCTTCAGGTTATCTCCAATTCGCAAATAAGTTTTATAATGCGAATAAAGTTAGTTACGCCATAAATAAAGAAGGATATAGAAATAATTTAAGTTTTACAGATCAAATAACATCGAATAAAAAGAAAATTATGCTCTTAGGCGAATCTTTCCTTTTTGGTGTTTATGTTGACTATAATAGTACACTGGTTGGATGTTTAGAGAAACTCGATAGCAATTATCAATATTACAATTTTGGGATACCAGGATATGGCATTGACCAAATGTTTATGACATTTAGGAAATACTTTGAATTAATAAATCCTGATGCAATTGTTTTGATTTATATAGATGATGATATTCCAAGAATTCTAGAAAGTTATCGTTCTATTGAAGGATTAAATAAACCTAGTTACAAAATATTTGCTGAGGATTTTGAGTACCGAGTTGATTTGGAAAATAATTTCTTCTTAAAAATTCTTGATAACTCTTATGTGCTTAACAAATTTTATCAAAAATATCTTGATTATTTTGCTGTCTCGTTCACTAAAAAAATCTTTAGCCAGATAAGAAAAGAATTAAAGAAAAACATGATTGTAATACGATGGCCAAGGAAAGAAATGCTCGGTTGGGAAAAAATTGATTGGTACTATGATTTATCGGGGTATTGTGCAGAAAATGATATTCGATTCATAAACCTAGCAGACTTGTTTGTAAATTTTTCATCTGAAAAAATTCAATCGTTTTATCTTCAATATGACGGACATCCTTCTAAAGAAGGAAATAAATATGTAGCGGAAAAGTTATATGAAAAAACTAAGGGATTATTTACAAATTGAATTATGATTTTCTAATTGTTGGTGCTGGATTTGCCGGCTCTGTTATGGCAGAAAGAATTGCGTCCCAGTTAAACAAGAAAGTGTTGATTGTAGAAAAGAGAAATCACATTGCCGGAAATGCTTATGATGAATATGATGAGAATGGGATATTAATACATCTATACGGTCCCCATTTATTCCATACCAATAGTGAAAAAGTTTTCCAATATTTATCGCAGTTCACTGAATGGAATTTTTATGAGCACAGAGTTCTTGCAAAACTGGGTAACGAATATTATCCGATACCGATAAACAGAACTACAATTAATAAGCTTTATAAAATGAACTTATTAACGGATGATGAAGTCAAAAAGTTTTTGGATTCACGAAAAGAAAGTCATCATGTAATTAAAAATTCTGAAGATGTGATAGTCAATCAAGTTGGATATGATCTTTTTGAAAAATTTTTTAAGCATTTCACAAAAAAGCAATGGAATCTTGAACCAAAAGAATTATCGCCGTCAGTTTGCGGTAGAATTCCGGTAAGATTTAATACTGATGACCGTTATTTTACTGATAAATATCAATTCATGCCTAAACATGGATATACCAAAATGTTTAAGAACATGCTCAATCATAAAAATATTGAAGTACGATTAAATACTGATTTTTTCGATGTGATGACTGAAGAAAAATTTGACTTTTTAATTTATACAGGACCGATAGATCGGTTTTTTAATTTTATGTACGGGAAACTACCTTATCGAACCATAAGGTTTGAATGGGAAAGTATGAATATGGAAAGGTTTCAAGAAGTTGGTGTTGTTAATCATGTTAGCCCGAAAGAACAATTTACGAGAGTCACGGAGTATAAGCATCTTACAGGGCAAAAATCAGCAACCACAACAATTTCTTATGAATATCCCCAACTACACGGTGAACCATATTATCCTATACCTATCGAAGGATCCAAATCGTTATATAAAAAATATTTGAGTGAGTCTAAAAAGCTGACCAAAGTAATGTTTGCTGGACGTTTGGCAACGTTTCAATATTATAATATGGATCAAGTTGTGGCTGATACATTAAAAAAATTTGAAGAACTTTTTACTTATGGATGAATATAATAAAAAATGTAAAATTGCTGCGGTAGTTGTAACTTATAATCGGTTAGTCCTTTTACAGGCGTGCATAAACTCTTTAAGGAATCAAACACACAAGCTTGATGAAATAATTGTGGTAAACAATTCCAGTACAGATGGCACTTTAGATTGGTTGAATTCTCAGAAAGATTTAACTGTTATTACACAAGAAAATAGAGGTGGTGCTGGTGGTTTTCAGACAGGGATTAAAACTGCTTCTGAAAAAGGATTTGACTGGATTTGGTGCTTGGATCATGATATTATTCCTAATGTTGATGCATTATCATATTTAATTCATTCAGATGTTCTTGGAGATCCGATGGCAGGTTTCTTATCTAGTATAGTTTTGGACGAAATGAACAATCCTGTTCCTATAAATATTCCACAATTCGATAATAACTATAATGTAATTAAGGGATTATATTCTTGGAATGTAATTCCCATAATTTGTTGTTCCTTTAGTTCGGTTTTACTTAATTCTAAGGTAGTAAAAAAAATTGGTTTACCGTTTGAAGATTTTTTTGTTTGGGGAGATGATTCGGAATATACTTTAAGAATTATTGAAAAGGGCTATAAAGGATATTTAATCCCCAAAAGTTTTGTCATACATAAAGATAGTATTATTACCTCTGATCCTTTTGTTGAATTAGATATCAAAAGTTATAAGCTTAAATATGGTCTCAGAAATTTCTTTTATGTGAATAAGTTAAAGAACAGAATATTGTATAAATCTACGACAAGAGCGTGGATATCTTCTTTTTATTTTTATTTTAAAGTCTTAAAGGGTAGGTTTTCAAAGAAAGGAATCAAATATATCGCAGAAGTACTAGTTATTATTCAATTAATTATTCAAGGTATTTTCTTTAAACCAAAAAAATAATTATGACTAAAAAAGTTCAAGTATCTTGTACATCTTAAATTATTTTCAATGGGTTTTGTTGACGCCTATTATTGTAACTAACTAAAATGCAGAAGAAAAAAATTTTATTCCTCTTTTATAGAACCCCTTTTAATTGCGTAGGAAGTAACGATAGAAGACAGTATCTCATCTTCTCAACTCTAAGTGAGAAGTTTGACACAAAAATCTTAGCGTTCGGTGAAGTGAATCAGCACTCCGACAAACAGCAGATTATTTGGTTAAAAAATTTCAAATTAAAAAAGATTATTAACTTTCTTCTCAAATTGCAGTCCCCGCGAATTACACATTACTATTCTAAAGAATTCAATGAATCCTTGGTTGAAAACTTAAAAACTTACCAACCCGATTTGATTTATGTTGAACATCTTTTGATGATGCAGTATGTGTTAAATATTGAAACTTCCGCAAAAATTATTTTTTTTAATGATGAAAGCAATTTATTTGTAGATGCGAAAAAACTGCGAAATAATCTCTATGAAAGAATCCGGAATTTTGGTTTGGCAAGAATGGATTTAGAGGCTTGCAAAAGAGCAGATTTTGTTTTTGTCATCACTAAGGAGGAAGGAAAGTTTCTTGAGAGTAATGGCATTCAAAATATAGCAACAATACCTTATGGAATCGATACTAATCATTTTTCTTTTAATTGGCAAAGACCTGAGAGTAAAAGTATCTTATTTCTGGGAGACTTTAGTCATCCCCCAAACAGAGTAGCAGTTAAGCTTCTTTGTAAAAGAATATTACCTTCATTATCTGATCATAACGTAAACTTAAAAATAGTCGGAAGGAATATTCATCGAGTTAAAAAATATTTTTCAGGTAAGATAGATGTATATAAGGATGTTGAAGATGTTCGCCCATTTTATTGGAACTCATCTGTATTTGTAGCTCCTGTTATTTCTGGTGCCGGTTTGAGAGTAAAAATTTTGGAAGCCGCATTATCTGGAATCCCTCTAATTATTACATCTCTTGCTAATTTAGGCATTGATCTGATTAGTAATGAAGAAGCTTTTATATGTAATTCAATTGAGCAAATAATACAAAATTTAGAGAAATATTTTGTTGCGAAAAAAGATGATAGATTCGATCAAATGAGACAAAGTGCAAGAAATAAAATCATTAAAAATTTCGATGAGAGAGTAGTAAAAAATATAATAATAAACTCATTTGAAAAGATATCAAATTGAATTATCCATTTTGAAGAAGAACATTTTACATATTTCCCCAGATTTCAATTATAGCTGTGGTAGAAGCAAACACGTTCATACTTTACTCACCTCAGAAGATTTAAATAAAAAATTTAATCTTTATTTTATTACTAACAGAGGTGATGCACTTATTAAACTAGATAAAGCAGAAGTGAAGTACACTATTGAAAGTTTTGAAACAGATAAAATTTTTAATTATGATTTAATTAAAGACCTAAAATGGCTCAGAAAGTTTTGTTTAGAAAAAAATATAGATATAATACACTCACATCATAGATATCCTGAATACTTATCTAATTTTGTTAAGAAATCGCTGCGGATTAAAACAGTAGCAACAGTTCATAATTTTGTCAATGGTTTAAAGTATTTCAGCTACAAATCTAATCTAATCATTGCAATCAGTAATGCAGTGTCGAATCATTTGTTCAATTACTTCAAAATATCTACTGCTAAATTAATAGTTTTATATAATTGTGTTAAAAAAGGAAGCAATTTATTAGAACATAAAGAAAAGATAAAAGAAAAGTTTGGCATTCCACAGAACAAAAAAATTTTGTTGTACGCAGGTAGGTTTTCGAAAGAAAAAGGAATAGATATCCTATTGAATTCAGAAAAAATGCTAGCGAAAATTAACTATAATATTTTGCTTATAATGGTAGGAAGCAGTGGGGATAAAATAATGTTAAATGAAAATGCTATGGATTTAGAAAGGATACGAGTATTTTCTCCGCGGGAAAACATCGATGAATTCTTTAGCATTGCTGATGTAGTAATTCTTCCCTCGCTACAGGAAGGATTAGGTTATATTATGCTTGAAGCCGGATTAAATAAAGTCCCTTTTATTGGGAGTAGAACAGGAGGGGTAGCAGAGTTTATAGAAGATGGCGTCAATGGTTACCTGTTTGAGTCAGGAAATTCGAATGATTTAACCGCAAAAATAAAATTCGTTCTCGATCATCCTGATGCTGCTCAAAATTCCGCTCTCGAGCTGAATGAAAAAGTAGCTCGACTATGTAATTGCACTGATTATTTTCAGAAACTAACTGATATTTATCATCATCTTCTTGCAGAGATATGATATTTGATAAGTTATACAAAACGGAAAATGATGTTTTAGATTTAATTGACAAAACGCTTGAGAATAAAAGCGGATCTCGTCTTACTTACTTTAATCAGCACTGTTTTAATATCTACATTTCAAATAAAGAATACAGAAATCTTCTTGATAACAGTTTTGAAGTTTTTTTTGATGGGGTTGGAATTTATTTAGCGCTAAAGATGTTCGGTTATAAAAATGTGCAAAGATTCAACGCAACAGATTTAAACGAAAAGATTTTCAATCGTTTCGCAGAACAACATACCAGCTTATTTTTAATTGGTGGAAAGTTTAATAATGAGTTTGTATTTGGGAAACTATTTGAGAAAAAAATAAATGTTGTTGGTTATCAAAATGGATATTTTGAAGAACAACATTTTAAGTTGATAGTTGATCATATAAAACGTGCTTCGCCGGAAGTAATTGTAATCGCAATGGGAGTGCCGAAACAGGAAATTCTCGCACACAGACTAACATTGCTTATAAAAGTTGATCTCATTCTCTGCGTCGGAGGGTTCCTTGAATTTTATTTTGGAACTAAAAGCAGAGTCCCTGAAGTTTTCAGGAACTCAGGATTGGAATGGCTTTACCGACTCATGAAAGAACCAGCTCGTCTATGGAAGCGATACCTCGTTGGTATTGGGGTATTTTCATATAATATTTTAAAAGAATATTTGAGGCTAAAAAGTGAAAAACGGAATTAATCGTTACTTAAGTTACTTCAAAAATATTTTAATACTCTTACTTCTTTCTAACCTGATTTTCTTATTTATCTACAAGATTTACCTTCAATCTTTTGTTATAGAAATTACCTCAAGTAAAAAAGATATTATGGATGTAGAATATTATAAAGTAATATTCAACAATTTAGAATATGCCGTAATAATTGTTATAGTATTTATTGGCATTGTCTTGGTCGGCTTCGAGAAAATAAAAAACTATTTTATTAAAACACTATCTAATAATAATTTATTAGTATTTTGTATTATCACCAGTATAACTATCCAACTTCTTCTCATACTTTTTATAACACCTGTGCCAATCTCAGACAGTAAACATCATATAAATAATGCGAATTTGCTTTATGAAAGTGGTTCATATATAAATTCTACTGGAAATTTAACAGCGTTCTGGACTGTAGGTTTACCTGCCTACTTAGTATTTCTTAAATCGTTTAGCTCAAATTTTATTTTGACGGCAAAACTATTAAACATTCTTATCTCAACCGGGTTAATCATTTTTTGTTATTTCGTTTTCAAGAATTATTTAACTCCTTATGCTCTGAATTTATTTTTAATAATATTGACATTCTTCCCAAATAATTTACTCTCTTCCAACAATATTCTTACCGACTATCCATTTGCTTTTTTTCTTTGGGGAAGTGTTTTGATGATGTTTAAAATGCACAAAAAATCATCTGTGGCATTACCTGTTTTGATAGGATTATTTTTTGCATTCGCTTCATATTTGCGTCCAGCAGGCATAATTCTGCCATTTATATTTGGAGGAATTTTGCTCTTGAAAAAGTATACTGCCGGAAGAATAAACTGCTTTATAATGTTAACCGTATTTTTATTAATTATGCTTCCTTGGGGTATCAGAAATTATAATTTATTTCATTCGTTTGTACCTGTATCAACCAATGGTGGTTATATTTTTTTAATGGGAAACCATAAAAATTCAAGCGGGGGAGTAAACTTTAATTTTGAATATAACATATTAAATCCTAATGAAGCGGACGAAAGCAGGAAAGCTTATAGTAGGGCTTTTAATGATATATTAAATAATCCATTTAAATCATTAGTTCGTTTCCCGAGAAAAATACTTTATACATATTATAGGGGTGATAGCTCTGTAACATGGGGATTTAAGCAAGTTGAAGAAAACATACCTGGTATTATTACAAGTTTAATATTTTATGTAACTAATCTTTTGTTCTACTTCATAATACTGTTAAACATTTATATGATATTTTCATATAGGAAAAGAATTAATTTTAAAAAGTATAGTGAACTATGTGTGCTTTCAATTTATATGTTTCTAATTCTCATAGTTTTCGTCGGTTCTGAGAGATATCATATTCCTCTAATTCCTGTTCACATTTTTTTAGTTGCAAAATATTTTGACTCAAAATTAACTCAAGAAAGATCTTTTTAAATATTTATAAAACGTTAGATTTTTTAATAAAATTAGAGAAATTTATTAAATAATATGTTTGAACAATACATGAAGTATCTTGGATATACATTCATACTTTTTACTGTTTCATTGAATAATGGTTTTGCTCAAGCAAAACTGGAAAATTATTCAAGAAATGCTAATGGATTTACTCTCCCTCTAAGATTTGAAAGTAAGCCCTATAGCATGGAGGGAGAGAATAACAATATTATCAATTACTCAAATGCTCTTGATGAAAGTAAGCCGAGTTCACCACTTCTTCCCTCGAAAACAATCTTCGTAGCAATTCCTTCAGAAAGCAAAGTCAAATTAAACTTCTCTAATGAAAAAATTAATTACATAAGCAATGTTTTTCCTAAAGGCAATCCAGTAGTAAAACTTCAAACAGACACTACCTTACTTTATGAGGATACCAAGATCAATTCTACATATATGAAAACTGGATATTATCCCCAGGAAAGATATTTTATAGAAGGTTACACATGGATAAGTTCTTACTATTGTGTAGTTATAAGGATCAACACTCACCAATACAACTGGGAGGAAAGAAAGATAAGTGAGCTACTTGAAGCAAATATTATGTTTGAATTCTATGAACAAAAGCCCTTTATATACAATACTTATCCCTTGACTGATTTTGACATATCCTTAAATAAAATAATATTGAATTATGCCGAAGCTAAAGATTATAGATCCTTCCCCCAAAATACTGCCCTGAATGATACAACAGGAACTTGGATAGATTACTCAAAAGAATATGTAAAGCTTGCGATTCCTGATGATGGGATTTACAGGATCGATTACAATGATATAGTTAGTTACGGAATAAGTCCGCAATCGATTAATCCCAAAACATTTAAAATATTTTCAAAGGGTGAAGAAATTCCTTTGTTCGTTTCTGGAGAGGACGATAACTCATTTGACCCTGTTGATTATATTGAATTCTGGGCTACGAAAAATTACGGGTATCCAAATTATCGTAATCTCGTAACGCAAGGAGAGGATTATCTGCCATTTCTGGATATCTATAGTGATACTTCAATTGTCTGGTTATCCTGGAGTGGTGAGAATGGTGAAAGAGCATCCGAAATGAATAATTATATTCCTGGATTAACTGATTCAATCAGCTCTCATCAAGTGAAGATTCACCTTGAACAAGATAATCTGCTATGGGGTTATGGATTTGAGTTACCGAGAATTCAACTCCCATTTTGGCATGAAAATAAAACTTGGATTTGGCAGCAAGTGACAAATACTGGTACTTCTTCATTTCCCTTCAAAGCGAATTCAATATTACCCAACACTCCGGTTTACACTATTTCCCGCCTGAACAGCTGGTACTCAGATGGGTTACGCACGAATGCACACAAGTACGGAAGTAAATTAAATTCAAGTCCCATACAAGATTCGGTAACATTTAGTTTTGAGACCATTGCAAATCTTGAAGCAGTTTTCGGTTCAAACGATTTGATCGAAGGAACGAACAACTATAATATTATCGGAATGCCAAATGATTTAGCAAGAGATCACCAGGCATTAGTTGACTGGATTGATGTTGAATATTTCCAATATACAAATGCTGTGAATGATTCAATACTTATTCGAATTCCTGATTCTGTTTCTTCCCAGCTTAGAATTATTAAAGTCTCTGGCTTTACCTCAGGTAGTCCTTCTGCTGTCATTTATAAAATTAAGCCGGAAATAAAGAGAATTACTTCTTTTTTAATAAATGAAAGCACATTGACGTTTACGGATACTATTAAGGGAGGAGATCAGTATTTTGTTGTAAACAATAACTATCTAAAGTTTCCGGTTCTTTTAAGCAAGAAGAAATTTATGAACCTGAGAGATCAGAACAAGAAAGCTGATTATCTATTGATAACTCATCAATCCCTTCAACCATCGGCAATGAATTACTCTAATTTTATCGAAACGAGTTATAAAATTAAAGTTGAAACAATTTTTGTTGAAGATATTTATGATGAGTTTGGCTATGGTTATTTGAAACCCGAACCTATAAAAGAGTTATTAAAGTATGCTCACTTTAATTGGCAAACACCTAAACCATCTTATCTGGTTCTATTGGGTGATTGTACTTATGATTACAAAAACTTATTTACTGCGGTACCGCTTCCTAGAAAACAAATACTTGTTCCATCTTTTGGAAATCCTGTTAGTGATGCCTGGTTCACTATGTGGGATACAACTAACGTAAATATTCAACAGATGCTTGTTGGAAGAATTCCTGCAAATACTAATGAAGAGGTTTATAGATATTTGGAAAAACATCAGACTTATATCCAAAGAGATTTTGATGAATGGAATAAGAATTTCATGCTTTTCAGTGGGGGCTATCCGGAATACCCTTCGGAAATGGAGCAGATGAGACAGGCGAACAATAAAGTGTTGACAAATATCATTCAACCAGCTCCAGTCGGTGGAGAGACAATTCATTTTTATAAAACTCTATCTCCTCCAACGAACTTGGGTCCATATTCTTCAGAGGAGATAAGGCAAGGACTTGATAATGGTGGATTGTTTATTTCCTACGTTGGTCATAGCGGTACAAGGACTTGGGATAATGGCATTACCGAACCTTCTGATATTAAAAATATATATGGTGATAGATTACCTGTTGTATCAGATAATGGATGTTCTACTGGGAAATTTGCTGAACCGGATATTGATGCTTTCGGAGAATTATTTGTAAATCAAGATGTGCAAGGTCAGGCTATAGTATATTTAGGTAATTCGAGTTTGGGTTATACTTCTTTTGCATTTAGGATGCCAGAGGTTTTTCATAAAAGATTAGTTGTCGACTCTACAATGAGTATAGGGGAAGCTCATTTTCTTGCAAAAATGGATAACTTTAACCAGGCAGGTTTTAGTGATGTTAACCGACTTTATAATTACTGCAACACTCTACTTGGAGATCCTATAATTAAAATTGCTTCTCCCGTTAAACCTAACTTTGTTCTGAATGAAAACTCAATAAGGATTATTGAAGAATTTATAACTGATAATACAGATTCAATAGGTTTAAAACTAATTGTAGGAAACTGGGGTAAAGTCGTAGAAGATTCTTTAGGTATAGATATTAATAGTACCTATTTTGATTCAATAGCCTACTCAAATCATTTCTTAATAAAATCCCCGTTATTCCACGATACCTTGAACTTTAAAATTCCAGTATATGGTTTAGTAGGTAAACATCAAATAAAAGTGGAATTAGATAGAGATGATTTAATAGAAGAAATTTCAGAAAAAGATAATTCAATTGAGATTAGTTTCATTGTGTACTCAACAAAAATTAGACCCATTGAATCCGAATTGTTTTATAACTCTTCAAGAAGTTCAGCAAAAGTTTTGAATCCAACTACTCAGGGCAGTACTAAATTTAATGAAATCGAACTTGAACTTTCACAAAATCCTGATTTTACGAACCAAATATTATTAACTCATAATATTGATTCAGTTGCTACGACAATTAAGCTTAATACACTTCTGAATGATACAAGATATTATTGGCATGTCAGATTAAAAGAGGTTGAGCATGAATGGAGCCAGACGGTTTCGTTCTTCAATTCCGCACAGCAGGATAATTACTCATGGTTTATAAATGATTCTTTTAATCCAGATGATTTAAAATTAGATAAAATTGAATTTGATTCTTCACTGCAAAGATGGAGATTGAAAAAAGGCACAAATGATCTGAAAATTGCCTCAGCAGGATTTAGTGATGGTAAGTATGCTTCCATTCAATATAATTTTCTAGAGTATGTTTCTAACACATTCTTCAGGGGTTTTGCAACAGCTCTTGTAGATGATTTTGATTTACATCCTTATGACGTAAAGACTTTTAAGTTCCCAGTTACTCCATCAAGGGATAGTCTAATTAGCTTTCTTAATTCTCTTAATAAGGGAACTATTCTGGCGATTGCGGCAACCGATGAAGTCTCAACCTACTTTTCTGATGCGGTTGGTGATAGTTTGAAGAGACTATTGAAAGGTTTTGGAAGTATTTATGTAGATAGCGTCGGCTGGAGAGATTCCTGGGCTATGATTGGAATTAAAGGAGCGCTTCAAGGTACTACTCCAGAAGCTTTTTCTAAAAGTTTACAAGGGCCTGCAGTTATTGATACTTTAAAATTCGTTCAATTTTCTAGTGGTACGATTCAATTTCCAGTAATTGAAAACTCTATGAAATGGTTAAATGTAATAAAGAGTGATTCAATCCCAAGTGGTGCTTTCATTAGTTATATTCCTATTGGATATAAGAATAATGGGGAAGCTGATACATTAAGTACTCTTCAATTTTTTTCAAATGAGGCATCAATTGAATCCATAGAAATTAAAAATTATGATAAAATTTCTATTTTGGCCGAACTTAAAGCAAATAGTTTATATGAATCTCCAGCGATAAAAGATCTAGCTGTAAATTTTGCCCCTCCGCCCGAACTGGGCACAAACTACCAGGTAGTTGCTGTAGAAAAAGATATGCTTGAACAAGGAGAGAATGCGAAGTTATCTTTCTATGTTTACAATGTTGGCGAATCTCCGGCTGATAGCTTTAATGTTGTTGTCGAACTTGTCAAACCGGATAATTCAAGACAGAAAATATTTGAAGAAGAAGTTACTTCGCTTGGTTCGGAACAAAGGAAGTTGTTTACTATTTCTTACAGCACTTTAAATGAAAATGGTAGTAGATCTTTTGGTATTTCTATTGATTCAGATAACGAAGTAACAGAATTGTATGAGGACAATAATTTCTACACAATTCCATTTTACATCAAAGCCGATACCACCAAACCTTCTCTTTTTGTTGCATTCAATGGTAACGATATTATGGATGGCGATTATATAGTTCCTAATCCTACAATTAGAATGGAGTTAAGCGATCCTTCAATTCTTCCAATTGTAGACACAATTGCTTTAGCTATTCAGCTTGATGACATACCAATTTACTTTGCACAAAATCCAAATATTCTCACTTATCAATTTAATCCAGCTAATCCAAAGATGGTTGTAGAATATAAACCTGTTCTCAAAGAGGGTGAACATCTATTGAAAGTATTTGCTAATGATGGTTTTGGTAATTTGGTTGATTCTTCGGGATTTCAGAAAAGATTTTTAGTCTCAGGTGAGACAAAGATTTTAAATGTTTATAATTATCCAAACCCGGTTAGGGAAAACACCTATTTTACATTCAGATTGACTCAAATTCCAGATCAAGTAAAGATTATGGTATATACAATTGCAGGTAGACTTGTAAGGGAAATCATCAAAACAAGAAGCGAGCTTAATACCGACTTCAACAAAATCTTTTGGGATTGCAGGGATGAAGATGGTGATTTACTCGGCAACGGAACGTATCTCTACAAAGTTATTATGGATACTGGTGAAAAAACAGAATCTAGTGTTCATAAGTTAGCGATTGTCAGATAAAAATTAGGTTTTAAGAAATTATTTTTAGCTGTCACTTGAGGGAGACATTTTTTCCCATTATGTTTTAGTCAAAGAAAAATTTTCATTCTCAATGGTGGTTAATTATGAAAAAATTATACTTATTCATTTTCGTCTTATCTTTTTCTTCACTCAACTTTTCTCAATGGGGATATCCTAGACAAAATACCGGCGAACTGACTGGCGGTTTAGGTCTCAACTGGATTGATGGAGAACTTTTCTATTCTCTTTATTTTACTCCTGAAATTTCCTTCTTAAATTTTGGTGTTGGGCTTGATCTCAAGCTTGACATTAATTCCAAAGGAAATCTTAGAAAAGAAAATTTTAACGAGTTCTCTGATTACTTGAGCATAATCAGATATCTCCGTTATGGGTTAAAGAACGATCCGGTATTCATAAAACTCGGTGCACTTGATTATTATACGTTAGGTCACGGAAGCATAATGTATTTATATAACAACAGCCCAACTTATGATGTAAGAAAGATCGGATTAGTTTTTGACATTGATTTTGGACAATTCGGGTTTGAATCAATTTACAGCAGATTTGGTGAAGCCGGAGTTGCCGGTCTTCGTGGATATGTTAGACCGCTAAAATTTTCAAGCGCGGGTGATATTCCAATTCTCGGTAATCTTGAAGTCGGTGTTAGTTATGCTGGAGATTTTAATGAGAATGCCGGGTTGATCTCAGGTTCGTACGATAAAGTTCAAAGAAAAATTAATATTGTGAAAGACGAAGGGGCTATCAGCATATTCGGTATTGATCTAGGATTGCCGATCATTCGAGGAGCAATGGCTAACCTTACACTTTATGTAGACTATGCTAACATATCCGGATTTGGAAGTGGAACGGCCACTGGAGCAATTCTTAATATCAATCCATTAGGATTAGTATCAGGATCAGTAAAACTTGAGAGAAGATTTAACGGCGATAATTATATCCCTTCGTACTTTAATTCTTTTTATGAAATAGAAAGATTCAAAGTTGATACGTCCGCCGGAACATTTGTAAGTAAGGCACAATTACTTTCAGGTTTAACAAATGTTGGCGATGGTTTTTACGGTGAACTGGGAATAAATGTTTTGGGATTGTTTAATATTCTTGGTAGCTACCAAAGATTAGATAAGCACCCAACGAGTGGAATTTTACATCTAGGAGCTGAAATCGCTCCGGAAAACTTTCCATTCCTTGCCCGCACCGGTTATGACAAAATCAATATTGTCGATGAAAAGGATTTATTTAAACTGGATGACAGATCATATCTATTCTTTGAGTTAGGATACAAACCATATCCGTTCATGATTGTTTCTATGTTATACAATTGGACTTTTAGTCCGATCAGAGATAAAGATGATAACGTAATTGATTTCAAACCACAGCAGAGAATTGAACCTCGGGTTTACTTTGTATATCCTTTTAATTTTTAAGATACCGCAATGTAAGTTTTAGGGAAAAATTTTGGTTGACCTGAACTCAAATATTGTCTTTTAAAAATTTTCTAAGTTCTTCAACTGAGTGAAAAACGAAATCACTTTTAAGTTGAAGAACTTTTTCCATTGCATAACTATCCCAAAGAACTGATGCAATCTTTACACCAGCAGCTTTTGCTGCTTTAACATCTGCTGGTGAATCACCAACCATCAAAACATGATTACGTTCGAGTCCGAATTTTTCAACGAACTTATTAATTCCTTCTGCTGATGGCTTATGTTCAGCAACATCATCACCTGTGATTATCAAATCGAAATAATCGTGGATCTCCAATTTTTTTAGTGTGATGACTGCGGCTTTTCGTCCCTTACCGGTATAAATTGAGAGAAGAACATTTTTTTCTTTTAGGTGAGATAATAAATCTTTTATACCCGGATATAAATCTGCCATATGATGGTTTACGCTGTAAAAATCATAATAATCTTTTTTCGCAACTTCGAAATCATCGCCGCACATATCCTTTAGAATTTGATCTTCTGTTGGGCCGAATAAATTAACAATCTCGTCAGGAGAATAAGTTTTGCCTAAATATTTCTCGGTAATGTGATTGAATGATGCAAAGATTAATTCATTTGTTGATGTGAGTGTTCCGTCAATATCGAAAATAATCCCTTTAAATTTCATTTTTCACTTGAAGTAATTTTAAATACAATAATTTTTCCATCCATATTTGAAACCGCAAAAGTGCTACCGGTTATTTGTTGAACTGAATGTATGCGTGATGTTCCCATAAAGAAAAGCGGATGAACATTATAATCCTTATCAATCAAATAAACTGTTCCATTCTTGCTTCCAAAAATTATATTCTGATCCCAATCAATGAGCTGATTCGGCATGGTATCTAAACTGTATCCAACTTTAACTTCTTTGATTAGCTTGCCATCTGAAGCAGAGGCAATATAAAATTTATCCAAAATACTTTTTACAAAAATTTTCTTTTTATCTTGACTAATCCCGATTGATTCCCAGCTATTAAAATCCCTTTTCCGCCAGGAGGTTGTGCCAAGCGAAAGATCAACTGCTGAAATAAATTTATCAGGTGTTGAAACGAAAACATTTTTTCCATCACTGACAGGTAAACATGCAGCAGGTGAGTAATAGAAATTTTTATTTTCCGTCCATTTCCAAATTAGACTTCCGGTTGTTTTGCTTAAACAATAAACATAATTATCCCAGCAGCCAAAAATTATTTTATCATCAATAACTAATGGTAGTGTTTCGATCATCCTTTCAGCGGAATTATTTTCCCAAATTAATTCTAAACTATTCATTTCATAGCAATAGACTTTTCCGGAGGAAGAGCCGACTATTATCGCTTTAGTCTTTACATCATTATAGAATGTTTCGGTAATCACCAATTGAGAAGTAAGCGCTTCATTCAGTCCTAATGTTTGTATGGTCTCACTATTTTCAGAATTTATTGTGATCAAATCACCTTCAATTGTGGCGGCCGCAATAATTTTATCAGCAATCGCTAACCGGCTAAAGATGGTTCGGTTTAAATTATTTTTCCAGATTAAATTCCCTTTCAAATCATAACATGATAGAACACCATCAATTGATGAATGGAAGATTCTATCATTTTCAACCAGCAGCGAAGTTGAAGAAGATTTCTTTAGATCTTTCTGCCAAAGCATTTCAACTTTGTTTGAATATTTAATAAACTGAGACGAATCAACTTTCGTGACTTGGTTTCGCATTTTTCGCGGTAGTGAACCCCATAATTGCGGAATGCTATCAACTTTAACCTCAAATAATTTTATTGAATCTGTCATAAGATTAACTAAGGTATAACCTGGAAATTTAGAATCGCTGAGTGTTGATCTTCCCATAGCAGCGGGAATTCCGGCGAAGTTCATTAATTTGTTTGCATGACCATGCCCAATAAAAATTGCTTTA
>Ga0214473_10002712_pt1 | contig 21693 bp, 19 predicted proteins | sample RVTome_7_FD_203509 | JGI IMG/M metagenome (GOLD analysis project Ga0214473, IMG submission 203509) | Soil microbial communities from uranium-contaminated site in the Upper Colorado River Basin, Wyoming, United States - RVT98D197 | ecosystem: Environmental > Terrestrial > Soil > Contaminated >... | reverse complement strand
CGCCCTCCACCCTCTTGCGAATGCTGGAAGGCGGCTCATACTCCGTCTTGCAGTTCGTGCAGATCTTGCGGACCAGCCGCTGGGCAAGTACGCCCCGCAGCGAGGCACTGACCAGGTACGGCGCGACGCCCAGGTCCAGCAGGCGGGTTACCGCGCCCGGCGCATCGTTCGTGTGCAGGGTGGACAGGACCAGGTGTCCCGTCAGGGCCGCCTGCACGGCGATGCTGGCGGTGTCCGTGTCGCGGATTTCGCCGACCATGACGATGTCCGGGTCCTGTCTCAACAGATGTCGCAGGGCCGTCGAGAACTCGAATCCCGCCGCCGCGTTGACCTGGAACTGGTTGATGCCGGAGACGTTGCACTCCACCGGGTCCTCGACCGTGCAGATGTTCACCTCCTCGCTGTTCAACTCGGACAGCGCCGCGTAGAGAGTCGTGTTCTTGCCGGAGCCGGTGGGCCCGGTGACCAGGACGATGCCGTTGGGCACCTGAATCACCTGGCGGAAGCGCAGCAGATTGTCGTACGTGAAACCGAGCGCTTCGAGATTGTAGAGGATTTTGTGCGGATCGATCACGCGGATGACGACTTTCTCGCCGAAGTTGCCCGGCATGACGGAGACACGAAGGTCGATGGGGCGGCCTTCGACGAGCACGTGGATGCCGCCGTCCTGCGGCAGCCGCCGCTGGGCGATGTCGAGTTCCGCCATGATCTTGACGCGGGAGACGATCGCCGGATGCATCTGGTGCGGCGGCCGCATCTTCTCGTACAGCTTGCCGTCCACGCGGTAGCGAACGCGAAGCTTCTTGTCGTCCGGCTCGATGTGAATATCGCTGGCGTTCTCCCGCACGGCGTTGTAGAGCAGGTAGTTGACCAGCTTGACCACCGGCGACTGTCCCGCCACCTCCTCCAGATTGCCGATGTCCTGCGTGATGTTCTCGATGAGCGTGAATTCCTCGAGTCCCTTGTCATCGAGGATGTCATCGATGACGAAGACGTTCGCCGCCGGCAGATGCGTCTGCAGCGTGGCCTTGATGTCCTTCGCCGTCGAGCAGACGACCTGGACCTTGCACCCGCTGATCCGCTCGATCTCGTCGATCAGGAAGACGTTGGAGGGCTCGCTGACGGCCACGGTCAGCGTGTTGTGCACCTTGAACAGGGGCAACACGACGTGCCCTTCGAGGAACTCGCGAGGCAGGATCTCCACGACCTTCGCGTCGCAGATTTTCGGGCTGACCTGAGCGTAGGGCACGCCGTAGGCTTCCGCCAGCGCCGAGGCGATCTGGTTCTCGGTGCAGTAGCCCATCTCGATGAGCAGCTCACCGAGCAGCTTGCGATGGCCCTTCTCCCGCTGCTCGGCCAGGGCCTTGTCGATCTGCTCCTGAGCGACGACGCCCCGGGCCAGAAGTAGCTGGCCGAGCTGCGTCTTGTTTTCGAGCAGAACCTGATTCATACCCTACCTCACCGAGCCTGGTCGTTTCCCGCCGTCATGCAAAGCTCTTGACCGCCTCCGCCAGTTCCGTGTGGCGGTCGAATTCATTCTCCAGCCGCGTGATCTCCAGGATCTTCTCACAGTTCTCATTGAGCGCCGCCAGACGGAGCTGAGTCTTGTTCCGCCGGCAGTAATCACGCACCCAGAGCAGAAGCTCAAGCCCCTGGCTGTCGATGAAGCCGACGTCGCTCATGTTCAGAACGATACCCGTCCGCCGGTTCGAGACGATCTCGCACACGGTACTCTTCAGGGAGTCGGCAAGGTCCCCGTCAATCTCGCCCTGGAGATCGACGACCGTCACCGTATTGTAGTTCTGTGTATTGATTCTCATCGCAGGAGGGTCCCCACGGCGTTCGCCCCATAATCGGCAAGGTCCGCCGCTCCATAGATCTGAGCGCAGCCGTCCTGGATCAGCTCCCACAGGTTGTGGACATCGCTTTCGAGGAACACGGTCCCCACCGTCTCGTCAAACTGGGTGCCCAGTCCCCGCCGGATCTCCTCCATCGCGTGCTCGATGCTCAAGGCATCACGGTAGACTCGCCGGGACGTCATGGCGTCGAAGCTGTCCGCCAGACCGACGATCTTGCCGGTCAGCGGAATCTCGTCGCCCTGCAGTCCGTCCGGGTAACCCGTCCCGTCCATCCGCTCGTGATGGCACAGAACGCCCGGGACGATGTCGCGCATCTGCTTGATCCCTCGCAGAATGCTGGCCCCGATGGACGGATGGCGCTGAATGCACTCTCGCTCATCGGGAGTCAGCTTCCCGTTCTTGCGCAGCACCTGCTCATCGATTCCGATTTTCCCGATGTCGTGGAGCAGGCCGGCGAGGTAGATTCTGTGGATTTGTTCCTCATCCAGCGGCTGCCTCTCGGCAATCCTCTCGGCAATCCAGCGGGAGATCAGCGCGACCCGCTCCGAATGGCCCCGCGTGTACTGGTCCTTGGCATCGATGCTGCTGGTCAGTGCTTTGAGCGAGCCGACGAACAGCTCCTTGAGGTCGCGGAACAGCCGGCCGTTGTCGATGAAGACCGCGCAGCCGCTGGCCACGGAGGTGAACAGCTTGATATCCGTACTATCGAAGTCCGGCTTGTCGATCCGGTTCACGGCGACCATCAGGCCGATGATGGCAACATCGCTGCGGGCCCGATGGCTCAGGCCGGAATCGCTTTTCTCCTTCGTACACAGCGGCACGGCGATGATGTTTCGGATGTTCTCCGGCCAACGGAACTTGAAGGGAGCGTCTACCTCGCTGTCGAGCAGGGCCTCTCGCCCTTTGGCCACTTCGTCGATGAGCCGGCTGTGCAGAACGGCCGCCATTCGCTCGTCGATGTCGATCAGGCCCGAGCCTGCCGCGATCACCAGCTTCCTCTCGCCCTCGATGTATCTCTCCAGGAGAATGGCAATGCCCTCGACCAGCACGATGTCGGTCAGGCTGTCACACGCGAGTTGCAGAAAATTCGTGTCGGATTCCGTGACCCGCATGTTCATGCCGATCTTATGGAGCAGCACCAGCTCCTCATAGACCCGGGCAAGCTCCGTGCCGATCATCTCAATCTGCTCATCCGTCCGGACTGCCGTCTGGAAATCCCGGGCGATCAGTCGCAGCATTTCGCCAAGGTACTGGGCGTCGGTTGCGGAACCGTCCGCCCCGCTCCGTGACGGCGGCACAGGCCCGACCGGCGACTGCGATGGATCGCCCATGTCAATGATGGCCACGCCCGGCGGCTCGCGAGAACCCACCGCCAGAGGCGGTCCGGCCAAGGCCACCGCCAGAAACAGATGCCCCTCCATGAACTGCCAGACCTGCATCTCACGGGCCTGACTGGAGCGATCAGCCGTGTTCCCGAGCACGCGCCGGGCCACGCCAATGATCTCCTGAGCGTCGCTGTCGAATACTCCCGCGTTCAGAAGTATGGCGATCTGTGCCCCCGCGTCCACGACCGCGAAGTTGACGCGGAACTGGACGATGCGCTCTCCCAATGCCTGCAGTTCCCGCAGTTGCATCGAAGGCAGCGTTGGCGTCATCCCACTCGGCATAACCGGTTCCACCCATTCTCGTCGATTGTGTGCCTACCGTACGTACCCGCAATCACGGCTGCGGCGCGACCACAAGCTCCCGCTGGTACAAAATGTCCTGAATGCTTTTCAGCAGTTCCTTCGGGCTGAAGGGTTTGCTCAGGCACGCGGAGACACCGAGCGACTCCTGCTGCTCCTGCGAGATGGCGAAGCTCCGGGCGGTCAGCAGAATGACCGGGACCTGCCGGGTGGCCTCGTTGGCCCGCAGCTTCTCGATCATCTCGACGCCCGTCATCAGGGGCATTTGATAGTCGGTCACGATAATATCGGGATGCTCGGCACACACCATGTCGTATGCCTCCGCTCCGTTGTTGGCGGAGAGAACGTCATAACCGTTGTTCCGCAACTTTATCGCGACCACGTGGATGATGTGAATTTCATCGTCTGCAATAAGGACCTTGTTTCCCGCCATGTCTTCACTCCCCAAAATCACCCTTCGGGTCTCTTCTGCTGTGTAACCTCAGAACGGTCCGTACGATCCTACACGGGCGCCATTTCGAGGGCAGCCAGCGGCAACTCGAAGCCGAACGTGCTGCCCACTCCCACCTTGCTGGTGACGAACACCCGCCCATTGTGTACTTTTTCGACGATTTGCTTGACCAGGTTTAGGCCCAGGCCGGTGCCCTTTGCATGTTTGTTGTTCGCGGCGACGCGGTAGAACTTGTGGAAGAGGTGCTCCAGTTCTTCTTCGGGGATGCCGACCCCAGTATCGGTCACGGTGACCCTGACGCGGCCGGCCGCCTCATCCACTTCCGCCGCGATCCGAACGGAACCGCCGGGCAGCGTGTATTTGACGGCGTTGCTCAACAGGTTCACAATCACCTGGGAAATCATGTCTTTATCGGCATACACCTGGTCGAAAATGATGGGCGTTTGCCGAGTCACCGTGATATTCTTCTCCTGTGCGTACTTTTGGATCATGCTCATCTGCTGCTCGATCAGGATGGCCAGGCTCACGGGCTCCTTGGCGACCTTGATCAGCCCGGACTCGATCCGCGAGATGTTCAGGATGTCCTCGATGAGGCGGTTGAGCCGCTGGGCCTGGGTCTGGATAATCCCATAAAACTCCTTGCGGGTCTCCTCGTCGTTCGCCTCGCCGTCCACGAGCATCTCCGAATAGGCCGTGATGGACGCCAGGGGCGTCTTCAACTCGTGGGAGACGTGGCTGACGAAGTCGTTTTTCATCTGGGAGATCTCCTTCTCTCGCGTGATGTCGTGCAGCACGGCTACCACGCCGGAGACCTTCGGACCCTCGTACACACAGGACACGATGGTATCAAACACGTGAGGCTGTTCCCCCAGGGCAAACACCATTTCGCGGCGGGTGCCTTCGACCCCGCTTTGCGCACTCTGATGGAGGAACTCAAGAAATTCCCGATGCTTCTCGCCGCAAATATCGGCGATGGGCTTGCCGCGGGCGTCATCGCTGAATCCGAGGAGTCCGGCCGCAGGTTCGTTCGCCATGATCAGGCGGTCCTGCTCATCGACGACAACGACCGCGTCCCGAAGGCTGTAGATGATGGCCTTGGTGTGCCGCTTCTGCCGCTCGGAGAGCCGAGCGTGAATCCGCAGATCATCGAGTTCCGCAGAGAGCCGGCGGACGAGCGTTTCACGGCCGGCAGCGTAGGCATTGATCGCCGCCGATAATGCGTCCGTTCCCGCGAGTTTCACCTCGCCGGACGGCCCCGATCCCTGGGCGCCAAGCTGTCTGGCTATGGACATGACCACCCCGGCCAGCCTGAGGTGGGCCACGCCGAGGACGATCACGCCCACAGCCCCGACGGCATACAGGGCAAGGCGCAGCCCGGAAACCGGGTTGCGCCCCCCTGCTGCAATGCCAGAAACCTGCAGCTCAGTCAGGGCCGCCACACACAAGGAGGCAACCGTGACAGTCACCGCGACCCCGACTAAGCCTTTCCGGGTTTTCAACACTGCTCCTCCGAACCCATCTTCTGCAGGTTCACGATCCGTTGATTACGGGCCACGGCATCAGTACCGTCGCCAGTTGGGAGCCTCCTGCTCGTCGAGTTTCTCGATCACGACGCTGTCCATGCGTTTCAGCTCCTCCGGGTCGGTCTCGGCGATGATCCGTTCACGAAGCCGCAGGGCCTCCAGGTAGGTCGGCCGCATCATGAGAGCGAAGTTGACGTCGAACAACGCCTTCTCCGTATTCCCCTCGAGATAGTGCTTGGCCGCCTTGGCATAGGCCTCCTCGGCCATGCGACCGCTGTCGATGCCCAGCAGCGAGTCCTTCGCTCCTTCTCGCTTGAGACGCACATCGTCCATGCGATCCTTGGCATCCGCCTGCACCGGGTCATTGATGATGTGAGGCGTCAGCATGACAACCACCTCTTCCCGCGACACCGTGTCCTTCGTACTCCGGAACAAAACGCCGAGGATGGGCAAATTCCCAAGCACCGGCACCTGTTCCTTGGTCGCGTCCACCTTGTCGCGGAAGAGGCCGCCGATGACGACCGTCTCCCCGTCTTTGACGATGACGTTCGTCTTCAGCTCGGTCGTCTTCTCATCCGGGATTCCATTCGCCTTCAACACGCCGTCGCTGTCCTTCGGATAGATGTCCATGCGGATATACCCGTCGCTGCAGATGTAAGGCCGGAACACCAGGCGGGTGCCGGTCTCCAGGAAGGACACCGACTGTGTGGTCGAGGTCTGGGTCTGCGTCGTCGCGTTCACGTAACCGATCTTGTTGCCGATCAGCACCTGACCTTCCTGCTTATTGACCGCGAGGACCTTCGGATTGGCGAGCACCGTCGTATCGGTGACTTCCTCCAGAGCCGTGATGATGGCCTGGACGTTGCCCGCTGAGAATCCCACCGTCAGTCCGTGCGTGGTCGCAGGATTGGCGGCGAAGCCGAAGGTCTCCATGTACGTGCCCTGCCCGCCGACGACGTTGACCGGGAAATCGGTCACAGGCACCCCGTTCAGCAGGTTCCAATCGATCCCGAACGCCATTTCTTCGGTCAACTTCACGGACATGACCGTCGCCTCGACCAGGACCTGTCTCGGGCGCACATCGATCTCACGAATCACGGCTTCGACCCTGGCCACGTTCTCCGGGTAGTCGTAGACGACGAGCATGTCGTTGAGCGCCATATCGTCGCCGCCTCCGCCGGAGGAAGTCAATCCGCCGCCGCTGCCGCCGCTGCTGCTTCCGCCGCCGCTGCTGCCCCCGGACGAGATCATCTTCTGGGCAGCCGTAGTCATCTGGGTCTTGGCGTCGCTGCTCAGAACCGGCTGAACCAGCTTGCCGGCCTCGGCGGCCGTGATGTAGTACAGCGTAATCACCTTGTGGACCATCCGTTCCGGATCCGCCTTGATCTTCTTGAGCTCCTCTGCCGTGTACACTTTCACGAAATCACCGTCCTGCTCGTACTTGAAGTTGGTGCCCAGAACGGCATCGAGCGCCTGCTCGAACGTGACGTTGTAGAGTCTGCTGATGGTCAGTGGGCCTTCCACCTGGGAAGACGGCACGATGTTCTTCTTGCACAGAGCCGCAAGCAGCCGCAAGCCCTCCCGGATGGTCATGTCCTTGCGAAACGCAATGAACTTGATCAAACACCCGTTCGAGAAGTCCACCTGAGCATCGTTCGAATCGATCACTTCATCGCTCGTCCCCGGATCCGGATTCGGCGCCAGGGCGTCGGTTTGGGCCAGCAGTGTGGAACCAACTGCGAGAATCAGCAGCACGGCCCACGGCGGCCCCCATCGAAAACATGATTCATTCATTTTGCTGTCACAATACATAATCGTACTCCTGCTCTTCAAAGATGCACTGTTGAAATTGTAGACACTATTCTATCTCAAATCGATCGACTACTTATTTACATCCAGACGCTGCACCAGCTTCAGTGTCAATTGTGTTCCGTTACATCCAACAAGCACCGAATCCTCATAGATACGCAGCACTTCGAATTCACACGTGTCCGGGCCGTCACGGACGGTCAGTCGATCCCCAAGGCGCAACAACTGGTCGTTGATAAAGGCCCGGGGATTCCCGTCCTTAAGAACGGCCTCCAACTTCAATTGCTGCCCCAAGCGGGCAGCCATTTCGTGAGCGTGATCGGAAGCAACCACTTGTACTCTTGCTCCGGGGTTCTGTGCCGAGGCGGAGTTCTGGCGAAAACACTCCCAGTCCCGCGAGGCGAAGAAATCCCTGTTGATATAATCATTTCGGCCCGGAAGAATGGGCAATTCAAGATAGCGGATGTTCCGCGGCGGCTTTTTCGGCTCGGACTGCTCTTGTCCCGTGCCCGTCTTGGCCGCCGCGGGGCCGGGTCGATGGCCCGTCAGCACTCGGAACCACATGAAGGCCATGATGGCAAGCAGGGACACGGCAAACACCGTCTTCTTCCGATCGACGGCCAGATGGTCCAGCACCTGCTGTGCCTGTGAGATTCTGCTGTTTCTGCTCTGCACCATCGCTCACGACCCTACAAGCCCGCCGCAACGCTCGTCGCATCCCGCGCCGCCTGCGGTCGATAGAAAATGACTGCGTCCGTGTCCATGCTGACGCGGCCCGTGAAATCACGATCGTTCTGCAAGATCACCTTCTCGATGCGCACCAGCCTGTCCATCCCCTGGAGGTCGTGGAAAAAGCCGAAGAGGTCCTTGAGGCTCCCCCTGCAGTTGACGTGCACGGGAACGCATCCAACGCCGCCGGATTCCACTTCCTTGCCCGGCACGACCACCTGATCGGTCAGGTGGTGCTCGGTCATGGTCCGCGCGATCTCCTGCAGGAACAGTCCCAATGACACTTCCTGGGGGACATCGCTTTCATAGTGCTCGACGATCTGTTCGACGTTCGCGAGCCGGACCTTGAGCGCCGGCAGTTCCTTGCCCTGGACTGCGGCGGTCTCGATCAGGCGCCGCTGCTGGCTTTCCGCCTCCCGCAGGGACTGAAGCCGCTTGTGGGAGGGCATGTAGCCGTAGAAGACGAAATCCGCGCAGAACAGCGCCGCGATGGCGTACAGCCACGCCTGCTGCTTGTGACCTGATCTCTTGGGCGCCGTATTACTCATCGATTGTCAGTTTCCTTATAGTTGGCGAGGTAACAGAGCACCTCGAACTCGGTCGCGTCAAGGGTGTCCGGCTGTCCGGCCGGGGCGACACCCGCTCGCACGTTAGGCGCAGTTTCCACGGGCCGGCCGGAGACCTGAACCTTGCCGCTGCGCCAAAACGAAGCATGTATGCGGTGAAAATAGGACGAATCATCCAGCCGTCGGACCAGCGCCGCCACATCGGCGGGACTGACCGCCACGCCGGTCAGGACGATCCGAAAATAGACGCTGCCCGCCAGAGTCTCTCGGGACGCGTCCTTCTTGCCATCCGCGATGCGGACGCCGGTATCACTCGTACGCGGGCCCTTCTCGTCGTCCGCGACAGGCTCCGCGATGAACTCGACCCGGCTCAGGACCACGGTTTCGCCAAGGATATGGCTCATTTCCGCCAGCACCGCCGCCACATTGATCTTCGAGTCGATCCGCTCGATCAGAGCGGCCTTCTCGCGCACCCGGTTCAGATCGCTCGTAACAGTGTTGAATTCCTGGAAGGCGATCTCCGCCTCGACCCGCTTGCCTTCCAGCCGGGCCAGTTCGGCGCCGGCTCGCGAGATCCTGTGGGTGGCCGTCGTGTTGTAGCCGATCATGGCAATGAACGCGACCGCCAACACCATGTACTGTCTGCGCACTCGCTGTCGCTGACGCTTTCTTTCCTTGTACCACTCCGGAAGAAAATCGATTTCCTTCATGATCGCTCCCCTTCCAGCGCCGGTTCGGGTGCGACCTCCGATGGCTCGCACACCGCGGCAGCGGGGCCGCGACCCTTGAGGCTCAGCCCGATGGCCAGAGCCAGGCCTGCCGACGAGCGGCGGCATTCATCGCCGCACTTCGTATCCCCGAGGTCCAGACCTCGAAACGGCTCGGCAGGCTCCACCGCAATGGACAGATGTCGCTGCAGGACGTCCAGCAGCAATTTCTCATTCGCGCCTCCGCCGGCCACCACCGCTTGCTCCACGCGCTTGCCACGAAACGTCACCGTATGATACCGAAGACACAAAGACAACTCCTTGGCAAGCTGTTCCGCCGCCGAGACGATCGCATCCGTGACGAGCTGGCGAGTGCCTTCTTCCATCGATCCATCTCTTTGCAGCCGTAGACGCAGAGGCTCCGCATCGCCGGCGGCCATCTCCAGCTTCGAGGCAATCTCCTCATCGAACCGGGCAGTCCCGAGCGGCATTTGCTTGGCCAGGCAGATTTCGCTATTACGAGCAAAGACCACGGTCGTGTACCGATACCCGACATCCACGAAAATGATCGTTCGCTGTTTATCCTCCTCACGACGCATGGCTCTCTCGAAGCTTCGGAACAGTGCACAGGGAGCCGGGTCGATCCCCACGGGTTGAAGCCCGGCCTCCTCTAACAGGCAGATGTGGCTTTCGATCGTTCCCGCCTTGGCCGCCAGGACAATGAACTCGTTCTTCACATTGTCGTCCTGGCGAACGCTGCCGGCGAGCAGGTAGTCGATGGCGTCCACGTCCGCATCGAGATTGAATCTCTGGGCGGCTTCCTTGCGCAGCGCCCTATCCGCCTGGGGGGATTCCGCCTCCGCCAGGCGCAGGGAAGTGATCTGCAGCTCATCCGCCGAGAGTGCCGAGACGGCGTTGCGTCCCTTGAAGCGGCCGTGCGACAACAGTTCCCTGATCGCCGATACCGCGCAGCGCCTTCGCTCCGCTTCGTCCGTCGCGGCAGACGCGGGCATCGGAGCTTGTCCTACGGACAGGACCTGCAGACTGCTATCCGACTCGGCCAGTTGAATCATCTTGATGCAACTGTGGCCGATGTCCACCCCGATGGGCAGGATCTTCTGATTTCGGACTATCCACTTCGACATCAACATCTCAAGCCGCTCAATTCGACACGCTAATGAATCCAGTGACGGGTTCCACGCTCACCGTCCTGGTCATAGTTCCCGATTGCAGCGTGACCACCCCGCTGTTCAGAGGAGTGCTGCTGCCGTTGTACGGACTTCCCAGGTAATCGAACGTCACTTTGTTCGTGGCATCGAAGCTCGCGTCGAGAATTTCCACCTGGTCGAGCCGGCCGTCATTCCGGAAATCGATCACATAGTTGAACCCCTTCTTGACCGGGTGCGCAATCACGGTGCCGGCCTGGTCCACAACCTGATAGGTCTCGCTCGTTTTGTTGAACACGACCGAGTAGCGTTGTCCCCTGCTGATCGCCATGCTCTTGGCGTACTCGATGTCGGCGGCGACCATGTTTACCGCCGCGCGAAGCTGCATGCCGCTGGCGGAAGACGCCATGGGCACAACCACCGCTGCCGCGATGCCTATGATGAGCACGACCAGGATCACTTCGATGAGCGTGAACCCGCCTCCCGGCATGCCCCGCACCGCTGCTCTTTGCTTCATTCGTCGTTTCATGTTTTCACACATTGCCAACCCTACCTCCGTTCTTTATTCGACCCGTCCGGGACGCGCCTTTACCTCCAACAATGCAAACCGGCCGGGGCTGACCCGCGGAATACAAAAGGAATCGGACGGACCGGCGATCATGGACAGATAACGCCCCATCAGGGCCGCTCCACAGGCGATACAATCCTCAGAGTTTCTACGATCTCGAATCAAAGTCGTTATGACTGCTACAATCGGCCGTCGTTTACCATGCCACAGCCGAGAATCCCGGCGGACATCGTGGAAGCGACGCACGCGCTGTTTTTCCCGGGCCGCCACGTATTTCCTGGCGCGGACCCCTGCGACCAATAAACAGCAAAGTGTTTTCGGACTTGCCTGGTGACTTTCGACTGGGATCAGTCTCTGCTGATACTTCTATAAAAGGCGCCCGCCGCCTGGCTCCAGTGCTCCTCCGGAGTTCCCCAGGCGACAATGGCGGATCTTGCGAGTTCTGCAATGATGGTTACGTCAGAGCCACTCTCATCGAGTTTCCAATGCCCGATCAGGCCGGGCAGACCATCCGGCGGCGGCACAGCCACCGCTTGATTATAAACGCGGAGGTCATCAATCAGGCCGGCATAGAGGCGCTCCGGATTAGCGCTTCGATCCGCGGCTATATTCAGATGCCCGCTGCCGCTGCCCGGTCCAACGCTTAGTGTGTCATCCTGCTTGCGCAGGGTCCCGTCGAAGTAGGCGGACATCGTGCTGCCTTGCCGAACCACCGCGACATGGTACCACCGGTCCTGGGCGGCCATGTCGGCCATTGTGATAGCCGTTCGCCAGCTTCCGGTTGGATGGTACACGATAAGCTCCATCGGGCTGCCGGCATCGAACTGCAGGGTCCAATGATTGACGGAGCCGGCGGCATTGGTCTTTGCCACAATCCCCGCCGCGGCCTTCTGAGATGCGGCAGGCCTGATCCATACCGATATTGTGTAGTCGCCGGTCAACTGCAAAGACGCCAGGCTGTCCGGCGTGCGCAGATAGTCGTTCACGCCGTCAAACTCCAGAGCGCCCTGGCGCCAGCCGCCGGTTGGACGCCACGTCGGAGCATCGTACACGATGCAGTCGCAATTTCCCCCTGCCGAATCCAACGCGGTTTCCGCGATGCCGCCTTTGACGAACAGCCCGCCGAGAATGCGGACGTTCGATGCGCCCGCGCTGACACGGGTGCTGCCTTCGACAACCGCCGACCCCTCGATCTTCAGATTGTCGACCTCTTCAACGACCAGATTGCCGCTGACGTACAGTGCGGGCAGGTTCTTGGCGGCCGCCAGGAGATTCGTGTTGCCTCGAATCGTAAGATTGCCGTCCACGAGGAGCATGCCCTGGATGGTCACGTTGTTGCCCAGGGTCAGATCGCCCGCACACCGCCATACCCTTGCCGGCTGGTATGTCATCTCCGCCAGGGTGCCGGGAAGGATGGAACCGCTCGGGTAATCGGGATTGGCGTATGTGCTCGTCACGGGGGGCCAGGCAAGCGACAGGTCGTTCACGTCTTTGTGACGCCCGGCCACAGTCCCCGTCAAGGCGTTCGAGAAGACGTCCCCGTTGATGACGCCGAGGTTGACGACCGTGCCCGCACAGCAAAAGTCGCCATGAAGAGTGTGCCTCGGCCGAAACAGGGTGTCGGCGCCCGTCCACAGCGCAATACACGGGTCCAGGCGAAGCTGGGCCGATAGGCGGCTGCTCCCGACCTTCTGTCCATCCTTCACCTGGTATGCTTCACAGACGATCGAGTAGTTGCGGCGCTCGTTCGGGCTCGAGTCGTCGCGCGTCACGTTCACGTCGTAGAAGTCCGGGCCGTCCGCCATGATCTGTTGTCCCACGGCCCCGGTCCAGTACTCCGAGCCAACGTCGTGAGGATTGAGAATCAAGCCCCGGGCGTGCTCCAGCCCCGAGTCCGCCAGTTGGTCCATCTGCGTGCGAAGGAGCATGTTCCGCCCGCAGGCCAGCTCCGTGTCACACCGGCTCACAAAGCCCAGCGACAAGATCGTGATGGCCATGATAATGAGCAGGACCAGCAGAAGGGCTACGCCCCTCCGACGATGGATGATTGATGATTTATGATGGATGATTACAGACATCTCTGATGTCCTGCTTCCTAATCGTCGTCACCGACCAGCGCGGTCCCATCGGCGCTGAGCAGGTGGCCGGCCCAAGCTCGGAGAGTCACGCTTACCTCGTACGGATGCGCAGCACCCTCTTCGCCCAGGTCGAACGAAACAGTAACATGCCGCGTACGCGGTGGGGTTGCATCCCACCTGAATTGCACGTTCCGGCACGTGGGAATCAAGCGTACATGCGTCTCGGCGTACGTGGAGACCAGGTCCGCCTTCGTCGCCGCCAAAGCCAAAGATGACAGCTCGACAGGGTCGTTCTGTCCTGTAGAGAACTGGCACAACTGCAACGTATCGAGGCCGGCGCCCCTCTCGATATACACAAGCTCGCTCACATTGATCTGGCCGTCGTTGTTCGTGTCGGCCTGCCAGATGGCCAGATCGTTTCCTGGAGCGGCACAGATCAGCTTGCAGGTGCGGATCAACTCGCCGATTCGCAGTCGCGTCTGGCGGAGTAGCGCCTCGTTGAGGATGGTGTCGCCGCTGGAGCGGCTGGCGCTGCTCATGGCGAATGCCAGGGTGGTCACGGCCGACAGGAGAATGCCCGTGACCACCAGGGTAACCAAAAGCTCGACCAGGGTGAAAGCCTTGATGTTTCTCGTCGTCTTCATCAACCATGGTTCCCTAGGTCCAGTTTCGTCAACCGAAAGCGGATTCGGAATCCACAGGGTGAGACGCAAGGCCCACCCTGGTCGAGCCGAACCGTTCACCGGCTGATCAGCCGGTGAACGGCCGCGATTTGCTCTCCCCGATAGTACACTCGCACGGAGGCGAGCGCAAAGTTGGGGGCCGCCATGCCCCCCTGTTGGGGTACATACACGTACTGACAAGATGCGTCTCTGCTGTAATTCGCGTAGATTGGATCCGTGAATGTGGTGCCGCTTGCGTCCTTGATCTGTCCCTGATCCTCCGTGTAACCGTGCCAGTCCATAGCGACCTGGTCGAACGGCGTATTGATGACCTGTTCCAGCAGATCGTTGGCCAGGCTGGCCGCCAGAGACCTGTGCAACCCCTCGGCCTGTACGGAGGCCCCATCCGCAAAAGGCAGCAGCACACCGGCTGCCGCCATGCTCAGGACCACCATGGCCAGAGTCGCCTCGGCCAGGGTAAACCCGCCACGACAGGGTCTATGCTTCGTCTTTGCGTCAGAAGTCATAGTACGGTTTCCCGGTACTGCTGCCCGTGTTGTCGGCTCGGATCTCTCCGGTCTCAGGTTTGCAGATCCATCCGTGACTATCGTCGGCGGCGGCAGGAAAGGCTTGGCCATTGGCAAGCATCTCGATCGTATCCTTCTCATTGAATGGATTCGCGGGTATTCGCGACAAGTAAGGCCCGTATTTGAACCCAGGCGTGCCGACGGCGGCCGTCTGGCCCGAGGCATTACTTGATAACATTGCCTGGTCTCGGAAGGCCGCGTTCGTCGGCGCCGCGGACGTGTCGCCGTTCGGGTAGCCGGGCGCGACCTCCAGATGCTGGCTCGCGTAAACCAGGATAAAGCGGCGAAGCATTCCCAATTCCGAAGCCAGCGCGCTTTCCTTCGCCATCGTCGTGCCCTTGCTCAGGGACGGAAGCACGATGGCCGCCAGGACGGCAAGCAAGACCACCACAATCAGGATCTCAACCAGCGTGAAGGCTCTTGCCCATTTCATCTCTGACCCTTTCTACGTTGTGCGGAATTGCCATTCAGCAAAAAGGCTGACCGGCTTTGGGCAATTGCCTGGAGCACGGTCAGCCATGGTGTCGGTTTTCATACGTTTCGGCCACGCTGCGCTGTTGACACCTCAGAGCTCAGACGCATGCGCTGATGCCGAAGGATCCGTTAGAGTGCCGCATGGGCCGCGGAGTCATCAGCCTGGAAGGCGCCCGTATCGCTCTGGAGCGTCCAGCCGTGAGTGGCGGCGCCGGCCGTCGAACCGCCGGCCTCGACGCGAACCGTGGTAAGATCGTTGAACTGATTGACCGGGACTTTCTGCAGATACGGGCCGTACTGGAACACCGCGGTCTTCGTGGCGTTGATGTTGCCGGAGATGTCCGAGTACTGCGTCATCCGGTTCCAGGTCGCGCCACCGGCCTCCGGCAGAGGCAGAACGTCATTGTGCTGCACCTTGTACAGCTCGAGCTGCGAACGAGCCGTCTGCAGGTCGCTGCACAGCGAGGACAGCTTGGCCTCGGTGCTCGCCTCGGTGAACTGCGGGATGACGATCGCCGCCAGGATGCCCAGGATGACGACCACGATCAGGATTTCGACCAGTGTGAAGCCTCTGTTTGCTCTCATTTGCGTTCTCCTCAGTGTGAGAAATGGATTCGTGATTTTGATTAAGTACTAAGCGCTACTTTTTACCACTCGCAGTATCGACAGAATCGATGTGCTACTTGATTGCTTTTTGCGTGAGCCGCGGCTCCTCCAAAATGACGGAAACATGACATGAATCCCACTGACGCTACTTCATCAATTATTGTTTCTTGCAGTACTTTGGAGCCTTGTAATGTGCAGCCCGGACATACGCCGGGCTACGTTATCTGCGGCTCCTGCTCAGTCCAAGCAAACTATATGAAACGCAATGACACATGCAAAACGGCGCGGCGAAAAAAAACAATGATCCGCGTGAAAGCTATACCGCGCCCTAAGACTGCGAGACTGAGAGATTGCTTCGCTGCGCTCGCAATGACATACAGCGCCCGTTTATGTCATTGCGAGTCGCTGAGCCGCTTCGCGGCTGGTGTCAGGAAGAAAATGGCCCTTGCGAGGCATTTCTCTGTAACCCATGCTGGTTCCAGTACTTGCGGGCATTTCCAGCATACCGCACCAAACCTGTTTTCTTAGGAGGAGCGCAGCCACACGATCTGAAAGATGTGGCATCTGCGCAACGGCATGCGACATTATCTGCCGCGCCTCTTTGCTCTGTGGAGGCCTAATCCATGCGGATATACGACGGCAGGTTCCGGATGCGGATGGTCCGCGTGTGCTCGCCGGCATGAGCCAGCTCGATGCGAATGAAGTCCATATTACGGATGGCAGGCTCGATTTTATCCGCCCATTCGATCACAACGACCGATTGCGGATAACAGAAGTCGTCGAAGCCGAGCATCTCGAATTCGGCGAGCGAGTCGAGGCGATACGCGTCGATATGATAGATGTCGAATCGGCCTTCATACTGGTTGACGATGACGAACGTAGGGCTGGTAACGTTTCTGAGGTCCTCAGCGCCTGCCCCCGTGGCGATTCCCTTGATCAGGCGCGTCTTGCCGCTGCCCAAGGGGCCATAAATGGCAAACACCTCTCCGCCCCGGAGCTGGCTGCCGATCCTGTGTCCCAACTCCACCGTCTGCGCCGGCGAATTCGATGTCAATGTCAGTTCCATGGGACTGTGTCAACGAGGACCTTTCTGCGTCTGCTCCCCGAGCTGGGCCGGATAATAGTAGCCCATCGTCTGCGCGACGACGCCCATGCGATACTGGTGGTCCTGCAGGAGACAGGTCTTGCGGTCCTGCACCGGGATCGTGGTCGAGTAGATGCGCAGCTCGCCCGGCACGCAGGCAATGACCTCCTCGCGGTAATCGCCCAGGCAGTCCATCACCGCGATCACGCGCCCCTCGATCCGCTGGATGGCCGGCCCGCTCCAATCCTGGATCGCTTTGCCGGTGATCACTTCCTTTTGCGGGTCCGCGTCCCACCAGACCGGACGGGGCGTCAGCGATTCTTTCTCCAGAAAAGCGATCAGCTCGCCCGAGGCGCTGTACAGCCACCGTTTCGGAAAGTCGCGCTCGCCGGCGAGGACCTCCATGCCCGCGTGGTCCGCGAGGATGTCGCCCGCCATACCCTGGCCGTGAAGATGAGACGTTGGCTCCTTGTTCGCCCAGAGCTTGCGACCCGTCGCCGCATCCACAACACAGATGCCATCGGTCTTCTGCCTGGACTCGAAACCATAGAAGACCTCTAAGCCCGGATTTTCCGGATGAATGTCCGCGACATAGCAGATATCGGGATGCCCCATCTCCAGGCTCCAGAGCCCGCGCCCCGTATCATCGAGCACGGCGCCGCCGATGACCAGCTCGTCGCGGCCGTCGCGGTCCACGTCCGCCGAAATGAGGCCGTGAGAGCCCTGCCCCGAGTACTTCTTCTCCTCCTGCGTCGAGTCCCAGTACCAGATCTTGTTGAAGTCCTTATCCATCGCCTGGGTCTTGATGATCTGATACGTCCCTCGCTGCATGATGAGCGAAGGCGTCTTGCCGTCCAGGTACGCCACGGTGAGGAAGTTGCGGCAATAGTAGTTGTAGTCGGTGAATCCCTCCTTGCTCAGCCACGGGGTCTTGGCGACGACGCGGCCGGTCTGGCCGTCCAGTTTCACCAAGTACTCGGGACCTGTCTGCACCAGGCCCTTCTCATCGCGGGGGTCGCCCTCCCCTGCCTTGCAGTACACCTCCGCCTTGCCGTCCCCATCGACATCATAGATCATCCACGGCGAATACCAGATGCCCGCCTCGATGGACCAGCCCATGTCGTAGCGCCACATCATCGTGCCGTCGAGCCGGTAGGCCTCGATCTTGTACGTCGTCGTGCTCGGCTTCCAGTAGCCCGGCCGCTGGTATGGATCCGTGTTGAAATCCGGCTGCTTGATCAGATACTCCGGCGAGCCGTCGCCATCCAAGTCCCCCACCCCGACCTTCTGAAAATCGTATTCCCCGCTCAACGGGATTGTAAGATATGGCTTGGGCGATTCTGATGATTGAAAATAGACGCGCCCTTGGTGTTTGGCGGAGCCGCCGTTCATGGTGCCCACAGAAAGCTCATACGAGAACTTACCGGGCCCGGGATTGGGATGGACAAAGCAAGTCTGACGATACTCCAGCCCAGTGAGATCGGTCTTGGACCACGTATTGGTGGCAAGGTTCCTATAGGAGACCACAAACGCGATATCGGCCGGGTCCTCCTTGAGCAGCCGCCAGCTCAGGAAGACGGAGCCATCCTCACGCTGCAGCGCGATCATCCCGCGATCCAGCTTCTCCGCCCCGCCCGCGATTGCCGCATACATCAGTACGATCAACGCAACTATCACATGCTTTCCCACGACTCAAGCCTCCTAAACCTGTTGAGAATATCCCGGGTTTTCTGCTGATCGGGTGGCAGCGTCAAGCGCAGCTTGGCGATGGTTTGCCCATCCGCCATCGCCAAGGCTTTCGGCCTTGACGCTGCCACCCGTTTTCATAGCCTGTATCAGACCAACCTCCAAAAGCCCGGACCGTCGTCAGCCTGTCTCTCATGTCCGCCTCTGCAGATGCTCGTAACCATGCGGCTCAAGGTCATCGATTCGACCATCCGGCATTCGAATTTGCATCCCCTCGGTATCCGTAATCGTGCCGACCTTTGTGAGCGGCACGGGATCATCCCATGCCTTTCGCAATTTGTCCCACTGCGCCGGCGTCAGCGTGAAGAGCAGCTCAAAATCCTCCCCCTCGTTCAGCGCAGCGCCCAGCGGATCGGCCTCCAATCTTGCGTCCTTCGAGATCGGGATGGAAGCTGCATCGATCAGGGCCCCGACGCCGCTTTGGTGGCCGATCCGGTTCAGATCGCTGCTGAGCCCGTCGCTGAGGTCCATCATCGAGTTCAGAGTGACCAGGCTGGTCAGCTTCAGGGCCTCTCGCACCCGCGGCTCAAACTCAAGATGCCTGCCCCGGCCGGAGCCGCCCAGCGAGCCGGTCACGCAGATGGCATCGCCCACACGGGCCCCGTCGCGGCGAACGGGGGAATTGTCGCCCGGTTTGCTCAGCATGGAGACGCAAATCGCAAACGGTCCGTCGTTCTTCCAGGCCGTGATGTCGCCGCCTATTAGCGGGCAATCGTACTTGTCCGCCGCCGACAGGATGCCCGCGTGCAACTCCTTCAACTGCCGCTCACTGAAGTCTGCGGGCAGCGCGACGGCCGCCACGGCCGCCAGCGGGATCGTCGCCATCGCCGCACAGTCGCTCAGACTGGCCGCCATGGATTTGTAGCCCACCTGGCGCAGCGTCGCCGCCCTCAGATCGAAATGCGTGCCGTCGAGGAGCATGTCCGTGGTGATGAGGACTGATCCGCCTTGGGCCAGGGCAATCTGCGCCATATCGTCGCCGATGCCGATCGGGTACACCGCCGGCGACAGAGACCTCTGCCGGGCGAACCAACCTGTGATTTCGTCTTCGGTCGGACTCATTGCTCTGCCAGGTGTTCATTCCAGAACTCGATTTGCTGGCGTGCCTGCTCCGGTCCGCCGGCGCCGGCGGAAACGTACCGCCGCACGACGTTCCGCGCGCCGAGATGGTCATACACATCGGCGTCGATGGCGGGCGAGCTCTCCTTGAGCTGGTCCAGGGAAAGCTCGGCCAGCGATTTTCCCTCCTTCTCACAGCGGGCGACGAGGGTCCCGACGATGCCGTGGGCCTTGCGGAAGGGCACTCCCCTGCCCACGAGATACTCGGCCAACGCCGTGGCGTCGAGGAACCCGTCGTCCATGCCGACGGCAATCTGCCCGGTGTTGAACGCCGTATGGGAGACAACCGCCGCGGCGATGTGGAGCGACTTCTCCATCGTGTCGGCGGTGGAGAAGACGTGAACCTTGTCCTCCTGCAGGTCGCGATTGTAGCCGGAGGGCTGCCCCTTGAGGATCGTGAGCATGGCCATGAGCGCTCCGTACACGCCTCCAGTCTTGGCCCGCATGAGCTCCAGGACATCCGGGTTTCGCTTCTGCGGCATCATGCTCGACGAGGTGCAGAAGGCATCATCGATCCGGATGAACGCGAACTCGTTCGTGGAGAAGATGATCCAGTCCTCGGCGAACCGCGACAGGTGCGCCGACACGAGGGCGCAGTCGAAGATGAACTCCGCGCAAAAGTCCCGGTCGCTGACGGTGTCGATGCTGTTGTACACGATATCTATGAAGCCGAGTTGCCGGCTCGTGCTCTCCCTGTCGATAGCCAGCGTCGAGCCCGCGATGGCCCCGGCGCCGAGCGGCGAGGCGTTCAACAGGTTGCGGCAGTTCCGCAGCCGGATGAAGTCACGCTCGAGCTGCTCGACGAAGCTCAGCAGGTAGGCGGCGATGACGATGGGCTGCGCCCGCTGCATGTGCGTGTACGCGGGCATCAGGTCCTCCATGTGCTTGCCCGCCAATTGCACGAATGCCCGTTGCAGAGCAACGATTTTGGCCTGCACGATCTCGATTTCATCTCGCAGCCACAGCCGGATGTCGGTGGCGACCTGGTCGTTGCGGCTGCGGGCCGTGTGCAGCTTCTGCCCCGGCTCGCCGATCCGCTTGATCAGCGCCGCCTCGATGGCCATGTGGATGTCCTCGCAGGACTTGTCGAACTCGAATCGGCCCGCCTCGATGTCCTCGCTGATCGCGACGAGTCCATCCTTGATGGCCATGAGCTCCGCCTGCGTAATGAACTTCTGCTCGGCCAGCATCGTCGCGTGGGCGATCGAGCCGACGATGTCGTACTTGTACAATCGCTTGTCATAGGACAGGGATTCGACGTAATCGACCGTCAACTCATCCGGCTTGGCGGCCAGACGCTTCTCCCAGCTTCTCTGCGTGTCGGTCATGTATACTGCTCCGGAATCAATCAATTCATTGGTGTGCGATGCACACCCTACACGGCGTCACATGCCAGGCAGTGCCCGTAGGGTGTGCACCGCACACCTTTCTCTGTTCCACCATGCGACAGCCGGCGCGATCAGGGGCTCATCCGGCGGACGCGCTCGGCCACTGCCCGGCCCAGGGCGTGACATTGCTCAAGCTGCTCGGGCGTCGCCGTGAACTTGGCCTCCACGACCGGCTCGACCAGCTCCAGTTTATTCTGCTCGACGAAGTCCTTCAAGCCTTTGATCGCGCCGCCGCCCCAGCCGAAGCTGCCAAAGATCCCGACGACGCGGTTGCTCAGCCGCTTGCCGCTGAGCGACCTCAGCAGCGTCTCCATCGGGGGAAATACGCCCGTATCATAGGTCGGGCTGCCCAGGATGAGGCCCTTGTATCGCCAGGCGTCACGGATGATGTAGGACGCGTGGCTCTTCGAGACATCGTGGGCGCGAATGGTCTTGACGCCGCCATCGGCGATGCCCCGCTCGACCGCTTCCGCCATCCTTGCGGTCGCGCCGTACATCGACCCAAACGCCACGACGACGCCGGGCTCCGTCTCCTGCCGGCTCCAGCGGTCATAGTAGTTGATGATACGCCGGGCCTGGCTTCGCCAGATGGGACCGTGCGCGGAGGCGACGACCTTGATGTCCAGGCTGCCGACCTTCTGGATGGCCTTTTGCACCATCGGGGAGTACTTGCCGATGATGTTCGAGAAGTACCGCAGAATCTCATCCTCGAAGTACTCGATGTCCACCTCGTCATCGAAGATGCCGCCTTCGAGCGTGCCGAACCCGCCGAATGCGTCGCCCGAGAACAGGATTCCGTCGGACGCCTCGAAGGTCATCATCGTCTCCGGCCAGTGTACCATGGGCGTCAGGAGGAATCGCAGTGTGTGCCGGCCCAGACCCATCT